>JAAUYK010132993.1_pt1 | contig 10813 bp, 13 predicted proteins | sample 7278021 | NCBI WGS metagenome assembly JAAUYK01 (sample SAMN14350223, study PRJNA611818) | marine sediment metagenome | isolation source: surface marine sediment (1.8m) | place: French Polynesia: Moorea | collected 2018-08
GTCCTTCACGAAGCGCGCCCTGAAGAACCACCAGCAGAAGAGACATAAGAAGCCTTCCTCGGCTACGACGCTTCCGGATGGTCCGCCGCCCTCATTCCGCTGCGAGCACTGCGCCCGAGGCTTCTTCGCCAGCCGCGCCCTCCGCGTCCACCTGCGGGTGAAGCACGACCGGGGGGACATCGAGCACAAGTGCGACACCTGCCAAGCCTGCTTCGTCCGCAAGGAGGTCTTCGAGCGCCACCTCGCAAAGTGCAGGCTCAAAAACGAGGGGAAGACGAGGCGCTGCCCGCAGCGGAAGCCGGTCGACGCCAACTCAGAGTACAGCAAGTTCGTGGTGCCCGTGTGTCCCGGCGCTCCGCCGGGAAGGTGTCCCGAGCCCGACTGCGGCTACGAGGGCGCCCGCTACCTCAAGCGCCACTACCTGGACAAGCACGCGACCAAGGTGTGTCCGCACTGCCACAAGACCTACTCGTACAATCACTACGATCGCCACGTGCGGACCGCCCATACGAAGAAGTTTGACTTCTACTGTCTGGAGGCCGGCTGCGGCGCCCCCGGCTTCTACAACCGGCGCCTCCTCGAGTGCCACAGGGAGGAGGTGCACGTGAGAGAGCTGCGCTACACGTGCGACCAGTGCGGAAGGATGTTCTTCAGCCGGTTCAGGCTCGGCACTCATGTTACGAGGCGGCACAACACGGCCACAGAACGGCGCCTCGCTTGTCAGGTCGACGACTGTGGCAAGACCTACACGGAGAAGTCAGGATTGAAGAAACACCAGACCCGAAGGCACGCAGGCGCAAAGAATTAACGCTCGCTCATTGAGATAGTCAACTCTGTTACCTACTGTGATATCACAACATCGAACGGAAATAAATACGACAGAGATAATTAAACACGATTAGCTGTTTCTGGCCTCCAGCGCCTTGAACTTAGCCTCCAGTCTTTTCGAGTAGCTGTCCAGCTTGAACGCGGCCGTCTCGAGTCTGGCGACGCTCTCCTCGATCTGGTCGATCTGCTCCAGGTAGGGTTGCAGCTCGCGGTACTTCTCGTTCAGCTGCTCCACGCCGCGAGCCACGTTCGTCGTGATCTGACGCATGTCAGAGTATTTCGTCGCGGTTACCCTGTAATAGTTCGAATGGTCAGGGTTCGAAACAGTTAAGGTTCCAATGTTGTTATTCTTACTTGTTCATTTGCTCTAATAACTTGTACTCCTCCGCCGTCGACTCCAGCTCTCCCTGGATCCACTCGGATGTCTTTGAGAACATGAGCGACGCGAGGTGGTTGAGCTGCGGGTCATGCGGGTCCAACGCCTCGAAGGAGGACGTCGACGTCGACAGGGTGGTGAGGCCGCCGCAGCCGCGGGCACCAGGAACATGGGGAGGAGGACCCGAGGAAGAAGCACCGCCGGCAGCCGCCGTCGTCGTCGCCGTTGCTGTTGCTGCGGTTGTAGCTCCTTTTTGCGGCGATGTGGGGGCAGACGTCTTGGCGCCGTTGTCAGCCATTCTTAAGGTGGGACTCGGTCGGTGAGTCGACGCGACTGTGACACTCCGGGTGGTAATTTTGCGCCTGTTTCGCGCCCTGACGATATTTATATTGGCGAATTGCTATTGCTTTCTCCTCTAGCTACGTCTATAGACTTATTTACGCTGCGTTGTCCACCCGTCACCGTCAGCCAGGCCGTTCACTGCACTGCACATTCTGCAGGACTGCAGCTGCACTGGTCTGGTTCAGCTTCTTCCGGCCTGCTTCAGCTTCAGACGGTCGGTCGCGGAGCTGAGCGGACAAACGCGGACGGAGTATTCGATAGTGGCGCCAAGTTGTAGTTGGCGCTCCCTCACATCGCCCACGCCGGCGCTTGAATTCACGGAGAAAATGAACACAAGTTAATCACTGTCCTATTATGTATTATCTTGTATGTAACTAATTACGGTAATTGCCTCTGTGTGCCGAGATTACGGTATGAACATTTGCCATAAATAATCGAGTCCGTGCCGGATTCGGATTGGTCCCCCTATAACGCCAATGTTTTCTTTCGTTCGCGCGTAATTTTTCCCCTAGGTGCAGTGCAGTGTGCTGTGCACATCTGACCAGTGAGTCACTACACTACACACATCTAGTTCTACTTCTAGTTGACTAGTTCTAGCGTAGCTTGGTCTTGGACTTGGACTCTGAGTGGTGACCTTCGAGCGCAAATTTCCCCTCTGGCCCTTCACCCAACCGGCATCCCCTGGGTATCTGTACCTATCATGCCGCTCAACAACTCCATCCTCAATTACTTCAAGCCGAAGTCCAGTCCCAAGGTGGACGGGGCGACCAACGACGCCAAGAAGGAGAAGACAGGTGGAGGCAGTGGAGATGGGGCCAATGGCGGCGGCGGCGGCAGCGTCGATGTCGTCAAGATCGCCGAGTGCAGCACGCCAACGTCGGCCAAGAAGAGGCCGAGGCTGAAGGCCATCGAGAATCGCGACCTCGAAGACACCGACGGGGAGGGGGAGGACGACGACGATGAGGTCATTTCTCGGTCGGCAAAAGGCAAGGCGTCCAAGCGGAGGAGGATCGTGGTCATGAGCGACAGCAGCGACGAAGATGAAAAAGATTCGACTATGAAGGAGGAGAAGAAGAGGAGAGACACCCCGTCGGTGTGCAGCACTCCCAAGTCCGTCCAGAAAAAACTGGAGGAGATACAGAGGGAGACCCCGTCCAAGTCGTTCCTCGAAATGTCGTCTCAGTCGGCTGCCATGGACACCTCCTCGTTTGTGGAGCAGCCGGAGCTGTCGTTCCCCCACCTGACGCACGCCTTCCTCCAGGAGGACAAGATGAGGGACGCCAACGGGAACCGGAAGGGCGACGACGACTACGACCCGACGACGCTCAAGGTGCCCTCCTCGTTCCTGGACCAGCAGACGCCCGCCCAGCGCCAGTGGTGGGAGATCAAGCGGCAGAACTTGGACACCGTGCTCTTCTTCAAGATGGGCAAGTTCTACGAGCTCTTTCACATGGACGCCGTGATCGCGGTGGAGCAGTGCCAGCTGATCTACATGAAGAAGGACTACGCCCACTGCGGCTTTCCCGAGGCCGCCTTCCAGCGCTACGCCAACGTGCTCATAGAGAAAGGGCACAAAGTGGCGCGCATCGAGCAGACCGAGACGCCGAAGATGATGGAGGCCAGATGCAAGAAGCTCGCCAGGCCGGCCACTAAGTTCGACAAGGTGGTGCAGAGGAAGATCTGCCAGAGGATCACCATCGGGACGAGGACGTTTCACGACGGCGAGGACGAGCACCTTATGGCCATCTACGAGGACCGCAGCAACTCGTCGTCGAATGCTGTCGGCGGGAGACCGACCGTCGGTGTCTGCATCTGCAACCCGGGGCTGAGCAAGGTGTTCTTCGGCCAGTTTGAGGACGACACGCTCTACTCCCGCACACTCTCCCTCCTGTCCTTCGTCACCGTCTCCGAGATGCTGTACCAGAGGTCTGCCCTGAGCCCCGCTCTTTGGAAACTCTTGAGCAACTTCTCCGCTGTAAGAAAGAGCACTGCGCACTTTCCGTCGGCTGAGGACGCTGTGAAGGGTTTCATGGAGAGCTCGTATTTCGCCAATGCAGACACGTGGCCCGAGAGCATGAACAAGGCACTTGAATCAGGTAGCTACCTCTCACTTGTCCGTCGCATATTAGCCGTACAATTCTATTTCCCCCCCGTTTTAGATATAAGAACGCCTCGGGATTCCAGCCGCCTCGCATGGTCCGCCATCGGTGCAGTCATGAGGACCTTGAAGGACGCCATGGTCGACCACGACGTCCTCGCCCTCGGAGACATCAACAACCTCGAGGCGCTGTCTTCCGTGATGGGCGACGGGCCCAATAAGGATAGAGGCAAGAGTATGATACTCTTTGGCGACACGACCAGGAACTTGGACCTGCTGCCGGTCCAGCAGAAGGGGTCGGAGAGCAAGTTCAACCTGTTCTCCGTGCTGAATCACACGAGCACGGCGTTCGGGAAGCGACTGCTCAGGCAATGGGTTTGCAACCCCCTCCTGCGGCCGGCCGACATCGTGGAGCGCCAGGAGGCGATCGCCGACATGGAGAACAGCCGTGCGTTGGTCGCCGACGCCAAGAAGGCGATGAAGAAGTTTTGTGACTTTGAGAAGTACGTCTCCGCCATATTTGCGGCCGGCCAGAAGAAAGAGAGTCACCCGAACTCGGAGGCCATCTTCTACGAGAACAACGCGCAGCTGAAGCGCAACATTAACTACCTCATCTCGTCGCTGACCGGTTTTGAGTCGGCTTGTCGGCTGCTGCAGCGATTCCGTGACAACCGCGGAGAGTTCGCCTCCGCGTACATGAGGCGGCTCTGCGAATCCGACCTCGCGTTCGTTGACGAGTTGGAGGAGGTCTGTCGCGCTTTCCGCGACGCTTTCGACTTCCAGGACGCCCTCGAAAAGTCCAGGATAATCCCCAGCGACAGGGGCGTGGACGCAGATTACGACGCCGTCAAGGACAAAATGGATGCGCTGGAGAAGAAGGCCAACGGCCACTTGAAGGAGCAACGCGATCACTTTGGCACCTCGGACATCAAGTTCTGGGGCACCGGCAACAACGCCTACCAGCTGGAGGTGCCGGAGAGACAGGCGGAGAAGCGGGCCGGCCGCGAGCACACGTTCAGCTCTCAGAGGAAGGGCTACAAGCGCTACCTAACCTCCGTCTGCGAGCAGCTGCGAGAGATGAAGACCGAGCTGGAGGAGGAGGAACGGTCCGTCTTCGAGAAGATCCACAGCAACATGTTCAACAGATTCTGCACGCACAGGGCCCTCTGGCGGCGGGTGGTGCACGTCCTCTCCGTGATCGACTGCCTGGCCAGTCTTCGCGACTACAGCTACGGCATCGACGGCGACTCGTGCTTCCCCGAGATCCTCGATGGCGACGATGACGTGGATACGATCGAGATTACGAAAGGCAAGCATCCCCTCCTCGCCACAGCGGACTTCATCCCCAACGACGTCACCCTGAAGCCAAAGGTGTTCATCTTGACCGGCGCCAACATGGGCGGCAAGAGCACCGTGATGAGACAGACGGCCTTGCTCGCCGTGCTCGCGCAGCTCGGATGCAAGGTCCCTGCGGAGGCCATGTCGCTCAAGCCGGTAGACAAGGTGTTCTCGCGCATGGTAATGAAGCCACGATTCTTTATTATTTCATGTACGTGAATCGTGAACTAATTTTGTAGGGCGCCAATGACAACCTCATGGAGGGGAAGTCCACGTTCTTCGTCGAGATGAGTGAGACCTCGAACATCCTTGAGCACGTCACACCGTCGTCGCTGGTCGTCATCGACGAACTCGGAAGAGGAACGACGACGTAAGTCGTTAAAATACCCTTCATGTACATCGAATTGCGAGCGTTAACTATTTATCCGTAGGCATGACGGTTGTGCGATCGCTTCCGCCGTTATCGACTTCCTCGCGGAGACGCGCTGCCGCACCCTCTTCTCCACCCACTACCACGAGCTGACGGAGCAGTTCGCCAAAGACGACAGGGTCGAGCTCTACCACATGCAGATCCTCGACCCCACAGACTCCCAGGAGCTGGTCTTCCTCTACAAGCTCGCCAAGGGCAGGTGCTCCAAGTCGCACGGCTTCAACGCGGCCCGATGTGCCGGGGTGCCCAAGGAGGTGATCGAGTTGGCTAAGAAAATGGCCGACGACATGGAAGAGAAGTACAATGCGTTCAAGGAGTTCAGGACCGTCTTCGCATTCTGATAGAAACAAGTAAAAATCTGTCGACCATCCTAAAGATGCTGAGAAAGACAGAAATGCATTCTAATATTCAGTGTACTCTGTAAATGCGTGTTTCCCATTAATAATACAAGTGTGTGGTTAACAACGCATAGTGGCCTTTCATACTTTCCCCCTCCCCTTGCTCGCAGCCGGCCCGGCAACGCTACGCATAGCATTGGAGAGTGGAGAGAAAAGTCTGCCCTGCCTCTGCCTAGCTGCTTCCGAGCGAGCGAGCGAGCGAGCGACACGTCAAAGCAAAGGGGAGAAAACGATAGCTAGAGCTAGAGATAAAAAACGAAGCCTCCCTCGATCGAGGCTCGAGCTCGTGGCTTGGATAATCGGGCCTCAAACAAAATTTCCATTCCCTATGTCTAGCTACCTGCCCGAATAAAAGTTTATACTTAAGCGGGGATTAGCACTGTTTTAACTTTCACCTGTACAACTACAACTACAGCAGCGCTAGCGAATAGTGATCGCCGCCGGGGCGCCGCGCCGGTTGCTGTTGTTTCCTCCATGCGGCTGGCTGCCCTCTACTGGCACTGGGTCTGGGTGTCATTCAGGTTGCAATTCACTCAGCACAAATTGGACGCGATTGTAATCCGACCGACAAAGTGGGGAATTGAAAGAGACCTACTATCTACCGAGCCATGGCGCTCCGGGTGAGGAAGACGAACGTGCTGATGGGCATTGCCATCGCTCTCACCGGCCTCTTCATGCTCTACCTGATCGTGGACACCATCAGCATCAACTACGAGGACGCCGAGCTGCAGAAGATCGAGCTCTCGTCGCTCGAGTCGAAGCTGCGCACGCTGGAGAGCGACCTGCTGCTCAACCAGAAGACCATAGACCAGATCAAGGAGACGGTGACGGCGATCCGGTCGGAGCAGGCCGTCATCAAGGAGGAGTCAAAGGCGGTGAGGGCGAGGGGCCGGAGCGCCGTGAACAAGACGTTCGCCTCGGTGGCCAGGTCCGACCTGGAGTTTGCGCAGTCGGCGCCTCTCCAGTGCGAGATCAGAATGTCGGACGTGTACGACGAGATCTCCTTCGACAACCCGGACGGCGGCGCGTGGAAGCAGGGATGGGCGGTGAAGTACGACGCGCGGGCGGCCGCCAAGCCGGAGAGGAAGCTGAAGGTGTTCGTGGTGCCGCACACGCACTGCGACCCCGGCTGGATCAAGACCTACGACCGCTACTACACCGACCAGGTGCGCCACATCCTCGACAACATGGTCAAGTACCTGCCGGCGCACCCCAAGTGGAAGTTCATGTACGCCGAAGTGTCCTTCTTCTCCAAGTGGTGGAATGAGCAGCCCGTGGACGTGAGGGAGAAGGTCATGAAGCTGCTCGCCAACGGACAGTTTGAGATCATCACCGGCGGCTGGGTCATGACGGACGAGGCCAACAGCTTCTACTACGGCACCATTGAGCAAATGATGCTCGGGCACGAGTGGCTCAACCTCAACCTGGGCGGATACAAGCCAAAGTAAAAGATTCAAAGTAATGAAGTCTTTCATAATTCTAACATGAATTTGTACGTAGTGTCGGCTGGTCCATTGATCCCTTCGGGCTTTCACCGACCATGGCGTACATCCAGAAGCGCATTGGATTCGACGCCATGCTCATTCAGCGGTCTCACTACTCCGTCAAGAAGAGGCTGGCGAGGACCAAAGACCTGGAGTTTGTCTGGAGGCAGCATTGGGGTGAGAACAATCACATGACATGGAAGTGTTAACGGTATATTGCAATAACTAAGTCAATAATACCTTAACAGACCACGAGGATAGCACGGATATCGTGACGCACATGATGCCCTTCTACAGCTACGACGTGCCGCACACCTGCGGACCTGATCCCAAGGTGTGCTGCCAGTTTGATTTTGACCGACTTCCCGGTGGGATTGCCTCCTGCCCCTGGAGGGTGCCGCCAAAGGAGATCACAGAGAACAACGTCAATGAAAGGTAAGTTGGTCGGTCGGTATGATAGCATCGACGATCCAGTAATTAAATGAAATCGCAGAGCCCACACGCTGATGGACCAGTACCGCAAAAAGTCCGAGTTGTACAAGTCGAACGTACTGTTCGTTCCCCTCGGCGACGACTTTCGGTACGACACGGCTCGGGAGTGGGAGCGCCAGTTCAAGAACTACGAGCGCCTCATGGACCACATCAACTCGCACCCGACAGAGTTCAACGCCGAGGTCCAGTTCGGCACATTGGAGGACTACTTCACCGCCCTGCGCGAAGACTCCAAGAGCAAGAGCGGGAAGGAGGAGGGACTCTTCAAGACCCTATCAGGCGACTTCTTCACCTACGCCGATCGAGACGACCACTACTGGTCTGGATACTTCACCACGAGGCCGTTTTACAAGAGCCTAAACCGCGTGCTGGAGGGCTACCTCAGAGGCGCCGAGATAATCTACTCCCTCATGTGGGCCGAGATGGAGTACGTGGGCAGCGACTTTAAGGAGCTCGCCAACGCCCTCATGGAGAATCTGGTCGTGGCCAGGAGGAGTCTCTCGCTCTTCCAGCATCACGATGGAATCACTGGGACTGCCAAGGACCACGTCGTTGTCGACTATGCCAACATGTGAGTACGCCTTGAAATATGGATTTATGCCTGTAATCTTTAATCTTATACATGTATCAATTTTCAGGATGCTGGAGAGCATTCAGCGCCTGCAAGTCGTCATATCCCAATCCGCACACTACCTCCTTACCTCCTCGAAGACCTTCTACAAGCCCCAGGAGACCGTCTTCTTCGACCTTGACGACAACAGAGAGCACCACTACGCCCTCCCGACGCAGAAGACGATCGTGTTGGAGCACGCCGACGACACTGGCAAGGTCGTCGTCTACAACTCTCACGGCAGGCACAGAAGCGAGGTGGTCACCGTCAAAGTGTCCGCCGCCAACGTCCGAGTGTTTAAGATCAACATGATCGAAGGCGACGAGGAGGAAGAGGCCGTGCCATGCCAGCTCTCTCCCGTGTGGGACGACGCTCAGGGGCAGATCGAGAACAACGAGTTCTACCTGTCCTTCCTGGCGCAAGTAAAGGGATTCGCCCTTCAGTCCTACTTTATCAAGATTATGAAAGCTGAGGAAGGAGTCAACACGTACGTGTCAGGTTAAATTGTCATAACGGCGATGCTCAACCTAGCGTTTCACTCTCTCCAGAGACATGAATCACGCCCAGATCCGCGTGCACAACTCGGCCAAACACCCGTTCCAAGTCTCCCCCTTCTCCGAGGTCCAGGTGTACGAGACGGGCGAGGACTTCCAGCTGCGCAACGGCTACGTTAAGGCGTCGTTCGACAGGGACGGCATGCTGCAGTCCGTCACCACCACTGACGACGACATCACGACGCAGACGAAGCTGGATTTTGTCCGGTACGGGACGCGCCAGCGCGGCGACAAGTCCGGCGCCTACCTGTTCCTGCCCGACGGTCCGGCCAAGCGCCTCAAAGTCGAGCGCCCTCTGGTTAGGATCGTCGAAGGAAAGATACTCTCCTACGTCGAGGTCTTCCTCCCGTTCGCGAAGCACACAGTCATGCTGAAGACGTCACCAGGTAACTAAGCTAGATATACGTAGTAGTACTTCAACGAACCGAGCAGACTATTCAATGGAGCTTTTTTCAATGCGCACAGGTGTCGACGGCACGGGCGTGCAGATTGACAATCTGGTCGACGTGAAAACGATGAATAACCAGGAGCTCGCCATGAGGATAAATTCAGACGTGAACAGCGGCGAGGACTTCTTCACCGACCTCAACGGGTTCCAGATGATCAGGAGGAAGAGGAGGTCAAAGATTCCCCTGCAGGCCAACTACTACCCGATCCCCTCGATGATTTACCTCCAGGACGACACCGGGTGCGTACTTACTTCTTAATAGCTAGCAACGTTTTGCAATGACAATTTAATTTCTTTTCAGTCGCATAACTCTTGTGACCCGACAATCTCTGGGCGGCTCCTCACTCGCCCCGGGACAGTTTGAGATCATGATGGACAGGCGGCTGATGCAGGATGACAACCGAGGTCTCTTCCAAGGCATCACCGACAACCATCCGACGCCGCACTCGTTCTTCTTACTTTTGGAGAGAAAGACAAAGAACTGCAAGGTATTAAAATCCGACGGCTTTGATTAAGAAATAGCCAATCCTCGTGATTTGCTTTTCAGGATGAGTACGAGGATGTGGCTGCCAGCTACCCCTCTCTGCTGTCGATCGCCGTCCGCCACTCGCTGGTGAACCCCTACTTCCGACTGATCTGGTCCGGCCCCTCGGCCATGGCCGACGTCCTATCCAAGTCCTACGAGCCAGTGGACAGGGACCTCTCGTGCGACATTCACGTGGTGAACCTGCGGACGATGCAGGCCGGCTCGGCCCAGGTGGCGCCGTCGGACCAGTCCACGCTGATCGTGCACCGCCAGGGATTCAACGGGTGCTACAAGCCTGTGGGCATGACTTGCGCTACGAACGGAGGAAAGGTGAGAGAGAGGGTCGCTAATTATATAGTAGGGTAATTATACTAGAATTGAATTAATTCAACTTCCTTTAGATGAGTCTGGAGGAGCTCTTCCCCGAGTTGTACAGCTCTGCGGTGAAGCAGATGTCTTTGAGCTTACTCTACGACGGCTTCAAGCTGGAGAAGGGCTTCACGGTGTCGCTCAAGCCGATGGAGCTCTACTCCTTCGTGCTCAGGAGATGAAGACTCAAGCAAGAAGCCTACTACCACTTCATCATGCATTCAGTCCAAGTTCAATTATCAATTCTCCTCCGCCTAAGCAACGGCTAGCGAGTAACGCGGTCAAGTTCCAACGATATAATTTACACTGCGGGTGCGTCGACGGCAAACGATCGTGTTTGTCCGGCATGTTGCTAGCCTGCCTATTATTGATCGACCTCGAGCCAAGATTGCTCGATAACTGACCACTGTGATATCACTTTTAAGATGTTGTTAATTGCACGTATGGGACTGCGATTACTGTAGGGACGATATTGTTAAATTGTGTTTCGAGTACGTAGCTATTTTTCGTTCATTTAATA
>JAAUYK010089421.1_pt1 | contig 10808 bp, 5 predicted proteins | sample 7278021 | NCBI WGS metagenome assembly JAAUYK01 (sample SAMN14350223, study PRJNA611818) | marine sediment metagenome | isolation source: surface marine sediment (1.8m) | place: French Polynesia: Moorea | collected 2018-08
CTTCGATTTTTTCCCCTGGTTGAGGGAAAGTTTGGCGATAGAGGTTCAACAGGTTAATCATGTCTTGGATATAATCAGAAGCGCAATCTAAATTACCCGAAATAAAACCTACTGGATTGTTGATTTCGTGAGCAACTCCGGCAGTTAATTGACCAATGGAAGCCATTTTTTCGCTTTGAACAAGTTGTAGTTGTGTTTGCTCTAATTGTTGGGCGTAATTCTGAGATTCTTGATACAGAAGAGCGTTTTCTAGGGAAATGGCTGCTTGGGAACAAAGTAAATTTAGCACTTCCACTCGTTCGTTGGTAAATGCTCCAGTAATTTGATTATTTTCTAGGTAGAGAATGCCAATTATGTTACCGCGATCTATTAAGGGTAGACATAAAACAGACTGGGGTTGATGTTTTTGGATATAAGGATCGCCAGCATAAGCATTGTTGTTACTAGCGTTATCCAGAACTAAAGGCTTTTGGCTGCGCTTGACTTGGTTGATAAGACTCAAAGGTACTGCCTGAGTTCCTACGACGGGAATGGGGTCAATTGTGGTAAATTCTTGGCTAGTAGCAAGAGCAGTGAGCATTAATTCTTGGTCATTCAACAGCATCAAGGCTACAGTTTCAGCACCAGCATTTTCTCTGACTACTTCCATTAAATTAGCGATCGCTCCTTCTAATTCTATGTCTTCTGAAAGGGTGCGCGATGCTTTCATTAGAGTAGCTAAGTCTAATATTTCTCCTGCTACTGTCGTAGTTGGGGAACTTGTCCCTTGAGTTAAATTGATGAGAGTAGCACTAGAGAGGGAGCTAAATTTTTGCTTTTCGAGAATGGGTTTGAGGAGCTGAGAATAGCGTTTTTCTAAGTCCTCTGTTTTAGCTTTGGCTCCCCAACGGGCGTAGCAGTAATAAGCTGATTGCATATAGATACAGGCAATTTTTTCTTTGCCCCAATTGAGGTAGAATTTGGCAGCGAGTTCGTTGGCTAATGCCTCTTCTTGAATGTATTCGTTTTCCTTTGCTCCAGCGATAGCGCAATCGTACAATTCCATCGCTTCTAGTTTTTGTCCTAAAACTCGATATTTTTCTGCTGCCACCAAGTCAACCTTGTGTTGATAGTTCATGGGAGCACAATTTGCCCATTGCTGTTGGAGTTTTCTTTGATTTTGTTCAACACGTTCCCATAGCTCTAAACCTTTCTCTGATTCGGACTTCCAAAGAGTAAGAATGGTTAAGGAATCATAAAAATAAAATGCTGGTTCCCCAACTGTTCCTGTTCCAGCCATTAAATAGTTTTTAGTCTCAATGGCATGAGTTTGAGCCGCTCCATATTCTGAAAATAGGAAGCAAAGCATCAGCTTATATAAATGGAAGAAATACAAACCAAACAAGTCATGGTTAGAGAGCAACTGGGGTAGGAATACCTCTTCTTGCAAGGCTTCCCCAGACAAAAGCGTCTGATGCTCCGTAAAGCCCAACAAGTTTAAAATAGGTTGCCAGTAAATTCGACACCAATTCGCTGTTGTTACTTGATTGAATTGGGTCAACGTATTGCAGTAAGCGCGAGTGTCCTGTTCGAGGTTGACAAGGAACTGATTACACCAAAATGCTTGAAAACAAAAAGACTGGGCACAATAGCCAACATATTCCAGATTACCAACTTCTAGGGCTGCCTTATACCCTTCTTGCTGAAGTGTTAGAGTTTTTTGAATATGGAATTCTCGGTGTAATATGAATTGTCCTATGACAAATAATATCAATGGTTTAATCGCTTTGGCATCTTGTTTCGACGCTATTTCGAGTGCCAGGTAGCCAAACTTTGCCCCAGAAGAAACATCATGCCTCATATTACAAGCGAGAATGCCATAGTTAACATAACCAAAGGCTGAAGCCCATGTATTTCCGAATTTAATTGATAGCTTAACTGATAAGAAAACCAGTAATGGATGTAAGGGAGATCCGCTAATATAAGCCGCTGGCATGATGCTATTAATAACTTGCAGAGTTGCAACTGTTTTCGCATCTGTCATGAGCGGTAGGTGAATAAACTCCTCAATTTTTCGACCTTCAATCAGGATATCTATCTCTTGAATTGCTTGTTGAATATCATTTTGCGTGGGGAGTGCGGGCAAGATAATATCTAACTTCTGCAACAGTGTTTGACCGATTTTAAGGACTTCGGCTAACTTATTTTGGGAAGCATGGGAAAAAATCCGAATCAGATAAACGTTGACTTTTTCCAGAAAAGAATGGGCTTGTTCGATAACGGTTTCGATAAACTCATCCATCATATTGAGATCGCCACACAAGGATGCTAGTTCAGCACCTAATTCATGGAGGGCTAAAGTCGTTTCATATTGTCGCTGCCAAGCATTTTCTCCTAATAATGCTAATCCAATATTGGCATATTCTATGCCTGCTTGATAGGCAGTAGCATTTCTGGCTTTGCGACAAGCCAGTAAATTGAGTGTGGCTAGTTCGTCACATTCTTGTCTATCGGTCATTAAAGATTTCCCATAGTTGAGTTGGTTAACAACCTCAAAAATAGACTCTTCTCGGGCTTTGCTAGAAATCTTTGTTAGTAGTAGTTTACCAATATTGTAGTGAGTTATTTGTTTACGGTCTTCAGGAATCAAAGAATAAGCAGCCTGTTGAACTCGGTCATGTAAAAAACGATAGCTAACTAAAACATGGTCTGTATATTGCTCGTCTCGCTCTTGGAGCTGAAAAAATTTGTAAGTCTCAGTCATCGGAATAATTACTCCCTCCCGCAGAGTGTGCCATAAATCTGTTGCTACAGTCTCAACAGGTAACTCAGAGACAATTGCCAGGGTTTCGAGATCGAACTGATTGCCAATACATGCGGCCAACTTCAATACATTCTGCGCTGCCTGGGGCAACTTCTGTAAACGACTGGCCATAAACTCAACAACATCATCGGTTAGCGTCGCATCTCTAACCTTTACTAAATCGCATTCCCAATATCCTAAGTTGGCATTAAAGATAATTAATTCGTCTTCATATAACCCTTTCAAAAACTGCGTGGTAAAAAATGGATTTCCTCTCGTTTTTTGATAGACCAGTTCTGTCAAGGGTTGAGCTAACTGATAAGAACAACTCAATGTTTCAGCAACTAACTGGTTAATTTGGGAGGTTGACAACGGAGCTAATGTAATCGTTGAGATTGCTGCTGCTTGTTTCTGCAATTCCACCAAAGTCAGCATCAACGGATGGGCTGGAAACACTTCATTATCTCGATAGGCCCCGATTAGTAGTAGGTATCCGCTTTTACCCTCTCCAACCAACATCATCATCAGATTTAGCGATGCCAAATCTGCCCATTGCAAGTCATCTAAGAAGATGATTAAGGGATGTTCTGGGTTGGTAAAGATCGCAATAAATTTCTGGAATAGCAGATTAAATCGATTCTGTGCTGCTGCCCCAGAAAGTTCAGTGGCACTAGGCTGGGTTCCAATGATTAGCTCTAGTTCTGGAATTACATCAATCAGTACCTGTCCGCTATCTCCGACGACTTCCAAAATTCTTATTTTCCAATTTGCTAATTCCTCATCGGTTTCACTGAGCAACTGCCCCATTAAATCTCGAAAAGCTTGTACAAAGGCGGAAAAGGGAATATTGCGATTAAACTGGTCAAACTTACCTTTGATGAAGTAGCCTCGCTGCCTCACTATAGGCTTATGGACTTCATTGACAACAGCAGTTTTGCCAATCCCTGAGAAGCCTGCCACCAGCATTAGTTCCGATGTGCCTTGAGCCACTCGCTCAAATGTGTCTAACAGAGTTTGTACTTCGGTTTCTCGTCCATAAAGCTTTTCGGGAATCAGGAAGCGATCGCACAAATCTCGCTCTCCGAGAACAAAAGGTTTGATTTTTTCCTGGTCTTGGTATTGCGCCAGACATTTTTCTAAGTCATATTTGAGTCCTAGTGCATTCTGATAGCGGTCTTCCGCATTTTTCGCCATTAGTTTCAAGATAATATCCGAGATAGGTTGGGGACAGATATATCCTATCGGCTCAGGACTTTCAGCAATATGAGCGTGAATTAATTCCAAGGGATCTTCGCTATTGAAAGGTAATGTTCCCGTTAGCAGTTCATAAAAAGTGACCCCCAAAGAATAAAAGTCACTACGATAATCTATCCCTCGGTTCATCCTTCCAGTTTGCTCTGGTGAGATGTAGGCTAAAGTTCCTTCTAATACATTGGGTGTTTGAATCGTTTGAGTTTCTTTTGGCAAAAGAGTAGAAATACTCAAGTCAATAATTTTTACTTGCTGAGTTTTGGGATTAATTAGTATATTTGCTGGTTTAATATCTTTATGAATAATTCGATTTTGGTGTAATTGATAGATAATTTCTGCTATTTTAATTCCTATATCTAAAAATTGAGATATGTCTTTTGTTTGAGGTGACAAATTTTGATAATATTCAGCTAAAGAAATGCCACCAAAGTCTGGCATAATTAAGGCATAGCCATTCTGATAATTTAACAGAGCTAATGGTTTGACTATACCTTCTATTTGGAGATTTTTGGCAATGGTGTATTGGTGGCGAAACTGGACTAATTCGTTAAAGGAAGGAAACTCCGAACGGAGCAGTTTAATCACTACTGGTTGACCATCTGTTTTAGCCACTCCACGATAGACGACAGTGCGCTCGCTCTCATGTATTAAGTTGCCGATTTGATAATTAGTTAGGGATGTTATAGTTAAGTTCATAGCTATGCTTAATTTATTTATTTAAACATTTTATCAATTATCTTTTCTCATTGGCAATTTTTCAAGCGATCGAATGGTTAAATAGGAGTAGGGGTCATTTCAGTTATCACTTAGCCTCCTGGGTCGTAACTGCCTTTTTCATATAAAATCCAATTGAACACTCGTCCGCAGCGACGATAGGAAGCAATCTCCTAGACCCCCGAGATTGCTTCCTTCCACTCCGTTCCAGTCGCAATGACGCAAGCTATAGTAATTATCAGGATTCTATATCATGTCGCATAATAGACATCTCCGATCATTAAAAATCAAATCAATTATTGTGTAAAAATCATTTCAGTTTTAAGAAGAGGTAATAATTAATAATTAATTATTGAACTAACACCTACTACCTATACCCCCATGGATAAAGTTGATATTGTCATCCTCTCAAATGGTCCTGGAGAATTAATTACCTGGGTAAGACCTGTTGTACAACAGTTGCGACGACAGGCAAATATTGATCTAAGAATTTCTGTTATTCTTTCACCTTGTCCCCATGCTACCGGAAAAGAAGTAGCGATCGCTCGTTCTTATCCAGAAGTAGATCGGGTACAACCACCAGAATATTTTTGGCGGTTTTTGCTCTGGGGTGAGACTGCGGAAAATTGGCATTGGTATCCCCAGGGGGTAGTTTTATTTCTGGGAGGCGACCAATTCTTTACTGTTGCGGTGGGAAAACGTTTGGGTTATCGCACTGTTATTTATGCTGAGTGGGATGCCAGATGGTGGCGGTGGGTGGATAAATTTGGGGTGATGAAGCAGGAAGTAGTTGCTCAGGTACCTCGAAAATATGCTGATAAATTTACCGTAGTAGGAGACTTGATGAATGAAGTCAGAGTTCTGAATTTAGAATTCAGAATTCAGAATTCAGAATTCAGAAGTGTTTTTTCTAACGGGGAGAGCAGTAATGAAGTCAGAAGTCAGAAGTCAGAAATTAGACTTTCAAAAGGAGAGAGTAATGTAGATTTAATTGGGTTATTACCAGGGTCGAAACCTACTAAGTTGTCTTTAGGTGTACCTTTAACTTTGGCGATCGCTCAACATATCCACAAAATTCGTCCGCAAACTAGATTTATTATTCCAGTCGCTCCCAGCCTTGACTTACCTACTTTAGCTAATTTTGCTGACCCGCAAAAAAATCCAGCAATTGAAAAAATGGGTGGTGTGGGAGCAAAATTATTAATACCTTCTTGGGATAGGAAAGAAACAGAAAGTAGGGAACACGAAGCAGGTTTTCAAATTAAAAATCCTAAACTGGTGACAACTGAGGGAGTAGAAATAGAATTGATAACCCGCACTCCTGCTTATGACCTACTTTCCCAATGTCGTCTTTGTCTAACTACTGTTGGTGCCAATACTGCTGAACTAGCTTCCTTGGCAGTACCGATGATAGTTTTATTACCCACTCAACAATTAGATATTATGAGAGCGTGGGATGGTTTACCAGGGTTACTCGCAAATTTACCAGGAGTCGGCGCTGCCTTTGCTACTATAATTAATTGGTTAGTAGTGCGCAAAGGGCAACTGTTTGCTTGGCCGAATATTTGGGCAAAAGAGGAAATAGTGCCGGAGTTGATGGGAAAACTCAAACCAGAAACCGTAGCAGAGTTAGTGTTAGAATTTTTAAACCATCCAGAAAAGTTGGAAGAAATGAGCGATCGCCTCCGAAGTTTACGGGGTAAACCAGGAGCAGCAAAAAAATTGGCAGAAATTGTATTATCATCATTAACGTAAGATAGAAAAATCTTACTTTTAACTTTTGACTGAGAAAGTTTTTGAGCCGATCAAATCTTACTTTTGAATTTTGATTTTTGACTTTTGACTTGATAAACTATGACATTAACAATAAACGAATTATTTGACGAACAATTCTATCTCGAAACCAACCCAGGAGTAGCTGAAGCAGTTGCCAATGGTACGATCGGCGATGGTTTTTTCCACTTTATTAGGTTCGGTCAATTTGAACGTCGTGACCCCAGTGCGATTTTCAATACCAACTTTTATCTCACTAACAACCCAGGGGTTGCAACTGTTGTCGAACAAAATATTCTCACCCCCACAGAACACTTTATCAACTTTGGTCAGTTTGAACAACGCGACCCCAGTGCTTTACTCAACACCAGTTTTTATCTAGACCGTTATCCAGGTGTCGCCGAAGCAGTAGTAACTACCCCACTTACCGCCACAGAACACTTTCTCAATTTTGGTCAATTTGAAGGTCGGTTGCCTCGTCTATTATTTAGCGATCTTTATGTATTCGGTGATAGTTTGTCTGATACAGGCAATGCTTTTGCTGCTACAGGCGGTCTGTTGCCACCAAGTCCTCCCTATTTTCAGGGGCGTATCAGCAACGGTTCTTTGTGGGTAGAAACTCTCGCGCCTCAGTTAGCAGTAACATCTGACCCTAACCTTAATTTTGCTGTCAATGGAGCAACCACAGGAATTATCAATACTACCAACAACTTATTACCAGAGGGAGCGCCCCCACTATTGATAGGTTTACAAACACAAATTGATAATTTTATTGCAGAAACTCCCGCCACAGATCCAGATGCTTTATATGTTGTCTGGGCAGGAGCTAATGATTATTTAAGCGGTGAAAATTTGGATGTGCAGTCAACTGTTGGTAATTTATCAGTGGCAGTAAATAAACTTGCCAACATTGGAGCTAGAAATTTTGTTTTACCGAATCTAGCAGATTTGGGAGTAACTCCACTTGCACAGACTCTTCCTCCTGAACAACAACAGGGATTGACTTTATTAACTGAAGGTCATAATAGTGCCTTAGCAGCAGCTTCCCCAATATTAGAACAAGACCCAAATATTAATATTATTAATGTTGATACTCGGACTGTAGTTGATAATATAATTGCTAATCCTAGTGATTTTGGGTTTACAAATGTCACAGATAGTTTCTTGGCTTCTGGTCCCAATAATCCCGATAATTTTCTCTTTTTTGATGATGTACATCCCACAACTAATGCTCATAATTTTGTAGCAGATGAGGCGATGAAATCAATTACAGAAATTACTGAATTGCTCAGTATTTTGGAAACTTCTCCTGGTTTTTGACTGAAAAATATAGGATCGGGTAGAAACTTAGAGTTGCCACTAGAAATGTCTTCTCAGTTGCCGCCAGGGGATGGGATGAATTGAATTACAAAGCTTACGGGGTGACTTTGTCACCCATATCTTTAATAAAAACTGGTTGCTTTTGAGTTTCTTGTTTTAATTTTTCCAATTATAGAGTTAAAATTATATTCGGAATTTGGCTCTATATCTGGATAACGAGTAGTGTTACAACATTCTTCACTGTGGTAATAAGATAACCTAAAAGGTTCATCATCTACCAAAAAATCTCCTCGTTCCTGGATCATGCACTCAAATGCAGTAGAAGTCGCTCGCAGTGTTGCCCATAATGCTAGAATTTTTTTCATTAGAAATTTCCTCTGTGCTCACCTATCACCTGTTTTCCAACTGACAAATACTTCAAAGTTGCTATCAATCCAATTTTTTTTACCACAGGGAACCTGCTGATATAGTTAGATCCTGCATTGTAATACCCAATGCCTCATCACGACATAGGAAAGCAGCTAGTTCGCCAACTTCTTGTGGTTGTATAATTCTCTTCTGAGGATAGCTTTCCTTAATTTCCTCTAAGTATTCAGCAACAGTGTTACCTTCAGTTTGGGCAAGTCGCATTGCTACTTCTGTAGCCATCTTAGTTTCTACCCAACCTGGACTTATTGAGTTACATGATACTCCGTGGGGTGCGCCTTCCAAGGCAACACAACGAGTTAATCCCAGAATTGCTGCTTTGGAAGTACAATAGGCAGCGTGCAGCAGAACACCTACGGAAGCATAAGTCGAGGCAATATTAATAATACGACCCCATTTGCGTTCTATCATTCCAAGTAAACACAGCTTGGTAGTGCGATAGATACCATTGAGGTTAATATCTATAACCTTATACCACTCTTCATCAGGATGATTACACATTTCATGCTCATAAGCAATTCCAGCAGCATTGACAAGAATATCAACTTTGCCGAAACGCTGGAGTGTTGCATCATAAAAAGCCTGAACTGAATCAGTTGAGGATACATCCAGATTCATCACTAGAGCTTTTACACCTTGTGACTCAATTTCAGCTTGGCATGAACTCGTGCTAGCAGAACGAGAACCTACTGCTACATTAGCTCCACTTTGAGCTAAAGCTATTGCTATTGCTTTACCTATGCCAGATGTACCACCTGTTACTATTGCTATGCGATTTTGAAGAAATTTTGTTTGAGTCATATTCCTCACCAACTATAAGCGTAAGAAGCGAACCTTACAGAACTTTTGACGATAGTCAGGTACACTTTATAGCAGTTTTCATTAATATAGAGTACAGAGATTTTGGCTTGAAGGCACTTATGCTGAGAGCCTCTTGAGGTCAGAAGTTTTGTAGTCAAGATGAGTGAAAACCGCTATAATTCCTTAATTTAATAATTCTGAATTCTACATTCATCAACAGAAGTTTTGTAGTCAACATTTGGGAAAACCGCTATAATACTCCTCTTAGCGTTGCTGAAACACGGTATGAAATTGCTATATTTAAGTGTAAATTAGAACTATTTCGGCCCCTTAAAGAGACGAAATAGCTCCTTTCTAGCTCCTGACTTCTGTAAAATATATTATACTTCTCCGGAAAAGAGGGAGTAGGGAGTAGGGAGTAGGGAGTAGGGGGAAAGAATTGATGATTTTTACGCGATAATTGATTTTATTTTTGATTATCGGAGATGTCTATTATACTCAGCAACGCCCTAATCTTCTATTCCCTATTACCTATTCCTTAAAATCCTAAAACTTTGTACCTCATTAACCCTAAAACTGCTGTAATAATAAAGAGGGAAAATCAATTAGTTATACCAATTCACTTTAAAGATGTCACAAATAATTTCAAACTTTAGATGTGAAATTATTTCCTGAAATTACTTTAACGTCAGAGTTTTAAGCCGATCAAATATTACTTTTAAATGCATGACTTTTGAATGCATGACTTCCGTGAAACGGTATTAGTATGTAGAGCGAAAAATTGTTATTCAATCCGCAGTCGATATTCGTAAAGTTTTTGGTAGTAAGGCAAACAAAATTCATAGGCTTTCTTTAGGTGTTCGTTATCTTCAATCCTAACATAATCTTTTTTTTCTCTTTCTTTAAATCCTTGACTAGATAATACATAATTATGCCATCCCCCTTCCCATTGATTGATTGCAGGTTGAGGTTCAGCTTTCCATTCTAGAGCTTTTTCAATAAATGGTATCCCTATAACATTACAATAGCTTTTAACAGTTGGTTTGGTTTTTTTGACTAAATCATCCGAATCAATTACTACTGGCATTTTTCCACTAATTTCTTGAGCCATTTCAAACAGTTTATATAGTTCAGCATATCCAGTTTCTTCTAAGGTAAAATCAGGCCAATTATTAAAAAGAGATGGCAGCGCTTTTTCTGGATGTCTAATCAGAAAACTATTATTAAAATTAGACAAAAACTCTTGATTAGCTACTGGTAAAATCTGATAACTTATATCTTTAATAAAAACTGGTTGCTTTTCATTTTCTTGCTTTAATCTTTCCAAAGTAAAATTAAAATTGTATTGTGGATCTGGCTCTATGTCTGGATAACGGGTAGTATTACGACGCTCTTGGGAGTAGTAAAAAGATTTTCCAAAAGGTTCATCATGTACGCAAAAGTCTCCTCTTTCCCGCATCATACGCTCAAATGCAGTGGAAGTTGAGCGTGGTACTGCCCATAAAGCTAATATTTTTTTCATTTTTTTATATCCTGCTTAGTTTACTTTAATTTAATATCTCTCAATTTTGTCATTTTTAAAATCCCTTTCCTGAGCTTATTTTTCTAACAAAGCAATTATCTTATTGATAGTTGGAATCTTGACTTTTTGATCGAAGTTATAGTCTTTAAATTTGGCGATTATTCCATCATTAGGTTGATAGGAATTTTCATTGTCAGACACCCAATTACTTCCACAACC
>JAAUYK010007273.1_pt1 | contig 10806 bp, 11 predicted proteins | sample 7278021 | NCBI WGS metagenome assembly JAAUYK01 (sample SAMN14350223, study PRJNA611818) | marine sediment metagenome | isolation source: surface marine sediment (1.8m) | place: French Polynesia: Moorea | collected 2018-08
CCTCCTTCGCGAACACGCGCTTCTGTTCAATCCCGCGCCGTATAGAAGTGGCATGAGCTGTCTAAATAAAAATTAATTTTCTGCTTCAACAACTGAGTATGTTGGATAATCCTTGAGTTAACGTACTTTATACCTCTTTATGCATTACGTCGCTTGTCACGGTCGGTCGTGGTTAGTGTACAAAAGTGCACATTATTCAAGGGTTTCCAACCACTGACGCGGACCAACGGTCGGCCGCGGCCTCGTGCACGCACGAGTCGAGTGCATGAGCGCCGTCGGGTGGGGAAGGCCCCAATTTGGTTGGGCTAGCTGCTGACCTTAACCCAGCTACGTAGAAACTGAGCGTAGTCGATTACATAGCTTTAGTCTGCTTCAATTTATTCTCAGAACCCATTAGGGTTTTGCCAAATTGAAACGTGCTTATTCTATGTGATTTGTCTGGAATAATCAAATTCAGGCTAAGCTAGGATGCCTAAATGGCATGAAAGGCGTCTTATGCATGTTTCAAGAACACAAGCGCTAAGAAGTTTCTTTGCGGCACAGAAGTGGACACAGAAACTTTGTAACAAAGGGAGCGCGTGAGCGAGACTTTTTCTCAGGAATCATGCACTTAATCATTCAAACGATTTTCCAACTGCCAGCCTGTGGGAAAGTTACACGCTTGGTACTGCGTAATAGTATAATACTGTATATAGGACGTGTTGCGTGCGCGAGTCCTCATATATGTTTTCGACGTCGCTGAATAACCTAGCCGGCTATCTACTTTCGTTGAAACGAAGCGAGTCAGTAGCTATCCGACAGTCGTGAGAATCACGCACTGCCCTCCTGTCCCTATAGTGCTTGAAAATACTACATATCCATCGAACGTGTCTGTATGGACTTGGACCGATCCTGCAGATATTGAATTATGAAACGAATCGCCGTCCCATTTTACCTCGGCTGCTGTGTATCTTCCCTTGCACTCTTGGGCGTTTCTGCTGCAGCGAACGCAGGTACGTATTCGTTAGGCACCGACTCTCCGCATCATAGAAGTGAAGTCGTGTCTTGCAGCTCTAGAGACACGGACTCAATCTCGAGTCGGAGTAATGTCCCTCCTCGCCGCGGACATAATAGCCAAGTTGTCAGAGGATGAAAGATCACGTTGCGCCGTCCTGGTGTCCGTGAGCGGGGGCGCGCGGCCGAAGAATCGGATGGGAGGAGAGGGAGAGGGCGAGGAGGACAACAACGCATCGCTCCTCTTCAAAGCAGAGGGTAAGGAAAGCAAAGCCAGCAGGCCGTCTAAAGCTGAGCTGGATAGATTTGGGTATCTAGCTAGGCCTATCCCCCAAACGCGAACGAATAGCTTAAGTATCTGAGCCCGCCAAGAATGCCAGCCGCATTTTTGTTGCCAACTGCAAGGCCGGCCGTCGGTGCTTATACGGGCTGGGATCGAGGAGAGGCCGATTTGTATTGGAGGCACGCGCGAGCTGAGTGTCAATTACGAAGCCCGCTCGTGCGTACGAGATTTTGTTGCTCGATCTCCCAAGCGAAGATTTAATTTCCCTTCCTTCTTTGGCGCTTGAAATTTCAGACCTCTCTTCTTCTTCCGTGCCTCTATTTAACTTTGCCTTCGCTGGCGCCGACTCGTCGCCTCCGTCGCTCGGAGAAGACCTTTCGAAGGCCGGGCGGGTCTGCGTCGACCACGTCATCGTGGCCGACGACGCCAGACACGTTATTGAATTCGTGGACAGGAACGGTCGATCGATCGAAACCCAGAAGTGAACTCAGTTTCCTATGGTGCGTGAATAATCAGATGTAAGAAAAAGTTTTCGACTGAAGTAAGTCGGTTGAATTTAGAGGCTTCTCTTCTGGGTCTCGACGTCCGGAGCATACTTGCTCAGGTACGAGTTGAACTTGAGGAGAAGCGGGGCCCGCTATGTACTAGCCATCGGCGGTCGGAGAGATATTGGCGGAGAGGACCGCACTCCGATTCAAGTGGCAGAGAGCATTTTAAGGAGAGCACCAATGTCTTATCTCATCCAGTGCATGCAGGGCTCCTTCAGAAAAGTGCATCGTTGCTGAATAGCGTTACTTATTTTTTTCTTTCGATACGCACGGCTAAAGTAAGTTAGCTGGATGTTGGCTCACAGACGCATGATTGATGGATGCGATGGGCATTTTCAGACCAAGGGCTCATCAACTACGTACACAACTGATAGAGAAAAATATGAAAAAACAGCTCACGCTATACCCAAGGTCGTGTACTGTAGGAGCTATGTTATACAACGCATCCGTTCGGCTACAACACAACGGATGAGTTAAGCCTAGCTGTGAACATATGCAGTCGGCCCCTCTTCTCTAAACTGCGCGACGTGTTGATCTTCTTGCCCTCGGCCGCCGCCACAACCTTCATCTCGTATTACAAGACGCCCTGCGGAGGCGGCGACCTCAGGTGAAGCTCTCAGACTGCGAGTTCTAATTTCCACTCACTGTCGCAACGTATCTGTATTTAGGCCGACCGGACGACTGGCGTGGGTGGCTGACGTGGGCTTGGTCGGGCCGGCCGCAAACGACGCCTCACAGTCGCTCTTCCAGCCACAACTGCTCGCCGATCTGAGCTGCAAGTTCTTCAAGGTTAGGACCTACATGTACCTGGTGGTGTATTCAGCCTCAGCCTCGGCCGGCCGCGCCGTGTCAAGGGCATGCTGCATCTGGCAGTGATTGGAATAGCCGGCCATATCCGACCCAATTCCCCCATTAGCGGGCGCATATACGCAATAGCCGGTCCTAAGCTGCTACGTATTTGAGGTCTTGGTGCCTTCCTCGCATTACGCGGACGCATACGTATGTGTATTTCCTGACGCTATCCGAGAAGAGAAGAATTGCGTTTATTTATGACGTTTCATTCTACCACAAGAAACGTAATATTGGATGCGAAAAACATATTCGCGACTTATTATTTTCCACGTCCGTCCGACATCGACGTACAATAACCTTTTGCACGGACGCGTCGAACGTGTTTTTTTCTCAGGCCACTGCCTTCTCCTACCCGCCTCGCACGACCATCACTGTCCTTCCTGACGGGTCCATCAAGTACGGCGGCTACGAGTTCCTTATCTTTGACGCAATTGCAAGCAAGGTATGTATGTACTACGTGTAGCATAGGAAGTGCACACGCATGCAGCTCGTGAGAGTTTTGCTGCGGATGACAGCGATGAGATAGGGAGCGGATTCGCTAGAGGCGACTCTGACCTGCATATAATAGCATCATGCAAAGCAACTCAAACATTGAAAATTGGTATGATATATTACGTATGTAAACGTATAAAGGCAATTCGATGCATTGTATGCGCGATGCATAGTACAGGTCTAATAAGAGCTTTCCTCTTTCATTAGCTCAATTTCGACTATGCCATTAACAAGCCGACCCTATGCTGCAACTGGGGAAAGCGATTCGACGGTGACAACTACACGGGCCTTGTCGGCGATCTGGTGCGTATAATGCTAGTTTGTACTATGCCCTTTATAGTACGCAGTAAAGTAAACAGAACGCCATTAAGGAATTAGGCCTCTCTCTCTCTTTAATCGAGTTCCACTTTCCCGTCTGCCTGTCTATCTATATCTCACGCCCGTGTGCATTGCATGCTCCAGATGAACGGCTTTTCTGATGTGGGATGGGCCAACCTGTTCGCCACGGAGGAGCGCAAGCAGCTGTTCGACTTCACAGACCCATACAACCTGGACCAGGGAAGCTTTCTGGTAATTAAGTTAGAACCTGGTACATACGTAGTATACGTATGTTGCGTGCTCGTAAAAAGCAGAAAAGTCATACACCCTGCCTACCTTCCTGGCCATGCAGGTAAAAAAGCCGGAGCCTCTTCCCCTCTGGATGGCGCCCCTCCAGCCGTTCGGCCAGACCATATGGCTTGCGGTCGCCACAACCATCCTCATTTGTCTCCTATTCGTTTCCGCATACAGCAGCCTCCATCCTTTGAAGCACGTAAGTCATCTGAATTATCGATTGTTTATCGCTCCCTTTCATTTCCTAGCACCGTCCGCGCGACCTCGCACTCATGCTGATGGGCAGCTTCATCGAGAACTCTCAGCCGCTGGTGACCCTGGTCGTTCCCACCGGCCTCAGAATATTCCTCGCCCTCTTCCTCGTCATGTTCTTCACGCTGACCACGGGATACAAAGGGGGATTGATATCCAGTCTGACGTTCCCAGCAACGCCGAAGCCTATGGGTATAGTCTTAGTAATATGCGTGCGCGTACGTTACTTATGCCGGTAAGGCATATAGTACTGTACATACACGCACTCGAACTTCTAGACGAGATAAGCGAGCTGGCCAACAGCCCGGCCGCTGTCGAGTCGATCCACAAGTGGAACTGCTTGCCCGACAACGAGCTGATGAGGAAGATCGAGGCAAAATACACGGCGGCCGAGGGCGGCCAGGACGCATCGCTACAGTAAATGGTGTCGTACCGGTCCCAGAATATTATTCACTAATTTGCTTTGACTCCTATTCAAGGAGATTGGCGAGCGGCCGGATCGCGAGACTGGAAAGTAAGCTCTACCTTGACTATCTACTAAGGGAGCATTTCACGAACCCGTGAGCGTCGAATTAAAAGCACTATAGGTTTGCACAAAATGTAAGAAAGCACTAATTCCTTTAGATACGGCGAGAGTACGGCGCACATTATGAAGGAGAGTTTCCGCTCCTTCCATGTGGTCTTCGGCCTCGAGAAGGACTCCATCTTCACCGCCGAGTTCGGCACCATCATTTGGCGACTAAAGGAAGCCGGAATGGTGGACAAGTGGACCAGAGACGAGGAACGTATGCACGGCACTGCTTAGTCATAGCGTCCGCAAAATTTTCCGGCAATTTTTTTCCTGTCGGTGTTTGCAACAATTTTCTTAGGGAAAGTGACTAAGTTATCAGTTGCTAGCTGACCGCCTAGTAGTAAATGAGATTAATGAGACTGCCAGCAAATGGTTAAAAGCTGCGCTGACTAAGCTAAGACACGTACTAACGATTTGCTAGATGGACAAGATAGCCAAGCTCCACGTGGGTTCTGCGAGCAGAGGCGACCCCGAGCCGTACGGCGTGAGTCAACTCCAGGGCGCGTTCGGCATCCTCATTCTCGGCTTCGTCGCCAGCGGCACCGTCGCCGTCGCGGAAACGCTACTCCTAAGAAAAAAGCTGCCGATGGCCACACCTCGCCGTGGCAGTTTTGAGTCCGCTTAGATCAGTCTATTTAACAATTGAGAGCTCTGAGATTAATTCCGTAATTGTCCATTGTTAATGTTAATCAACTTGTTAATCAAGTCCTACCAGCTACTAACAGGATAGCCGAAGATACATCTAATGCATACGTACGTAGTTATTGTTCGCTATACCGGTGTACTGGGGTTTCACTTGTCGCTACGTAAATGCTCAATTTGTGTCCGGTTCCCTCTGGCGTGCTTTGGACAGTTCTTATTAAGGAATCTGAATGAAGCCGCTTGTAAGCTAGTATGTAGTATGGCCAGGGCATTAAAGTAATGTATTACAAGTAATGGCATTACAGTAATGTATTACAAATTTTGTAATAGTAATGTAAAGATTTCAATGCTAGCAAAAAGGTTTTGTAATGACAACATTATCGAAATCATTACTTACTTTATCATTCCTTTGCCATGTTGATAAATTGCACAAATATGACCTTATTGGGCCTATTTTGGGTCACATGTGGATATTTTCCGTATTGAAAACTAAATATGGTCATTCTTTCAAGAGAAATAATCAAATTGACTTTTTAGAAGTATCTGTATCTTAGTATATAAGGCAATTATCATAGGCAAAGTAATGAGTAATAGTAATGACATTCCTTTCTGTGAAAAGTAATGATATTGGAATGATATTACAATTTTGGCAAAGGAATGTGTAATGAAATGTATTACTCAATTTTTGTAATGTTTAATGCCCTGAGTATAGCGCATATGCAGTACAGTATGTACTGTACATGTACGTACATGATGAGAAATAGTTGTGCCTAGAATCTCCAGTGCCGTTCGTGGTCCCCATAATCTGGCGGCGGCTCCATTTTGTGTATGGGCGGCACCCATCGGTGGGCGGCCGTCGAGCCGGAATAGGGGCCTCGGCCGGCGGCGGAGGCCCCCTCATCATCCTCAGTGTAGACGCTCTCGTCGCCGTCCTCAGACTGGCCTAGATTACAATGGCCAAACGAATGAATGATCTAGCTCCTAATAAGTATAGTTCCCATGCACTCACTGTATTTGCTCGAGGAGTCTGCGTAGCCGTTTCTCGCCGCTGCCCGGACGTCCGGCCCGCTGCCAGAGTAATAACGGGGGCCGCCGGAGTTTGAGGACGCCTGGAGCGGCGGCGGCCGTCTCGTCGACATCGGCATCGACTGTTGCGAAGGGTCTGCTGGCGGAGGTCCGTACGGGATCCACGCCTCGTGATCAGACGGGCGATAGTTCACGTGGAGACGATCCTTCATCTCGCGACGCTCTGCAATGCAGGTTACCTGTCACGTTCGTTTCAACGCAGGCTTGCCACAAGAGTTTCCATTTAGTTACGCCTAATGAAAGCTTTAGTCGGTGGCAACCAAATTCCGAAAAGACACTGGGGAAGCACGATCGTAGTGACACAATGTTTATTCGGCGGGCGAAAAGTGCAACAGCTGGCTTATAACTTCTGTCAGTGACGCACAAGAAGGATCTCTCGAGAGTTCTACAAGAGACATGGGAAGAAAGGATCGTGGGAAGGAAGGCGACGGCGACGCGACGGCGACAGCAACTGCAGCGTTTATCTCGCGAAAAAAGGGTTGGCTGGCTGAGTTTCTGGCCTTGCCACGTACCTTTCCTCCGCTTCCACAAAAAGTATCCGGCAACTCCGAGGACGATGGCCAGCAGGAGGAGAACGACGACGAGCACGATGATGAGAATCTCGTCGTCGTCGATGCCGTCCGGGTCCCAGTCGAAGTCGGGCCGGTCGTCATCGTCGTCGTCGTCTCGAGACGAAGAGCCCATGTTGCTGAGCTGCCGGATTCCGCTCTGCTCTTCGGTCTGACGCATACTAGACTAGTCCAACACTGATACGATCATTGGCGGCGTGCTGTCGACGCCGCGCCGCGCCGCCGCCGTGCCGCCGGTGACCGGGTAGAAGGTGGCCGAGAAACACTACTGTATAATCATTTGCAGTGAGATTAAAAGATCTTGTCGGTGTCGCTGACGCAGCCAGACTTCGCGTCCCCCTTTGAGCGCTTCTTTGGACGCTGTGTAGAATTAACTATACGTACAATTTGTTCTAGATCGTATTTTGCACTATCTTTATATTCACGCATGTCTGATATGAGTTTGATCTGAGGAATTACTATCGCCTGTTTCTATTTATGATGCGTCAAATTGAAAGGGGCGTTCATCGCTATTCGTGTTAGGTGAATGATGTTGCTGACTTAATTATCAACTAGTGTACTCGTACCACGATTATTTATCCTTAAACTGAAAACCTTTTAAGCATAATTTTTTATCTAATTTGCCGATATATGGCATACCTCATAGTCTGGTGTCATAGCTAGTCCGAATTTACACCCGCTCGCGCCTGCGCCCGTGTCAGTTCTTATCAGCACTCCAGGCGGCATTGGCCGTAAAACTCTATCGGCTCGAGCGGGTGTGAATTAAGTGACTAACTCATACATATTGGGCTTGATTAAAATTGCCGGCTGACCGACAGCCGCTCATTTTAATGCTGGCCTACGGAAACGATGCGGTAATTTACGCAACTAGTTGTGGCAAGGCCGCGGTTGAAGGTTGAGAGTAGTAGACCCGGAAGAGAAAGCTTTCTTTCCATGGAGACAGCCCATATATTACGTACTCTTTAGTCCCCTCAGGTTCCGGGGAAGGGTTTTTCTCATTAGATCGCAAGTGCACCTCTTTCCATATGTATGTATGTGTAGGAGAAGCGATCGTTCTCGCGTCACGGTAATCATAAAGCGATTTCATCCGACATGTATTACGTAGAGGTTAAACGCCTCGCCCTCGCATACGCAATCCAAACGCTTTAATATTGCCTGGGATTTGGGAATATAGTGTAGGTATACGCCGTCGTCAGGCCGACGCCTCGTATTCCACGATGTAATAAAGTTGGGCGGGGTGCAGTGCAGTGACATTTCGTATAATGGGGTCGGCTGAGGCGGGCAATAACGGCCGTCTAAAATAATAATTCTCAAGATACGTCGCATAAGTCGAACCTATGTCCAAATTGGTCACAGATTAACTAGTATGTGCGTACTACGCATGGTATAACTCACTCCCGTTTATTGTGCCTTTATGATCCTGGAGGTTATGCTGAAGAAATAACGACCGAAAATTTTTGTTTTATGACTCTCACAGCAATTAGTGTGTCACGTAGAAAAATGAACTTGGTGTTACAAGACAGAAAAGTGTGACTAGGTAGGTAGGCAGGTGTGTGAAACAGACAGTACAGGTAGAGTACTCAACAAAACTTCTAATCATCACATCTCTCGATCAATCGTCGATATTCCAATATGAAAGAGATCATCGGAAGCAAACTTACTCGGCCGGCCGGAGGGATCCATCCGCCGGTCCGGCCTTCTTACTAATTCAATCTGACAGTGACAGTTCATTGCGTTCTGCATGGATGCCTCGTAAAATTATATAGTCTGTTGGTTCTTCTGTTTTCGCTCACATTGTAACGCTGACGAGGTCGTCAACGGCGGCGGGACCCGACCGCGGCGGCTGCGACATCGGCGGCGGCTGCATCTGCTGCTGCGCGACCGGCCGCAGCTCGGCCGCCCCGCCATTGCTGTTCACGCTGCTTCCGCTGCTCGACGTCACGTGGCGCCAGTCGCCGTTGCCGCCGCCGGTTCGTCCGGCGTCCTCGTCCTCGGTCTCGTTGGCCGCGTGCAGCATCATGGGGACGCTCTCCTCCGAGGGGAACTGCGGCGGCGAGTTGGAGCTGGGGTTGGCTGCGCACCCGTTCCTGTCCAGGAGGCCGGCCTCCTCGTCCAGCTGGTTGCGCTGAGGGTAGGTCAGCCCGTCGCCGAAGCTGCTAAATACCGGCAGGAACCAGAGGAGCTTGTTGTCACCAAACACTTCCTGAAAGGTACGTGATAATTGACAAATGATGTAGATCTCGGGTAGGGATTAAACAACATGGGCGCGGCATCCTTATGGCAGTTTTTGGTGACAGCTTAGGTGAGAAAGGAAGGAAACAGCCACCTTGATGTGCAGTCGCCTTTCAAATTTCAGGTCGAATTTCCTGATTTGGTGAAGGATACGAGATCCTCTGTATAATACGACCCCCTTTTCTCACGGAGCCGCTTTGAACTTTCAGCGACTCATGCAGGCAGCCAATACTACTAGCTACGCGCCAACGGTTACGCATTATACGAAGATTTTCCTTGCCCAGCTCTCTCCACCTTGCTTCCCCAACCGACCAATATCAGCGCCTTTTGAAGCCCCGAGACAATGGGAAATCCTTCGTTCCCAAAATAACCCCCTCGCCACTCGATATGGGCCAGACAGAGGCGACATACGCTCACCTGAAAGTTGCTGATCTTTCCCAGATGGAAGGCGAACTTGTCGGGCCCGTGCCTGAAGACGGGCGGCCTGAACGCCTCCAGCGTCGTCATGTTGCGGGACACGAGGTAGACGTGATAGCCGAACAGGCTCGCAAGGCTCACAGAAAACATGGCGGAGACGAAGAACAGAAAGAGCACGTGGAACCTGAGAGAAGAAAGCATCAAAGTTATAACTCAATTCGAGAAGTCCTCCCTTCGATCGAGTCACGTACTTTCCGTGCGGAGTTCCAGCCATGTTGGCCGACCAGAAGTCGAGGAAGTACTTGATTGAGGAGAGCGCGACATAAATGCAGTAGAGGAGTGCGTAGCCGAGGAACAGGATGAAGAACTTGTAGTTCATGAAAGCCACGCAGTTGTTCACCCACGGGCAATGGTGATCCATCTGAAACACGAAAATTAGTACCTTTAGTCAGTATGCATTTTGTCATTTTGCTTGTACGTAGTATAATTGCATATAGAACAGCCATACACGTATCACTTAGGCAGCATGCGCACTATAGCGCACTTCTTGCATATTTGATAGTGGGCTTTCCGAACTGGGTATGTAGAATCGATACCTCATTAGTCGACCCAACTTGGCAAGGTCTCTAGTTGACTGGTGATACCCCTTCTGGTCACGGTGGACGAGCTCTGGCTGGGCGCTTGCTAGCTAATTAACATTCATACTTGAAGCTTGGCTGCATACTTGTCGTAGAGACATTTACAAAGTTGAGGAGTGTGATAAATAATACTCGAACGTACCTTTAGGACGCATTTTCCGCATACGGAGCAGTGGTGCGCCCTGTCCGGCTTTATTAGGGAGCACTCGGAGCAGTAACGGACCTCCTGCTGCATCGAGCGCATAGTGCAAGGCAGATCTTTGGCGACGAGCATGCGCTCCAGAGTCAACTTTGGGTTATCCGAGCTCTCAATGCGCTCCATGTCCTCGTCTGAGAGGTAGAACCTGAAAGGAAGGAAAATCGATGTAGGGCAATTTATACGTAAAATCTGCGTAGTATAATGACGTAGTAGTGTGCTCCAAGGATTGTCCTGCTCTTGAATAATTGATGCAAACTAAATTGCCCTTCGATTGGACGAACATATATTATCTGCGGGGGCATTTCGACATACACACAGGCGAGTAAGAAAAGTTATCGTTTCCAAGTGGCTAATAGAATTTGGCAAATTATCCACTCAGTGGTGTCTAGGAAAATTGCGATATACAGAAGGAGTATAAAA
>JAAUYK010054986.1_pt1 | contig 10805 bp, 8 predicted proteins | sample 7278021 | NCBI WGS metagenome assembly JAAUYK01 (sample SAMN14350223, study PRJNA611818) | marine sediment metagenome | isolation source: surface marine sediment (1.8m) | place: French Polynesia: Moorea | collected 2018-08
AATAAACATACCGAACAATGCCTCTCATGCGAGCCGTCGTATTTTGGAGTCGATGCGCTTTATATGCCTTTAATGATTAAAAAATATTATCATTGACAAGTCAAGCTGTTTAACAGTTGGTAGCCAAAACAGCCGCAAACATAGGGTTGCTGATCTCATCTAAAATCTTTGCTCGGTAAGAAATACACCATGTCTATCTATTTTTTATGTTGAACCTGGCTTAAAATCCAGTTAGGCAGATCCTTTTGACATAAGATATTTGATAATTTACCAGAAAAAATGAATCGGCAATATAGATTACTACATAAACATCGCTGACAGAATTATCCAATTGGATATTCGGCCTGAAAAATTTTTTCTTAGATAGGCTGGCAACTTTTATTTGATAATTAACAGGAATTAAATTGTTGGCATTTAGTATCGCGCATTTCATCGGCTTTTTTTAATTGACTCTCCTAATGGTCAATCCTAAATTGCGCATTACGAAAGGTTGTGCAATGCTCAGAATATGGCTTCATATTTCAAGGGCATCAGCGCAAACGCGATTTTAGAATGCATTTGCGGTGTGCTGTGAGCATCATTGTCAAAAAAAGGAATGAAACCAATGTTGAAGAATAAAATAATAGGCTTTATCGGGTCCGGTAATATGGGCGAAGCGATTGTGGGCGGATTAATCGCGGCCAAAGCCACGGATCCTAAGAATATCATCTGTGCCGACATTCGCGCCAAACGTCTGCAATTTTTAAAAGAAACGTATGGCGTTAAGATTTCTTCAAACAATACGGAAGTCGCCAAGACGGCGGAAGTGCTCATCTATGCCATCAAACCCCAAATGGTGGCATCGGTATTAATGGAAACGGCTGATTTTATTGATATGTCAAAGTTGGTTATATCCGTGGCCGCGGGTGTGCCGTTGGCAGCGATTGAAAAAATGCTGGATAAGGAAACACGCCTCATTCGAGTGATGCCCAACATTGCTGCACTTGTCAAAGAAGCGGCTTCCGCTGTGGCGGCCGGTAAAAACGCCGATACGGCAGATACGGATATTGCTATGACAATATTCAGCTCCATCGGCAAGACGGTTTTGGTTAAGGAAACTGCCATGGATGCTGTTACTGGGCTGAGCGGCAGTGGACCGGCCTACATTTTTATTGTGGTGGATGCCCTAGCCGATGCTGGCGTTAAAATGGGTCTATCCAGAGAAGAAGCGTCTTTTCTGGCGACCCAAACCGTTTTGGGTGCCGCCCGGCTAATAATCGATAGCGGAGAGCATCCCGGCCAATTAAAAGATAAGGTATCATCACCCGGTGGAACGACCATTGCGGGAATTCACGCCTTGGAAAACGGCGGCATACGAAATACCCTCATCAATGCAGTGGAAGCGGCTACTAAACGCTCGCAAGAACTTGGACAATTGACAGCCGCGCATTTCAGCGAACCGCAATAAAAAACACATCGGTATCCAAAGGTCTGATCCTGACCGGGTATCAAATTTTTGCGTTTTACATTCATCTACCATAAGTTCGGCAACATTCCACCCTGATCTCGGTTTGACATATATGGAATCGGATATAATATAACAGCGTTATCGATAGGGCCAACCGATAGTAACAATCAACAAACAAAAGTGCCTTGATACGGTCGTGGTAAATCCATATGTTTGCGGAGGCAGTGCCATACCCAGCAGCCTTTCTGGCAGGCTTGCTGTCTTTTTTTTCACCCTGTATTTTGCCGCTGATACCGGTCTATTTTACATTTATTTCCGGGACGTCAGTTGAAGGTTTAAATCAATCCGCGATCAGCAAACCCCACAAGCGGGTTATCATTGCGACGCTGCTTTATATCTTAGGATTTTCGGCGGTTTTTATCATTTTGGGCGCTTCGGCGTCATACCTCGGTGTTGCGTTGCAAAAACATAGAGATGTTATTCGCGTCATCGGTGGCGTGCTCGTGGTTATGTTTGGTTTGCATATGATTGGCATATTGCGCTTGCGTTGGCTTGATTTCGAAAAACGGATCCATTTGCATCAACGGCCAGCCCATTTCGGGGGTGCATTTATTGTCGGCATGGCATTTGGCGCCGGTTGGAGTCCCTGTATCGGCCCCTTGCTTGGATCGATTTTGATACTTGCGGGCAACCAAGAAACGGTGCAAGAAGGTATTTTGTTGCTCAGTGTTTTTTCCTTTGGGTTGGCATTGCCGTTTTTGGTGCTTGCACTCTGTATTAATTATCTGCTGGTTTTTATTAAGAAGGCTTCGCGTGGCTTGAAACCGCTGAACGTTACCGCCGGTGTTTTGTTAATTGTTGTGGGGTTGTTCTTAATTACCGATAAACTATACTTGTTCAGTGCTTTCGGATAGAGAAATGGTGATATTAAAATGAAGAAATCATTGGCCGTTGCTTGTATATGGTTATGGTTGGCTTGGGCTCCAGATGTCGGCGCCGCCGGCATCAATTGGCTTTCTTATGATGAGGGTATGTCTATTGGCAAGGGCGGGGGCAAAAAAATATTTCTACATTTTTATGCGGATTGGTGCAGCTATTGTAAAAAAATGGAAAAGGAAACTTTTGCGAATCGTGCCATCATTGCATATCTGAATAGAAATTTTATTTCTATCAAGGTCAATACAGATAAAGAGTCCAAAACGGCCGAACATTATCGCGTGCGAGGTTTGCCTGATACCTATATCATCAGCCAAGAAGGCCAAAAAGTGCATGTCCGTCCGGGATATATATCTGCCGACGAATTGCTTCCCAAACTGAAATTCATGCACACGGATAGCTATAAAAAAATGACATACGCAACCTTTCTTAAATCTGAAAAAAAATAAAGGATCGATTCCGTCATTCTGGGAGGTGGTTATTTTTACAGATGTTCAAAAAGAGCTTTTTCGCTTTGATGCATTAAAAAAAATTCTCCAATCAATCAAACCACCTGACCCGCCGGATGGAACGAAATATGTTTCCACTTGTGTTTTTTTGCTGCTTTACGGCCAAGATGAACCCCAAATTTTATGTGTGCAGAAATCAGATACAGAAGGGTATCCTTGGCGCAATCAGGTCGCCTTGCCGGGTGGTCACATAGACCCATCTGACAGTGGGCCCATTGCGGCGGTCTACCGTGAACTTAAGGAAGAATTAAATATTCCGCATGAACAAGTACGGCTGATTGGTTCGGCCGGTCATTTTCAAACCATTAATAACAAAGATATCCAAGTCTTTGTCGGTATATGGAATGGCCAGGGCCCTATTTCTTACGATTCCGCTGAAATTGCCCGAGTGCTGGCTGTACCTGTCAAACACATTGCCGCCATTCATCAAAAGAATAATTTTCATAATAGAATTCCCGGTATTGCTGAATTAGTGTATCCATTTGATGATGTGATCATATGGGGCGTCACTGCTCGAATATTGCATCATTTTATTGAAGTATTGTTTCCTTTTATGTTTCCTGAAAAAGATGGTGTGGCCGCAAATGCACAAGGGGCGGCGTAATTGTAGTGGCCTTGAAACTGATTCTGAAAAATAGCGTTGGTGACCGAGCGGGCAAGACAAACTAACCAGACAGGCGGATCAAATAACGCTTGATCAGCCGTACCGCGGTTGAGACCAAGACAAAGGTGCTCAAGGCCAACAAAAGAAGCGGTACCCATAGGTAAGAATGATATTTTTCATTTTCGGATGCTACAAACAAACCGGTAACCGCAAAAAGTATGACGATCAGCATCAAGAAAGCGACAGTAAAACATGCCGCTTCGGAATCATACCAAGGTGCGATGACTTTTCGGAATAGCGGGTTTTGGTCAATTTGCATGCCAAATAGGATTCACATTTGTTACACTTGCGAGAAGCTCAAGAGCGGTAGTTTAACATCATTTTAATGTATATAATAAGAAGGCAAGAAATGACAAACGATATTTCTAAAGGACTCGGTAGTAAACTTGAATTTCCAACTATTTTCGGGGCAGTGCTTGTTGTGCTTAATTTGATCTTTACTGCTTGTGCCACCGCTCCCGACACCCTATACTTAAAGGATGTTTCCAAGAAATTAGAAGCAGGCGTTATTATTGCGTCTGATACCGACCAAATAATAGCCTTTGAACAGTTTATTCATAAGCTAGAAAAAGAAAAAGTGATCTATGTTGGCGAAAGCCATACCAATGCGCATCATCATCAGGCGCAACTACAAATATTAAAGGCGATTTACAATCATGATCGTTTTGTCGCTGTGGGCATGGAAATGTTTGACCATACCTACCAACATATATTGGACCAGTGGTCGTTTGGTGATTTAGATGAACAAACGTTTATCGAAAAAACCCATTGGTATGCTAATTGGAGATATGATTTCGCGCTCTACCGTGATATTCTACTCTTTATTAAGGAAAATCGAATCAAACTAATCGGTTTAAATATACCGTTTCATATTCCCGCCAAAATTCGGGTTGGCGGCGTGGACAACCTCTCTGCGAGCGATCGACATTTTTTGCCTGCCAAAATTGATACGACCAACAGCGATCATCGGGCTTATGTGGAAAAAATTTTTCAGCAACATCATTTCCGGAAAAAAGTCAATTTCGATTATTTTTACGAAGCCCAATGTGCTTGGGAAGATGGCATGGCAGCTGCTATCGGCAACCATGGGGATAGCGGCAAGATCGTTGTCATGATCGGCAAAGGCCATATTGTCAACAAATTTGGTGTGCCGGAAAGAGCATTTAAAATCAACCCGCAGCCATATAGCACCGTATTTTTGGCATCCGTCGGTAGCGAGGCTAAGTTGTCATATGCTGATTTTCTCTGGGCAACCCCGCCGCCCAAAAAGAAAAAACAATAATTATAAACAACCAAGTTTATAAAACACATTGAAAAGAAACCGGGTATGAATGGTGGAAACTAACACAATATATAGTTTTTTTTATTGACAGTGTGCTATATCTTGTGATAGCGCTCCTTTTTGTTGTTCTGGGATAAAGAGATTGTTCTTCGAAATTTGCAAAATCATAAAACGTGACAATCGGCAGTTAACAATTTCTGGAATTACAGCCTTCGTTTGAATTCATATCTTGCAATGCCTCTTTCCCGAAGGTTTTGGTTCTCCTGCTGAGTTGGTTTTTTTGGGGCCTGCACATTCACGCTATCCCTGAGGGAAACAGGCATTGCCTTTCATAAAGACAGAATTCGTACTACTCTAAATCCACGATTATCGTTCAAAATGAGGTGACACGAGTGTTTGAAGACATAAAGAAACGTGACGGCCGGATAGTTCAATTCGATTCGTCTAAAATTACGGCGGCAATACATCAGGCTGGCAAAGCTACTGGAGAGCTTGAAACCAAAGAAGCTAAAAAACTTACCCTGCGAGTTTTAACCCTTGCCCATGAATGGCGCCTTGGTCCTATTCCCGAAGTCGAAGAGATTCAGGATATTGTTGAGCGGGTTTTACTTGATTCACCGTATTATAAATCGGCCAAAGCCTATATCCTATACCGGGAGCAGCACGCGCAGATACGCAATATTACGACCAAAGCCAATATCGATCTTGTAGAACACTACATCCAAAAATTAGATTGGAAGATTAAAGAAAATAGCAATATGTGTTATTCTTTGCAGGGATTGAATAACTACATTTCTTCTGATGTAACCTCGGAGTACTGGCTGAATCGTATCTATCCACCAGAAATACGCGAAGCCCATAAAAGCGGTGACCTGCACCTACATGACTTAAGTTTGCTTTCGGTATATTGTGTTGGCTGGGATTTAAAAGATCTTCTTAAGAAAGGCTTCAGAGGTGTTGAAGGCAAGGTTGAAAGTGCGCCGCCAAATCATTTACGCTCAGCCCTCGGTCAAATTGTGAACTTTTTTTATACGCTTCAAGGCGAGGCCGCCGGGGCCCAAGCGATTTCTAATTTTGATACGTTGTTGGCGCCATTTATTCATTTTGATCAATTGGATTACGCGGAAGTCAAACAAGCACTGCAAGAATTTGTCTTTAATATTAATATTCCCACCCGCGTCGGATTCCAGACACCGTTTACCAATATCACAATGGACCTATATGTTCCATCAATTTTACGGGATCATCCGGTGGTTGTGGGCGGTATCGAGCACGATAGAACCTACGGTGAATTTCAAAATGAGATGGACATGATTAACAAGGCGTTTGCCGAAGTTATGATGGAAGGCGATGCCAAAGGCCGCGTGTTTACTTTTCCGATTCCTACCTACAACATTACCGAGGATTTTGATTGGGATAATCCCAACATAGAAATGATCTGGAAAATGACCGGCCGATATGGGATTCCGTATTTTTCTAATTTTGTAAATTCGGATATGTCTCCCGAAGATGCCCGTTCCATGTGCTGTCGTCTACGTCTTGACAATCGCGAACTGCTCAAACGCGGTGGCGGTCTTTTCGGTGCTAATCCACTGACGGGTTCTATCGGTGTGGTGACCATTAACTTGCCCCGCATTGGATACCTTGCAAGCACCAAAGATGAATTTTTTGAAAACTTGAAATCCAAATTTGATTTGGCCGCCGAAAGCCTCATGATCAAGCGCAAAATATTGGAGCGGTTTACTAACCTGAATCTATATCCCTACTCCAAGTTTTACCTACGAGAAATCAAACAATCCAGCGGTCTTTTCTGGAAAAATCATTTTTCAACCATCGGCATTATCGGCATGAATGAGGCCTGTCAAAATTTTTTGGGTACGGATATCGGCACCTCAGAAGGTCAGCACTTTGCATTGGAAGTAATGGACTATATTCGGGAACTGATTGCCAAGATTCAGGAAGATACCGGTGACATCTTTAACCTGGAGGCAACACCTGCGGAGGGTACTTCTTATCGATTGGCCATGCTGGACAAAAAGCAGTTTCCCAATATCAAATGTTCCAATGAGACGGATTCCGATAAAGGTGCGGCACCCTATTACACCAATTCCACACAGCTGCCGGTTAACTATACCGATGATCTTTTTGAAACACTTCAGCTGCAAGATCAATTACAGGCCCGATACACCGGCGGCACTGTCTTGCACATATTTTTGGGAGAGCAGGTGACTGATATTGATGCCATTAAAAGCATCATTCGCAAAATCGCCACCAATTACCATTTACCTTACTTTACATTAACGCCGACTTTCAGTGTGTGCCCATCGCATGGGTACATAAATGGTGAACAAGGAACCTGTTCGCAGTGCCAACAGGAAACCGAAGTATATTCACGCGTGGTGGGCTATCTAAGACCGGTTAAGCAATGGAATAACGGTAAACAGGCCGAGTTCAATTTACGCAAAAATTATAGAATTGCATAACGCCACTATCAAATTCTAATCGTGGCAAAAAGGAAACGCTTTTAGAATCAACCTCATACCTTTTGGCGTTTATTGGGTGTAAACTATGCAGCTGGGCGGTATCCATAAAAATTCTTTGATCGACTATCCTGGGAAAATAAGTTGTGTCCTATTTACAGCCGGGTGTAATTTTGATTGCCCTTACTGTCATAATCCTGAGTTGGTGCGGTGTGAGAGCAGTTGTGTGGCCATGATAGAGGATCAACAGGTTTTCGATTTTCTCGAGACACGTAAAAGCTTTTTAGACGGAGTGGTGATTTCAGGTGGAGAACCGACGTTGCAAAAAGACCTGTTTGATTTGTGCCGTATCATAAAACAGATGGGTTTTCCGGTGAAGCTTGATACCAATGGTAGCCGCCCGGAGATTCTTGCTAAATTAATCGAGCAATCTTTGGTTGATTATTGCGCAATGGATATTAAAACCGATCCGTATGAATATTCCCCGTTTATTCGTAAATCCCAAAACCCTGACAAGATTTTGGATAGCATCCGGATTTTGATGGAATCGGATGTGCCCCATGAATTTAGAACCACTTGCGTCAAACCATTTGTTACCGAAACGGTCATCGAAAAAATTGCCAAAATTATAGCCGGATGCCGACGCTACACCTTACAAGCCTTTCACGAATCAGAGGTTTTACACCCCGATTTTTTTGCAGGCCAAAATTTTCTTTACAGCCGGAAAGAACTTTTAAAGCTAAAAGCGCTGGCTGAGCCCTGGGTCCAGGAATGCATCATCCGCTAGTTACTCACCGGCATCGATTTATTTAGCCCTCCGTAAAGACAAAACAACATGTATTTGCCAAAATTTTCAATTGGCAAATCCAGCGTTGGCGTGTTCAAGGCCCGATTCGAAAATCGCATTTAGCGCATGAATCATATTATTGCGTTAAAAATCCTATCAACATCCAATGAAGTTGGGGGACACGTTTAGCCTGTTCAAAACAAATGAACGTTTATGTTGATTTCTTTTTAGGCGCCTGTGTCACAAGATGTATTGAACCACGCAGCTTTATTAGTCATTATTGAATAAATTTTTATTCATTCATATACTGTATCACATTCATTTTTTCTCTTGACACGCTATTTTATTTTTCCCTATGGTGGTACGCATAAAAATGTAATCCAACCAAAATAAGGAGGAACAGACATGGCCAACCGTTATGATGAAGCATTTGATAGATCGATTAATGATCCGAATAGTTTCTGGGGTGAAGTTGCCGAGGATGTCCATTGGTACAAAAAATGGGATAAGGTGCTGGATGATTCTAACCCGCCCTTTTACCGCTGGTTTGTCGGCGGCGAACTAAATACCTGCTACAATGCCCTGGATGTGCATATCGATAACGGGCGCGGCGACCAGCTGGCAATGGTTTATGACAGCCCGGTGACGGAAAGCGTCAAAAAATATACCTATACCGCGCTGCGTGATGAGGTGGCCAAATTTGCCGGTGCCCTTGCCGCCCAAGGTGTGACCAAAGGCGACCGCGTTCTTATATATATGCCCATGATTCCGGAGGCGGTGATTGCAATGCTGGCATGTGCCCGATTAGGTGCGGTGCATTCGGTTGTTTTCGGCGGTTTTGCTGCGAAAGAATTGGCAACGCGCATCAACGATGCCAAGCCCAAAGTTATCGTATCAGCTTCGTGTGGAATTGAAGTTGCACGGATCATTGCCTATAAGCCGCTGCTGGACGGTGCCATTGATATGGCGGATTCAAAACCCGAAAAATGCATTATAATCCAGCGACCTATGGAAACCGCCACCATGGTAGAAGGCCGTGACCTGGATTGGAATGAGGCTATGGCCCAGGCGACACCGCACGATTGTGTTCCTGTAGCAGCTACAGATCCTTTGTATATTCTTTATACTTCCGGCACCACCGGTCAGCCTAAAGGCGTCGTGCGCGATAACGGCGGTCATGTGGTAGCCCTCAAATGGACCATGAAAGCCGTTTACAATGTTGATGCCGGCGATACGTATTGGGCCGCATCGGATGTCGGTTGGGTGGTCGGTCATTCATATATCGTTTACGGACCCCTGTTCAGGGGCTGCACGACGATATTGTTTGAAGGCAAACCGGTGGGTACACCTGATGCCGGTGTGTTTTGGCGTGTAATTTCGGATCATAACGTCAAATGTATGTTTACCGCCCCGACTGCTTTTAGGGCCATTAAAAGAGAAGACCCCAGCGCAGAGTTAATCAAAAATTATGATCTATCAAATTTCAAAGCCCTGTTTCTGGCCGGTGAAAGACTTGATCCCGATACCCTTAAGTGGGCGGAGTCAAATTTAGGTGTACCCGTCATTGACCACTGGTGGCAAACCGAAACCGGATGGGCTATTTGTGCCAATTGTCTCGGTTTGCATCAATTCGACATCAAAGAGGGATCGCCAACCAAACCGGCACCGGGCTGGAATTTAAATGTTTTGGATCCGGAATCCAGAGAGCCGGTCGGATCCGGTGACATTGGTGCGCTAGTGGTTAAATTACCGCTGCCTCCCGGTACACTGCCAACCCTGTGGAACAATGATGAGCGGTTTATAGAATCCTACATGGGCGAGTTTCCCGGCTATTACAAGACCGCTGATGCCGGCTACATCGATGCAGATGGCTATGCCTTTGTGATGGCCCGCACCGATGATATTATAAACGTGGCCGGCCACCGGCTATCAACGGGTGCCATGGAAGAGGTTTTGGCAGATCATCCGGATGTGGCCGAATGTGCCGTGCTGGGCGTTGATGATCAGCTCAAGGGTCAGGTTCCCATCGGCTTTATTGTATTGAATGCCGGTGTTGACCGTGATCAGGGTGAAATTATTAAAGAAGTAATTCAGATGGTCCGGGATCGAATTGGTCCCGTTGCATCCTTTAAAACCGCTACGGTGGTAAAACGACTACCCAAAACCCGTTCCGGTAAGATATTAAGAGGCACCATTCAAAAAATAGCCGACAATAAAGAGTATAAAACACCAGCAACGATTGACGATCCGGCTATTTTAGAAGAAATTGAGGACGCCCTGAACGATATCGGACTCGCCAAGAGTCGCGGTAAATAGTTGATAAGTTAATAGCCGAACAGCTTGCAGCGATGAGAAAGAAAGCCGGCCGCTTGTGAAAGGGGCTGGCTTTTTTTATTCGGCTAAGAGGTCAGAAAAGTCTGTCTGTTTATCCAATGGTACGTTTGACAATTCCAAGAAGTTTATCTTTGTCAAAAGGTTTGGCCACAAACGCTACGGCATCTTTGATGGCATGATCACCATCGATACCGCTGATTACAACCACAGGTGTATTTTTCAGTTCTTTATCCTTGCGCAACTTTCGATAAAAACGTGGACCCCACTCGCCCGGCATTTCAAGATCAAGGGTAATTAAATCCGGTTTTTCTTTGCGAACGGCTTCAAGGCCCTCCATCGTGCTACTGGCGCTAACTGTTTCATAGC
>JAAUYK010170415.1_pt1 | contig 10805 bp, 12 predicted proteins | sample 7278021 | NCBI WGS metagenome assembly JAAUYK01 (sample SAMN14350223, study PRJNA611818) | marine sediment metagenome | isolation source: surface marine sediment (1.8m) | place: French Polynesia: Moorea | collected 2018-08
AAGCGAGCGAGCGAGCGAGCGAGCAGCATAATCATAGTCTTCTCCGCCGAGTTCGTTAGTAATCCGTCGATCGGCCTTCCTCCCTCTCGTCTCGGAAGGCAGCTAGATCATCAAGGAGGGCTCGTACGTGACAGACCCGCCGAGCTAGCTCAAAATTTGATTCCCTCTACTAATGACAACAAAGGCCAAGACTTAATTGCTAAGCATCACGGCGCATGCAGTACGCTCGTAATTATTTAAATTCAAGGATGCTTGGCGACGCTCTATCCCTAGCTTTGCTGGCTGGCTCGCTCTCGTCAACAAGCCGAGCCGATCGACTTGCTACGCAGATCAGATCGGATCGGATCGGATCGTCGGAACTCTGGAGGGAGGCCAGCCACGGCGAAATTGTGCCCTCGCATCGTCGGAGTCCCGATCGATCTATCTTTTTTAGAATGGTCTGCCTGACTTAGCAAGAAGTGAACGTAGTACATACAGACTGAGCAAGCGAGCGGACTCTAGAGGGTAGAGGCCGTCGCCGATTGAAAAACCTGCATAGTGAGAGAAAAGACATTGTTTGCCTCCTTCAAATGACCAGATTTAACCATAGCTAGCTGCCGACGGATATTCTCTGCAAGCTGGCTGCTGAGTCGACCATACATACCTACAGGACAGCCTCCCTCGCTATAGAATGGCTGTGAACTGAACATTGTGAAGAAACTGGGGAGTTTCTCTTCAAAGTACGTAGAAGAGGCTATGAATTATCGGGCTGGAGTTTTGCACGATGCTGTAGGCGAAATGCATAGTGTGTTCTCCTTTTACGATGGAAGCAACGTTACTCTATATCTTCAATCGCTTTAGCTTTCTCTCTCTCTCTCTAATGACCGCTAAATCGTCCACCTGTCAAGGTCACCCATGCAGCGGAGAATATAATTGCAGGGAAGACTAGACCCCTTAATACTTCCAGTCGCTAATTGAGTCGTAGCGGGGAGAAATACGTCTGTCGTCCATTTGTCATACCAGCAGCATATTATCCGAAGCCGGTTGCAATGACAGCGGCATTTAAAGAGGAGGGAGGGAAGGAGGGAGGCAAACCTTCTTGAATAGGGCGTGTTCCGCTTAGCTAGCTAGCTAGCTAGTGGCTCGTCCATATCTAATTTCATCCGGTGGCGGCGCAGTTTCGGCATTAAGTCGCGCTAGAGAGAGAATGAAAGAAGAAAGGAATAGAGAGTAAGTGAGAGAGAGAGAGAGATGCAGTCTCTCTCTTACTAGCAGCTCGCCGTCGCCGGCGGCCGTCGTCTGTCGGCAGTGGCAGCCATTACGGCTCGAACGGTATGTAGACACCTCTCGTCGCCGCCGCCGCGGCGATGCCCGGCCTCGCTCTCCGTCTTTCTTTCTCTCGTCGACTCGACATTGCGCGACATCGCTTGAGGAGTTCCTGTGTCGCCGACCGACCGACCGACTGACTATGCGTTCGTAATAGTAGGCCTGTTGCTTGCTGCCCAATCCAGCGAGCGAGGAGCGCCGTGCGTCGTCTGAGTGCAATAGGGAAAGCTCCATCCAACGGCGCTCGAAGCGGAGCAGAGTGAGGGAGAGAGCAAAGTCGGGCAAGAGAGAGGAGCTAGGGACGGAAGCGAGCGGGCGCGAAGTTCGACGCCGCTGTCTTCTGAGTGCGAGTGCGAGAGAACGGAAGGAAGGAGGCAGAGTTTCGTGTCGTCGCGTAGCACTCGTATCGAGGATGGCCAGTCTGAAGAGGGAGGAGGCAGCTGGAGGAGGCGGTGAAAGGGACATGTCCTCGCAGCAGCAGCCGCAGAACTCGCGGACGACGCTGGCGCCGCCAGGGTCTTCCTCGGCGGCCTCGCCATCGTCACCCTCGCCGTCAGCGTCTCCGTCGAGGGCGCAGTCGCGGTACCAGCGGTTCAGCATGGTGACCACATCGCTCAACCCGCCGGCCGCGCCGCCCAAGAAGAAGACCTCCGTGTTTAGCGTGTCGGGCGGCGCGAGCGGCTTCCTCACGCCGAGGCGGAGGGGCTCGGCGCCGTCGGCCGCTGCACCCGCCGCAGACATACAGACGGGATTAGCCAACTTGAACGAGCAGCTCTGCACCGCGATGCTCGGGGTCGTGCTAGAGCACCAGGATGTCGCCTGGGTACGGACTCATCAACTTGATTGAATTCCACGTAGTACATCGTCTACACACTACATACATACATATACGCACAACGCGGGGAATGAAATGACTCTCGGAGTCCCATATCATGAAAAATTAATTACCTCATTAACGATGGCGACGGTAGTAGTATTATTGTACGCTGGCCGCCGCGACAGCTCCGAGTACGCATAAATGGATGTGTAAAATAGAGCTCGGTTCTCTACCTAGCTATCGGATTCCAGTTCCGTGTGGAATTAGATTGAGGATTGAGCATTAGCCTAAAGTTTGTTCTCCGATCAGCGATATCCTTCACATTAACATATTAGTTGAATTGTATGTCTGTACACGGACTATACGTAGTCGCATCAGACTGTTTCATGTACCTTTTTCCTTAATTCGTTTCAGCTCCCGCCCTCATCAGAGGCTATGGGAAACAAGCAGAGCCACTCCGAGCTCGAGGACACGTCGGCGAGGAGTGGCAAGCGCCACGGAGGCGGCGCCGGCGGCGACGACGACGCCGAGGAGGTCGTCGGCGAGGTCCCTCCTCCTATGCAGCCAATCGCCTCGGTGCCGCTCTCGGCAGCCGTCGCATCGTCGTCGTCAGCGTCCGCGGACGACGCCAAAAAGGTGAGGAAGTCACGAAGCCGTTCTCTCGGGCGGTTTGGCACCTTAATCAAGATGTCTATTAGAAGGCGGGGTTCTATTCGTGCAAGTTAAATCTGCAAAACGAAAACGCCCTCACTCACAGAAAGAGAAACTCGTTCCGTGGGAATATTTCAACCTGAGATCCATGTGAGGCATCTTTATTTAGCTTCTGCCACGAAATGTTCGACGGCGTATGGTAGTAATAATGGAATGGTTTACTTCCTTACTTCTAGACTCCTTCATCGGGCGCCACAAATCCCCTCGGAATGCCGCTCGGCAATGACAGCAGCAGCTCGAAGCCGGGTAAGACCTGAGCGCGCGGCGTGCGTACGAAGATTAGCAGCAGCGGGCTAATTAATTGCCTCGCTTATCTTTCTTGCAGCCCCCTCTTCCTCGACCACTTCCAACTGTGATGAGTCCTCCGCACCCGCCGACCAGCCCCCCGAGCCCGACCCGGCCGCGGCGGCGCAGGCGATCGAGCAGCGCAGCTTCCGACTCACGGAGCTGCTCGAATCCGAGAAGACGTACGTGAAAGACTTGGAGGAGTGCATCGCCTACATCAAGTTCATGCGGGAGAGCAAGGAGGCGGAGGAGCCGGAGATCCCGATGCCGGAGGACCTGCGCGAGGGCAAGGACCGGATGATCTTCGGCAACATGGAGGCCATCTACGAGTGGCACCGGGACTTCTTCTGCAAGAACCTCGAGCGGACCATAGCCAGCCCGGCGGAGATGGGCGCGCTATTCAAGAAGTACGACCGCAAGTTCCAGATGTACGTCGTCTATTGTCAGAACAAGCCCAAGTCCGAGTTCATCGTGTCGGAGTATGTGGACACGTACCTAGAGGTAATGTAATTCGTATATTAAGCGCTGAAAATAATACGTGCCGCTGCTAACACCTGTAAACAACTAATTGCAGGAGATCCGCCTGAAGCTCGGCTTCAAGATGCGCCTGCCCGACTTGCTGATCAAGCCGATCCAGCGGCTGACCAAGTACCACATGCTGCTCGAGGCGATACTCAAGTACTCGCGTCGGGCGGGGCTCACTGAGGAGGCGGAGTCGGTCGCAAAGGCTTTCCACGTCATGACCGTCGTACCGAAGCAGGCCAACGACATGATGGACATCGGGAGGCTGCAGGGATTCGAGGTACGTACAGCTACATGACCTACTGATGCACGCCGAACGAATTCTAGCTTCGGCCGACAAAATCGATAGCGGCTCATCAATATTCCGTGATAAGGAAAGTTTTCTCCTCTTTGAGGAGAAAGCCGTGTAACTAGCGAGAGACATTAACGGCTGCCTTCATTGATTCCTTCCTCCCAGGGCAAGATCACGGCCCAAGGGAAGCTCCTGCACCGCGGTCCCCTCGTCTGCCTGGACAACTTCTACTCTCAGCAGGCGTCCTCCGGCGGCGGCGGTGGCGGCGGCGGAGGCGGCGGCGGCAACGGGCCCTCCATGAAGATGAAGCCGTTCACGGTGTTCCTCTTCGAGCAGATCATGATCTTCAGCGAGACGGTCGGAAAGAAGACGCAGTTCACGTCGCCCGTGTACGTGTACAAGTCGCATTTCCTGGTGAGTTACATTGTTCGACATATCGTAGAATTCGTAGTCAGTAACATCTTCCTTCAGGTCAACAAGATGGCCCTGGACGACCACGCTGACGACGGCGACCCGCTCAAGTTCGTCATCCGGTCGAACGACCCGGCCCGCGACGAGCTGCGCATCGTGTGTCAGGCCGAGGACGAGGCCAGCCGGAACCTGTGGACGGGCATCCTCAAGTCGCAGCTGCAGACGCAGATGGACTTCCTGCGCGCGCTGCAGGCGCCCATCGACTACCACAGGAGGGCCGCGCAAGACACGTAAGTAGACTGCTGGCCGAACGAAGGAACGAACGACCGCCAAGAGATTGTAGTGCAGCGGTGGAAGAAACAAACGACAGCAAAAAGTGATCTCGACTCTATCTACGTACTACTACTACTACTACGACTGTCTCTCAAACTACAATCCTTCTCACTAATCGTGGTGGCGGGCGAATGCAGCAAGCATGTGCCGGGGCGTCTAATCCGTCGGTCGGTGGGTCGACCGGTCAGAAAAGTCTCTTCGGACCTGTCAGTATCGTCTCGTGTCGTCCTCTCGCTCGCTCGGGATTCACTGCTGGTCACTCACGTCCAACGCGGCTAAAAGTACCACTACTACGTACTATCTGTCGTCTATACTACTGACTACATATATCCAGCATTCAATGTCCATACAGTAGATTAATCAGACGCAGCTAGACACCCGCCCGAACGCCCGAACGGCCTCCGTACGGCGACGAGAAAAACAGAAGACGACGAAAATAACCAACTTATCCTCATCCTCGATCCCTCAGCTGCTCTTCTCCCCCACGCATATATACTATGTCCTACGTAGGCGCATTTTAAGGAAGGAAGGAAACAGCCGACCCTCCCCCCTATGACCCTGCTTCTCGCTTTCAGACCGACAGACAGAGGTGGGTAGGGGCAATATATTTGTTGGGAGGGAGCCGTAAGTATTTGAACTATAACGTCCTATATAACATCGTCGGTGGGTCGGTCACCTTTCACCATCCATGGGCCAGCAGCCAGTTAATTTGTGTCAGATCCGGAGAGCCAGCCAGCCATGCGTAGAATTAATGTGTGTGTCGCGTGCGGCAAAGTTATTGTCGCGCGCGTCGAAAGAGGCAGGTATTAGATTAAACGGGCTCCTTATACGACTACCATATATAAAGCGCAATGTTTCTTGCCAGCAAAAGTTCAATTGCTCTGGGTGGGTGGTAGGGCGACTACGTACATGAATGAATATCGCTGCTCTGAATTTTTAACTCATACTGATGGCGTTGTCAACCAACCAACCCCAAAGTGGCCAAATTCAAATTCTGTTTACTGCATACGTATGTTTACAGCGTCAGACCTCCGTTGCTCCTCCCCGTCACGTACCTGTCTCTTGGTCTTGGTTCTCTCGTTTCGACTTAAAGCAGAGCGGTCAATGTCTATCCCAGTGTAAGGCTTGTTAGTATTATTGCCTCGATCTAGTCATGGGGAAACTATGGAACGAAATCAATTCAGAGGGAGTCCCACCAAACCGAATCGAACTGAGACCGTACAAAATATTTTTAGACCAAAGATCGAACTGTATCCTGAGTTGCCATCATTATCCGTTCTCGGCAGCGTCTGTCCGTGTCCTGCCAGTACGTACCCACTACCTACGTAATACCTAAAGTCCACGAAATGCTAGTCGATCGGCCGGGTGTGATGAAGAGGGGAAATCACTTTCATGCAAATTATGTAGTTTTATTATCATCACCGCCCGCGGAGGATGTGTCATGAGCTATTATTATTTATGCGCGACAGACAAGAAGATCGATCGACGTATGAACGATGACTGTCTCTGTAGTTTAAAGTAAAATACACGCCAGAGTTTGAGCGGATGTTACGGGTATAATAACGCGGTGGTTGTCATTCATTAGAGAGAACGGCGCATGTGTGCTTTTTTATGTTCAGCATGGTTCAATTATTTCGTAGAATCGCATGTGTGCGAAAACTAACTGATCTTCAACTAACCCTTTTCGCTTAATTCTGTTTGATATGACTATAACATTGATTTAATCGTATATTTAGTTTATTGCTTTCAGTTTGTTTAGTTTCCTTATTTTCCTTCTTCCCCACTTTCTAATTAGGAGCAGGTCGTCCGACATGAACCACCTGTGGGAGGTCGTCGACGTCGCGACGAAGGCGCCCTCCCTCGCCCACGGCAACCTCACCAACTCAACGTCGACGCCCGCTGCCGTCTCGACCGCCGCCGGCCGCCTCACCTCCCACCACAAGTATGACGAGCGGAAGACGTCAGCGCCGCTGCCGCTGCAGCAGCAGAGGCAGGCCAACGCGGCGATGGCCGCCGGAAGGAAAAACTTTTTCGAGGGCTTTAAGCACAGCCTGAGGCCGAGGACGAAGAGCGACGACCTCGGCGACGGCAGCGGCCCCGAGTCCTCTGCCGCCGCCGTCGCCAACCAACTGAAGAGGATCAGCGTGGGAGACCAGGAGGAGGGTCCGGGAAGCAGAAGGTGGTCCGAGACCGCTAATAAGGTACGTAGATCATTTGGCGAATAAATCATGTGTGTACGATTTGGAGCCGTTGTCTTAATGCTTCGCAGGCTGGTGACGCCGCGGCTGACACACCCGAGTCTGAGGCCGCCGGTGCCATCCCGGTCGGCGCCACAGTCAAGGTCCTCGTAGATTATAAGCCCGTCCGCGAGGACGAGGTCGCCGTCTCCCGAGGCGAGCTGGTTGAGGTGAGGGAGTGCGCCTCAGAGGCGTCTTCCGCTGCCAGGGCCGGCAGCGGCGGCTACCTCGTTGCGACGTCTCGAGGCGAGCAGGGCTGGGTGCCCGGATACGTGCTCAATCTGCTCACCTCAACAAACAATCCGAGAAAGCCGGCCTGGACGTTCAAGAAGTTCCGGAAGCCGAGTTTCAGCGGGAGCGGGAACGGCGGCAAGGTGACGCGTGAGCAGTCCTCCCCGTCCATGCTTTCCTCCGTCGGCCCGAACCCAAGCGTCGTGGTCGTGACGTCCGGCGACACGGCCGTTCTGAAATGCCCTCGGCAACCTGGTGCAGGCGTCAAGTGGACCGGTCCGAGCGGGCACCTCCTGCTCAACAGCGGGAGGAAGTACTCGTTCGAGAACGACGACCACTTGGCCGCCGCCGTTCTCTACGTAGCTGACTGCGACGTCAAGGACGCGGGCGAGTACAGCTGCGTCCAGGCCGGGGGAACCACTGTTATCAGGCTGAAAGTGAAAGGTAAGGAAGGATATGGCACTAAACTCGCCTAACGTAGCTCATTCTGGTCATCAGCGAGGGCTCCCGCTCCGCCCGCCCCACGAGTGGAGGACCTTCGAGGCACCACCGCTGTCCTCGCATGGGACTCCAATGACCGTGGCAGCAACGAGCAGGTGGGCACAGTCTCCTACACCATCGAGTGCTGCCGGCTTTCCGGCGGCAACTCGAGCGGAGGCAACTCCTGGGCCGTGGTGAACCGAAACGTGGTGGACGGCGTGTGCGTGGTGCAGGACCTGGAGCCGGGCGAGACCTACAGCTTCCGGGTGATCGCGCACCGCTCGTCCACCTTCGACGCTTCGTCGGAGCCGGAGCAGAGCGAGCCGAGCCTGCCGTCGAAGCCGCTCACCGTACCCGGGGCCAGCGCCGTCAAGAAGCGGACAACGGACGACGCGAACAACCCCCTGAGGCTGAAGAGGGACTCTCTGCAGGAGCTGGACTCATGCTGGCAGAGAGACTTCGAGCGGCAGTACATCGAGCTGGAGGAGCTGGGCAGGGGCCGCTTCTCCGTGGTGAGGCGGTGCCAGCAGATCTTAACCGGCGCCGAGGTCGCCGTCAAGTTCGTGAACAGGAAGCGGCGTCAGAGGGAGGACACGAGGAAGGAGTACGAGCTAATCTTGAGGGCGGACGGCGGAGGCGGAACCCTCGTCGAGACCGGAGGCCTCTTTGCCACCAGCAGCAGCGACGCCATCGTTCTCAGCCTGTGAGCCTAAACATATTACATTATAAGTAGATCAGTCCAGAAGGGTTGATTTCTCGTTTGTTCCAGTGTGAACGGCGTTTCGTTGTTCGAGCACCTCTGCGACGAGCCCCGATACTCCGAGGCGACGGTCTGCTATTACATGCGGCAACTGCTGAAGGCGCTACAGCACCTCCACCACAAGAAGATCATACACCTAGATCTCAAGGTATGTCTACTTCTCCTACGTACGTATAAACGATCTCGGTATCATTACCTGTCTTTTTTTTACCAGCCCGAGAATCTCCTTCTGGACACAACGGCGAACCAGCTCAAGCTGATCGACTTCGGTAGCGCCCAGGAGGTGGAGCTGAGGGGCGGCGGGAGCACGTCGCCGTCGGGCAGCTCCCTCGCCTCGTCGTCCTCTTCCCAGGACGGTGTCTGCAGCAGCCCAGAGTTCCTCTCGCCGGAGGTCATCTCATCGGGGCCGGTCGGAACTTTCACCGATATGTGGGGATTCGGCGTCCTCCTCTATGTGGCGTTGAGGTAAAAATAAGATATTCACGCCCCTGCAAAAATCCAATTCACTAACGATTTTTTTTTTCGTCAGTGGCCTATCTCCCTTTCTCGACGATTCCGACGAGGAAACGACCAACAACGTTCTCCGCTGCGACTACAGCTTCCCCGCAGAGTACTTCCCTGAGATCTCGGCCCCCGCCAAGGACCTGGTCGGTAGACTACTGACCGTAAACCCCGCCCGCCGTCCCTCGGCCTCCATCTGCCTGGACACGTCGGCGTGGTTCCGGAGCGAGCCGCCGGCGCAAGCAAAGATCTCCTCCATCCACCTCTCGACGCTCGTCCGGAGGAGGATGAAGAAGCTGAACACCGTGGCGCCGTTCCAACTGCAACAACATCATCACCAACAACGTCAAACAACTGCCGGAGCCGGCGTCAGGCCGGATAGCATTTACAAGAAGCTGTGAATTCATTTTACGTAATTGTAATTGAGACGATCACCTATAATATTTATATCTTATCTAGTCACCAATTAGGACATGCATAAATACAGACAGCTTTCAAATGTGCAATTGCGAGTTAAAGAATTCTAATTAACCTTTACGATCGTACAATGCATAAGCGCATTTACCTGACGCAAATACTGTACGTAGATTGTCGTGCCAGATAAATTTCCTCAAATATTGGACACTAGACACGAGATGTACGTTAAGAAAGTTAAGGTGCCTCCACATCTGCATCAAATATAGTCTAGCGTAGTATACGTAAATCTCATTCGCCTACGCTATGTCGATCCCCATCATCGTTTCCCTAACTGCCAATTAGTCAATCGATCGCGTGCTTTAAATAGGAAGTTGGTCATGGCGGACGCTAATTGTAATTGTAGAAATGGGCACATACTTTCTCGAGGTGACGTTATGAACGTAGTTACGATTGCCAAGAACCTGCATTTGATATATAGCGACGTCTAGCACGCATTCGTAGTCGTAGCTAGGCCTGTTTTCAAGCAGCTGCGCCCCTTCGAATCGTACGAGCGAGCGAGCCGCTCTCGCACTCTCTCACATCAGCCAGCATCAGGCCATCAGCTGCTGCTGCCTGCTGCCGCCGCCGTTGCCGACAAGCAAGCGAGAAGCGACTTTCTCGCCCGGTCTTCCTTCCTCCGTCATATTCGATCCACTAGGCGTTTTTCTCTCGTCCGTGTATATCTATCTCCCTCATGCTGACCATGACGTCTGGCCTTTGGTCGGCCACCTGGAGGGGATCCAGGTCCCTCAGCAAGCTTATCGCTCCCGCCAATGCGGCCGCCATCAGTGTCAACGGGAATGCGGCCACCAGGAGGTAGGATAGATGTACGCACGTCACGCCAGTCGGGCGTGATACAAAACACTACACTTGCCTTCGATACTTAATGACTTTGTGGAGCGCTATATAGTTGAATGAATGAATCCACTTCTTTCGGAGTCCGCAATGTAAGAATTGTTCGGTCTTCAGTCGATGGCGCGGTTGTCAAAGTCAAGCATGAAGCACCTATATGTATACCCCGGCCTGTCATGTGGCCTAACCTTTTTGTCGCCTTTTAGCTTCTGGAGCGGCGTCGAGATGGGCCCGCCGGACGCCATAATCGGCGTTAACGAGGCCTTCAAGCGCGACTCCAACCCGAAAAAGATGAACCTCGGTGTGGGCGCGTACAGGGACGACGAGGGAAAGCCGTTCGTGCTGCCCTCTGTCAGGAAGGCGGAGAAGAAAATCGCGGGGAAGCAGATGAACCATGAGTACACTACGATCCCCGGCGACACCGAGTACACCCGCCTCGCGGCCGAGCTCGCCTTCGGGCCGGGCAACGACGTGACCGCGTCGGGCCGCAACGCCACCTTCCAGTCTATCTCGGGGACAGGCGCGCTCAGGCTCGGCGCCGAGTTCCTCCGCTCGTGGCACAACACCGGACCGAAGAAAATCTACCTTCCGGCTCCGTCGTGGGCCAACCAC
>JAAUYK010052358.1_pt1 | contig 10802 bp, 9 predicted proteins | sample 7278021 | NCBI WGS metagenome assembly JAAUYK01 (sample SAMN14350223, study PRJNA611818) | marine sediment metagenome | isolation source: surface marine sediment (1.8m) | place: French Polynesia: Moorea | collected 2018-08
CCTACACTTACATACGGGTCGGCATCATCTGGGCTTCGTTGGGCTGCTGGTTTCTGGTCGTCCTCTACGAAATCGTGGCGATTGTGCTTACCCAGACGCCGACAATGGTCCTGGTGAGCAACAATTTTTTCTTTGTGAGCGCCAATATCGTCGGTATGTTGGCATGTTATGGCATCGAGTATAATGCCCGGCGTGATTTTTTGCTGGTGCATCTGCTGGCCGAGGAAAAAGAGAAGGTCAACACGATCAACCAGGAACTGGAACAGCGGGTGGAAACACGCACTCGTGAGCTTCAAAAGATCAACCGTAATCTCGAACAGGAGATCGCGGCCCGGGAAAAATTGTCCGCACAGCTCAAACAGGCCGAGAAGATGGAAGCCATTGGCAGCCTGGCCGCCGGTGAGGCGCATGATCTCAATAATATCCTGAGCGGATTGGTGGGCTATCCCGAACTCGTGCTGATGGACTTGCCCGAAGACAGCTCCCTGCGGGCACCGATCCAAACGATCAAAAACTCGGGTGAAAAGGCCGCCGCCGTGGTTCAGGATCTGTTGACCCTGGCCCGGCGCGGTGTGGCCGACAAGGCCGTATTAGATCTCAATGCGTTGGTGCGCGACTACCTGGAATCGCCCGAATGCCTGGCACTGCGTGAAGCACACCCGCATGTGCGCATCACCACCGCCCTGGAGGAAGATCTTCTGAATGTTTTGGCCCCAGGGGTTCATCTTACCAAGACGCTTATGAATCTGGTGGCCAATGCCGCCGAGGCCCTGCTGGTGCCCGGTGAGATCACGATTGCCACGGCCAACCGCTATGTCGATCAGCCCTTGAAGGGCTATGAGGCCGTCACCGAGGGTGAATACGTGCTCCTCACGGTTCAGGACACCGGCGTCGGGATTGACCCCGCGGACTGCCAGCACATTTTCGAGCCCTTTTTCACCAAAAAACAGCTGGGCCGCAGCGGCACCGGGCTGGGCATGACCGTGGTCTGGTCGACGATCAAGGACCTGGACGGCTTTGTGGATGTGCACAGTGCCGAAGGGCAGGGCACGCGTTTCGACCTCTATCTTCCTGTCACGCGGCTGGAGATGACCGCGGTGCCCCGGCGGGTGACCATCGAGGACTATCGTGGCAGCGAAGCGATCCTGGTGGTGGACGACGTGGCCGAACAACGTGAAATCGCCGCCCGCATGCTCAGCAAGTTGGGCTACACGGTGAGCACCGTCGCTTCCGGGGAAGAAGCCCTGGATTTCCTCAGGGAGACCAAGGTCGACATTCTGATCCTGGACATGATCATGGATCCCGGTATCGACGGCTGCGAGACTTTCCGCCGCATCATCCGCCGCCACCCCGGTCAAAAGGCCATCGTGGCCAGCGGGTTTTCCGAGTCGGAGCGGGTTCGGGAGATCCAGCGTCTGGGGGTCGGCACCTACCTCAAGAAACCGTACACGCTCGAAAAAATCGCCATGGCCGTACGTCGGGAACTGGCGCGGCCAGTCCCTGATGCGGGGGCCGAACGGCCGGATGCCAAGACGTCGACCGCTTAACCTCCACCGTTGGTCCATGCGGACCATTAATCCCGACAGCGCGGGGAACGCATTAGTAATGACGAGGGCTGAAGCGTAACGCCGATATTTATCCGCCTCGGGTGGATCGAACTTTTTTACGAGACCGTCAACCCTGTTGCCGCGAAGGCTGCGCACGATGTTGAACGAAAAAATACGCAATATCGCCATTATCGCCCACGTCGACCACGGCAAGACCACGCTGGTGGACGCCATGTTCCGCCAGAGCGGTCTTTTCCGTGAGGGGCAGGCCGTGGACGAACGCATCATGGACAGTATGGATCTCGAGCGCGAGCGGGGCATCACGATTGCAGCCAAGAACTGCGCGATAAACTGGCAGGAGGTCAAGGTCAATATCATCGACACGCCCGGACATGCCGATTTCGGCGGCGAGGTCGAGCGCGCCCTTTCCATGGCCGACGGTGCCATCCTGCTGGTGGACGCCTCCGAGGGCCCGCTGCCGCAGACCCGCTTCGTGCTTGAAAAAACCCTGGCCGCCGGTCTCCGGATTATTGTGGTGATCAACAAGATCGACCGCCACGACGCCCGGCCGGAAGCGGTTCTGGACGAGATCTACGATCTGTTCATCGACCTGGATGCCAGCGATGATCAACTCGATTTTCCCTATCTCTACGCCATTGGCCGCGACGGGGTGGCCCAGACGACACCGGAAGAAAAGGGCCTCAATCTGCATCCACTGCTCGACATGATCGTGGCGGAGCTGCCGGCCCCGGCCTACGACCCACAAGCCCCCTTGCAGATGCTGGTTTCCGATCTGGGCTATTCCGACTATTTAGGGCGGCTGGCCATCGGCAAGGTGGCCAACGGCCGGGCGCGCCACAAGGACCGCCTCGTGTGCCTGGGGGCCGACGCGACCCAACGGCCACTCAAGGTCTCCCGGCTTCAGGTTTACGAAGGCCTGAGTCTGAAAGAAGTCGCCACAGCCGAAGCCGGGGATATTATCGTGCTCTCGGGGATTGAAGATGTGGCCATCGGGGATACCATCGCCACCCGCGAGGCGCCCCGGGCCCTTAAACGCATCCGGGTGGACGAACCCACCGTGGCCATGCGCTTTACCATCAATACCTCGCCGCTGGCCGGCCGGGAAGGCCGGCACGTTCAGTCCGGCCGCATCCGCGAGCGCCTTTACCGGGAGACCCTGAAGAACGTCGCCATCCAGGTGGAAGCCACGGATAATCGGGAAGTGTTTCTGGTCAAGGGCCGGGGTGAATTCCAGATGGCGATCCTGATCGAGACCATGCGCCGCGAAGGTTTCGAACTCAGCGTGGGGCGTCCCGAGGTGATCTATAAATACGCCGATGGTCAGAAACGCGAACCCATGGAAAAGCTTTTCATCGACTGTGACGAGAATTTTCTGGGGATCGTGACCGAGAAGCTTTCGGCCCGCAAGGGCCAGATGACCAGCATGACCAACCACGGCAGCGGCCGGGTGCGCATGATCTTCAGCATTCCCTCCCGGGCGCTGATCGGCTACCGGGACGAGTTTTTGACCGACACCAAGGGCACCGGCATCATGAACGCCTACTTCGCCGGCTACGACGCCTATCGCGGTGACTTCCCCATCCGCTTTACGGGCTCCATCGTCGCGGACCGCCGGGGGACGGCCGTGGCTTACGCGCTGTTCAACCTCGAACCCCGCGGCCAGCTCTTCATCGAACCCGGCGATCCGGTCTACGAAGGCCTGATCTTCGGCGAGCACAACCGCGCCACGGACATCAATGCCAATCCCTGCAAAGAGAAGAAGCTGACCAACATGCGCGCCGCCGGCCGGGACGAAAACGTGATTCTCTCGCCGGTCAAGCCCATGACCCTGGAGCGGGCCCTGCACTTTATCCGTGAAGATGAAATGGTGGAGGTCACCCCCCGGTCCATCCGCCTGCGCAAGGGGGTGCTTTCGGCGAGTGAGCGCCATCGCCTCAGAAACCGTCAGTAGAAGGCATCCTAAAAATGTCTTTTGGCCCCATCTCGGCGTTGGGCGCTCATATTAAATCCTCGAAATACCGATGTATTCCTCCGGTTCAATACTCGCGGCCGCCTTGATCTGGAACCAAAATCCTATTTTTACGATGCCTTCCAAGAACTGTTCGTTTTGATTGGTTTCGACATCCCCTTTCAGGAATAAAGCCGTGCCAGTTGCACCGCCAACCGTCGGCTTATTTCGGAGAAGATCTTCAAGGTGCGGCTTGCCTTTTGGGAAATAAGGGTGCATTGTTTTCCATTCCCCGAATCAGTCGATACCGAAACAGGCCGTCGCTAGTGGGCGGCTGTTCCTTCATACGCCGAAAGGAGTGTGGCATGCGTTACGACGATGAAGCCCTGCGCTACCACCAGGAACCCCGCCCGGGTAAGATCGAAGTCGTTCCCACCAAGCCCTTTTTCAGCCAGACCGACCTGAGTCTGGCCTATACCCCGGGTGTGGCCGCCCCCTGTCTCCGGATCAAGGAAGCACCGGCGCGCTCCTTCGACTACACCAGCCGGGGCAACCTGATTGCGGTGATCTCCAATGGGACGGCCGTGCTGGGTCTCGGGGCCATCGGGGCCCTGGCCGGCAAGCCGGTCATGGAGGGCAAGGCCGTGCTCTTCAAGCGCTTCGCCAATATCGATGTCTTCGATATCGAAGTCGACACCACCGACCCGGATGAATTTATCCGCACCGTCAAACGTCTGGAGCCCACCTTCGGCGGCATCAACCTGGAAGATATCAAGGCGCCGGATTGCTTCTATATCGAGGAAGAGCTCCGCAAGCAGATGAGCATCCCGGTCTTTCATGACGATCAGCACGGGACGGCGATCATCTCCGGAGCGGCCCTATTGAACGCCGCCGAACTACAGGGCAAGCATCCTCCTGATCTGCGCGTGGTCATCAACGGGGCCGGCGCGGCCGGAATCGCCTGCGCGCGACTGTATATTCAGTTGGGCGTTCGCCCGGCCAACGTCGTCATGGTGGATACCCGGGGCGTTATCCACCGCGGGCGTGACGGCGGCCTCAACCCCTACAAGACGGCCCTGGCCAGCGACACCCCCGCGCGCACTTTGGAAGAGGCCGTGGAAGGTGCCGACATGCTGGTGGGGCTGTCCATCCGGGGGGCTTTCACGCCAGAGTTGCTGTCGCGCTTGGCGCCCCGTCCCATTATCTTTGCCCTGGCCAACCCGGATCCGGAGATCGACTACCACGCGGCCAAAGCGGCCCGACCGGATGCCATTGTGGCCACGGGCCGTTCGGATTTTCCCAATCAGGTCAACAACGTGCTGGGCTTTCCCTTTATCTTCCGCGGGGCCCTGGATGTTCGCGCCACCGAAATCAACGAAGAAATGAAAGTGGCCGCCGTGCATGCGCTGGCCGACCTGGCCCGCGAAGACGTGCCCGATGCGGTCATCCGGGCCTACGGGGGCCAACCCATCAAATTCGGACCGGACTACATCATCCCCAAACCCCTGGATACCCGCGTGCTGCTCAAGGTGGTGCCGGCCGTGGCTGCGGCCGCGGTTCGCTCGGGGGTCGCCCGGCAGGAACCGCCGGCCCTGGGGGACTATGTCCGGCGCCTGGAGGCCAGCCTGGGGCCGGAGCGCGAGATCATGCGCAAGATCATCATCCGGGCCCAGCAGGACCCCCGGCGCGTCGTGCTGCCCGAGGGGCACCATCCAGTGATTATTCGCGCGGCCTACCACGCGGCCAAGGATGGCATTGCCATGCCGATGCTTCTGGGGCGGCCGGAGAAGATCAAGACCGTGGCCGACCGCCTCCATATCCCGCTGGACGGGATCGAGCTCATGGACCATCGCGACAACCCGTACATCGAGGACCTGACGACCAAGCTTCACGCCATGCGGCAGCGCAAGGGCTGGTCCGTCACCGAGACCCGCAGCCAGCTGCAAAACCCATACGTATTCGGTGCCATGATGGTGCGCGAAGGCTTGGTGGACGGGCAGGTCCACGGTATCCGTCAATCCTACCCCAACGCCATCCGTCCCGTGCTCCAGGTGATCCCCCTGAGAGAGGCGGTCGCGCGGGTGGCGGGTTTGACCATGGTCATCCTCCAGCATCAAACCCTCTTGTTTGCCGACACCACCGTCAATGTCGACCCGGATGCCGGGGCCCTCGCGGAGATCGCCGTGCTGTCCGCCGAGATGGCCTCTTTTTTCGACATGACCCCGCGAGTGGCCCTGCTGTCCTATTCCAATTTCGGCAGCGTACGCAATCACCAGACCCGCAAGATGGCCCGGGCGGCCGAACTGGCCCGCCGCAAAGCCCCGGAGCTGGCGGTGGACGGCGAAATGCAGGCCGACACCGCCGTAGTGGACAGTATTCTGGACGGTGAATTTCCCTTCAACCGACTGGGGCAGGCCGCCAACGTGCTGGTGTTTCCGGATCTGGACTCGGGCAACATCGCCTACAAATTGCTGGAGCGACTGGGGGGCGCCAAGGTGGTCGGGCCCCTTTTGATGGGGATATCGCGGCCCTTCAATGTGCTGCCACGCAATACCGACATGGAGAACGCGGTCAATCTGATCGCCGTCACCGTGGCCCAGGCGCAGGGCAATCCTTTTCAGGCTGACGCCCAGCCGCTGGCAGGTGACCGCTGAAGGGCAACGGCGCGAGACCCTCATTCGGGTCGATCGGGAAGATCTCCGCCGCGAAGGCATCTGGATTGACTTCCTGGCATCCGCCGTGCAACAAACGAACGACATCTGTGATTCGAACGCAACCCATCAACCTCCTGGAGTGATCGACCGATGAGCCTGCGCGCCTTCTTCCAAGAACTCAAAAGTGACGCCCCCCGATTCGAACGCGCCGAGAAATGGATGCGCTACGCGGGCTACGGCTGTATGGGGGCGGCCGTCTGGAATTTCGGCTTTGGCCTGTTTGCGGACGCGAGCGCGCTGCCCCGCTTCTGGTATCTTGGTCTGGGGGTTCTGACTTCGGCCGGTCTGGCTTTCATCCTGTCGGCCCTTGCGCTGGGCCGCCGGCAGACGGCGGGCACCTGGCTGGGACAACTGGGGATCGTACTGCTCCTGGCGGTGATGCTGGGGTTCATGTATTCGATGATCATCATGCCGGGGGGCCAGGTCGACCCGACCGCCGGCGGAGAAGCGGCACCGCCCTCGGCCCTCAAAGCCTTTTTCGGTGTCTTTATTGCTTTTGTTTTCCTGCAGTTCGCCTTTCCGGGCGTCATGGTCATTAAATACCTGGAGCGTCTCAAGACCGGTGGCGGATCTGAAAGCCCCCCTGCCGGCGGGGATGCATCCTGAGCGTTGGCTTGCGGTGCGAGGCGGGGGCAACCCGGCCCCAGCGGTTATGTGACCTGGTGGGCGGGGCCGCCATCCGAATTGCGATCATGACAGGTGCGGGTTGTGGGGCTCTCGGTTCAATTTGCCCGATCGATGTTGCGCGCGCATCGTTTCCCCTTTGTCGAACATCGAATCGATCGACCCCAAGTCTGACACCCGAAACCCGACACCTGTAATCCGGCCGTTTTATCCGATGGGCCGCAGGTTAATGCGTTCAACCAGAAGTCGGCTACGGAGCGCGCGCCGGATCGGCGCCTGTAACCCGTGGCCGCAACATGAGGAGAATTCGCATGCTGGCAGAGAATTGGCGCGACGATCCCGCCGGAGCGATTCGCCAACTGATCGAAGATTTCATCGCCCACGCTGCAGCCAACGATCTGGGCTTTGCTTCACCCGAAAGGGCCTGGGAGCGGCCCCTCGTCGGCTACGCCGCCGGCGATGATCCGCTTTTCGAAGTCTATGTGGCCCATATCGGTGATTTCTACCTGCGGCCGGAAGATATCTATCGGCAAGCCTTCCCCGCGGAGTCGGCGACTGAAGCCGGTGAGCTCGCCGTCATCAGTTGGGTGCTGCCCGCCACGGCCGCCACGCGTGGCGATCAGGCGCAAAGCCGCAAACGGCCCTCCGAGCGCTGGGCGCGCACCCGGCTTTTCGGCGAACGCTGCAATGAAGCGCTGCGCCGCCACGTGGTTGCGGCCCTGCAAACGGCCGGTGTTCCGGCGGTGGCCCCCATGCTGGCCCCGTTCTGGAAACGCCATTCCGAAGGGCCCTACGCCCCCTGCTCCAATTGGTCCGAACGGCATGCCGCCCACGCCGCCGGCCTAGGAACCTTTGGGCTCTGCGACGGGCTCATCACCCCGGTGGGCAAAGCCGTTCGCGTGGGATCGGTGGTGGCCAAGCTCGATCTACCGCCGACCACGAGACCCTATGACGACCACCGGGCCTATTGTTTGTTCTACAGCCATGGCACCTGTGGCCAGTGCATTCCGCGCTGTCCGGTCGGGGCGCTGAGCGAAGACGGTCACGACAAGCACAAGTGCATGCAATACACCGAAATCGGCATGAACACGGTCATGCAAAAGCGCTATGGCCTCGACACCTACGCCTGCGGCCTGTGCCAGGCCGAAGTGCCGTGCACGGATCATATTCCGGAACCGGAAGAAGGCTAGCAAAGGGGGACGAAGTGCGAGGTCGGGATGGCGGCCACGAAAAAAGGGGCGCTCCCCGGTGGGAGCGCCCCTTAATCGGGCAGCTTGCGCTTGGCAGGTGGTTAGACGACGGTGACGTTGGCCGCGGCCGGGCCTTTCTGGCCTTCTTCGACGTCGAAGGTCACACGATCGCCTTCGTTGAGGGACTTGAAGCCGGTCATGTTGATGGCCGAATGATGAACGAAGACATCCGGTCCGTCTTCCTGCTCGATAAAGCCGTAGCCCTTGCTGCTGTTAAACCATTTCACGATACCATTTGCCATGATGACATCCTCCATAATAGAAATTTCTCAAAGTTCCCGCCTGCAGGATGCCACTTTTACAAATGGAACTGTCCTTCAGAACGAAACCGGCCTGTCAACCTTTGACAGGCTTTTTTGATTGACGGCAATATAGCGCTATTTCTGAAATTTGCAACTAGATTATCCCCCAGGCCGTATTTTTTCGGCCAACGACGGCCCCGATTCGGCGAAGCCATCTGAATTATGATGTGTTTCCAATTGAAATCATTATAAATAAACGCATAGATCGATCGAGGACCATTCGATTGACAGTCCACCCGATTTTTGAAAATATCAGGCAAACCGGTTAGAACGCCGACGCACGCCGGTTTACATCCCCCCGGCTGGGCCGGGCGTGGTGCCATCCGCGGACTGGACATCGTCACCGCAACCCTTCACACCCAGAGGAGGCTTTCATGAAAGCACGTATCACCGAACAATGCATGGGAGACCGCAACTGCAACAAACTCTGTCCCGAAGTTTTCGAGTACGACGAAGATCAACTGCTGTCCATCGTCAAGTTCGATGTGATCCCCGAGCAATATGAGGCGGTGGTTCTCCAGGCTGCTCAGGAATGCGGGGCCGACGCCATCGAAATCGAAGAATAAGCTTGGGCGCAGGAGGTCCATCATGGGGAAGTTCAGAGACAGCCAGACCGCCAGAAACCTGCTGACCTCGTTTGCCGGCGAGTCCCAGGCACGCAACCGCTACACCTACTTCGCCCGGCAGGCCCGGGAGGAGGGCCTGATCCAGATCGCCGATATCTTCGATGAAACCGCCGGGCACGAATGCGAGCACGCCCTGCGCTTCTTCAAGTTCTTCAACGGCGGCGAGTTGGAGGTTGCCTGGCGTTTCCCGGCCGGCGTGGTCCAGGACACCTACGCCAACCTGGTGGCGTCTGCCGACGGCGAGCGCTACGAGCATACCGAGATGTACCCGGGATTCGCACGGATCGCCAATGACGAAGGCTATCGGCGGGCGGCCGACACCTGGGAGGCCATCAGTGTTTCGGAACGGCAGCACGAAAAACGCTACCGTGAGCTGGCCGCCAATCTGATGGGGGAGCGCGCCTTTGCGCGCCAAGACGAGACGGTTTGGCGCTGCCGCAACTGCGGCTACCTGCACACGGGCGAGTCCGCGCCCGACAAATGTCCGGCCTGTGTAAAGCCGCGGGGCTATTTCGAGCTGCTGTGCGAAAACTGGTAGCCCTGGCAGCGGCGTGATGTGACCAACTGGTTATCATTTTCTACCAGCGGTCGGATCACCCCCTAAGCAAACGATTCGATCGGGCGTGGTGGCCTGAAAAAGCCCCAAAGCGATTCGGGGCCGAGCCCGGCTGGTGTGATCCAAGACGGCAACGGAAATGGCCAAGCCTACAAACCTGATAGAAAAGCGCACCCCTTGACCATCGATATCGATTGGATGTTTGTGATCGTGACCTTCGGCCCGCTCGCCGCCTGTCTGAGTATTCTACAAATGTGGTGGTGGTGGCAGCGACGACGCCCCCGCCGGGCGCCTTTTCCCCAGACGCTCGCGCGCGCACCGGGCCAATCGCTTCTGCACCGGATCGACGCCCTTTCGGAACATATCACGATTCAAACCGCATCGCTGATCATGCTGCCGGTCGTCCTCTACGCCAGCTACATCACGCATCTTTACAGCGCCGGGCACCATGCCGCGCCCGTGGATGTCGGCCTCCTGGCGCTGGTGGGGGTGACGATCTGGGGCTATTTTCTGATCATCACCCTCAGGATGATCAAGAGGCGCCGTTTATTGCGTCTGGGCTACGCCGGTGAACTGTCGGTCGGCCAGAGCCTCAACCGCCTGATGCTGGAGGGCTACCGCGTCTATCATGATTTTCCGGCGGAAGGCTTCAATATCGACCATATCGTGGTGGGAAGCCGCGGGGTTTTTGCCGTCGAGACCAAGACGCATCCCCAACCGGCCACGACCAATCGCCGGGAGGACGCCACCGTGGCCTACGACGGGCGTATGCTGCACTTCCCCACGGGCAGCGACCACGCCATGCTCGGCCAGGCCAAGCAGCAAAGCAAATGGCTGGCCCGCTGGCTGAGCCAGGCGGTGGGCGAGAACCTCTCGGTCCGGGCGGTTATTGCCTTGCCCGGCTGGTTCGTCAAACGCACGTCGCCGGAAGGCCTGCCGGTGGTGAACCCCAGACAATTCGCCTCGCTTTTCCGGCACATCCAACCCAGAGCGCTATCCGCCGAAGTCATCACGCGGATCGTCCATCAACTCGAACAGCGCTGCGGCGACATCCCCGAGGAGTCCGTTACCCATGAGCCTTTCTAAGACTCTGCCGCCGGTGATGCTGGCGCCAATTGGTTGCGTGCGCCACCAGGCTGCCGAAGTTTCCCGCCACTGGACGGTTTCCGACCTCGAGGGTGAGTTGGAACTACTGCCGCCGTACGAGGCCGGCC
>JAAUYK010085949.1_pt1 | contig 10795 bp, 8 predicted proteins | sample 7278021 | NCBI WGS metagenome assembly JAAUYK01 (sample SAMN14350223, study PRJNA611818) | marine sediment metagenome | isolation source: surface marine sediment (1.8m) | place: French Polynesia: Moorea | collected 2018-08
CCTACACATAAGGTAAAACGAATTTGCGTCAATTAATATGCGACGCAACTGGTTAACATCTGTTTGTAGCATATATGTAGTAGCATACCCATTGTCTCGGGGCAAGGTCTGCATATGACAGCCCATACACTCTGTACGGATTATATGCAACTACTCAATTGCAAGCACCTACCAATTGCGTACGGGGTCGTATATGTTTTACGTGACCATAAATATATCATAGTTTTGGACTTTATGTGCTATATTTTTCAGGAGCCGAAAATGTTATACCGCACGCTACCGACCGACCGATCATCGTAGGCTTCTTCCACCTGCAAGTTTCATGAAACTTGCAGGTGGAAGAAGCTTACGTAAAATGCCTGGCGCCGGCGTGCGAGCAGGAGAAAGCTTTTGCAATTCCGCTGAAAAGACGTAAACTGATGCATGCGGCGAGGGCGGCCGGATAAGCTAATATATCTACTATAGTATGACAGACGAAAATAGCCAGTTTTTCCATAATCCTTGCATCGATCGTATATTTAACAGGAATTCTTCTGGCGCATCGAAGTGCCCTCGACACGCCTCCAAACCGCCAACCCCATGCGTGCCCTCAGTCGAACGACGTGATCACCGCGCGGTCAGCCGCCCGCGAGCCCGCGACCAAAGTGCCGAAGTAGGAAAATCGAAAACTCGTTTGTCCATCGAACGAGCGGTGACGCGACGGCGAGCACGCGCACCCCGCATTCTAATCTACTCTTGATGTGCACGGATTCCCTCTCTTATATCCCCTGCACGCTAAACAAGGCTAAACCGTTCCTAAGGAGACCCCATTCGGAGCTATTTCTTTGTCGAGATAATTCACAATGGCTACTCCCACTTCCTCCGCGTCTTCGTCCTCCCTCTGCAACGGCGACTCCTCCCTCCTCGCGTCGGCCAAGAACCGCCGCAAGTCGTCCGTGGCGAAGAAAAACCCAATGGAGGTGAAGCACCTGATCTGCATGGTCGGCCTGCCAGCCAGGGGGAAGACCTACATCGCAAAGAAGCTGGCTCGCTACCTCAACTGGATCGGCATCACCACGAGGGTGTTCAACGTGGGCGAGTACAGGAGGAAGGCCACCAGCGAGTACCACAGTCACAAGTTCTTTCTGGCATCTAACAAGGAGGTGAGTGAAAGAGTGTGGGCTGAACTGACGTATCCCGGAACCTTGGCAATAGGACGGATGCGTAAACTATACGCATCATCCGACCCAAGTGCTCGGAATTGCAAACCAGTTTATGAATCTACATCACGGCCAGAGTTCGTCGCAAACGTGTACTTTGTCGTTTATGTATGCGCCTTAAATGTCATGAGATACTCTTACAGGCCATGAAGGTCCGTCAACAAGTTGCGGATACTGCACTTGCCGATGCCATCTCCTGGCTCTGCGTGTCCGGCGACGTCGCCATATTCGACGCCACCAACGTGACCAAGGAGAGGAGGGCCGCAATCTACGAAAAGGTCGTCAGCGAGAACAATTTCATGTGTCTCTTTATCGAATCCATCTGCGACGACCCGGGTATATACTCTGCGTACTACGTGATATATGCCTAGCTCCTACGCAGATGAAGGCCTTTCTTCCCTCTTTAGATCTGATCAACTCGAACATCGCCGAGGTGAAAGTGCACGGTCCGGATTACATGGGCATGGACAAGGACGAGGCCCTGAACGACTTCGTGCTCCGCATCCAACACTACGAGGAATGCTACGTGCCCATCGACCAGCCGGACGCGGACGGCTGCAGGGGATCCGAGCGTCTGCTCTCCTACATGAAAATCCTCAACGCCGGCGAGAGGTTCGTTATCAACCGGACGAGCGGAAATCTGCAGTCCCGCATCGGCTACTGGCTGATGAACATTCACATCACCCCGCGCTCCATATACCTCACCAGGCACGGAGAGTCCATGATGAACGTGGAGGGAAAGATCGGGGGTAACAGCGAGCTGTCACCCAACGGCGCCATCTACGCGTCGAAGCTGGCCGACTACTTCGAGGAGAACGAGATTGAAGACCTCCGTGTTTGGACGTCGTGGTTTCGGAGGACAATACAAACTGCGGCAGGCATCCAGGTGCGTTATCGAAATCAATGATAAGCAAGCGTTTGAGAAGCAAATGTATCCTTTACCTGTCTGTCTGTACTTCTCGTGCAGGCACCTCAAGAACGCTGGAAGGCTCTCAACGAGATCGACGCGGGTATTTGCGAGGAGATGACCTACGAGGAGATCAAGAAGAAGTTCCCGGTGGAGTACGCGGCGCGCGAGCGAAACAAGCTGATGTATCGCTACCCCGAAGGCGAGTCCTACCAGGACCTCATCTCTAGGTTGGAGACGGTGATCATGGAGCTGGAGAGACAGGAGAACGTGCTGCTGGTCGGCCACCAGGCCGTCCTCAGATGCATCCTATGCTACTTCCTTGATAAACCATTGGACGAGGTGCCCTACGTTAAAGTGCCGCTGCACACCCTCATCAAGCTTACTCCGGTGGCTTACGGATGCGAGGTGGAGATGATCCCCTTCGACGTGAAGGCGGTGGACACGCACAGGCCCAAGACTAGCGGGTCGGCCCTCGACGCCGAGATGGCCGCCACCCTGAGGGACAAGATCAGGGAGCTGAGCGAGGCGACAGCGAGAGAGCTGAACGTGGGAGAGGACGACAGAATCGTCCAGCTCGTCGGATCTCCAAGATTCTACGACTAGCTAATAAGAAATTTATCAATGAAGATGCAACGACGACGACACCGAGTTACCTGCAAATTATATTCAACGCAATGCATTTGTTTGGTTCTCAAGAAATCAAAACGCGTACCTAGCAAGCTATGTATAGAACGAATTAATTGCAGACAATTAATTGCAGATACCTTAGCTAATGGAGAGCAATAAATTTTCTTAAATTTTATGGAACACTACGTAGGTTAAAGGCAAATTTATATCCATGCGTTATTTTTCCAGAATTCAGGGGGGTAGTCTTCACGAGAGGGTCCTGTTACGAAGGTAAGTCGACGTGAGACAATTGACCTCGATTGCCACGTGACATTTTGCACTTGGTCTAATTAGCTTGCACTGCTCTGGCCGTCGACTGATTAGTACGTTTGTTGCTGACTGATCTGCTTCACCAGATTAACTTTGTAAATAGGGTCGAAGAGTGCAAATGACTTGAGCAAATCCTTGTAATTATAAGAGGCAACCCTCCCCTCGCAAGCCGGGTTCATGTCGCACGTAGCCTGCCTGAACGTACTTCATGTCCAGCCCAATTATCAGTCGGAATCCATCCATCCATGTGCTTGTGTGATGACAGACTTGCAAAATGTGCGCTGCAAAGGAAAGCCGACATGCCGCCGCTTCCGTTGCAGGAGGTAAGAGTCTCAGCACGAAGCCGCCGCAGTCGCCCTACTCCCTGTCCATGTCCGGGCTGTCCTGCTCCAGCGTGTCGAGATGGCTGCTAGCAGTCCTGGGTCAGATCACGGTCGAGCCGGTCGAGTTCCTCTACTGCGTGATGACCACCACGTCGAATGTGGTCAGGGACAACCTCTTCCTGGAGAAGGCTTGCCGACTGGACCTGAACTACTCGGAAGAGTTCTGCTACAATCTCACCCATGGGGTAAGGGAATCAGGCCACATTAGTATTTTGTGACCCACATGCATGGTTAAATAAATTGTAGGGTGACTACGACGAAGAGATGCAGAAGAACGTGCAAGACCGTGTGGCGGAGCTTGAGTCGTGGGACATCCTGCTGTACAACTTGCCCTCCGTATTCTTTTGTCTTTTCGTCGGCAACTGGTCGGACCACAACGGGCGTAAGCTCGTCCTCGTCCTGCCCTTCGTTGGACAGATTCTGGCGTACGTCGCCTATATGCTCAACTATCACTTTTTCTACGAAATGAACACAAGTGAGTTAGAGCAAGCTAGCATTCACTGGTATTCCTAAAATCAAGGTCATCCATCCAATCTTATTCGTGATTCAGATTACCTTCTCTTGGGGTCTGTCGCCGGCCTATTCGGCGGCTACCAGTGTCTCAACTTGGCTCTGTACGGCTACGTCTCCGACGTCTCCTCCCTCGAAGACCGCACCATGAGACTCAGTATTTTGAACGGCGTGTTCAGCCTCGGCTACGTTGTGGGTACGCAGATCGGCAGCCAGCTCTACGTGGCTGTGAAGGACTTCTACTCCATCTTTAGCCTGTCCTGTCTGATGGGAGTCATCGCGATCCTCTACACGATCTTCATCGTGGAGGAGAGCGTTCGGCGCGACCAGAGCGACCCCGACGACGACTACCGGCCGTACGACCTCAGCAACGTGGTCGCCTCGCTCAGGACGGCGTTCAAGTGGCGCCCGAACGGCGACCGGACCAGGCTCCTACTGCTAATCGCCAACTTCACCATCTTCATGTTGCCGCTGAACTCCAACCGGTTTGACTACCTCCTCTTCCAGCTGAGGTTCAAGTGGACCATCGAGGAGTATTCCAACTACCTGACGACGCAGCGCGTGTGCCGCTCCCTCGGACTTTTCCTCCTCCTCCCCCTAATCAGCCGCGTCCTCAAGCTGAACGACGCACTCGTCGCTTCCGTCCTCACCCTGATCACCACCGGAGCCTACTTCCTGATCGCAGTCGGAATGGAGGCCTGGATGATGTTCCTGTCAGCCGTACTGCAGTTCAACTCCGTGATCACGGTGATCATTCGTTCGCTCTGCACCAAGACCGTCGGCACAGACGAGATCGGAAAGGTGTTCGCCGTGGTCGCGCTCGGGCAGGCGCTCGGACCGATGATCTCGGGCCCGCTCCTCGGCTTCCTCTACCAGGCCACATTGGACGTCTTTGCCGGCGCCTACATGATGGTCATTGTGGGCCTGCTCGGCGTCGCATTTCTCAACTCGGTCTACATCTGGTGGACGCAGCGGAGCACGCCTCAGCCGGACGAGGGGGAGGAAGAGGAAGAGGAAGAAAGCCCACCTGTGTTGGAGAGAGACGAAGAAGAAGACCGAAATGTTGCTGTTGCTGTTGCTGTGTAGTAGAGACATGCATCCGGCCTTGCCAAAAAGCCCCGCTGGCTGTGTACACACTACATGTATCCTGCTAAAAGAGTGAGTAATACGTACGTACTACACATATCCCGTGTAAAATAAATACGTAGAATCGATGTCTACACCCCGGCCGGCTGCTGCGGCGAGGAGTATGTATCAAAGTGTGCGCGCGTTTTGCTATCTGATGAAGCAGCCCCCGTCCAGATCCGTCCCCTCGTCTCTCTTTTTCTTGCCTTTTGTCCCATTATCTGTCCCGCGATTCTATCTCCCTGATTTAATGTCTCATTTCAGTCAAGCAGAGAGGCGGCATCGTCGCTCGCTCACCCGCTCGCTCGCTGCCATCACCTCTTCCTCCTCGTTTACGTGCCTCTCTCGTCCGCGTCCGTCAACCCTGCCGGCCGGCCGGCCGGCCGACCGAATAGCGCATTAAACTTGTACAGGATTGAAATCCCTAGCAGTGGATTGTGCCGCGCTATAAAAAACATGCGTGTACGTACTACACTTATTTCAGATCCCAAGAGCACGCGTCGCTTTTTAGTCGGGTTTAAGTTTTCAGACCTGTTTGACCCACCCAGCAAGAGAAAAGCGGAGATAATGCATTTTCATGGTACTTAGCGCTAGTTTCTACGGAGATTTAACTCTTCTTCCTTTCGTAAACGTCAACCTGCACTAATTAATTTTAATCGCAGCGGGATGCCATTCCGACTAGGCGAAGAAAAATCGCGTTTGCCGACCAACCGTTCGAACTATAGCTGCCTGCCCGTCGGACGGTCGATTAGAAAACTCGGCCGGTTACGCCTGCTGTACTGTACGAACGTACTTTACGGTCAATCTAAGGGTTCAGCCTAGATAATTAAGACGCGATTAATGGCCTATGATGCATCTCGAGACTAAAGTTTTCCGTATCTGCTCGTACATACATGTACTATCAACGGGCGGGCGGACACGCAGAGAGCTAGACAGACGGTATAGCGGCTGGCTGCCAACAAGAACGACAACTGCGGCGATTCTCTTCGGAGTGTACTAAATAAGTACGTACACGTAACCCAAGAACAGGAGCGGGTACTGGTCATTACGTGTGGATCTTTTGCTATTCGTTGCATGGGATGGCTGGGACTGGGGACACAATGTGTATGTAACTCTATCAGGCTGCATCCTCTATTTGGCGACCCGAGACGAACGTAAGTAGCTCTCTCTCTCTCTCCCTTCCTTCCTTCGTTCGTTCGTTCGCAAAGTGACCTGCCGTCAGCTTGGATGGACGGACGGACGAACGGACGGCTCGCCCTTCCTCCTCCGCCTCTAGCTACCCACCCAGGGTTAATCCGATAGAATCTTAACGACTTGGAAAAACAATTCGAAAAACTCTCTCTTTTCTTCTTATCTCCGCTGTGGCGTCGCGTCCGTCGTCCCCGGAGCGGCGACGGAGAAGACGTCGCCGCCGTTACCGATACTGACGGCTGCTCGTCGCCCGCTGCAGTTGCCAGGAGAAGGATCCTCTCATGTCTATGGCGGAATGCAGCGCACAAGACATATATGAACAGTCGTATATTTCCAAGATATTTCCGTCCGTCCTAATTGAAGAAAACCTGCTCGCCAGTCAGTCAGTCAGCGCGCTGCTTCAAGCAATTAGACTCGGCGAAAACTGAACTCGCCCGGCCGAGAAAAGAGAAAGACAAGAAGAAGGAGAGAGAGAGAGAGGAGGAGGAGGAAAGTGGAGAAGAGCAAGGAGAAATGGGACGGCCGGCGACAGCTCTAATTTTCCATCCGTTTTTCCCTCCCTCCGCTAACAAAATCCTGCCTCAACCTAAGGCATCTTATTTGGAAAGGAAGTAGGAAGCTGAGAGGCCGAGAAAGTCGAAGGCATTCTTTGCAGGGAGGTTTTTTCATCGCGAAAAAGTGTCTGGAAATTCCTTGGAATGCTGAAACCGTCTCACGGCTGACTGCTCTCGCTCGTAGACGCTCGTAATGAATGAGTGGAGTAAATGTTGCGAACCGCGTTTCTGACCCGTCACTAATAAGCAGTAGCTTCAATTGGGTAAGAACAGTACAAACTGCCAGGCAGCCAGGCTTCCGTACCTACCGCATGCAGCTAGGCAGAAAGACGCCGGCCGGCCATTAAATGTCACGAGGCCATTTAGACCACGCACGGCGCGGCGGCGGCGGCGTTTCTTCAAACAGAGGCAGGGAAGGGGCCCCCGTCCGGGTTGCCCGATTCCTAAGAATTTCACGACTTTTGTGCATGAATATTTGCGCGTGAAATGCGGCCAAAAACCGCAGAAGCGCGCTATGTATGTACGTGCTCTCTCGTCCGAAGGCCGGCCGACGTGAAGTTGAGTAACCTTAGGTCGGCGTCGATCGCCGGCATCTCACTTTTCGTCGCGTCTGTTTTGCACCGCCGCGCCGGCTTCGATCGATCTGTCGCCCCATCAGAGGTCAGGACAACGGATAGGCGAACGAACGAACGGACGCGGACGGACTACGTCCTTTCTTTCTTTCTTTACCTACCCGCGATAAAAATCCCCTGGCTGTCCGTCTTTCTGCGACTGTGACTGCGAGTGGCGTACATTCCGTTGGCCGATATATTGCCACCTGCTGGACGAAATACGATTGAACAATGCGAGGAAAAACGACGACACATCAGTCAGGGGACCCAATCAAGAAACGAAATACTCGTGAATTCGGCGACATAATTCGCACGTCCTGGTCAAGCTTGTCGGTGGCGGCTCTTTAGGTCTGTCACACAGTGACAGCTTGGCGAGCTGGCGAGCAAGAGGCAGCCACTGACCAACTGCTTGCATGGGGACAGAGAGCGCGAGAGGCTGATTTAGTGGCGAGCCACAAAATTCTTCAACGAAATTCTTTCATGGCCGAGGAGCGTACGTCCCGACAATTACAACGCGCAGACTTCGCTTCAATGTTGCTGTATCGAAAGTTTTCGAGCCATATTCGGCTGGGCCTTGTTGGCCCAGCCGCGATCCCATGCAATGCCGACTAGCTTTGTCGAAAGTGCTCTCTGGCTGAACAAACTTCATAGCGGCGGAGCCGGCCGGCCGCGGCTGAGCGCTAGTGATTTCTTTATTTAAATTCTTCCCAGTCTCCATTTGCATTCTATGTGCCATCATAAAATTCAAAGAAAAGTACCGTAGCACTCCGAGAGCTAGGATAAGCAATGCACAATGGACGTACGCAAAAGAGGGAGGAGGGCGAGCTGTGGGGAAAAAGAAAAAAAACCCTGACCAGGCCCAACAATCTATGCTTTCTTTCGCGGACGCATACATGCACCTCACCCATTTTGGTGGTCTGAGAAGACATTTTACGCTTATAAGTCCGTGAATAGGTGTCGTCGGGCCGACTTGACCTAGGAGCATATTTCCTCTCAATTCGGCGCAGGCGGGCGAAGCAACAAATTGGACACGCACTTCGTCTGCATTACTGCTTTTGAAAAAGGAGCGCGCACGCACTTTCCTCCCGACCGACTGTCAGGACGCGAATGCGGTGGGCGGACGCGGACGCGCGCCACGCCTTGCAAAACGCTCAACGCGTTCTCGATCTCCCAGACGCCGTTCGCGTGTTCATCGCGCCACTGGCGAACTATTTTTAATTTGACTTGACTAAAACGGAGCACGTCCATCGCCGTCCGACCGACCGGCTCGCCGGCGGTAACAACGTCAATAAATGTCGAAGGCACCCAATTTGACCGCAGAGGGAGGGAGAAAAAAGGGGAACAAAAGCGGCAACGACGGCAAGAAGTAAGCGGAGAAATGAAGGAGGGAGGAGGAGGCAAGAGGTAAATAGCTAGACAAGGAGAGACGGATAGTGCTTTTTTGGGAGACACCGCTGTCACTCGTCGCCGATGTCAATGTTATAGCCAAAATTTCTTAGATTTGTGCGCGTACGTTACTGAATGAGCTCAAAGAACATTTTACTAGAATTTCCGTCATCTGGATGGCGGCCAAGAGCCGGCCGGGCGGGCGGGCAAATTAAACCTCCTTCTTTAACTTGAGACGAGGTAATGACTGACAGACCGGCCGCGGACGCGATGGCCAGGCGCTTACTACGGAGACGACCGGATTGCATTAAACTTTCCCCAGTTACAAGCAGGTTTAAAAATCACAAGATAAGCATTATCACATTAGCATCACATTGCAGCATAACTAAAGTATTATTGCGAGCAAAGGAATAGTGAGTCAGCGAGTACGTACGTCATCCTCTCCGGTCACGAGTTAGGTAGGCAAAAGTGCGCGTACGTACGCTGTATGAATAGCGGTCAAGTCAAGTGAAGACCGCAAGGCTGTCGCGAGTTCTGCGCAGTATATGCATTAGTTGCAATTTTCCTTCTCTCTCTGTCGTTGGCCGCGCGCGCGCCTTGACAACAGCGGTCGTCACAGCAGCCGCAAAACGAGCGAGAATCTATAGGTAAATGCGCAGAAACTAGCGAAAGCTGCTGCTGCCGGAACTCGATCGGAGCTCGGAGAGAATCACACTACTGTACGTACTCGCGTCGGTCATGCAGAGTGCTATTCGACCGCACACACCACTAGCTGTTTACAATTGCTTTCGAGCTGGCTGCCTGGCTGGCCGCGTTTACGTGAGAAAATTGCCCCGGCCACATAGCCGCATACTCTCTCTCTCTATCCATGTCCACGTACTGCGGACGAGATTTTTCCCCAGCTGGCTTCGAGTAGTCTTTTCTTCCTTCCCTCTCAATTAGGCTTTGTCCTAATCTTTCTCTCCCTTTATCGCTCCCTTCCGTCTGTCTTTCTTTTCCTCTTTGCGCGCCGCTTTCCCTCTCTATCGATCTAGCTCCAGCAGCGCGCTACAGGCCTCGAATATTTTGAATGCTGTCTGCCCCCCTCCCATTCTCTCATTGCCACTTTAGCGCGGCCACCCTCTTTCCCCTATAGTAGATTGAGTGTAAATTAGTAACGATTCGGCAATAAGAGGAAGCGCCACGCAATTGTTGAGGTTCACTTGGGACGTCAACTGGGAATGCAGAAAGTGCAGAGCTCGTCTCGCTGCTGGCAGCAAACACTGTCCATCCATCCATCCACCCATCCATTCGTTCGTCCGTCCGTCATGACGAGCAAGCTTGCCTTGCTTCCTGCTCTTCTTTATGTGTGGTGACGCTGTCACGGACTCGATTTGTTCGTGTCGCATTTTGCAATAAGTGGTCAAGACGAGCAAACGCGCGAGAGTGCAGGAAGGAAGGATGGGAATGAGTCTAAACCTTAGTAAAGGAGAAGATGTACCCCGAACCATGCAGCAAACTGTTGTTGAACGAGGCCGCTAGATTACCTAGTATACATATACAAGCGTGCAAGTAATCTGTGACTCATGGAGCTTACGTACTAGTACGCAGGGAGCGAGTTGGGGAAAAAATCGAAGGCATTTGTCTTTGACAACTGTCGCCTGTCTGCGAATATGATCTCCGCACATTCCTTCCCCGGCCGGCCGGTCAACGCGGGGAGGGACCGAACGAGTAGGAGGAATTCGAGCGAAGTGTGACCAACGAGCGGGCATTAATGAAACGTACGTACACGTACAGCTAGGAGATTGCCAGACGACACCTGAAGTAAAAGAGTGTTTATCCTAAAGGAATTGTCCCATATGGATCAAGAAACCTGGCTAATTTCCCCTTGGAAAGTCACTGTAGCGTAACATATGCTGAACCGGAAGGGGAAGCACAACAGAGGCGGAACCGGAAACGGGAAAGCCAGAGAGACAACAATAAACAGACGTAGGTAGCGCGGAGGCAACTC
>JAAUYK010077052.1_pt1 | contig 10791 bp, 12 predicted proteins | sample 7278021 | NCBI WGS metagenome assembly JAAUYK01 (sample SAMN14350223, study PRJNA611818) | marine sediment metagenome | isolation source: surface marine sediment (1.8m) | place: French Polynesia: Moorea | collected 2018-08
AGCGCATCAACCTGTAACTCTGGGTCTTGGTCGTGGGTCGAAACTCTTGCGTATCCAATCAACATACCGAGGCCTCTCATAACTCATCCGTTAGATAAGAAATGAGAGGCTCGGTTTCAAGAGATAGTTTTGAGAGGATAACAAAGTGTAATCAAGCCACAATGAAGCTACATACTCTCAGCTCTCAAAAACGATCGATTTCGAGTGCCAATCCAATCGCAAGAAATGGATCGAATGGCTACTTCATCTCAAAACTGACGCTCAGCCCAACCGCGGCGAAAGCTGGTTCGATACGCTGATCTGAATGTCGACTTCCTGCCGAGGCTTCTAAGAATGGGTCACTTCATGCTTCGCTAGTATCCGGCAAACCTCGCCAACCCGGAGGAAGTTGCGAGCCGGTGGGCCATATTAGCTCTTATCCGGTACCGCGCCGCCGCCAAACAACTCAACCACTACGCGGCGCTCGTGTCCGGTCTTCGCTCGCATTGCCATTTTCCCGAGCAGGACCAACAACCGTTGCCCGAGACTGCATTCGTGCTCGATTTCTCAAAATCATTTGCGAACTCAATAGGCTGGACAGGGGCTATGGTTTGACAGAGCGGATTGGGCGCAGTTTTCGGCGACAAAACCAGCTAAATCGAAACCAACAAAAAAATGAACCGATAGTCGGCGAGCCCAATTGTCACTGTTCGGTGACGACTTGGTAACACTTCCAAATTCCCGTTCACGGCAAGTTAGGCCGCGCCAAACAACCAGCGTCTGAGGAGTGCGGTCACTCTGGGCATGACCAAGTATGTCATCAGCAAGACTTGAATCACAACGATCACGAGCGTCCGTGACCAATGCGGCAAATCGCTCATCAAGGGGCCCAAGAAAATCTGCATGGGATATACCAGCGAAAAGACCACTATAACGAGGATCATTGCCATCTTGTGGCGCGGGGCATGTGCATTGACCGGCACTTCCGGCAGATCAAACCAGACTTCCAATCCAGTCACGCGTTTGCGCTCGACGCCTGCTTCTGCGATCCCATCAAGCTTGGCAATCCAGTGCGCGCGCTCGGCCGAGTTTTCCCATGCCGCGGCATGATCTTCGCGGTCGAACCTGTAGATCATGACATAGCGCCCGCCGGTCTGAGCCGAGGGCCGCAAAATATTGACGCCTTGGTGCCCAACAAATTCGGCGGCGGCTTCTGCGATACCGTGAACCCAGTCTTCGTAGTCCGCTTCACGGCCCTTTACTATTCGCCGTGATACCGAAACGGTGACTGGCTGTTCGGCTGTTCCGGGCGGTTCGATAAAATATGCCGTCATGGATTGCTCTCGGTTGCGATAATTCTAAGCGAGGCAATTCGGCCCCAGTTTCACTTCGCGACGGTGACGGCAACAGATCCCAGTGACTGAACCTGAAGCGAAATCGCCTGTCCATGCGAGATTGGTACGGCCGCAGTTGCTGCGCCCGCCAACACGATGTCGCCCGCCTCCAGGGGTTCACCAAGCTTTGCTGCCATGCGTGCGGCAGCCACGAGGGACCGCACTGGATGCCCCAGGATGGCGGCGGACGATCCAGTTTCGACCGGCCTGCCATTCACCGACAACACCATTCCCAGATTTCCAAGTTCGAAATCAGCACGCACGGGGTTCCCGATGACGAAACCGGCGCCCGAAGCGTTGTCAGCGATCACGTCTCCTAGGTCAAATTCGAACCCACGATACCGGCTGTCGATGATGTCGAGCGCAGGTGCGACGGCCTCAACCGCCGTCACCGCCTCTATGGCGCTGACCGGCCCAGCAACCGTTGATTTGAGTATGAACGCGATTTCGGGTTCTATGCGCGGATGAACGAATTCTCCTAGTCGTAGTTCACCGCCTTCGTCGATCCGCATCGCGTCGGTCAGGCGACCGCAAATCACGTCATGTACACCAACCTGCGCCATTTTCTCACGTGAGGTCAAACCCATCTTCAAGCCAACGCGGCGCTCGCCTCGGTCATAGCGCCGTTTCAATGAGAGTGACTGAACTTCATAGGCTTCTTCCACACTTAGCTTTGTCGCCCGTGAGAACTGATCAATGGACCGAGCTGAGGTTGCCGCGTTGTCCAGAACGTCGGCAATGGACTGGAGATCGGCCATGGTCATATACCTCCGAAATTGGCCCGAACAGAGCCCAGGCCGTTGATCTGTGCCTCGAACGTGTCGCCGGGCGCCGCGTTCACCATGGGTCCAAGGCCACCAGAAAGCACGACATCGCCTGGCCCCAAGGGTTCACCGGCCTCTGCCATTTTTCGCGCAAGCCAAAGGGTGGCATTCAGCGGGCTGCCCATGCAGGCTGCCCCGGCGCCCGTGCTCACCAATTCGTTGTTCCTCGTCAGAAACATGCCGCACAGCCGCGGGTCGAATTCGCCCAGTCGCTTCGGGGATTGTCCAAGCACGTAAAGGCCCGAAGAGCCATTGTCGGCTATCGTGTCGGTTATTCGGATATCCCACTTTGTGATCCGCGACCCGACGATTTCGATAGCCGGCAGGGCAAAGCCGATCGAAGCGAGCAGATCCACCATCTTAATATGCCCGCCAGTCAGGGGTGCGGCCATGATGAAGGCGATTTCAGCTTCGACCCTTGGCTGGCTGCAACGCGTCCAGGCGATTTCCTCACCGTCTACGACCTCCATGTCATCGAAGAGCATTCCGTAATCGGGCTCATCGACACCCAATTGACGCTGGATCGCCCTTGAAGTGAGACCGATCTTGCGTCCAGACAGCACCTTTTCCTCACCACCAAGACAGCGTTTGGTGTTGATTTCTTGGACGGCATAGGCAGCGTCCAGGTCATGTTCTCCGATCAAATCCCGAACCGGCGTGCATGTCGTTCCGGCTTCGGCTGCATTCCAAAGCCGATCTGCAGCTTCTTGTACTTTGACCTGATCCGTCATGTCCGCCCTCAAAGCTTCACGCACACGTTCGATAATTCTGAGTAGAATTCGAGCCCGTGAACCCCGCCCTCGCGTCCGATACCGGAATTCTTGGACCCGCCGAAGGCAGTCCGCAAATCACGGAGGAACCACGAATTAACCCAGACGACGCCAACATCGATCTGGCGCGCGACGCGATGTGCCCGGGTCAAGTCCTCTGTCCAAATCGCGGTGACAAGCCCATAGTCCGTATCATTGGCCAGTTTGACGACCTCTTCTTCGGCATCAAATGGAGCGATATGGCAGCAGGGCCCAAAGATCTCTTCCTTGATGATCCGCGCATCCTCGGGCAAGCCCGTCCAAATCGTTGGTTCGACCCACGATCCGCCCTGCAGATCGTCGGGTAAATCCGGAATGCCGCCACCGGTGACCACGGTCGCGCCCTCTTCGCGGGCAAGTTCGTAGTAGGACAGCACCTTGCTTTGATGTTCCCGCGATATCAGGGGGCCCATTGTTGTATCTTCAGCCTCAGACCGACCGAGTTTCAGGGCTTCGGCCCCGGCTTGCAATCGAGAGACGAATTCGTCGAAGATCGGGCGCTGGACATAAACTCGTTCGGTCCCAAAACAGACCTGGCCGCAGTTGGCGAATGCAGAGCGCATCGTGCCTTCGATTGCTTTGTCCATGTCGCAATCGGCAAACACAATCCCGGCATTCTTACCGCCGCACTCCATCGACACTTGTCGAAGCCCGGCTGCGGCAGAGCGCATAATGAATTCGCCAGTTCTTGTTTCTCCGGTGAACGTTATGGCATCGACCCCTGGATGTGCCGTAAGAAACGCGCCTGCGCTTTCAGGGCCGAACCCGTGCACCACGTTGAATACACCGGCCGGAACGCCGACAGCATTCATGACCTCTCCAAGCAGCGCGGTGGTCAGGGGGGTCTCCTCTGATGGTTTCACCACGACGGTGTTGCCACAAGCAAGCGCCGGCCCGACCTTCCAGGTCATCAAGAGCAATGGTAGATTCCAGGGAGAGATGACCGCGATGACACCTTTCGGCTTGCGCACACCATAGTTTAGTGCGCCGCGGCCATCGGGCGTGTCGAGATTGAAGCTCTCGGTAGGAACATTCTTCACCAAATCGGCGAAGATCTTGAAATTGGCGGCGCCGCGCGGAATATCGAGGTGAGATGCCAGGCTGCGCGGTTTTCCGGTGTCAAGCGTCTCGGCCTCGAGGAATTCGTCGAACCGGGCGTTTATCCCATCGGCGACCTTGTGCAGCATCTTGGACCTATCTGCTTCGCTCATTTTGCCCCAGGGGCCATCGAGCGCTGCACGGGCAGCAGCCACAGCAGCGTCGACCTCAGGCTGCAGTCCTTCATGAACGATGCCGATCTTTTCGCCAGTGGCGGGCGCGATATTGTCGAAGACCCGCCCGGAAGACCCGCGCGTGAAGTCACCATTGATGAAGTGGCGGACCTCTTGCAGGTCCGACGCAAGGTCTTTCATTGTTCTGTTCCTCAGTCTTGCTCGAGCCCGATCGCAGCCAAACCGGCTCGCGCGCATTGCTCATCATCTTCTGCGGAAGCGCCGGAAATACCGATTCCTCCGATAACCTCGTTGCCAACCCGGATCGGCAATCCACCTTTGAATGCCGCGATACCTGGCTGAGCTAGGATTCCTGTCAGGACAGGCGCATCCCCAGACAAATTTTCATAGAGAAAGCCGGTCGCAGTTCCGAAACCGGCTGCGGTGTAGGCCTTGTCCCGAGCAATGCCCCCGGATGGTAGAAAAGCCCCATCGCCTTTCAGAAAGGCAATCTGGTTGCCGCCCGCATCTACGACGCAAGCGTTCACGGCCACCCCTAGGTCTTTGGCCCTAGCCACCGCCGCCGCAACCGCTTTGTGGGCGGCCTTGGCGGTGATGGTGGGAGAGGTCCGAAACGCCCGCATTTCAGGTCACGACCGACAAGAAAGCTTCGTTAAGCTGGCGCTCGTAGTAGAAGATACCGCGGCCCACATTGTTACCGTCCCAAATGCGGGTCGGATGATCCTTGTAGGCCGTGTAGCCACCGGCAAAGACTTCGTTGCGGTTGCCGGACGGATCAAAGAAGTAGATCGTTTGCCCGTTCGTTATTCCGTGCCGGGTCGGGCCGACATCACGACTGATGTCATAGCGGGTCATGATGTCGGCGGCGTGACCCACCTGAGTCCAGTCTTCGAGGAAGAAGGCCACGTGATGCAGCTTTCCGGGTTCAGGGTGATTCACGAAAGCGATATCATGGGCCTTATTTGAAACGGTTGCCCAGATCCCAAGTGTTCCGTCGGGCAGATCGACACGTTCCGGAATGTGGAAGTCGAGCACCTCGCATAAGAACTTCTCGGTTTCGGCGAGGTTCGGGCCATAAAGCAGAGCGTGATCAAGCCGCTGCGCTTTCATTCCGTGAGGCTCTTTGTCCCAGATGAACGGGTTGTGTGTTTCCGGCGCATTGTCGGACAGGTCCATATCGGCATAGAGCTCGATGCGGTGCCCGGCAGGCACAGTGAATCCAATACGCCCGCCGGTTCCAGGCATCTCTCCGGCGGGGACGTCGTCGACTTCCAGACCCCATGCCTCGATTCGCTTGCGGTAGTCGTCAACCGCCGCCTGGCCGTCAGCCTTGAAAGCGAAGAAGTCCATTCCGGCCTCATCCGCCTCACGCAGAACGACGCTATGACGATGGAACTCAGTGTAGCCCTTCAGATATACCCGTCCATCGCTCTCTTTCGATACGAGGTCCAGGCCAATCCGATCTACGTAGTGCTTGATGGATTCCTCCATGTCGAGAACGCGCAATTGGATGATCCCCGGGCGCAGCAATCCTTCTTGAGACATCTGTTCTTCTCCTGTTATTCCAAAGTTATTCGGCGGTTTGTCTTGAGTTCGATGGCCCGCGAAACGCGGGCTCCAGCACAAGATCTGTTTTGGGAACAAGCCGGCAACAAAGCGCATAGCCCTCCCGCTCTTCTTTTTCTGACACATGTGCGCGGCTCATCTTTCCGGTGTCATATTCTCCCGAAACGACGCGTATCCGGCACGCTCCGCATCCTCCTTGACGGCAACCCACACGAACCTCCTTTACATTGTCGCGCTCAAGCGCCGTCAGAGCCCTTTCGCCTTTCGAGCAAAGATGGGGAGCCTTGTTTCCCCGAATCCAAATCCTGTTGGCGCCAGTATCCTCACGACCGCACATGTAGCTCCTCCCAAGTCGTCTGTATCTACCATCGCCGCCAAAAAGCCGTTTGTCAAATTAAAAAACGACTTTTAGATTAAAAACGAGATTTTTTGATTTTCCCGTTGTTTTTGTTGGAGCTGTTCGGCTAGAACTAGACAACGATGAGGTGGACCAGAAATGTCATTTCTCAAGAATATCAATGAGATCGCGCCAGAATCACACGGCAGAACCAACATAGAATCAGTCTATGAAGCACTGCGTCAGGCCATCCTGGTTGGGGAGATCCCGCCAAATTCACGGCTGCGTGTAGATGAACTGAGGCAGAAGTTTGGAGTCGGCTCGTCAACGGTTCGGGAAGCACTGTCGCGCCTTCTGGTCGAGAACCTGGTCACAACAGAAGGGCAGCGCGGGTTTCACGCCGCCCCGATGTCAGTCGCGGACCTGCGCCAGATCGCCGAAATGCGCATGCTGTTGGAAGCACAGGCCGTGACAGAATCAATCCGCAATGGAGACGACGACTGGGAAGCGCGCGTCGTCGGAGCACACCACAGCCTCGCCAAGATCGAAACCGAGATGCTTGGAAAAGAGACCGCGTCAGTCGATCAATGGGAGGCGCGCAACCGCGAATTCCACGATGCCTTGATTTCAGGCTGCACCAACAACTGGTTGCTGAACTTTCGTGAAATTCTCTACAACCATTCCGTTCGCTACCTGAGGACCTCTGTCACAGAGCGAACGATCCCACGCGACGTCAGGTCCGAACACCAGGCTATCTTTGATGCAGTCATGGAACGTGACATCGCATTGGCCGGGAAGCTGACCCGCGATCATATCTGGCGCACCGTGCCGGTGATCGAGGCCCGAATGGCACCGGCCTTGAGTGAGGCATAGATATCCCATGCCCGTCCCCAGCACCAAAGCTTCCGATTTGTCGATCGATACCTTGGCACACGGCCAATACAAACTGGCCGATGACGCTCCGCCGGGCGGAACTCTGCTTGCGTTCTATCGGGGGCTGCACTGCCCGATCTGCAAAACTTTTCTAAAGGAACTCGACGATCGGATCGGCGATTTTGCAATTCGCGGTGTCCGCTTGTTGGCGCTGAGTGGCGACACGCAGGAGCATGCGGCCAAGTTGGTCGACGATTTGCAGATCATTCGGCTTCCTGTCGGTTTCGGACTTTCGATGCAGACTGCCAGAGATGATTGGGACCTTTTCATATCCACCGCCCGCGACGGCACAGAAGAACCGGATTATTTCTCGGAACCCGGGTTGTTCTGGGTGCGTGCCGACGGAACGGTCGCCTTCTCGGTCGTGCATTCACTTCCGTTCATGCGCCCATCGGCCGACCAGATACTCAAGGCGATCGACTTTGCTCTATCCAAGGGTTTCCCCCCGCGTGGCAGCTACACCGGTGACCTGCAATGATCACACTTTACACACACCCGATGTCGCCTTGCGCGCAAAAGGTCCGCATCACGTTGGCCGAAAAGGGTCTTTCCTATACCGCACGACACATCGATCTGCCCGGTAAGGAAAACCTGGAGCCGTGGTATCTTGAGCTAAACCCATTGGGTGTCGTGCCGACTTTGGTCGACGGTGACCACGCGGTGATCGAGAGCTCCTTGGTTTGCGAATACATCGAAGAAGCCTATCCAGATGGCCCCCGCCTGCGTCCGGGTGCGCCGCACCTGCGGCATCGCATGCGGATGTGGATGAAGCATGTCGACAACAAGTTGCACCCGTCTTGCGGGGCCATTCAATGGCCGCTGGCGATGCGCCCGCGCTTGATGGCGATGGGCGACGACCAGGCGATGGAATTGCTGTCACGGGTCGTCGAAAAGCCCCGGCGCGACCGCCAAATCCGGCTGTATAGGGACGGCCTCGAGGCGCAAGACGTCCGTGCTGCAGTGCGGGTCTATTGCGACACCATCGAACGGATGGAGAACGACCTGAAAGACGGGCCGTGGGTACTCGGCGATCAGTTCAGCCTCGCCGATATCGTGCTGGCCCCCTATTTCCAAACACTGCTGCAGTATGGCTGGACGGGCCTATACCTCGACAAGTCTCCTGGGGTCAGTTCGTGGGTCGAGCGGACTACTCGTCGCGAAAGCTGGAAGATCGCGGTTGCTGATGAATTCAGTAGCGCAAAGACAATGGAACTCAATCAACAAGGGAGGAAAGCTTGGCAGACCATTCTAAGCCACGCGTCTTGATGCGTCCGTCCTTGGCTACGTTGCCCATCTAGAGGCCCAACCGCCGCCAATAGATCACAAGTACTGGCACAGTGAACAACGCCCGAGAGTTTCTTTGAGGCGACAGGAAAGCTCTGCCGAAAGTCACGCCCCAACGCTGTCCACCCTGGTCGGCGAATGGAGGAGAACTGCGGCATGTCCGCGACAAACTGGAGGATCGAAATGACCAGGAACAAACTGACCCGTCGTGGGTTCATCAAGACGGCTGGTGCGACCGGCGCAGTCGCCGCTATCGGCAGCCTAGCGAGTCCCGCCATTGCAGCGTCCCGGCCGATCAAGATCGGCTTTGTTACGCCGCAGACCGGCCCGCTGGCAATCTTTGCCGAACCCGACAAATTCATGCTCGAGCAATTCTCAAAGCAGATTGGCGACGGCCTGATGATCGATGGGACACGTCACCCTGTTGAATTCATCGTCAAGGACAGCCAGTCCAATTCGAACCGCGCCTCGTCTGTCGCGCAAGAGCTGATCCTCGGCGACGAGGTTCACATCATCACGGCTACGTCGACCCCGGACACTACCAATCCGGTTGCCGATCAGGCGGAACTGAATGGCGTTCCCTGCGTGACCAACGACACCCCTTGGCAGCCGCATTTCTTTGGTCGCCAAGGCGATCCCGCGGTCGGGTTTGAATACACTTATCACTTTTTCTGGGGCCTAGAGGACATCATCTCGGTCTTCGTCAACCAATGGGATCAGATTGCGCCCGGCTCGCCGGTTGGCGCCCTTTGGCCCAACGATTCCGACGGCAACGGTTGGGCGCATCCGGAACTGGGCTTCCCGCCCATCATGGCAGAGCGCGGTTACACCCTGGTGGACACTGGTCGCTATCAGAACATGACTGATGATTTCTCCGGTCAGATTTCGGCGTTCAAAGATGCCGGTGTTGAGATCGTGACCGGCGTTCAGCTTCCGCCCGATTTCGTCACGTTTTGGTCTCAGGCCGCGCAACAGGGTTTTCATCCAAAGGTCATGCAGGCTGCCAAGGCGACAGAATTCCCGCAGGCCGTCGCACAACTGGGTGAACGCGGCGACGGGCTTGCAGTAGAGGTCTGGTGGTCGCCGCACCATCCTTTCAACTCGTCCTTTACGGGACAGTCCTCGGCAGACCTCGCGTCGGACTACGAAAACACGACAGGAAATCCCTGGACCATGCCGCTGGGCTTCAAGCACTCTCTCTTCGAGGTGACGATCGATGCGCTTAAGCGCTCGACCGACCCGACCGACCCAGATGCTACGGCGCAGGCCATTCGCGATACCAACCTCGATACCGTGGTCGGCAATGTGAATTTCTCTGCCGGGCCTGTCCCGAACGTGGCCAAAACTCCCTTGGTCGGTGGCCAGTGGCAAATCGAGGGCGGCAAGCCGGTTCTGAAGATCGTTGAGAACGGTGATCATTCGGAAATCGGACTGACCGGCGAGATGAAACCGATCGCCTGATCGCGACTTCGGGGCGGGTCAGCCGCCCCCTTATCCCGACAACAACGAGCTCAAGCTAATGTCGAACATTCTCTCACTCTCCGCCGTCAACAAGAACTTTGGCGCACTTCAAGTCGCGGACGATGTCACGTTCGATCTCCCGGCGGGGCAGGCACTTGGCATAATCGGGCCAAACGGCGCAGGCAAGTCGACTTTGTTCAATCTGATCGGGGGGACACTGCCGGTGTCCTCGGGACAGATCTCGTTTGACGGGGTCGACGTGACAGCGGAACCGGCCGCGCAACGTTGCCGGATGGGCGTCTCGCGCAGTTTCCAGATTCCGCACCCGTTTGTCGGGATGAGTGTTTACGAGAACCTACTCGTCGCCTCGGCGTTCGGAAACTCACGGCATCACGACGCAGATGCAGAGTGCCGCGACATTCTAAGCCGCACGGGGCTTTTGCCAATGGCGAACAACCCGGCCGGCAGCCTGACGTTGCTGCAGCGAAAAAGACTGGAACTGGCTCGCGCTTTGGCGTCAGGGCCGAAACTCTTGCTGTTGGACGAAATTGCGGGTGGATTGACCGAAGCGGAATGCCACAGCCTGGTGGCAACGATCCAGGAAATCCACGCGACGGGCGTTTCGATCATCTGGATCGAGCACATCGTGCACGCGTTGACGGCCGTGGTCGAAAGGCTGATCGTCATCGATTTCGGCAAGATCGTCGCCGAAGGCGAACCTGACGCAGTCATGTCGGATCCGTTCGTCCAGGAAATCTACATGGGGATCGCGGTTGATGAAAACGCTGCTTGAGACCAAAGCACTTGATGCCTTCTACGGTGATTTCCAGGCGCTCTTTGGGGTCAGTCTTCATGTCCTCGAAGGAGAGACAGTTGCCCTGATCGGGGCCAACGGCGCTGGAAAATCTACTTTCCTGCGTGCGATCACCGGATGGCTCAAGACCATAGGTCAATCCATCACGTTCGACGGGA
>JAAUYK010129960.1_pt1 | contig 10787 bp, 7 predicted proteins | sample 7278021 | NCBI WGS metagenome assembly JAAUYK01 (sample SAMN14350223, study PRJNA611818) | marine sediment metagenome | isolation source: surface marine sediment (1.8m) | place: French Polynesia: Moorea | collected 2018-08
AAGTTATGCAAACTTTGGGGCGCGTCAAAATCCGGCAGAAAACTAGAAGGGAAAATGTTTGCTTTCCCCTTCGGTCGGCAGACGGACGAGCGCGGGCGAACTCTCTCCCTCGGTTTCTTTTCTTTCCTCTCTGTGTCTTTTGTTCGGAGCTGTAAGAGAGGGAATGGGTAGGAAGGAAGACGAGACATGTACGTGCCGCGTGTACCAGTGTCGTACAACAGCTTGAAAACGTACGTCTGCTCTCTCGGTCGGTCGGGTGATTGGTCGGGCGAGAGGCGGCCAATATTATTTACATTGAAAAGGGCGTTTAAAACAAACTGCAGAAGTGTTTATCGAGCTATTTGTCGCCGGTCGCAGGACAGCAGCTGTGAAAACTATTTATTCGCGTGTCGTCCGCACGGCAGTTATGATTGTTCGGAATCCGACCGGCGCGGCGCGGACGGCCGGGCGGGGCGAACGCAAACATCAGAAAAATAGGCTCACATTTCCAGCTAGCCCTGTCCAACACCTATGGCGTGTTCGCCTCTTCGAAGGAAGCGCCGTATGAGATAGAAGGGGACGGTTTGTCTGAATGCGACGAGCGGCCGGACGGTGAAATCCCGCTGACTCATGCACTAACAAGGCCGGGTGAGTGGCGAGATTGCAGCAGGAGAAATTGGATATCAGGGTCTGGAGATCAGAAGCTAGGGAGAAGGTAGGAGAGAGAGAAAAAGATGCGGCGTCGAAAAATCCTCCCTCAATAGCTCCTCGATCTCCGGGCGGACATGGAAGGAAGGAAGGAAGGAAGGTGAGCGGGCACCAGATGTCGGTGATGTACGAGTATTTTCACAGTTTTTCTCCTCTCACTCCCAATGCGGTGCCTTCGTCGTACGATCGAAGACGCAGACCGGGCCAGACGACGACAATCGGCGGTGGCAAAAAAAGCGCTCGTACAAAATTGAGCGTTTTTAATGCGTTCGCTCACCAAGAAGAGGTTTTCACCGCACCTAGCTCACCTCCCCCGGCCCGGCACTCAAGCTGCGTGGCCCTTTCGCACATTGCATCAGATATGGAAGGTGTAGCGCGCAGTAGGTGCGTGTGCTAATCTGCACTTAATCTTTGCCATTCCCACATTTCCTCGCTTTCACAACAGCTACGATAGAAGATGAGAAAAAGACGTCGAGTCGAGCAGATGCAATCTTGGCGGTACACTTACGTACATAGGAGCAGCTAGTACGTCACAGCAATTGCTGAATAGCGAGGAGGTCTTTTTTCATCTTCTCGGTAGCCTCCTTTCATCCGACAATGGCATCGGCGGCGGCGCGGCGGCGATACACGGCAATTCTCCCATTGTCACAAATCAGCCTTTAGCACAATCGACAGCCAGCTAGACAAGACACGGACGCGCGGACGGACGGACGGACGGACGGACAGGGGGATGATCATGGACGACGCACGGATAGAGTGCAAATTGGAGGCAGGAGAATGGAGCTGGTGGATCAGGGGGCGAATATGTTCCGCTTAAAACCGCATTTTTATGAAATAAACGCGCAATAAACACACGCTTTTCCTTAGCAAAATAAGGAACATGTGGCAATCCTTCAGGCTGAATGGATGCGCGCGTCTCCTCCTTTCCTTTCTTCTTCCTCCCTTGCTTCTTTTCTTTCCGTCCGCTATCATTCACTGGATTCAATGGCGCGCAAACGAGCGGAAGGAGAAACGAAGCGAATGGCCGACGCACATATAAGGGAAGGAAGGAGGAATCGTCTCTCTCGTCGTCGTCGGCAATACCATAAAAGACTCAAACCAACTGCGAGCTCCTTTATACTTGCGAAGAGGTTATCACTTGCTGCTAAATGGACTTCAATGCGCGTTTGCATGGCCGGCACAGATAATTACTCAATCCGGGCGGATCGGATGATCACAGCACATGCAGCGAATGAGAGTGCGGAAAGAGGAGAACAACACCTCCTATTGTTGCGGCTCGGCGCTGACGGCCAGGATTCCATTGTCGGTCGGTCGATCGAGTCGAGACGGTTTTTAACGCTCCCCAGCTGCTGGCAATTGTTTTGATCAAAAGAAGTGCGCGATCTGATCGCAGACAGACAGACGTATCTTGCATGTTCGCCGGCAATACGCACTGAACTAGTAGATCACAATCGATCTAGAGTCTTGTCGACAACGGAACGGCTGTCGGTCGGCGATAAATGAGATCCGACCCTGTTCATAATAAGAATGGACATTTGTCTGCGCCGAGGAAGGGAAATAATGGTCTGGACGGTCCTCTTTATGGCCTGCTCGCCGAGTGAATCTGCAAAGAGCAGGCCGAATGGGCTTAATATTCTTGTTGGCTCGACCCACAATTCTTTCTGCTCTCGGTCGCCGCCGCCGCCGCCGCAGTAAAATTTGGTCCGTTTCATGCGACATTCAGTGCCCGACAGACCGTCTGGTGTAGACAGAGCTAGGGCGCGTTTCGTTTTATCTATGCGGCGCGGCGGCGGGTGAAATATGCGCGTAAAATAGACAGTGGCGGTCGGAGCCTTTAGTAACGGGTGTACAGATATGATTTAGCTGTTTCATGAACAGGCGAGAGACCATACTGGCTGCTGGCAACCATTCTGCATGGCCCGGCGACGACGGCATAACGCTTCGACGCTTCCATTATACTAGAACGAAGCGGATCGTGCAAAAGTCGATCGGGCAACGATACATCGAGCTATACCTACAAATTGGAACGCGCTGCGCTCGCTGCAGCCTCGTCAGAGAAATTGACCGCATGCGCGCTCAAAGGACATTATAGCTTGCTTGAATAAAACGAAACTAATCTCCTCAGACTGATTCAACTTTCAATAGCATCTCCGGTCGAGCCGACCAAATTGCGGTCCGGGCATTGCGCTCGTTTTCCAAATGGTCTTTATTCAAGTTCGATCATGCATTAAAGGGTCGCTGGCTGCTCTTCGTGTTTGTGGCGGGCGTCCCGTCGTCTGTCGGCAGATGCAAACGCCATCATTGCATTGCAGCTCAATTTGGCAAATCGGGCGGACGGACGGACGCGGACGGACGGACGTCAAAAAAACTGGCCGGAAAATTGATTCCCCATCGGAAAAAGACGCCGTTTCTCATGCCCTAATAAGTCCATTCAACCTGCTCACGAACGAATTCGGGCTTAATTCCCCTCTCCGTCGTCCGCACTCGTTTTGAACATACTACGTACACATCGGCTTAAATAAACTGTCGCTGCGACGTCATTTGTTCACTTTGTCATCGCTTTCAGACGGGATCGCTTTTTCTAGCTCTGTCCCCCTTTCCATATCTGTCTGACTGACTGTCTCTGTCGGCTGAAATCGAAGGGATTCGGGGATGTTGGTCGGCCGGCCGGTTGAAAGCGAGAAAGGATGGTTCCATTCGTTTCAAATGCAAAGCGATCCTTTTTTACGCGACCGGATATTTTAATACTACAGCAGTAGTAAAGTGAAGCTCTCGTCAAATCTAAAATTGTCCTTAATGGAGGACAAATTTCAACTATCGCCATTGAGTAATGTGACTCGGCGTCGACCGCAAATGTTTCCGGTTTAGACTGAAACTAGCAGGCATTCGAACTGAACTCGCCCGCCGCTTAGCTTAGAACGAACAGCCCCATGCTGCCACTATCTAAAGTCCCTTCCCTTCTTCTGCCTCTGCTCTTGGTCTCTCTCCCCCAGCCAAATCCACGAGAAATGAAAGCCGCGCTTCGATCGCGGCCGGGCGAAATGTTTAGCCAATTTACATAACCTCCCTAGCTTCCAGTCCGTTCACTCGGATGACAATGGCTCAGAAGGGACAAAATCTAGAAAGCCGTGCAGCCAGCTCTGGTGAAACGACGTAATTAACTTGCTACCGCCATTAATCGTTGAATAATTCTTCTCTTCCTTCCCTTCTAAATTGGACCCATCGGAATTGGTCTCGCTCTCGCTCTCCGACCAAATATTTAATCAAGTTAGCCCGTTCGCAAAACAACGGGAAGGGAAAAGGCGGACGGTCGGCTCGCTCGTGCCTCGATCGAATTGTTCCAAAGTGGCCGGAACGAATTTGGATACGAGCCGGGGATGACTGGGCGAAAGAACCGAGCTAGAGAGAGATGCGGTGACGACGTCTGGGGACCAATTCCCTCGGGAAAATAATCCCAAATTGAATGAGGGGAGAACAAGCAGCTACCACGGGTAACCAAATTAACGCATTGAAGGACCAATTAAACTTACACACAATGTACGCATATTTAGTAATGTGTATGAAGAAACACTTTCGAGTTTCTCTGCCCTCCTTGTGAGAATAAGGGTACGTACCAGCCGAGGAAGATACTATCAGCAATCCCAGCAGAGCAATAAAACAGCGTATGTGCTGTTAGCAAACATAGAGCGCACTGGCCAATCTGATGATTGACCAACGCTTTTCAATTAACCTTTCACGGGCGCCAAGCGGCCGGATAAAAAGGAGATATTTATTCCGAAGGGACAGCTAAATATCTGTCTGGAGGGCAAGCAAACGCGTCAGTGCAGGATAGGTGAGTGCATTGTAATGGAATCGGCCGGGCTGGGACGATTAATTTTGCGCAGCGACGAAACGACATTCGCCAAATGGATGCAGATATTGATGAAACATGATGCGAGCTAGGACAGCTGATATAGCGACCATACTTAATTACCTTTCAGTTACATATTGACTGCAACGCCTAAAATGCGTCCTTTGCTTCAGCCACCTAGCATTTCAGCAATGCCCCTGCATACGAAGCAAGCTGCATCATAATTGCATTAAGCGCCTATTTTGCCGTATCATGGCTCCTGGAGCAGAGTAGAGTAGCTGGCTGGCTATAGCGAACGAAGGATATTAATTTCCTCTGTCAGTAACGATGTAACCGCCTGACTGACTGACGCTGATACCGCTTCGTGTATCCAACATATGACACCATCGCATCACGTTGTACAACGAGGGTCCATACCCGAGTAATGGAGGCAGCGGCGCGGCGCGGCGGCAGAAATGAACACATCTTGTTGGCGAAAGTTCGAAATCTAATTAGAAAAGTTTCTCATTGACTGGCTGTTCGGGTCATGCAACTTCTACGCAGTTCAGACGCCCCGGATGAAGTGACTGACGCTTCTTAGCGCACAGTTTTCCGGTGTATTTTTGGCAGAATGAATGGCTTTCCTCCCTGGCTGCTACAATGGTGTAAAAGGGTGTGTCCTCTGTCTCGAATCCGTCCATCCGCCCCTGCTCGACTCGACCGTGTACGTCTGGCTAGCCGGCGCCGCCCGCCTTCCGGCCGCCCAAAAGCCGCCGCTGCAGCTACGGACAGCGACCGCGAAAGACCGAACGGACGCGACGGACGGATGGACGGAGATGGACATGGATCGTCCAGCTGTGAAGTTGCACTATAGAAATTGAAAAACCGGTCGGTCGGTCGCTCGTTCAGATGGCCGTATCATGTGATTGCTGGATTGGCGGCTCCGGCGGCCGGCTCAGCGAGCGATCGAGGTGTCACAAAGAGAAAATGGAATAAAGGAAAATGGTTCATAATGGTCCGTCGCCCGTCTATCCGTCTCAACCGGCTGTGTATAATATGACAGCCAGCAGGGCTACCGTAGCTGGCTGACATAGCAAATGGTCGGACGGCGACGGACGGACGGACGGACGGAAGACCAGATGATACCCGCCCTGGCTGCCTCAATCGGTGAACACGAACGGGGACAAATTTCATCTTTGAAATCGCTTTTTGATCTACTAAAATGCGTCGACCTAGATTGACAGCATGCAGCGTGCAAGGCCGGGTGTGTGATCCAATCGGAATGTTCTTAATGTGGGCTGGCTGTGACCAGACAGACTTTGGCCAGGTGGAAGGAGGCAGCCGGACAATTTGTTCCCGTCTCGCTTTATATTCGGAAAATGGTCGAAAAACAGCTTCCATCCACCCATCCATCCGAGCTAGCTTCATTCACTCTCTTTTGCAACTGAGCCAGTCTCTGCAGTCACTATTGATCGCCAATAATGGAGGCAGCCAGCTCGCTCAATGCTCTCTCACAGGCCATTGATTTTCATGTGAAAGGCCGTCACGGAAAAAAGAGGGGAGGAAGAGAGAGCGAAAGAGGACATGAGCTTTGTGCTCTCCGATTAGAGACGGCAATTGCAAGACGTATTTTGTTGTCGCCGCCGCCACACATGCAGCAGCCAGTTACACACGCGAGCGATTGTAGCGGCTAAGCGGTCTGGCTCGCATGTCGACGGTCGTTAAAAACTTTTGTTGACACATCGTCCACGGCAAATTAAAATCCCATAGGGAAAAAGTAGCTGAGTCGGCCGGCATGCACTCAACAGTTGCGTGGCGGCGGCTAGTTAAGTAGGAAGGAAATGAAGCCATTACCCAGATCGCTAGATGCTAGCCCTTACCTCTTTCTGCACCACGAGATGGGGCTCGACCTCGCCGGCGCCGATTGTTGAATTTGCGTGCACGGCTGCTGCTGTTGCATGAACTGCTGCTGTTGCGGCTGCTGCAGTTCCATTCCGGCCGCAGTCGTCGACACCTTCTCATTCCTCTTCCACTCTGGCAAAACTGTCGCCAATTGTGTCCGATCCGCCGTCCGTCCGCTCGCTCGCTCGTTTGCACTGCTGCTGCTGATTCGCTGATTGGAGAGGTTTTTTCCTACAACACAATTTTCGAGGGCTCTTCACACTGGCGCCGACGGGCCACCGGAGCTAGCCGAGTAGTGAGTGAGAGAGACACAAATACATTCGTCACAATGATGATCTCGATGAGTGCGTGTGTGTAGCTGCCTGCCGGTGGCGGTGGTGCAGCTAGCTATGTAGTATCGCTGGCTGGCTCACTTGGTTGGCTCATGCAGCTGTGCATGGATGGGACTGCTTGCTTCGAGCTGGCTGACTGACTGACTGACTGCTTACTGCTGGTCGGCGGCGGCGACGGCGACAACGACGGCGACGTCGCCACCACTTCACTCTGATGACACAACAAGCAAAAGGTTTCCCTGTAGTAGCTGTAGGAGCGCCGCTCGACTCTCGTGGAGGGCTTTCTGCCTTCCCCGCCGACGGCAGCGCCCGCCCGCCCGGCCAGTCTGCCTGGCTTGAGTGGTCGATGATCCACGGGGCGACGGCTCTCTCCCCGCCGCCGCGGAACGCCCGCCCGGCCCGGAATAGAAGTCGCCCTAACGGCGCTCCACGGCGCGTCCGCCCGCCGGAAACAGAGTCGACGCGGTTGTCGCCAGCGGTAAGCGTGGCGGACGTCGGAAGCGCCGGAATTCCGGCGATATCGCGGCGACGGCGGCGGCGGCGGCGACGACGGTGAAGGAAGAGGAAATCAGGTAGATCACGCAACAATGCCAAGCCGGCCGGCCGAGACAGACACCTACGTAAAGTGAGAAAAGAAAGGGGAGGCCGGGCCAGCGAGTGGGAGATGTTTGCGTGCAAACGGGCGCCATAAAAGACGGCACCGCAAAGCAGGAAAGGAAAGAGATCGAATAGAGCGGATTCCAGACCGCAGCTGTAATACTCTCCAACGCCGTACGCGTCAAGGAGCTCTCCTTCCTGCTCAGACTTCAGTCGATCCTAAATGGTCCTTTAGACCGATGGATCAAAGGCGTTCGCTCGCTCCTATGGGGATTTAAACACAAATCCCATCTATGCAAACTGATCTGCCTAAAAGTCAAACAGGGGTATACGAATACGCATATGCGCGTATGAGCATGCATAGCCATCAACTCCCAGCGGAGAGATTGAGGATTTCAATTTGTCCTATCCGTCCGTTTCTATGGCTAACACGGGGCTCTTTTTTCCTAATCCCACCCTAGCTATTGCCGGCTGCGTCGTAGTACGTGCGGATATCGCCATGCAAATCCCCGTTCACGTTCGTTCGGTTGGCCGCCATCTGCCGCGCATAATTGTCGGAAAAGACCCTCGCTCGCCGCCGCCCAAGAAATGGGCGTTGTTCAGACTCGTCACAGCCATGTGTTGCCCATCGCATCGTGCGTCGGTCGGGTCGTCTTCGTCGTCCACAAAAAACCGGTCGCAATTTCTATGTATTCAGCACGCAACTATATTATTTGAACTTTCAGAATTCTGTACTAATGGTTGGAATATCATACGGTATTGCAGCGAAAAAAGGAGAGCTGGCTGTATTCCAGCCAGCCAGCCAGTCAGACAGTCAGGTCCGGGTCTGACTAATCGGCTTAGGGATTAGCCGTTTCGTATTGCGGAAGAACTGACTCCTCGCGCTCGATCGCAGCAACATCGGAGAGGAGCTGTGGAGCTAGAAAAAAGATGAACAAGCAATACTACGAAAATATGACACTGAGAAAATGACCGTTGGTCGCACGTTACCTACCTATGTTCACTCACTCACTCGATCTCATCCGATCAGCTTTTGTTCGCCGCTTGATCCGCTCACTCAAAGGAAACCCGATCGAGACTCGATCGCTTTGTTCAACCCTAAGTGGAACCGATCCGACGATTGTTCGAAAGAAGCAGGCAGCTAGCTAGCTAGGCAACTTAATTCTCTGTTGCAATAGTAATTGCGTATCGCCTGCCTCCTATACACCAATCCCGTTTCATTCTCTCACTTATATTGAGTGTGTTCGGCCGGCCAGCTCTACCGGGCAGAAGAGAGAGCAGCAGCTGCCTTTAGGTTGCTCTATCATGAGAGAAGCTTGAGGTCAGTCAGTAACGATCCACGAATGGGTCAACTCGGTCACAGCCGACTCAACTCGCATCGGGGTGCGAGGAGAGATCGGGATCTAGGCGGTGGGCATGGCCAAGGCCTTCTCGGTGGTAGGTGAAGAGGAGGCCGTCCGAAGAGCGGAGTTCACAGCGAGCGGTACAGTGACGTCGGGGACGTCTCTACGGTCAACGAGTGGTCCACGGTCACCGCGGTGGTCCCGGTGATCCCGGACACTGTGAAGAGAGAGAGCACGAAGGTTTATACACGGTCAATGAGCATTCTCGCGGTCGCTCATACGGTATCACGGTCAATAAACCATTCTATGCTTTCACTCGAGGAACTCCCCTTCCAAAGCCGTAGTCTAGTTAATAGCGCGACCCCTCCACTGAGTCATCTCTCCCGGACAGAGTGCCTTAATTCCCCTCCCGACTTCTGAATGCTCAGCCAGTCAGTCGCATTGAATGAGGCCGGCAAATTGGGAGAATTCCAAATGATGTTTTGTCCCTGCATCCAGTCGGCTAGCTGGCGATGATGAGGTGAAATTTATATTTGAAATATGACGTCGCCGCCTCCGCCGCCGCTCCTTATTCATCATGGCCTCCCCCGCAGGTGGGCTTTCAGAGGGCAATCCAGTTGCACAATGGGCTTGCAATCGAGTAAATTCGTTCAGAAGGCGAATAATTTTGGTATATGAATGCTACCACTACCGGGATGGCACATGCAATTTCCGGCTTGCCTTGAAACCACTGTGTTTCTCGCGCCCTGTACACCATTATAATATTGCCAGCTGGGAGGAAGAAAGAGGCAGCCAGAGAATGAAGAGCGAGCAATACAAGAAAGGAGCCCAATGGAGAGAAAAACGCAGGGGTGCCGTTCTACTGAACTTTCAATACACAACATTGGGCTTCCATACGCAGCACGTAAATGTAAAAGCTGTTGTCCCAATATGCTAATGGAAGGCCTCGAATAGGATATGAACGGAGAGAATGAAGAATTCATAGCGATCCAGCGTTGATAGTAGCCATCGGACGCGGACAGACTGAAAGAAAAAGGAAGCAAGATGAGCAAGACAGGGCGAAAAAAATGTTGCGAAACGGGTATCCAACAGCATCGTCATATCTTGATTCGTCAAAAAATTCTCCTCTATAATTGATCAAGGAGCGAACGAACATACGTACAAGTTGAGATACATGGTGCATCATGGTGGCTAAGAAATCTCTGGCATCAAGCAATGACACGGCAGAAAACATCCCTGGGCCAACAGCCAGATCATTCCTGCCCTGCAGTACCCAACATGTTCCCGCACGGTTCCGAAGAAATGAAAAAGAAGCAAGCACATAATAACGAGGGTTCTCAGTGAAAATTTTAGTCGACCGAGATAAGCTAAACCCTAACTTACGTACGCGTACGTGTGCTTCAGAAACATCAAACATGTCAGGATGGTAACAGTGCGTACCTCGTTCTTCGCCAGTTGCCAGAAAGTGGGGGTCGAGCAAATGACCGACCGACCGACGCGACCGTCTGTCTGTCTGTCTGTCTCTCCGTCGCTTTCAAAAAGTCATGCAAGAGGCAGACAGCTAGCGGGCAGTAGCAGACGTGGGATAGGAGGGATGGACATTCCTTCATCCTCGCCGACGCCGCAGCTAACCAGGGTATCGACATATCTGACTAATGACTATGCGAAACTAGCAGTTAATTTCAACCACTATACTATAGCTTCAAACATTCCTACTAGCAAAATTTTAATGCTTACTACGAGTACATTCCTCTCCTCGATCCTACATTATTGCGAACCCGATCCTTGGATTAGTCCTCCTCCATCCTCACTAACGCCGTACCCGCGCCGTAATTCCAACTTTCGTAGTCTCCGTAGCTGCTGGCAACGATCGAGGCGCGCCGACACTTCGATCGAGCGAGAGCGAAATGGATAGGATTAAAAGTCGAGACGGCCGCCAAATGAGAGATGCGAAGAAGGATGTCGCGCAGATTAACCAAGTGAAGTATGACCTCAATCGAACGAAATAAAGGGGAGGACGACAAGAAACCGTCAAGTTGTTAATAAAGTGTCTAATTCTATTAGATCCCAGGTGGGTGCAATGAATCATATATTATG
>JAAUYK010092886.1_pt1 | contig 10786 bp, 7 predicted proteins | sample 7278021 | NCBI WGS metagenome assembly JAAUYK01 (sample SAMN14350223, study PRJNA611818) | marine sediment metagenome | isolation source: surface marine sediment (1.8m) | place: French Polynesia: Moorea | collected 2018-08
GGCGAAGTTGAAGGGCGTCTCGAGCAGCACCGTGCTGGCCGCCGTGAACAGGCCCGCCAGCCCGAGCGGCAGGGCGACCAGCAGGGCGTCGACCACGCTCCGCCACAGCAGCAGCAGGATCAGTCCGATTCCGATGGACGCGGCCAGCAACGCCTGCCGGAGCGCGCGCCCGACGGCGCGACCCGACTCGAGGATGACGTATCCCTCTCCGAAGGCGTCCGGCGCGACTGCGTAGACCTCCGACACGTAGGCTTCCAGGTCCGCGGAGTCGTTCAGGTCGCCCACCGGGAAGATCTCGACCCGCACCTGTCCCTCGACCCCGATCATCTGCTCGACGAGGCCGTTGGGAAGATCCGCGAGCTCGATGCTCCCCGCGGAGAGCGCCGAGCGCAGCACCCGAAGCCGCTCGGGCAGCGATCCCACCAGGCCCTCCTCCAGCCGCGCCACCGCTTCCGGCGCCGTCTGCGGCGACTGCTCGAGCCCGCTCACGAAGCGCGCGATCGCGCTGCGGAGCGCACGGGTGGCGTCGCGCAGCTCCGGCTGCAGGTCGGACTCCGCCATCCGCCCGAGGCTCGCCGCGAGTCTGCGCAGCGCCTCGATCTGCTGGGCCACGGTCGGCGGCTCCCCGTCGGGCTCCGTGCGCAGGGATGGGATGATGAGGAAGGCCGCCTCGGCGAGGATCTCGAGCCGTTCGTTCTGGTCCTCGGGCACGAAGTCGCTGAGCGTCACGGCGTACTTCACGGAGGGCAGCGCCTCCAGACGCGCCGCGACCGCCTCGGCCTCCTCCAGGCTCGGAGCCAGCACGTTCAGGTTCCAGGGGAACGCCATGCCGTCTTCCAGCATCTCGTTGAAGACCTGCACGGACTCGGTGTTGGGATCACGCACCCGCAGCGGATTGGCGTCGAACTGGATGCGAGGCAGCGTGGCCAGGGCCAGCAACGCGAGCCCGCCTGCGACGCCCAGCACCCCCCCGGCGTGGCGGAGCAGTGCGCCCGAGGCGGTGGGCAGGCGCCAGGCCATCGCCCGCTTCGGCTCGGCCGGGCGCAGCCCCAGGGCCGTCAGGGCGGGGAGCAGCGTCAGGTTCGTGAACAGCGAGATGAACATGCCCGTGCCGGCGATCAGGCCGAGCTGCGCCACGCCGCGGTACTCGGTAGGGACGAATGCGTAGAAGCCGATCGCCGTGGTGACGGCGCAGATCACCAGCGCGCCGCCCACGTCGCCGGCGGCGGCGTTCATGGCCTCGCGGGAGGCGCGGCCCTGCTGCAGGAACTCCGCGTAGCGGATACACAGATGGATCGCGAAGTCGATGCTCAGGCCGATGAACAGCACGCCGAAGGTGATGGACACGAGGTTCAGGTAGCCCACGGCCAGCGCCGCGAATCCGGCGGTGAGGACGAGTCCCACGAGCAGGGTGACGAGCGAGGCCGCGATCAGGCGGGGGGAGCGCAGTCCACTCAGCAGCACGATCGCCACCAGCACGAAGGAAGCGACGCCGGCCAAGGTGGACTGCCGGCTCACGCGCTCCATCTCGTCGTAGGCGAGCGGGAACACCCCGGTGCTCCGGATCCGGATCCCCTGCGAGTCGTCGTAGCCGAGCTCCGACACGATCTGGCGCAGCGCGAGCAGGGTGTGCTGGGCGGGCGTCATCTGGGCGTAGTCGACCCGGCCCTGCACCATCAGGAAACGCCGCCGCTCCTTGCGGGTCGTGGCCTCGCCCAGGACGACGTCCGACCACGAGATGACGTGCTGCCGGCCTTCCGCGCTGGCGACGACGGCCTGCTCGAGCCGCCGGAAGAAGTCGGCGAGGTCGAGGCCTTCGATGTGGCCGTCCGCGACCGCGTCCGCAGCCTGGGACAGCGCCCCGACGAAGCCCCGGAGCGTCGGGTCCCGCGACAGCTCCGCCAGGTATCCCTGCATCTCGATCAGCTGGTCGACCAGGCTCTCGAGCTCCTCCGTGCTCAGGTACAGGAGCCCGTAGCGCTCGAAGAAGGGGCCGCCGTTCGGCTCGTAGATGCGCAGGAAGTGCTCCCGGTCCTCGCGCAGGCGCTCGGCGAGCCGCTGCGTCGCGATGTCCGCCCGGTCGCGCGTGGGGGCGTCGACCACGATCACGATGGGGTCGACCAGCGTGGGGAAGGCCCGGTTCCACTCCCGCCGCAGCGCGACGTAGGGCACGTCCTCCGAGAACATGGCGTCCTCGTTGGTATTGAGTCCCAGCCGGGCGAGGGTGTAGGCGCCGGCACACGCCGTGAGAGCGGCGAGCAGCACGACCACGAGGACCGCCCGGCGCTGAACCCCGTCGACCCAAGCTGCACACCAGCGTGAAATGATCTCGTCGAGCGCAGTCAGCACGGCTTCGGCGCCTCGCCCTGGAGGCGGTGCGAGGGGCCGACGCAGTCTAGCCAATCGACGGGGCATGGGGATTCATGCCCCGTTTTCGGCCCGCTTCCGCCCATTGCGGCGCGCCTCGGCACGGTCCGGCGCCGCCCGGCGGCACCTGGTTCGATTCGCTAAATCTGTGCCGGCCCCCGGGAGGATTCGCATGCCTCAGTCGATCGCGGAGCTGCTGAGCAAGCGCGCCGGAGAGAACCTCTCGCTCCACGAGCGCCACCTCAACCACCAGATGGTGCGCGTCCTGCAGACCATCGGGTTCGATCGCCGCTGGGTGAGCGCCGAGGGAGCGCACCTGGTGGACGATCAGGGCGACCGCTACCTCGACCTGCTGAGCGGCTACGCGGTCTTCGCCGTGGGCCGGAACCACCCGAAGATCATCGCCGCGCTCAAGGAGCTGCTGGACGCGCACACGGCCAGCCTGGTGCAGATGGACGTCTCGCTGCTTCCGGGGATCCTGGCGGAGCGCCTGCTCGCCACGCTGCCGGGCCCGCTCGAGAAGATGTTCTTCTGCAACTCCGGCACCGAGGCCGTGGAGAGCGCCATCAAGTTCGCGCGCTGCGCCACGGGACGCACCGCGATCCTCCACTGCGACCACGCCTTTCACGGACTGACGACGGGCTCCCTGTCGCTCAACGGAGACGAGAACTTCCGGGGCGGCTTCGGGCCGCTGCTTCCGGGCAGCCGCCAGGTCCCGTTCAACGACCTGGAGGCGCTCGAGCGCGCGCTCGCGGCGGGCGACGTGGCCGCCTTCGTCGTGGAGCCGATCCAGGGCAAGGGGGTCCACGTCCCGCACGACGACTACCTGCCCGAGGCGGCGAGGCTGTGCCGCCGCCACGGGGCGCTCTTCGTGGCCGACGAGGTGCAGACCGGCATGGGCCGCACCGGCAGGCTGTGGGCGGTGGAGCACTGGAACGTCGAGCCCGACATCGTGTGCATGGCGAAGGCCCTGTCCGGGGGCTTCGTGCCGATCGGTGCGATCGCGACGCGCCGGGACGTCTTCGACCGCGTCTACGACAGCATGCTGCGCGCGCCGGTCCACAGCTCGACCTTCGGCCAGGGGAATCTGGCCATGGCGGCCGGGCTCGCCACGCTGGATGTGATCGAGGAGGAGAGGCTGGTCGAGAACGCCGCCCGCATGGGCGACGCGCTGCTCCGGGACCTGGCTGCGCTCGTTCCCCGCTACGAGTTCATGAAGGAGGTTCGGGGCAAGGGGTTGATGCTGGCCGTCGAGTTCGGGCCGCCGAAGAGCCTGTCCCTCAAGGCCGCCTGGAAGGTGCTGGAGGCGGCCAACGAGGGCCTCTTCTCCCAGATGGTGACGGTTCCCCTGATGTCCGACCACCACGTCCTCACCCAGGTGGCGGGCCACGGTCAGAACGTGGTGAAGCTGCTTCCGCCGCTGGTGCTCGGCGAGGAGGACCGCCGCCGCGCGGTGGAGGCCTTCGACCAGGTGATCGCCGCGACCCACAAGGTGCCGGGCTCCATCCGGGACCTGGGCAAGCGACTCGCCGGCCACGCGATTCGCGCGCGACGCTCGCGGGGTGCGGTCGCCTGATGCGCTGCGCGGTCACCGGTGCGAACGGGTTCATCGGGCAGCACATCGTTCGCAGGCTCCTGGCCCACGGTCACCCGGTCACGGCCCTGGTGGGAGCGGACCTGGACACGACGAACCTCGAAGGCCTCGACGTGGAGGTCCGCGAGCTCGACGTGCTCGATCCGGCCGGGGCGCGTGCCGCGCTCGAGGGCGGGGAGGCGCTGATCCACAGCGCAGCCTGCTACAGCTTCTGGGAGCCGGACCCGACGCGCATCTACCGCGTCAACGTCGAGGGGACGCGCAACGTGCTCGGCGCCGCTCGGGAGCTGGGCTTCCGCCGCGCCGTCTACACCAGCAGTGGCGCCACCCTGAGTCCGGCCGCGCTCGGGGAGCCGGGAACCGAGGAAGGGGTCTTCGACCTGCGCCAGGGCTTCCAGGGCCACTACAAGAGCGCGAAGGTGATGGCGGAGATCGCCGCGCTGCGGGTCGCCGCGAGCGGACTGCCGCTGTCGATCGTCCACCCCACGGCGGTGGTGGGCGAAGGGGATCGTCGCCCCACACCGACCGGCGGCATGATCGTGCACTTCATCAACGGGCGGATGAAGGCCTACGCGGAGACCGTCCTCGACATCGCCCACGTGGTCGACGTGGCCGAGGGACACGTGCTCGCGCTCGAGCGCGGCGAGCCGGGCCGCCAGTACGTCCTGGGTGGCCAGAGCCTGAGCATGCGCGAGTTCACGGAGCTGCTCTCCGAGCTCACCGGGATCCCCGCGCCGCGCGTGGCGATTCCCCGACCCCTGCTGCTGACGCTGGGCCGTGTCGACGAGTGGATCGCCAACCACCTGACGCACCGCACCCCGCTCATCGACGTCGAGTCCACGCTCCACGCGCGCGTGAGCCGCCGCTTCTCGTCGGCTCGCGCGGAGAAGGAGCTGGGCTACCGGCCGAGCCCGGCCCGCGTGGCGGCCGCCCGGGCCGTGCGCTGGTTCGTCGCCGAGGGCTACTGCAAGCCCCGCTTCGCGCGCCGCATCGAGGCCCATGGCGTGCTCGAGGCCGTCGACAGCGCGCTGGGCGACTAGCTCGCGCGTCGCGGAGCCGGCGTTCGGTTCAAGATTCCGGTGACCGCTTGGAGGCCGCGGTCTTGAAGAAGTCGAGGCCGCCGCTCAGCTGGACCAGGCGCTCGCCGAGGCTCGGAAACAGGGTGTTGACCGCGACCAGGGGCCGGATCGGGGTGGAGTTCACGACGACCTCGGGGAGGTCGTCGACGATGGAGCGAAGCACCGCCTGCGCGACCTGTTCGGGAGGCGAGGTCCCCAGGATCCACGGGGCCTCGACGCCGGAGTCGCTGCGGATGTCCTCGTACATCCCCGCCTCGGCGACGAAGCCCGGACACACGGCGGAAACCCCGACCGGGTAGCCCTCGCCGTGCGCGGTGGCGCGCAGGCTGCGCGTGAATCCCAGGAGACCGTGCTTGCTGGCCGAGTAGGTCTCGTTGTAGGGGGTGCCCACCAGGCCGGCCACGGAAGCCACGTTCACGATGTGTCCCCGGCCGCGCCGGGCCATCTCCGGGAGCAGCCGGCGGGCAAGGGCCATCGGGGCACGCAGGTTGACTTCCAGGATCTGGTCGATGACCTCGAGCGGTGTCCGATCGAAGGCCTGGGTCCACTCGATCCCCGCGTTGTTCACGAGCGCATCGATCTCCGCGAACTCGTTCGCCCGGTCCAAGAGCGCGTCGAGAGCGTCCCGATCCGCCACGTCGGTGGGAACGCAGAGGGTGCGAACGCCCGTCTCCGAGAGGGTCTCCGCAACGCGCTCCAGGCCTTCGGCCGAACGGGCGGCCAGGACCAGATGCATGCCTTCCGCGGCCAGGGCCCGGGCGATGTAGACCCCGATTCCCCGCGACGCGCCGGTCAAGAGCGCGGTCCGTCCTCGCAGCGACTTCATGGGCGTGGAGGATAGGAGATCCCGAGTCGCGATGGACGGCTCCCCCCGACGGCGGGCTCGATGCGGGCGCGCTCGTCGGGAAAGACGATCCAGATCAGGGAGTTGGAGCGTCTCACACAGGCTCGGACGGGAACCGGCCGCGCGTCCATCGCGAGGTTTCCGTCCGGGCGACGGGGAGGCGCCGCAGCGGCGCTTTCGCCATGCTCGGGCTCGAACGGCGCAACGTCATCGCGCCCTTGCCCCGGGAGGATCCAGACACGATGCCCCTCATCGAGCTCGCCGCCCGTCCGGTCGAGACCGTGGATCGGAGCTGTACGTTGGCCGAGGCCGCGCGCCTCATGGTCGAGCGCTCCGTGGGCTCGCTCGTCATCACGGATGCCGGCTCGAAGACCCCGACCGGCATCGTCACCGACCGCGACCTCGTCGTGCTGCTCGCGCGCGGCCTCGATCCGCAGCGCGATACGGTGGAGTCCCTGACCGATTCCCCCCTCGAGACCATCCGGCTCGGCGAGCGGCTCCAGCACGTCACCCAGAAGATGCGCAAGTCCGGCGTGCGACGGCTGCCCATCGTCGACGACGAGGGACGTCTGGCGGGAATCGTGAGCCTCGACGACGTGCTGGTCCTGCTCGGCCGAGAGATGGCCGACCTGGCCATGACGGTCGAGTCGGAGCTCGAGCGCGATCGCGCGCGAACCGGCGGGGAGGGCGGGGGATAGGGAACGCGGGAGCCCGCGCAGAACCTCCTCTCCGGTCCAACGGCCGCCGTGGGGCGGATGCGCCCGCGATGCTCAGTCCTCCAGCGTCAGCCTCAGCAGCGGCGCCGATTCGGAGCCTTCCTCGTTCAGTGCGCGGCTGGTGCGGATCTCGGGCGGCGCGTCCTCCCGCGGAAGCGGCCTGAAACCGAGCTTGCGGAGGAAGTCCTCGGCCGACCTGGCGACCACGTAGAGCTCCCGCAGTCCGAGCTCGTTCGTCCGGGAGAGCAGGACGTGGAAGAGGCTGTGACCGACGCCGTGCGCCCGTTCGTCCGGGGTCACGACCAGCACCCCCAGCAGGCCCGTGCGGGCGTGGACGTTGAGACCGGCGGCGCCGATCACGACGCCCTCGCGCTCGGCGACGAACAGGTTGGAGAGATTGGGGTGGGGATCCAGAGCGGGCAGGCCGGCCTCCGAGAGCAGCGACGCCACCCGCGTCAGGTCCGTCTGTCTTGCCCTGCGAAGCTTCACGTCCTCACCTCCGTCGCGCGCCCGCTGCGAGTCGCGAGCGTACCATCGTACCGCTTCAGGGTGGCGTTGGGCTGGCGTCGGGCCGGCGGGTGACGCGGCGTCGCCGCCCCTGCGGCTGCCTTCGCCCCGCACGGCCGCGCCGGCCCTGCGCCCCGGCTATGCTGCCAGCGTGTCCACCCCCCGCGGTCCGGACCGCCGGCTCTTCGACTTCTGGTCGCTCTTCTACGACCTGCCCCTGGTCCAGCGGCTCACCTACCGCCCCCTGCACGACGCCGTGCTGCAGGGCCTCCGCACGGCCGGCTCTCGTCGCATCCTGGACGTCGGCTGCGGCACGGGTCTGCTGGCCGGGCGCATCCGGCGCGCGTCGCCCCGGGCCTTCTTGGTGGGCTGCGACTTCTCCCGGGGAATGCTGGGTCACGCCGCCGCACGCCGACCCGATCTGCCCTGGGTGCAGGGCAACGCGCTGCAGCTTCCGTTCCGCGACGGCTGCTTCGACGCGGTGCTGTCGACCGAATCGTTCCACTGGTTCCCCGATCCCGACGCGGCGCTGGCCGAGTTCCATCGCGTGCTCGTGCCGGGTGGGCGAACCTTCATCGCGATGGTGAATCCGCCGCTCGAGGGCATGAGCCGCCTGACGCGCTTCGCGTCGCGCTGCGTCGGCGAGCCCATCGACTGGCCCACGCGAGACCGCATGCGCCGCCGCCTGCGCGCAGCCGGCTTCCGGGTGGAACGACAGCGGCGTCTGTACCGTCTTCCGGCCGGCGTCCTGCTGCCGCCGGTGCTGAGCGTCGGCCTGCGTCCCGAGTGAGGGCTCTGGACGTCGTCTCAGCCCTTCAGCGAGAGCCCGCCGTCGACGGGCAAGACCACACCGGTCACGTAGCGCGACTCGTCCGATGCCAGGAACAGCGCTGCGTGCGCCACATCCCACGCCTCCCCCATGCGCTTCATCGGCACCGCCTCGTCGCGCATGCGCTTGAGCTCCGCCTTGTCGATCCGCAGGCGCGCGGCGATCCCCTCCATTGCCATCGGGGTCTCGATCAGGCCCGGCATGATGGCGTTCGCGCGGACGCCGCGGGTCGCGTACTGCATCGCGATCGAGCGCGTCAGGGCGTTCACGCCGGCCTTCGAGGCGCTGTAGGCGAGCATGGGGTAGGGAGCGAAGCGCACGGCCGCCAGGGAGGACACGTTCACGATCGCTCCTCGTCCTCGGCGCTCCAGGTGCGGCAGCGCGTGCTTGCAGGTCAGGAACATGCTGCGCAGGTTGACGTCGAAGACCCGATTCCAGTCCCCCTCGGAGAGCTCGACCGGCCCGCCCATCTCCCCGATGCCCACGTTGTTGTGGAGCACGTCCACGCCCCCGAACACTTCAACGCAGGCCTCGACCATGCGCCGGCAGTCCCGGTCCTGCGTGACGTCGGCCTCGCACACGGACCAGCTGCCCCCTTCGGCGTCGATCAGCTCGCCCGTCTGCTCCGCGGATCGGCGGTCCCGGTCCACGAGCAACACCGAGGCGCCTTCGCGGGCAAACAGCAGCGCCGTGGCGCGGCCGTTTCCGAGCGTTTCTCCCGGCGTGGATCCGGCGCCCACCACGATTGCCGTGCGGTCTCGAAGCCGCTCCGCCATGAGACACCCCCCGGCCAGGCCTCCGCGGCGATCCCGCGACCTGGGAGCGTGACCCACGACATCGGGTCCGCGCTCCGTACACAGGTCCCGGGCAGCGGGACCGCAGCGAGCGTAGACCCTGGGATGAGCTGGGGCGACGGGCTCTGCTCGGGCGCCCGGCACGTCCGATGAGCCCCGTTCCGTCCACTGCGAATCGTAGTGAGGGGATCCGCCCCCGTCGCGGGACCGCGCTGTCGCCTCGGCCGGCCCCTTGCCTGCCGCGCCGCGTTCGCTCGATGCGCGGCTCGGCGGGACCTACAGTCTCAGGCAGGCAAACCAATTCTGGAGACGACATGGCCGACACCGCGAACCCCAGGCTGCGCACGGGCAAGGGGCCCAAGGGCTTTCTTCAGCTGATGGTCGACAATCTCTATCACGTGCACGGTGAGCCCCTGCAATCGGCCAGTGAGCACGATGCGCACATGGCGCTGAGCTACACGGTTCGCGACCACCTCGTCGACCGGGCGCGCCGCAGCGTCGACGCACGCTTCGAGGCCAACCCGAAGTACGTGTACTACCTGTCCGCCGAGTACATGCCCGGCAAGCAGCTGCCCCAGAACCTCCTGTATACCGGAACCGAAGAGCTCGCCCGCGAGGCGTTTCGGTCGGTCGACCTCGACCTCGACGAGCTGATCGCGTTGGACCCCGAGCCCGGCCTCGGGAACGGGGGGCTCGGACGGCTGGCCGCGTGCTTCATGGACTCGCTCGCGACGCTCGACATGCCCGCCCTGTGCTACGGCATCCGCTACGAGTTCGGCATCTTCCGCCAGACCTTCCAGGACGGCTGGCAGGTCGAGCGGCCCGACGAGTGGCTCCTCTACGGCAACCCGTGGGAGTTCCCCCAGGCGGACGACATGGTGGAAGTCGGCTTCGGCGGTACCTCCGAGCCCTATGAGGACGAAGCCGGACGGCAGCGGCATCGCTGGCGTCCGGCCCGGCGCGTCATGGGCGAGCCCTACAACACCCTGGTCCCGGGATACGGCACGCAGAACGTCAACGTCCTGCGACTCTGGCGCGCCCGCGCCACCGAGGAGTTCGACTTCCGGCTCTTCGACCTCGGCGACTATACCCGAGCCGTCGAGCAGAAGGTCCAGTCGGAGAACATCACCAAGGTGCTGTATCCGAACGATTCGACGCCCCAGGGGCGCCGACTCCGCCTCGAGCAGCAGTACTTCATGGTGGCCTGCTCGCTGCACGACATCCTGCATCGGTTCCGCGTCTCGAACGACGACTGGGACCGGCTCCCCGAGAAGGCCGCCGTGCAGCTCAACGACACGCATCCCGTCGTGGCGATTCCCGAGCTGATGCGCCTGCTCATCGACGACGAGGACCTGGGCTGGGAGCGGGCCTGGGACATCACGCGGCGGACCTTCGCCTACACGTGTCACACGCTGCTTCCCGAAGCCCTCGAGACCTGGCCGGTGGAGCTCTTCGGTCAGATCCTGCCGCGTCACCTCGAGATCATCTACGAGATCAATCGACGCTTCCTAGACGAGGTCCGCGAGCGGTTCGCGGGCGACGAAGAGCGCGTCGCGCGGATGTCGGTGATCGAGGAGGGAGACGAGCGGCGCGTTCGCATGGCCCACCTGGCGACGGTGGGGAGCTTCGCGGTCAACGGCGTGGCGCAGCTGCAATCCGACCTGCTCCGTCAGCAGACCCTGCGCGACTTCGCCGAGCTCTGGCCGGACAAGTTCCAGAACAAGACGAACGGGGTCACGCCGCGGCGCTTCATGCGTCTGTGCAACCCCGAGCTCTCCGAGCTCATCACGTCGCGGATCGGAGACGGGTGGCTGCGGGACCTCGACCGTCTCGTCGAGCTCGAGCCCCACGCCGAAGACCCGGAGTTCCGAAGCGCCTGGAGTGCCGTGAAGCAGACCAAGAAGGCACAGCTGGCGTCGTACCTCGCCGGCGTCCTCGACGTGGAGGTCGCGGTCGACTCCCTCTTCGACGTGATGGTGAAGCGGCTGCACGAGTACAAGCGGCAGCTGCTCAAGGTGCTCCACATCGTCAGCCTGCACCAGCAGCTCTCGAACGA
>JAAUYK010188486.1_pt1 | contig 10784 bp, 6 predicted proteins | sample 7278021 | NCBI WGS metagenome assembly JAAUYK01 (sample SAMN14350223, study PRJNA611818) | marine sediment metagenome | isolation source: surface marine sediment (1.8m) | place: French Polynesia: Moorea | collected 2018-08
CCCGTTCCGGACGTCCTCGATGATCTCCTCGGCGAACTCCTCGCCCTTCTGGAACATCTTGAGGATCGACGACGGGTTCGCGGTCCAGATCATGCCGACGTCGCGCGACATCGCGCAGCGCATCAGCGCGTAGTACTTGGCCTGGTAGTCCTCGATCTCGAAGACCTCGTAGGGATTCGCGGACATCCGGCGCAGCAGACCCGAGGTCGTCTTGAAGATGTGTCCCGACGTCGAGCCGTAGGGAATGCCGGTGGGCGCGTGCCCCTCGACGGCCTTGGAGACCATGTTGGCGATCGCGTAGTCGAACAGGCCGGGGTGTTCGCGCTCGCAGTGATGCAGCCAGACGCGCTGGGCGTCGCTCTGCGCCCGGCTCCTGCAGCTCGGGGTCACCGGGATGAACTTGGGCTGGCCGGTGGTGCCGCTCGTCTGGGTGAACATGACCGGGTCTTCCGCGGTGAGCACGTTGCTCTCGCCGTTGAACACGCGGTCGATGTAGGGCCGCAGCTCCTCGAAGGACGACACCGGGACCTGCTTGCGCCAGTCCTCGAAGCCCCGGATCGAGGAGAAGCCGTGCTTCTTGCCGAACTCGGTGTCCTCGTTGCGCCGGACGATCTCGAGGAGCTTCTCCTTCTGCACGGCGACCGCGTTGCGGCTCGCCTCGTCGAAGCGCTGGGCGGGTCGGCGGGTTCCGAAGCGTACCAGGAGAGAGGTGAGACCCATCGCTTGCCCCCGTTGGACCCCGGGCGCAGAAGCCGTCGCGGTGGAGCCGCGCCCGTACCGGCCCATGAGTTGAGCAAAGCCTAGGCCTCGGTACGGATCGCTGCCACCGGCGGCCGCCGAGCACGAGTGGGCCCGAGCGGGCGCACGGCCCGGGCCGCGGCTCCGGCGGCTCGGGGTTCACGCGCCGGTCGCGCCCTCGCCCCGCAGCTCCCGGGCGACCCGCACCACGGTGGGATCGCCGCTGCTTCCCGAAGGAAGGAAGCCCAGACGGCGACACAGCTCGAGCATGCCCCGGTTCTCTCGCAGCACCAGGCCTTCCAGGGTTCGGACGCCTGCGACGGCGGCCGCGGTCGTGAGCAGGCGCATCAGCCGGGTCGCGACGCCGCGACGCTGCCATGCGTCCGCGACCACGATGGCGAACTCCGCCCGGTCCGGGTCCTCCGTCGGGGCGTAGCGCCCCACGGCGATCTGGCGCTCCCGACTGCCCCCGCTCCCGTCCGGCTCCTCGACGGTCGCGATCACCGCGTAGCTGTGCGGGTAGCGGGGATTCGTGAACTCCTGCAGCACGGAGGCGGGTAGCTCACGCAGGTCCGAGAAGAAGCGTCGATAGCGTGACGATTCGGAGAGCCCGCGCACGAACTCCGCCTCGATCTCCGCATCCTCGGGGCAGATCTGCCGGTAGGTGACCGGCGTCCCGTCGGCGAGCTCCACCCGGTCGGGACGGGTCGGGCTCCGGTCCGACGCGCCCGGCCAGAGCTGCGCCAGCCGCTGGAGCAGGAAGGCATCGATCAACGATCTCTCCAGCACGTCGGTCGCGCCGGCCTCGAGCGCCCCGCGGCGCAGCTCCCGGTCGACGGCTGCCGTCAGCACGATGATGGGCGCGCGGGCGCCACGCTCGCGCAGCTGCTTGACGAGGGAGACGCCGCTCGCGCGGGGCAGATCCGCCGCGACCAGCAGGCAGGTGTCCTCCAGGGAGCCGGCCGGGCCCTCCGCGAGGAAGCGCTCCGCGTCCGGGTAGGTCCGGACGCTGATCCCGTCCTCGGCCAGCACCTTCTTCAGCGCAGCGCCGAAGCCTCCGTCCGACTCGACGATGTGGAGGACCCGCTCTCGATCCAACGCGTTCGAAGCCCCGGCGCGGCGTCGGGCGAGGCCGACGCTCGGTCGCGAGTATGGAGAAGCCCGATCCGCGCAGGCAAGGGGTCGATCCCTGACGGCGCCTGGACGCGCGGCGCCTGGACGAGCGAGCCTGCGGTCACGCCTGCGGGGGGTCGGGCGCCGATTCCGTCTCTTCGACGAGCTCCCGGATCAGGCCGCGCATCTCGGCGCGCAGCGCGCGCAGCGCGGCGGCGCGCTCCGGGAAGAGGCGGAGGGTCAGGTAGGCCCGCAGCTCGCTCCAGAAGCTCTGGTTGCGCTCGGCGAAGCGCAGCGCGATCCAGCCGGTGGCCGGGGAGGCCACCGCCATGGCGAGCGCCGCGCTCGCACCGCCCCAGAGGCCGGCGACGCCGATCTCGACGGCCCAGGTGAGGGGAAAGAGGAAGAGCCCGAGGATCAGCTTGTAGGTCGCGGGCTGATCGGGCTGGTGCTCCACCCGCGACGCGACCCAGCCCGGAATGCGGTAGGGCAGGTAGTTGAGCAGCGCGCCCACGGCTGCGAAGGGCAGCAGCAGCAGCAGGATCGGCAGGCGGTAGCCCACGTAGCCGAGCGCGTGCCTCCAGGGGTACTGTGCGGTGACGTGGTCGTCGCGCAGCCGCAGGGCTTCGAGCATGCCCTCGTAGCGCAGCGCCATGCTCTCGAGCCGTTCCATCTCCGCGCTGCGTCGGGCGCGATCCTCCTCGTAGCGCGCGCCGAGGGCTCGGCGCAGGGAGAAGCGCTCCCCGAGAGGGGAGCGGCCGGGCATCAGGCGCGTCGTGTCGCCGTCGATCAGATCGGCGGCGCGCTCGACCAGGCGTGCGGCGTCCCAGGAGGCCACGTTGAGCGTCACCTCGCGAAGCGCGTCGTCGATCTGCTCCGTGAGGCGCTGGACGATCTCCGCGTCGTCGTCGCCGGCCGCGGTCTCGGACTCGAGCGGCTTGCCCACCGCCACGAGCAGCCGGGAGCGGAACCGGGCCTTGGCGTCGAAGGTCAGCCCGACCGGGACGATCGCCACGGGCTCGCGGTTGCGCTCGGCGGCCCCCAGCACGATTCGGGCCGCACCCGTACGAAGCGGCTGGAGGCTCGGCTCGTCGTGGCTGATGCCTTCGGGGAAGATCGCGACACTGCCCCCGGCCTCCAGCTCGTCGTAGCAGCGCGAGAAGGTCTCCTGGTTGCGGGAGGTGTCGCCCTCCCCCGCCCGAAAGACCGGCACCGCGCCGCCCAGCGCGAGAAGGGGCCGCACGGCCAGGTTGCTCCACAGGGTGTGCTTGGCGAGGAAGCGCGGCATGCGGGGCAGCAGGCCGACGAGCGCCACCGGATCCACGAGCCCGTTGCCGTGGTTGGCCACGAAGAGCACCGGTCCCCGCTCCGGCACGTTGTCGAGCCCGTGGATTTCCACATCCCGGAAGAAGACACGCAGCGCCAGACGTGCGAGGGCGCGCGCCACGCCGTCGAGCCACTCGCGACCGGGCTGGCCTCGACGCCACTGGTGGGCCATCAGCCGCGCGGAGCCTCCAGCAGGAAGAACAGGGCGTTGTCGACGAAGACGGGATCATCCATCAGGCCCATGTGGTCGCTGCGAATGAACGTCACGCCGCCCCAGTCTCCGGGAGAGCGCAGTCGCGGCTCCCAGAACTCGCCAGTCCGCTCGTCGAGCAGCGCACTCGAGCGCAGCACCACGCCGTCGCCCGGGCCCTTGCGGATCACGCGGATCCGGCCGCCTCCCGGGGTGCCCGTGCCCGTCATGACGGTGTTGTGGGCATCGCCCACGACCAGATGCACCGAGAGCCACGGGGGGCGCTCGGCGGGCGCGTCCAGCGCGCGGAACAGGGCCCGTGCGGAGGCCAGGCACTTCTCCTGGTGCTCGAGGGCGATGTCCGTCCGCTCCGCCGCCGACTCGACCTCCGGCAGGAGCGTCGCCAGCGCCTCCCGGCGCTTCGGGTCGGCGAGCCCCCAGCGCATGTGTCTCCAGAACGAGGGGTCGAGGCAGTCCGGCTCCGGACCGCTTCCCTCCATCACGAAGGGCCGGTGGCGGGTGCGGGGAATGAGCTGGTAGAGCGAGGGCATGGTCCCGGTGATGGTCGGCTCGTAGTGGGGGTGGACCGGGTTGCCCGGCAGCCCCGAGACCAGGCGGTCGAGCACCCGCAGCGAGCCCGCATTGGGCGCACCCGCGAGGATGGCGGACTCGACGAAGGCGGCGCCGGACCAGTCGAGCACGGGCAGCGAGCCGTCGAACGGGAGGAGCTGGCCGCCGTAGCGCAGGAAGTAGCGCAGCACGAGCCCGCCCATGGAGTGCGCCACGACGTCGAACTTCACCGGCTCGCTCGTGCCTCGCTGCGCCTGGACGAAGCGCGAGGCCAGGCGGATGAACTCGAGCAGCCGCCCGGCCGTCTCGTCGAGGCTCCGACGCCAGTCGTACGGGAACTCGAAGGACAGCGCGCGCGCCTCCTCGCTCCACTCCGGCTTGCGTCGCGAGTGGAAGCCGTACGTCCCCCGATAGCTCCCTACCCCGAGCGTCGACAGCACGCCGCTGTAGAGGCGAAGCTCCATGCGCACGCCGCCGATGGTGCCCCGAACCCGCGTGAGCGATCCGGACGGCCGGGCGACCCCCTGGAGCCGTTCGAGCGGTGTCCCCATCTGCATGGGCAGGGCGATGGAGCCCGCCTCGCCCTTCTTCCAGGGCCGCGCGAAGCGGTCGCGGAAGTCGCCCCAGACGGGGCGCCTGGCAGCCGAGTCGATCAGCTGCGACCCCATGATCCCGGGAATCACGATCAGGGGATTGCGACGGGCGATGCCTTCTCGTGCGGCGCGGCCGTAGAGGCCCTCGATGTCGGCGGGGTCGACCTGGGCCCGCCAGCTCGTTGCGCGGTTCCAGAGGCCGCGCCCCTGACCCGGGCTGTCCGGCTCGCCTCGTTCCACGCGCCCTCCTGCCTCATTCCCGGCGGAAGGATACACTAGGCGCGAGAACCGAGGTACGCATGGCGCGCGCGATCACATTCCAGCGAAGTCTGTTCTGGAACATGACCGGCGGCATCGCGATCCTGGTAGTGCTGTTCCTCGGCGTCGCGGTCGTGAACATCGAGTACGCGCGGGAGCGGCTGGCCACCGATCTCACCCAACGTGCCGTCAACGACACCAGGACCACCGTCGATCACTTCTTCCAGCGTGTCTCCGAGCTGGTGGTGGTGAGCGCCCGGCACTTCGCCGGAGTCGGCGCGGATTTGAACGATCCCGAGCCGCTGGATCGCCACTTCATGCCCCTGCTGAGCACGGTCGCGCGGGTCTCCGGAGCGATCGTGGCCGCCCGCGACGGGGGCTTCTACTACCTGCGGCGGGTCGACGAAGGCTGGCAGCGCCTGGTGCGCGATCCCGGCTGGGAGGCGGGACGCGTGCTCGTGACGCGCTGGTCGGACGAGGATCCGGAGCCGCTCTCGGAGTGGCAGGACACGGGATACGACGCGCGGACCCGGCCGTGGTTCCAGGACGCGATGGCGATTCAGCCCCCGGCGGAACGCGATCCGACGTACAGCACGAGCCTGGTCGAGTGGACCCCGCCGTACCGGTACCCCTCCCCTCGCAACGAGCACGGCGTCACCGCGAGCCTGACCTTCGAGACCCCGGACGGCTCGGATTACGTGGTCTCCTTCGACGTGCTCCTGCGCGACATCTCGACCTTCACCATGGACCTGAGGCTCAAGGAGTCGGGCAGCGTGACGGTGTTGTACGGCGACGAGCTCGACGACGAGCTCGCCGTCATCGGTCTGCCCGCAGGCGTGGCCGAGACTCCGGAGGAGGCGATCGAGAAGTACCTCCTGGCCCCGCCCAGCGCGGTCGGTGGCCCCCTGGTCGACTACGTCGCGGCGATGACGGCTGCCCCCAGCGACACGCAGCTGGAGCCCCGGAGATTCGCGAGCGGCGGCAAACAGTGGTGGGGGGCCGGAGCGCGCTACGGCAGCCCAGCCAGGGTCCTGATCCTGGCGCTGGTGCCCCAGAACGAGCTGGTGGGCCAGGTGGTGCAGGGGCTGGCCGTCGGCGTCCTCTCGTCGACGCTGCTGGTGACCCTGCTGGGCATCTGGCGCTCCTCCCGGCTCTCGCGCCAGTACGCCCGGGCGATCGAGGAGCTCGCGGGTCAGACGGAGAGCATGGCGGGCCTGAACTTCGAGAAGGGGGCCGAAGTCCGCAGCCGCATCGAGGAGATCCAGACGCTCGCCCTGGCCCAGGAGCAGCTGCGGCGCTCGCTCGAGGCCATCTCGTCGCGCGATGAGAACCTGCTGATCGCCCGGTCGATGCGTGCCGAAGAGAAGCTCGTCTCCGAAGGGGTGCCCGCGGGCTACGAGCTCGGGGTGTTCGACCGCTGCGCGGAGGCGGTGGGGGGCAGCGTCTTCGACGCCGCGGTGCACCCGGATTCCGAGACGCGACTGTCCTTGCTGATCGCAGTCGTCCCGGGGGAAGGGGTCACGACGGCCTACGAGGCAGGCAGGGTGCGGGGTGTCTTCCAGGCGGCAGTGCGCCTCGGCACGTCGCTCGCGGAGCAGGCCCGGCAGATCCGCGGACACTTCGAGAAGCTGCCGCAGCTGCAGGCGTCGCTCGCGGTCTGCGTCGCGGAGGTCGACAGCAAGAACCACACGCTGTCGCTGCAGACCGATGCCTGTCCCGTCGTCCACTTCGCCGCCTCGACCGGGACGTTCCGGTGGATCGAGCCGTCCGTCGAGCCCGAGCGGATCGCACTCGGAGAAGGGGACAGCGTGCTGCTGCTGACCGAGAGCGTGCTGCGGGTGCTCTCACCGGCGCGCGCGTGCTTCGGCCGCGAGGGGCTGGAGGAGTTCGTGTCCGCCCACGCCACCACCGATGCCGAGACCCTCGCGCACGGCATCGGTGCGGCGCTCGACGAGTTCAGCGACGCCTCCCCCCTCGAGCGCGATCGCACGCTCGTGGTCCTGCGCCGGGTCGCCGCCAGGGCCGGTTGAGCGCCGGACCGGCGGCGGCATGGCTCCGAGGGATCCGTCTCGCAGGTCGCTTCTGCCGCGGCGTCTGCAGGAGAGCCCCGGAGCGCACCGGCTGATCGGCGGTCTGGCCCGTTTCTCCGGGTCGCGGCGTGGATTCCTGGCCTCGATCGTCGCGCTGACCCTGCTCGTCGCGGCGGTCGGGCTGTGGGCCCGCCGCGAGGTGGACCGATCGCTCCAGGACAGCTACCGGAGCCAGCTGAGTACCATCCTCGAGGCGGACGCGAAGGCACTGCAGATCTGGGTTCGCGGCGAGCTGCGGAGGGCCCGGTTCCAGGGCCAGCAGGCCGAGGTCGTCCGTCCCGTGAAGGCGCTGCGCGCGAAGGTCGCGGGAGCGACCGACGCGCGGGCGCTGCTCGCCGCCTCCCCGCCTGCCCGCCGGCTTCACGACCACCTCCGCCGACTGCAGCAGACCGGGAGCTACGAGTGGTGCGGCGTGACCGATACGGGAGGACTCATCCTGGCCACGACGCGGGCCGACGAGGCCGGCTCGAGGCTCTCCGTCGACGCGAGGGCGGTGTTCGCCGACGCCCTGGCGGGGCGCACCTACCTCCGGCGGCCTCCGAGCATGGACCCGACGGTCGGGGAGGTCGAGGACCCGGTCGTCGACGCCTACCCGGTGACGGCCCTGGGTCGGCTGATCCTCGCGATCACGCCGGTCCATGAGCCGGGAGGCGAGGTGCTGGGTGTGATGGCTCTCGCCCTCGATCCGTCCGAGTTCAGCGAGATCCTTTCGGTGGCGAGCTTCGGGGCGAGCGGCGAGACCTATGCGGTCGACGGCGAGGGCTACATGGTCTCGCGCAGCCGGAACGAGGAGGCGCTCCGCGCGGCCGGCGTGATCCCGCGCGAGGAGCCGCACGGCGTCTTCTACAGCCTCCCCGTGCGCGACCCGGGAAGGGACGTCCTCGAGCACGGTGTCCCCGACGTGCCGGTGGCCGCGCTGCCGTTGACGCGCGCCGCCGCCGCGGTGGTGACGGGCCGCGCCGGCATGGATCTCGAGGGCTACCGGGACTACCGCGGCGTCGAGGTCATCGGTGCGTGGAAGTGGCTGGAGGATCTGGGCCTGGGCGTGGTGACCGAGGTGGACGCGAGGGATGCGTTCGCGCTGCTGAAACCCTTGCGCGTCTCCCACGGCGTGCTCGTCGGGATCCTCGGAGTCTTCGCAGCGTTCCTCCTGCTCTCGACGTCCTCGATCCGCTTCCTGGCGCTGCGCGTGCAGAAGCTGGGCCAGTACACCCTCAAGGGGAAGATCGGCGAAGGCGGCGTGGGATCCGTGTACCTGGCCGAGCACGCCATGCTCCAGCGCCCCACCGCACTCAAGCTGCTTCGACCGGACGCCATGACCGCAGAGAACCTGAAGCGCTTCGAGCGCGAGGTGCAGCTGATGAGCAGGCTCCGCCATCCCAACACGGTTCAGGTCTACGACTACGGCCGGACGCCCGAAGGCGTCTTCTACTACGTCATGGAGTACCTCGACGGGGTGACGCTGGCAGAGGTGATCGAGCTGGCAGGACCGCTTCCGCCGGCCCGGGCGATCCACATCTTCAGCGGGATCGCCAATGCGCTGGAGGAGGCACACGCCATCGGCCTGGTCCATCGCGACCTGAAGCCGCTCAACGTGATGCTGTGCCGTTCGGAGAACCGCAGCGACGTGGTGAAGGTGCTCGACTTCGGCCTGGTCAAGGACGTCCACACACCGGACGAGCTACAGCTCACCGCGCCCCAGCTCGTCAGCGGCACGCCTCCCTACATCGCGCCGGAACGCCTACGCAATCCACGACACGTCGACGCGCGCTGCGATCTGTACTCGCTGGGCGGTGTGATGTACAACCTGCTGAGCGGGCTGCCGGTGTTCGCGGGATCCTCTGCGATGGAGATCTGCGCGAAGGTGCTCGAGGAGGACCCGCCGCCGCTGACGAGCGTCGCGGATGACATCCCCGCAGAGCTGGCCGCTCTCGTCATGCAGTGCCTCGCACGAGACCCGGAAGCACGCCCCCACGACGCCCGGGAGATCCTCGACCGCCTGGACGAGCTGGCGGCGAGCTTCCGCTGGGGGGAGACCGAGGCACGCGCCTGGTGGGAGACGAACGCCGACCTGATCCGGCGGAGGTCGACCCCGAGGCCGATCTAGGCGATAAATTGGCCATGCGCATCGTACGTTTCCGCATCCACGCCATGGACCTGCCCTTCCGCAGACCCTTCAAGCACGCTGCGGCGGAGCGCAGCACCTCGGACAGCATCCTGCTGGAGTGCGAGACCGAGGATGGCACGATCGGGTTCGGTGAGTGCCTGCCGCGCGCCTACGTCACCGGCGAGACCCGCGACGGCACCTTCGACCTCCTGCGCGAGAAGGTCCTGCCGGGACTCGTGGGCCGGGACTTCAAGGACCTGGACGAGGTACGCGGCTTCCTCGAGGAGTGCGACGGCCGGGCGCCCGGCGAGTGGGTGCCGCCGGACCGGCCCCAGGGGGCCGCCTGGTGCGCGGTGGACCTGGCCCTGCTGGACACGTTCGGACGCGCCTTCGGTGTACCGGTCCGTCTCTCCGATCGCGGCGCCCCTCCGAAGAGCCTTCGTTACAGCGTGGTCCTCTCCAGCAGCGCCGGCTGGAAGACGCTCCTGATGACGCGGCTCGTGGCCATCCGTCAGGTGAAGCTCAAGGTGGAGGCCGGTCGGGAGCAGGCCGGCGCGCTGCGCACGCGGCACTGGCTCGGCCGACGCTGCGACGTGCGCGCGGATGCGAACATGGCCTGGTCGGTCGATCAGGGGCTGGCCCGGATGGCGGCTCTCGCTCGTCTCGGCATCCACTCCTACGAGCAGCCGCTCCCGGCCGACGACCTCGAGGGTCTGGCTCGGCTCGTACGCGAGTCGGGCCAGGGCGTGATGGCGGACGAGAGCCTGAACGACCGGGAGTCGCTGCAGCGACTGATCGAGAAGCGCGCCTGCACGGCCGTGAACGTCCGGATCTCGAAGTGCGGGGGTCTGCTGGCCGCGCGGCGCCGGATTCGGGAGGCGCTCGACGCCGGCCTCGACGTGCAGGTCGGCTGCCAGGTCGGGGAGTCGTCGCTGCTCTCCGCGGCGCAGCTCGTGCTCCTGTCCGCCGTCCATCCGGTGAAGTACGCCGAGGGCTGCTTCGGGCAGCTGCTGCTGCGCGAGGATCCAGCGCAGCCCGTCCTCCAGTTCGGGTTCGGAGGCCGACCGCCGGCGCTGCCCGCTGGGCCCGGCTTCGGCGTCCAGATGAACCGCGACCTGCTGGCCCGCTACACCGCCCGGGAGGAGACGATCTCCTGAGGGCTGGAACCCGTCTCATTGTGAGACGGGCTCTACTGCTCGATGGCGTCCATCACGTGGTCGAGGATCGTCTGGGGCCCGCGGAGGTGGTCGATCGAGAGGGGGTCCTTGTAGCGGATGCGGATCTGGACGTTCTTGTGCCTGCGCCGCAGACCTCCCCGATGAAATGCGTCCCCGAGCCCATCCAGGACGATCGGCACCACCACGGGCTGGTACTGCTTGATCAGCTTCGCGCAGCCGATCCGCCCGGGAGCCCCGGGAGCGGTGGTCCCCTGTGGGAAGGTCAGCACCCAGCCGCTCTTGAGCGCCGCGCCGATCTTGTCGATTCCGAACGCGTCGACCTCCCGCTCGACCGCGTGATCGCCCTCCTTCCAGGTCCGCTTCACGGTGATGGCGCCCGTGTAGGCGAGCAGCTTCGGGAGCCAGCCGCGCCTCGTCATCGTCTCTTCTGCGGCGATGTAGTAGAAGTTCCTCTTCGGCCACAGCAGATAGGGACTGTCCACGTAGCCGACGGAATGGTAGATGGCGATTCCGTCCATGTAGTAGGTCTGGTGGTTCGCGACGAAGAGGACGCCCGTCTCCGGCAGGCTCTCGAGCTTCTCGGCGCCCTCGACGACGAGCCGGTTCGACACGCGCAGGGGC
>JAAUYK010042681.1_pt1 | contig 10779 bp, 8 predicted proteins | sample 7278021 | NCBI WGS metagenome assembly JAAUYK01 (sample SAMN14350223, study PRJNA611818) | marine sediment metagenome | isolation source: surface marine sediment (1.8m) | place: French Polynesia: Moorea | collected 2018-08
AAAACGACCTTTTTCCCTTGCTCCGGTACGTTAGGACGCTCAGTAAACTTGACGGTGATTTCGGGTTTTCTGCCAGTAATCATAACGACAGCCAGCTCCTTTGATTGAGATTTAGGCTTAGTTTTGGCAGCGATTGAAGTTTCATCAACTAGATGAGCTTGCTCGATGCTCAGAACCTCTCCCTGTCTTCTACAAATTATTTCCCAGAACTGTTCTTTTTCCGCCTTTTGAGGCAAACTGCCCAGAAGAGTTAGCTCCCAAGGTTGCCACTTAGCTTTCCCAGGCGGAGGCGACTCATTTCGCTCCAGGCGCACGACAACTGCTTGCTCTTTGATTTCAGCTATTCGTCCCCGAATCCGAAACCGATCCACCCCAACCTCCATCGGCGGGGAATGGCGCAGCGTAGCTTGACCTTCGAGGGGAAGGGGCCTGGTCAGTTGCAGTTGGCCGAGTTTTCCTGACTGATTGGTCCGAAAATAAACTCGCCACAGATATGCTCTCTCTAGACCTAATTCTGGGTTTTGGGTTAACGGAGGCCAGAACTTATGTGGCAGAGACGCTTCGAATGTAATTCCTCGCTTGAGACAAAGCTGACCTTTAACTTCCCGCTTAGACTCAACAGAAGGCGTGGCCTCAAATCGACCGAATAAATAGCCCATTGCTGAAAATTGAGTCGGGAAATCGGCACTCAAAAAAGGTTCCAGTAGGCTGGACCGCACTCTAAATTCTCCCACGTCATGCTATTAGACGATAACACGCCACCCCTAATGAAGGGGGGAACCGCTTCGAGGCTTTTCCCCGTTCACCTTTCATGACGGACTTCCCTCCGATGGGGGTTCCGCCCCATTTGAACTAACCGGAAACTCCGCTGCTGCTTCCCGCCAGGGCATGAGCGTATATGGAGCCCTAGTAAACGGATCACGCCTCCCTATCCTGACCTGCGGCTCGTTGTGCCTGTTTACCGGCAGGTGCTGGAGCGGAATATCGAGCACGCCATCTTCTGTTTTCGGCACTTTGGCATACCAGTCCAGAAATTCTGGCGGGAAGCGGAGCCTCTGGGAATGGGGAACTTCTCCGGAACCGGCTGGGGACCATTTTTCCTCTACTGCCTTGACCAAAAAGCCTGACGGATTTCTCACCTTACCAGCACGCTTGGCTTCCTTCATGGTGGCCACCGCATTCTTGAGCACCCGGATGTCAGCAGCAAGCAGAAAGGCTACCAGCTTGGGATGGAGCTTTACTCCTTCGGCCTCTACTTCATCTAAGAGCGCTGACTGCTCCGGGCTAGCTTGTAGTGCATTGTCATTATGTCGTACTTCATGCGATGAAGATACTACATCGCCGGGGGGATTTTTTTCCTCACCAGGCAATTCCGGGTTTGATTGAGAAACGCCTGTCAAGCGTTCTAGAATTGGAAAAATTTTCTCCTGAACATTCTGGCTGGCTGAAGCAGTTTCTTCCGGAGAATTTTTTGACTCAACAACAGGGTGGTTTGCGGGTGGGGTGTCTGTTGTCTGTGCTAGATCTATGGAAGAGGCAACGGAATCATGCGTATTTGGACCCCCTAAGTTGGACATTTTGGGTACTGAATTTGCCTTTTCAGTACTTTTCTTGGCCAAAATTGAGCAAGTTGGATTTCGGTCAGGGTGATAGGCGACCAGGCGAAAGAGCCCGTTGAACCACTTACCGACCACATCTATTACACCAACGCTGATCAGCTCCTCTAAGCCCCGCCGGATATGCCGCAGACTGTAGTCTTTCTTCTTTGACGACCTCGACTTGCAAAGCTGACTCTGAATCTCTTGCAGGTTGATATTGAATTCCTTTCCCGGTCGGCAAATACGGGCAATAGCGCTGTAAATCTTTTTGGCTACAGGGGTGAAGCCGAGGGAGTCGACGTTCTCTGTGAGCATTAAGAAGGCAGCCATCAGCGTTTCCCCCCAGACAGATCAAGATAGAGAGAAGCTTTGGGCACTCGGTAAGGGTGAAGAGCGGTTCGGGTAGCTTTCATTGTCTCCTAATTTTTGTTGGGCAAATTTGAGACAAAGCACTCTGTGGTGTGCTACCCTTAGTTTGCGAGATTTTGGGAGGCGCACCTAGGTGTGTCTCTTAGACATTTTTCGCCCTATTATACGTCACAGAATGCAGAATAAATAGTCGGAGGCAGATGTCTTCCCGGTAGGAGAAGGAGACTCAATACACTCCACAGACGTGTAGACGCCGAGGTATTGAGCGGCTTCCTTCTCGTTCATTGGCTCTGCTAAACACGACAGTGACCGACAGGTATCCCGACAGTCGAGATTAGCACCATTCTACGAACTCCGACAGTGGCCGACAAGGTTACCCCGACACCCCTCTTTTAGTCGTCGAGAACTGCAGCCACAAACTGACTGCTGCCCTGGTCAGGTCTAGCGTGCAAATACTTGGAAGTAATAGCCAACGAACTATGTCCCAAACTCTGCTGTAGCAAGTGCAGGTCGCAGCCTCCTTCGATGGCATGGGTGGCGTGACTGTGACGCAGCCAGTGGCTTGATGCCTTCTCGGACACACCAGCCCGAGATGCGCAGTCCTTGACGATGCGATGGACCATTGTCCGTTCCAATGCCCGTCCAGTGCGAGAGACAAACACGGCGTCAGTAGAGGCACTACGGGAGAGAGACATGAGACGCTGCCACAGAACCGCAGGAATAAGGACAACTCTAGTCAATGAACCTTTGCCATAGACGGTAGCCTGACCGCCGTCATCGCGGGGTTGTAGGTCATCCCAGGTAAGCCCGCACAGCTCCGAGACCCGCAGACCGCAGCCATACATGAGTGCAAGCAAGGTGCGGTCGCGCTGTGTCTTGGCAGCACCTATTAGCGCCTTAACATCCTCTATCCCCAGAATCCTTTGCGACAGAGTATCTTTAGGTTTAGGTGCAGTCACGGCGCTTCCGACGTTGAACTGGAGATATCCTATCTTCTGCCCGTAGGACAGCAGGGACTTGATTGTATTGACCTTCAACTTGACCGTGTTAGGATTGTAGCGCAACTCCAGGCTGCTAGCCCACATCTGGAAGTCCTCCAGCACTACTTCTTTTAGCCCCTTACCGACGAAGGCTAAGAACTGCTTCACCGCACTGGTGTAGGTCACTTGGCTGGTCTGAGCCTTGCCGGAGAGCCACATGACGATGACCTGGTTGTCCGTAGAAGCATTGAGCGGTAGTAGCCCTAAGAATCTAAATACTCCTGAGAATTGGACTAAGGAGAAGATCAATCAAACACACGACGAAATCCAATCTTGTATGGATGAGGCGGGCGCTAAGACGAAAGAGAAGGTGATTGCTCTTGGTAATGCTCTCACAGCGCAGAAGGAGGCGCTTAAGACAAAGAACAACGAGTTAAAGAAAAAAGGTAAGAAAACGACTACCTGGAAAGATTGGGTCAAAGATAACTTAGACTTCAGCTACAGTACCGCCAACCGATACATCAATTGCGCCAATGAGGAAATAAGCTTAACTGAATACTTACTTAGGGAGAAAGGATTTGGTTCCACTGGTGGAACCAAAGCGACGACAACAGATAGATGGATCTCCGCTCATGGTGGAGAGCTTTCTCGTTATGAAATAAAGACTAAGTTTCAACTTAGAAGCAACACTTGGGAAAGCCTCAAGAATATAGCCGAGCAAAAGAAACAGAGCCTTGAAGAGTTACTAGCAGAGATTATCCAGTCATACTACGATAACGAGCTATCCGAGGCGGCTAAACAACATAAGGAGTTAGAAGCCCTGAAAAGACAACTTGACGCCCAAAGCCATCAAAATGGAGCAGCCAAGACTCACCCAGAGCCCACAACAGCATAGGACAACTCCACCTTGATCTTCTTCACCTGCCACAAGCGCTGTTTTCCTGACCAACCTTGCTTGATTAGGCGGAATCCGTAAGCTACAAAGTAATCTCCAGAAGGTAACGTGCTTCGATTGAGGAGCGATCGCACCGATCAACCCTTCCAATAGGGAACGCAAGCTAGCCACCTCGTCTATAAGGTCACTGCTGTTAACCTTTCCGTTTACAGTGTCAATCTCATCGCAGTCGCTAACAGCTAAATCCCTTATCTGATCGGGGTTACGCTTGTCTACCTGGACTTGACTGATAGGAGTACAGTTGTTAAGTTCTCTCGTCTTAGCTTCATGTTAAATGGCAAGATTTAGAATTGTATTTCTGACCAGCGCTCTTAATTTTTTCCAGTGTCGTCACTATCGTCATTGCTGTCGTCGCTACTGTCGTCATTACCACTCTATGTTTAGGGAGAAAAGTAAAGAGGCTGTCATTGGATGGAATCTAGGTCTCAGACTTTCATTACAATTTCAAGATAGCCTACTCTTTAGACTGGTGGAAATTCCTCAAATACTACTGCTTTATTCAGACTAATTTACTAGCTGATTTTATACCTATATGAGCAATCAATTAAATGTACAATTAGTGGAGATTTCTGCTTGTAAAGTTACATAAAATATTGTGACCTTTAAAATCATACAATTTGAAGGTGAGAGAGTTTAAACCCTTATAAAATAGGAAACTGAAGATTGAAATTAGTTAAGCTTGTGGTTACAATTTACTTACTCAAATATGTAGAATAGAGTTGTGGAAGGTTAAAGATAGAGACGCTAAAGGAATTTATTCTTAGCGTATGTCTTGTCATAATTGCTTATTTCATCCCTGAGTAATTGACCGGACTTGATATTACCTGGGAGGTGAGGATATGAGAAACTGGAAAAAATGCAAGTTTTATTGCAACAGGTGTAAGAGGTGGATATCAAACCTTCATCACACGGGCTGCCCGAAAGGTGGGCGAGGCAGTAGACTTTTTTTAGACCTTGAAAACTTTGAAATCGCTTGCAATAAGGCGTAAAGCTAAGGAACGTGTCACCAGGTGCAAAGTGGCGGCTCTGTCACCTGCGATCGCTAAAGTTCCAACGTATTTACGTCATTTCAGCATTCTGCACTGACCCCAAAAATGTGGAATTCTAGCCTGGTAAATTAAGTTAGCCTGCTTTAGGCTAATCGCTGAAAGCTTTGTATAATAAGGCTTATAGAATCACTTTGCACTTCATGACAGCTTCCTTAGCTTTAGGCCTACAAGCCGTTAGCCATACATAGTATCTGAGGGGATACTGACGATTGGAGATAGTCAATGAGCCTGTTCAGAGAGAGTGAAAAGAAGAAGAAGGAGAAGTTCACGCGCTGGGCGCACAAGGTAGAAAAGGCCGTGGCAAAGAAAACAAGGAAGACAGATCTCTTTGTAGAGACGCAACTCGTATTACCTGAGTCAGACGCCGACACTCTTGAGTTCTTTCACAGCGCACTCGGACACGTTTCAGAGTACGGCATTCTGCTCTCTGGAACGATCGACAACTGTGATTTCGTGGCTATGCTTCCTTTCAGAAGTGAGGTCATGGTCTTCCTATTCTATGTTTCGATAGACTTCAATGCGTTGTGTGTTAACACCAGCGGCAACTACTCCATGGGAGGAGTCGGTGACTGGGTGTGCGAACCCAAGGACCGAAAAAAAGCACGACAAATGAACAAACGATTCCCGAGGCCCGTGGTGCAAAGGTTTACCGGCACCTGTATTGAGCGCATTGATCGAGGTGGTCACCTGTGCCCGGCTGGCGAAGAGTGTACCGAGTTGTCTTTGTACGGGTTAACTGACGAGCAAGGGACGATAGATCTGTTCGCAAAGACGCTGAGCAGTATCGGGGGCATAGTGCAACTGCTCGACGAATGGAGCGAACGCATCACCAGGCAGCAATTCTCATTACCATTGAAGCAGCACGGGTGGTGGTAGAACTCGCCCAGAACGGGTTTGACATCCTACCCAAGTGTGAGGCACAGTGCCGTCCCCTCGCCAAATTTACTGGGGCACAATTGTGTGCCAATTGGCAAAGTGTTTTGGATACCACGCCAGCTCATCGAATAACTGGTAAAGCAATTAATGAGGCTTTGGGCATAGAGACAACGAGTGAATGCCTGCGGCTTCCCCCAGAAGCTTACTACATAGTTAGGGAAAAGCGCTGTCGGCTGGGATATCGGTTGATAGGCTGCTGATTGAAACCTTTGGCAATGACACCACAACTCAAAAAGTAGACCAGCAGAAACTAGACGAATGGGAGGAAGACCTGCAAGCGTTAGTTCATGAGGAAGAACTTGCATCAGCTCAAGAGAAGGAGGACTTAAACGACCTTCCGGGGGAGCAGGTCAACAAGGGAGCGAGTAATGACCCGACGCTGGTGGATTCCACTTCACCCGCACCCGCATCAGATGAGCCACCGATGCAACCAGGACTAAATACTGAATCAATACCTAAAGATCTTGAAGCCTCCTCAGTTGTCATAAACGGGTTCGGCATTCTTCCTGGCTTTCAAGCGCAGTCTGGGTTACTTGCCAACTTTTCCAACACCGAGTTGTGTGCCAATTGGCTAACTTTTCTCGACGCCAATCCAGTCCGTAAAATAAATAGTAATGCTATTGATAAGGTGCTGGACATGGAAAGGGAGTATGAATATTTGGAGGTTTCAGAAGAGCTTTACCACCTGCTTCATGAGAAAGCACACTCAGCCGGAATGTCGATTGACGAGCTGATCTTGGAAACGTTTCGTAACCAGACCACTACTGATGAAGGAGAGCAGGCTGCTCAGAAGAAACCCACCCCCTCGACTAAGCGACGCGCTACCAAGCCTAAAGCTCGCTCTAAACGAGGGTTTGGGTGATCAATCAAGTCACTTGAAACCGTTTCAAGTTAGCCATTGATGCTGGCGGTCAACTCAGCCAAATGCTGGCAACGGTGGTGGGAGCAACGACTCGCCCCTTGACGGTAGCTATTTGGCATCGGCTTCACCTGCCTGTCCGTAGTGGTCCGGTCCTGGATGATCTATTCTTTACAGCCAGTAGCAGCATTCACTTGTTGTGACGACTCGGTTTAATTGGTACGCCTGAATCGATGTGTTGAGAGTGTCGCATCGAGTTCTTAGCGTACGTTTCTTCACGGATACTCATTTCACCCCTCTACTGCCAATTTTCAGTATATAGAACTCGATCAGCAATGATCAGGCGCCACTTCGCCACATGATAACGCAGAAGATTTAATATATTTGAGGGTAATGCTTCGAAACTGGCCTGATATATGACCCCTCCATCTGCCATATGAAATTTGAAGATTTTCTTGGGAAAATCCCAGCCCCTGTCAACAACCTGTCCATCAACCTTCACTGTTTCGAATTCAAGCCACCGTTTGTATTCAATAGTGTGTGTTTCGTGCTCTAGGTGTACTCGAAATAACCTTCTATTATTTGATTTATCAACTAGTTCTACCTGCCATTGAGGTGTGGCGATTGTCCTATGCTCCATACTACCAACATTCTGCAACGGGGGTAACCACAAGGAAGAATCAGGATCATACTCACAGTCGAAGAGCGTAGGCAGTGCACCTCGTTTTTGCCAGCCCATATATAAAATACCTTGATCTTCAAAAAGTATCGGCACCATGTCAGGATCTGTAGGCAACTTCGCTCGAGCTCGCGGACGTATTTCCTGTAGAAATTCCCAAGGATCTTTTTGCATGGCATGTTGCATTTTTTCAGGAGTCATGATCATAGCAGAAGAAATGATCTTATCTCCGAAACGCTGCTGTATGGGTTCCAAAACATATTTCACCTCTGATAGGTTGTCTATCTCTGGGCGTCGCGATCGGCTTATATCGCGTACGATATGTGCGCCCGGTACATAGACTATTCTCGGCGAAAGCTTTTCGATTGCAGCGTGCATCGCCTCTAAGCGATGCATGAGGTTATCGAACTCCTTTCCATGCTGAATCGCACTTACCATACTGAAAGCATGACCAGCGAGCGTAAGTAGTGTTTCTATCATATCGACTGACTGATCTAGTACATTCCGGTGCATGCATTTGTTGGCCCTATGCTAGAGAAGCTGTCAAAACGGCAAAGTAGAACGACATAGTTAAACACAATGCCCTGAAACCATTATTCTTTCGTTCCCAATAGACCCCCGCTCGGTCTCATGTGAGAGTTTCTCCGTCAGATTAACTCTAGAAAAGTGATAGCTGAAATCCTTTCTGGGCAAAGCTTTCAGAGTTACTTTTCCTTTGATGGCAGCGTCCCTAGCATAGAGCCTTGTTGTAATGACAAGGATAAGTTGACGGATACATCGTTACAACACAGCCAATCCTTTGGATGTGATTTTATAACCGTCACGTAGAATACCTGCCCTCTCGACCAACCCCAATTTGAGAAGGCGTTTAGCAATTCGATTCGTAAAGGTCGGCGCCATGGGTGTCAAAGGCTTACCGAAGCCCCTGACAATATGAACATAAGTTTTCCTACGACCATCGGAAAGAATCTCAAGAAACCTTAATTCTTCATCAGTCAGTTGCATAGTATTCCCTCCTCATGACTTACTTTTATGGTCTTTAACTAGGGGGTGTTTTAAAAGTCGGTCAAAGCCCGATTCCTTCGTACACAAAATCAAGGTTTCAGGGGGGTTTTAAAACAGACCCTAAAAGGACTACTCACTATAGTGGTCTAGGAAAGAAAGTGTAAGCCACTCTTACTCTTGCCTTTCGAGTTGAGAAATAGCTAATGACGATCTTATTTTACCTTTCATCTTAATAATATCCCATTTACAGTGCAGATAGTTGCATAGAGAAAGGGGATTAAAATAAATTCAAAAAACTACGTATAGAGAAACACTTCCCGGCATTCGTGGCGAGTCAGCGTGAGCCGTAGGCGAACAAATGGAGCACCTTTCTCACTGTGTTCGGAACACAGTGAGCGCCGAACATCATTTTGTTGGTACTCTCCCAGCTTGAATTTGCTCTCGAACTGTTGGCCAGCAGGATTTTTGATTGTGCCTTTCTTGATTTGCATGGATGCGTTTCCAAATAAAGTAAGCAAAAGAAAAAAGGGCGTTGCATCACTGCGGGATGAATTAGGTCGGAATAGGTATAGTGCGATCGCTTTGGTAATAAAGTAGCAATTTTATTGATAATCTAAGCATTTCCACTGACTTGGAATAACAAAGGGTCTTTCTTTTTAAACGAGCTCTCTTGTGTCTTAAACGAGTATTTTCTCCTTCCACACGGGTCATATAGGTTTTGAGTACAAGCGTGATCGCAATCATTAATAAAAGAGGGATACACGACTCCGCCGTCAGTTACATAGAGAAAAGACTCCCATCATGCACAAGATTTTCCATAGAGGCTTAAAAGTTTCTGATGAGCGATCGCCGTTTTTTTTCACCCATCGAATTACGGTGTTATGATTTACCCCTGTAATTCTTTCAATAGCTCGGAATCCCGAACCATTTACATACATTTTCAAACAATTTTCCTTCACGTCGGGCGAATAACCCTTGGTGGAATAGGATTCAACGAATTGGCGTGAGCAAATTTTACACTGGTAATTTTGTTTACCTCGACGGTGACCATTCTTACGGATATGGGTTGATTGGCATTTGGGACATTTCATGTCCTAATTTTCTCAATCATCCCGCAATGATGCAACGCCCTCAATCCCTTCCTCCACATTCTTTATCTCATTTTCCTCTTTTCCGCCCTCTTCATCTGCGGCATAGCACTTGCACACTGCACCTACGAAGCCCACAAAGCGGACATCTTTAATCGCGCTGGTTGGGCTATTAGAAACTCCATCACATACTATGACCCCATTGGTGGGGCGTTCTGGATTACTGGGTGGGGAGGGAAAGTCTTCGACCCTAAACAGGAAAGCTATCAATATTTCTAGGCGAAGGGGGCTTTGTCACACAAAATGTAATACAAGGATGACTGACGACACATTAAACTTTCTTGGGGGGTGTCATATCAACACTATCACCGGGTATAATCGACTTATACTACAAAGCCCAAAGCCAAGCGCTGATTAGCTTTGGGCTCACGACACAAAAAGGAAGTTACTCCAATGTAACCACAAGTTATTACGGCCACTGACCCCGCCTATTACAACGACCCTCGCCCACAGCACTATCGCTTTATAGTCCAACTCGTCTCTGTGGAAGTTGACGACGACGACGACTTCGATACTCGGTTGGCGGATGTCATAACTCTGGAGCCAACAAGGGAGGCTATTGAGGAACTTCTCTCCCCATTTTTAGTGCGCTATCGGGTCCAAGATTTCTGGGTTCCTGAAGAAGAGCAAGAGTTCTAAAGTTTCATTCCGCCTGGAAAGTGGACGCACTTTCCGGGCTTTTTTCTGTCATTTTTCAGGCTCTTTCATATCTTATCTAAGGATGTGATTCAAGGGATTTTATGTTATTATTAGAGTCGAAAAAACCTGTAATTTCCGAAGAAGTAAAGTATATAGAAATCAGTCAAATCCTGAATAGGCACGAGAATGTTGGCAGAGGAGAAACTAATCCAGCCAAGGTCAAAGAAATAGCTGAGACTATGACACCAGTTGGAGAGAACCAAGAGTATGGATGTTCCAGTCTAAGGAAAATCCAAAAAACTCCAATTATAGTCTTTGAAGCTGATAAAGGGTGTTACTTTTTAGGAGATGGAGCTCATCGTTTAGGAGCTCTTGAAAGGTTAGGTCACACACAAATCCTTGCTCACGTAGTCAGGGACTTTTCAAAGGACTTACACCCTGAGATTGATACTATAGCATTTCCCAAGCTAGTGAGGTACAATAAGCGGAGTCTGATTGACTGACAAAAGTTCTGGAAGCCATTATCCTGCAAACATTTCGCCCTTTCTCCTTTTGAAGGCGA
>JAAUYK010153588.1_pt1 | contig 10777 bp, 6 predicted proteins | sample 7278021 | NCBI WGS metagenome assembly JAAUYK01 (sample SAMN14350223, study PRJNA611818) | marine sediment metagenome | isolation source: surface marine sediment (1.8m) | place: French Polynesia: Moorea | collected 2018-08
AGAACGAACGAACGTACGCAAGACGACGATCGAGAATAAGTGGTAAAGTCACGGCAACAGCAAGTCACGGCAACGTACGCAAACGCGGAGAAACTTTCATAGTTGCTTGCGTAAGTGTAACTTCAGAGTGATCTGAACGCCCGTGTTGCTGGAGCATTGCGAATACTGCAGGGCGATTCCATTCAGCCACATTTTGAGGAAGCAAATCTAGGAGTGCTTTCTTTCCTATAATATGCGTTCTAGGTACACATATATATGATTTTGTGCTAGCTACTACGGATGATATATTTGCCAGTATAGCGCTGTAGATGGCAGGTGGTGTCCGCTCTAGAAAGTTTTCGGGATAGATCAGCCGGCCGGCCCCCAAGTCATTAGCGCCCACATTGTTCCAATTTCCTTCCCCCCAAAAAAGCAACTCGAGGCCGGCGATTGGTCGAACGAGCGGGCGAGCGAACGGAGGCGGAAAAGTAGCAGCATACGTCAGCCTTTTCTGGCACGACTCGATCCGGCCGGCCGGCAGGGGGGCTCTCTCTCCCGGTAACGGACTTTTGGGCGGCCAGGAGATTGTTTGAGATCAAAGAGAGGGGGAGAGAGAGAGAGAGAGAGAGAGAGAGAGAGAGAGAGAGAGAGAGAGAGAGAGAGACGCGGGGGAACAAAACTCGTCCGACCAGTCGGCGGCGAGAATGAGTTGACAAATTTCAGGGAAAAATTGGGGAGTCTGATGGTGTGCCAGAAGTCGGACGGGGACGGAGCCGACATACGCCGCGCCGGTCGATTGGCCCCATGTCAGGGTTCACATTCTCATGGCTTTTTCATTGCGACTTAAAAGTTGAAAGCTACGAAGGCTCCGAAGCTGCCAATTTAGTCAAATTTTATGCGACAAGTTTGTTGCAACCGTTATAGCGTTGTGTCCGGGCCATGTTGTTGGTTGCCGATTCGAAACGCACCTGCCTTTTTTGTGCGCCCCCGGATCGAACGTACAGCTTTTAGTACAAATTGACAAGCATGCCTGGTGCTTTTTATGTCGTTCTACAGTATCTACGTACACTCGACTCTCCCTACTACGTAAATATGGCGTGAAATGAAGTCCCTTCCAGTTCCCAAAACGAATCCACAAGGAAGCCTTTCTACTTTGTTAACTCGGACTTGAAAGTCGCGTTGGCGTCCATCCTCTTCAAGCAGCCGACCGACGTACCATCCTCCGCCTCCGTCCGTCTAACGATACTCTTCTCACCGGGAGGTATTTCTTTTACTTTTATTAATGAAGCCGGCTTCTCATTCTCCTCCTCCTCCCATGCATTCAGGGCAGGGTGGACATGACAGCCTCTAATTGGAGAGATGGCATCAGGACCGTAGGGACTATTTTTTGCACATTAAATAATTTATTATTTAATTAAATAATTTGTTCGGGAGCTGGGGCACCTCTAGTTTGGAGAAACCGGGGGTCGAGTAGGCCGCCGTCAGGAGGAGAGAGAGGAGGGGGTACGGCGGCTCGGCGGCTTAATGGAACTTTTTCTGAGACCTCATGCTGCCGCCGCTCGCGAGCGAGGGCGGCAGAAAACGATCTTAGTACGCCCGCCCGCATAAGCGACGCGAGGTATGTGAACCTGTTGAGTTGGACGATGTACGTGGTTTAGCCGATTTGCCCGCGTTGTTTTCCTTGTCCAACACCATTGAAAAGCCGTACATAGCATTTGCAATTATTACATACGACCATATACTACAGTTCAAGGCACTCCGGTCAGTACCTCTTGGATCACGACTGTCTTGTCTGTCGGCGGCGCCAACTTTGAGCGAGCTATGTTGATTACCACCACTTTGCAGCTAGCCAGAGATCAACGGAAGAGACGCCGCCACCGCCTTAGCTCCAAATTCAATGTGAAATTGTCGCTCGCTCAGCCTCGCAATCAAGGAATGGTACGTCCGTATTTGGCCCTAGATCCAAACTCGGTCAAATACGTATACTACGTACATCGAGGTCCCTCTCCTTGTTATGTCTCTTTCCTATCTACCTTCCCTTCAATCTGCCGGAGAAGCCAAAGCTGCAATTTTCGCCTTGATGCTGTAGCTAGATGATGGACAGACAGCCAGACAAATCCGCTGCTGCCCACTTTCTCGCTCGCTCGCTCGCTCCTCCTCCTTGAACTGAAAAGCGGCGGCCGTCGCATTCCACACTAGGGGCGTTGTAAACACGAGTACTTTTATATCAAGCTTCTTCGCTTCTTGCGAATCCATATGTTGTAGCCTCCGCTGTTATATTCCCTCTCCATCAATGGGGATCGGCTGATTACAATCAATCCCTGGCTGGCCGCATGCGTTCGTTCGTTCGTGCCTCGCTCGTCCGTCCGTCCGTCCGTTCGAAGTCCAATCATTTATCAAACAGGCTGGCAGCAGCAGCAGCATCAGTAGGTGCCAATCAGGCTCCTCCTACCTACCCATGCGCCTTCCCAGCAGCCACCGCAATTTATAATTAAACCCATTATATTCTGCCTGCCGGGCGCTATTTGTAGCCGGAGACGGAAGAGGAGTAGCTTATCCTATGTTGGAACGAAAACTGTCTCGATCCTCCCGATTTAAAAAAGATACAAATGACGTTGTCGTGAGTGCAAAGGGCTAAACTAATCCCCACCAGTCCGGCAACTCCGACGGCGGCAGCATCGACATCAGCGTCCGTCCGTCCGTCTGATGTCGCTTTGTGTCTCGGCGAATTTGCAAGTCACTCCGGGCTGACGGACGGACGGACGGACCAAGCCAAGCCTTCCCCCTCTCTCCCTCCTTCAATCCTCCTCCGGAGATGAAGCTCCAGCAGATGCCGAACTCTAACTGAGAGGAGAGTGGGGTGGCCAGATTAAGGAATTGTTCAAGATCAGAAGTTTAAATCCAAGTTCAATTTGTGAATTTAGCAAGATTCTTCGTCTTGAGATCCGGTAAACTCCGTTGAGAGGAAAGCTGGTCCGACTGCGAAAGCGATCGAGAGTCAGGGTTATATACTAATGGGAGCCTTTCTCTGGCTTTCCCAATGGTTGATTTTCATAAGCATTTTTTTTCGAGCGGCCGGGTCGATAGATTATTCGATTCGGCAACATCTGTGGCTGATATTCAAAGCGTTTTTGCCTGGCTGGCGCTCTCCCTCGCTTCCAATCGTTGTTCGTTCTTCTCCCGCCCGCTGTGCTCCAAAAGACTATTCCAGAACGGACACGCCGAATTTAACCCGCCGAGGCACCGCAAACTTTCTAAAACGCCTCGACTGCAATTTAAACCATGCGTACGTACATTCATTGAAACTTTGAAGTTATATATGTACGATTTATCTGGCTGGCATAAGCGTATAATCGGATACATTGTAGGCACGTTTCAGCTAGGAGACAACGTACAAGCACTTACTGAGCTTGCAATAGAGCCACGGCCTCAATATATAGCCACTTAACCTACACGATCCTACGTACTACATACACTCTAGTATGCTAATACAGGCATCGCAATCCTGGCCGCCGCTTTCCAGCTCTTTGATTGGCCTGCTCCTTGCTCGTCCGCCCGTCACGCGTCCGTCCGTATGCTCCTATTCCGATCCGTAATTACGGAATCGTTGGTTGGTTTCGCCCGCTGCTGCCACCGTGCGCGCTGCATCCGAAGCCGCTCCGACCGGCCTGCCGGCCTGCCACCTATATCTTCCCTCGTCCGTCCGTCCGAAGCGCCCGGCCGACCGGCACCGGCACGGAATTCGGCTCTCCGGACGTACGTACGGCGTCAGTACCTCTTCCCATGCCAGCCGGTCTGACGGACAGTCTGTCGGACGGACGGACGGACGAGACGCCCAAGAAGAGCGGCGGCGGCCGTTGGAAGGGAGAAGGAAGGGGAGGAGCCTATAGCCGGGAGAGAGAAACGGTCCGCTCTCTCTCTCGCTCCTCCTCATCCCAGTTTTAGCACCGTTCGGATACGCAAGCACTACGTACAGCCCCAATTGGCCTCATCCGAAATCGAGGCCCCAACTCGATGATCGGCGGCCATGACTGTTAAGTCATTGTGTTTGTGTGAGTGAGCGAGCGAGTGAGGCATGAGTGGTGTCGGTGTCAAAGTTGCTGATCACGTTGGCCGTCGTCGTCGTAGCCGGCCGCGGCTGCGGTTGCCCGGTTGATGACTTGGCCGGATCCTTTCATCGAAGTGCTAACGCTAGCTGCTGACTGGACCAGACTGAAGGAATAAGGAAGGAAAGGAGGCCTGGGAAAAAGGGATCTTCGTTCGTGAGTTTGGACTGTGCGTGCGGCCAGTGAGAGAAGCGATCCGTGTAAGTGGCCGAAGTTGCCTCGACCGCGGAATCGGCCTGGAAACATCTATCTGAGTGAGGTGAGCGACACCAAGGTGTGATTGGATGACTCGAGAAATTGTAGACGAGTTAACGGCTGCATAATCGGCCTGACCGCGTCGAAATGTAGAACATTTTAAAGCCGTGTTTCCATTCAAATTGTCAATCATTTTGAGCGCTCTATTCTATATAGTCTCCATCAATTACTGGGATGCTCACTCATATCCATCTATCCAGCCCTACAGCTTAAGTTCTCAGCTAGAATTCTTTAAGAGAGCGATCGGCCGAACTCTCACGATGCATTGAGGCGGCAGAGTTCCTCTAGCTGTATGGATGCCGTTATCTGTTGGCTTTCGTGGTGGCCGGCCGGCCGGATAGCTAGCTGCCTCCTTCCCGCGACAGATCTCCCACCATCCTCCTAGCTCTTCTTGTATTGCTTCAATCAATTGCTTATCTGGAGACCTGGCCGGAGACATTTATCATCCCAGGAGAGAGGAGGAGGAGGAGAGATGCGCGATCGAGATGGTGGCAGAGACGGGGCCGCCAGCTACAAATACAACACTATACAGAAGTGAGATCGATATACGGCAAAAGATCAAAAATCTTTGAACACTATTCGACTGTATGTCTATTCTCTTAAGTAGTACCATGGCAGCTACCTCCTCCCACTTGAGGGTTTCAAGAAGACCAGTGGCTTGCACGTGCATGCATCCCTTTTTGTAGCTCTTATCCGATATTCCCTCTTAAACTACATATAAGAGAGCTGTCCCAAAGGTTTTGTCCCCATTATGCGAAATTCCCGCTTATCAGGTTCCCGCTTAAGCTAAATGGACTGTACTAGATTTAGCATCTTTTGTTAAATTTGGCAGCCACCTTTTGATTGCATTAATTCTTTTGTCCACCCCGGCCCAATCCAACTCGTGCGCGGGCTGTTACGAGAAGCTATCCCGGTTTAATCTCCTGACCTTAAAAATTTACGCTCGGCGCACGTGTATGCCCGCATAATCACTCTTGCACATTGATAAGCGTTCATGTGTCCAGGCTTTCTAGCTCAAGTCTTGAGAACCTTTCCAATCGATGTAGCTGGTCCTATGGGCACTAAGAGAATGGTAAGACTTCAGACTGTGCTTGGGGCAAGTTCTAATCGGAGCTGAAGTTGAGCTTCCTCGTACGTATGTATGCCAAGGAAAAAGGCCAAATGAAAACTGTCCCTCGAGGTTGGTGTACGTATGTCAGCGCTCAGAGTCCACGCTACGGACCTCCGTTTGTGACACAATAAATTACAAACTGTGGATTTTGACCCGTTTTTCGAGGCCCATGCATTGTTTGACGCATCTCGGAGAAGCCACAGGTAGGTAGGTCGTTGATTTTGCGTACGCGATGCACAACAACAACAACTTCGCCGTTTTGCGTCAGTTCGGCCGGCATTCGACTTGCAGACCATTAGCCCGGCCCAGAAGACCATTACTCATATTTGTCAATAGTGTATCGCGCAGCGTGGGGCCCATGGAGCCGAGGAGGAAAAGTGAACTTCTTTGCACAGGGAGCACACATTTGATGCAATATCTGTTTGTGCCTTGATCATTTAATATCAGACAACCATATCAATGTGGATATATGCGTAATCAAATCTGACGTATGTCGCAGAAATATTTGGTTGTGTCGAATGGCTTCCGCTGCATAAGTCTCGCATTCTGCCGCCCAGTGGGTGGGGACCTGTTCCCCGATGGAAGGATCGAACGAAGGAAAAATGATGCGATTATCCACCTTTACGTATAAGCCAAATGGGTTTTGGATCTAGGTTAATGCTTCGATTTGCGCGACTCTTGGAATTTAGTTAAATACGTGAACTGCGGCATTCTCAGATCGTCTAGACTGTCCGTCCGTCGGACAAAAGTGCAACGTCCTTTCGATTCCCTTTCTTCTCGCCATGGACCAAAAACCCACTGGAGCGCAAAGTATGGTCTAACGACGGCAATTTTTGTGCCTCCCGTTTTGGCCTTGGGCAGAAAAACGTTTCCGAGCGAGCGAGCATTGAGTCAATTCAGATATCACGCCGACCGCCCGGCCGGCCGACGCATGTCTCGACCTCCGAAGTCATTTTTCAATCGTTCGCAGCCGGCTAGACGATGGAGTTGCCGAACAAAATTTATGTATAAAGTTCAATAATTTTGACCTTAAAGTCGACCTAGACTTACCCAGCTAGCGCCTAAAGTACTTTATCGCTTAACTTCGAAAGCAGGAAATACCCCTGATTTAAGTGTCTGACAGGAATTCAAAAAGCTCGATCGCCGATGGTGGAAGCAAAGAAGAAAAAGTTCGTTTTTTTCCTGCCCTTACGTCTGCAACGTCGACAGTATAGTAAATGCAGCAATGTCTGGCCAGCCAGACATTTCCCGATGATTCTTCCCCAAAAGGGCAGCCAGCAACTGAGATAAGCAACGAATGAGTTTTTTGTCTGTTGGCACCTTGCCCTGACATAATATGTACTGCAGCTTTTCCTAGCTAGCTAGCTGCCTAGCTGTCACTGCCTCGAATTGGCTAGGTCGTCCGGGGATGAATTTCACTTCCTTTCTCTCTTTTCTCCCTCCGTTGCCGTACGTCATCGTCTGGTTGGCGGAAAATGCGCGCATCATTTTCGTTTCGGCGTTGCATGACTTGGGGGGAAGGAACTATGTACAGGAGGCAGATCTACGCGGATGCTCCCAGAGTATAATGGCTCTATCGGCCGACGAACTTGGCGATGTAGGTCGATCAAGACAACGAATGCCAACATTTTGGGTAATTAGAAAGGTTGCCGTGAGGGTATTATGTCGAATTCTAGAGCTTTAATTATAACAATCGTGTAAATTCATACAGCGTTAATAATTTAAGAAACAATCCGTAAAGCATTGTGCAGGGTGTAATGTTAATTTTAGTGACGTCCGAATTGTGAACGTATGGATTGGGGCATATTTATGGATATGGCTCAAATGTTCTTGCCGTACTCTAAATTTGTAATTAAATTCCCCCTTAAGCGTTATTACAGTTATGAATCATGCAAGGCAAAAGCTAGCTCTCGGCGCCTATTTGCATAACTCGTTTCTAAATTTGGCCGCTATTTCGCCGCCGTTTAAGCGACCCGTCCGGAACGGGGACCGAGATAGGTTGCGTCGACTCGTCTCAACTAAGTTGCGCTCTTTAGGACCATTTTAATGCAATGAGTGTGTAAAGTTACTGCTAAAAATACATATGCATAGTCACCGTAAAAAAAACTAAAAATATATACGGTATTTTTTCTCTCATTGCAGAAATAACACTCCGCCATGCTCCGAACGAGCGCGCACCACGAGCGAGCCCTGCAGGTAAGTCATTTATACGTCACAATACGAGCTCGCGACCGTCCACAGCCATTTAAATAAAAGTGCAAACACCATTGTGCCCGCGCGATTTTTGGACGTTTTCTTACGAAAAACTCCACGACTGCAGCGCGCACGTTCGCTCGCATACACGTAGTGTCAGGTTGCACCGTGTCCAAAAGAGCTCGAGCGAGCTTGGGCAAAAACTGCAGTGTCAGCGGCCTTCCACGAATATATTATTTTGCTCAGAAAAGGCGGTTCTCGAAAGACCCGAATTGCTCGCCCTCGTCCGCCCGGAGATGCACTTTACATTATATTATGAAGCCGGCTGCTGATTGGAAAATTGCATTTGCCGAACGAGCTGAACTTTGTGAATTCGACCGACACAGTCGAGTTGAGACATTGTTGTTGAGTAAAGAGGAGGAGGAGGAGGATGGCCGCCGTCGAGTGGCGCGGCGATGGTACGTAGTAGCCTCTAAAACTGCCCACGCCCCGACGGAATATTATAGCCTGAACTATTGTTGTGAGTTTCATAATAACATAACATCATACTGTGCCATCATTTACTCATAGTTTCATACGTTCAATCGTTTAGCCTGAACTGTTTTCAAGCTGGCTGCGCGCTCTCCAAATTGGCCCTCATTTCTGGAGCTGGTCCGGCCGACCGACCGACCGACGGTTTAGCGAGCGCCAGGACGGCGGCTGACAAGTGAACGATCAACAAATGGTGATGGGAACGGTCGGTTCGGTCGGTCGGCTTGTCCGACATCGGGGAGCAGTTGCCAGACGGGCAGTGTTTAGATGAACTTTCATCTACCTCTGTCGGGTTCTTGGACCCCTCAACATGCGATATATGCGCTTTTTTGCCCGAACATATCGGCGGTCAATTAATCTCTAGGATCAAAGTTCAGCATGTTCCCACGTATACAAAATTCACCCGGGAGAAATCTGTGGCATGTCCGTTTCAAACAGGGCCAGCAGCGGACCGTTTAATTAGTCGCGCGACCAATTGGTAAAAGTGTTAATTAGATCGGGAGCGGCCGGGTCCTCCTCCCCTCCCCTCCTGTGAACTATTGCGCTCCGAACTGACGCGGGAACAATGGCTTCGGCGGGCGGGGAAGGCGTCGATTTCGCGCGAGCGAGTTTTTCCCGCCGCGGCGTCATCGCAGTGACTTGCTTAATTGGGGGAGGCCCTGGCAGCGCGTAGGAAAGTGTTGCTGAAAGAGAAAGGACGTAGGTATAGCTGGTCAGGGAGCAAATTCAGTTTCAATTTTCTTAAATGACATCATATGAGTGTGGATTGAATGTCTCCGATCAGCTCGCTCCTCCGGCTTTCTCCGTCCGTCCGTTCCATCGATCACTGATCCTTCCATGCTCAGGTTCGTCGTGCGTGCCTTGGGAATTAATCTCCCGGAAAAGGCGAGACTTATCTGCCCTTTATTTGAACGCCATTGATCGATCGATCGACGCCGCTCTGAGATTGTAAATGGGACGCCATGCCAGGGACGATAGACGCAGAATTTTTGCTCCTATAGTAAGCTCTAACATGTTCGAAATCGTTTTTAATTTAGTTATTGCCTTCCCATGGATAGACAGCATTTTCGCAGGTTGTCCCCACGATCACCGCTATCACATCCCTCATTCATACGTGGGTTTGACAAATGCTCTGCGTTCGCCTCCTTCCTAGCCGGCTTCCTTTCCGCCCTTCCGACCGGGACGGGCCATCAGTCATCATTCCCGTCGCCGGTGACAACAATGGGCATGTTACACTCACAGCCAGGCGATGGACGGACGGACGGACGGATGCCGGTAGGCAGGCATCAGAAAAGGGGCGACAACCTAGTAGGTGGAATCATGTTGTGTAGCCTCAATCTCGTATGCACTCAATGCATCTATGAAGAAGTCGGCGCCGGAGGCCATGTCCGCTCTTTCCATGGATGGGCGGCCTCTTCGCACGTCGCCGCCAGCCAGACATTAACCCCTTTTCAACGATGCCCGTCCGTCCGTCCAAACTGACACTTTTGTTTCATGGCGATTGAAAGGCGGCGCGGCGGTGGCATCACGGAACATTAACCTTTCATACTTTGCTCTCTAGTGCATCTGCCCCGGTTGGACTTGAACCGGTACTCCGTCGCCGTCGTAGTCGGCGATTAAACCGGCCCAAATTGGCCATCATTGTCTACTCTCTCCCTAGCTGCCTGCTCCTCCTCTCATTGCCCGTCACTTCATGTTCAATCAAAAGGCACCGTTTTTTTCCACCCCCTCTCTCCTCGCTGCGAGTACGTCGAAGCTCAATTAAAACTGATTGGACTCCTTTCTCGTTTGTCACTTTTTCCTAGCTCCTGTTGCTTTTTTTCGCGCCTGGGAAGACAGACATCGCAGCGCGTCTCTTTCCCCCCCTCGCTTGACGACCGCCGACCCCATACTGTGCGCGTTCAGGCCGAAAGTTTCCACCTATTTGGAGGACGGAGTTAGGTTGATGAACGCTAATAACTGAAGCTTCATACTCTTAAAAACTATACAAATATATAGCCTTGATTTATCAGACACCTGTTATAAGAAGATATGAGTCAACGGCCCAAGTTTGGCGGTCCATCCTTGGCCGGATGTTGTGCGTCAAACGGACATTAATAGAACGTCGCGCAGATGCTACGGTGAGAAAGTAGGCGTGTGGTGTTAGCTACTATACTAGATGGAAGCGAGCGAGCGAGCGAGCAGGTTCAGTTTGCACGGGCTATCGGGTCCATTGACGCAACGGCAGAGGAAAAGAGATTTCAACGCCAATGTCAGAGCGGTTAGATGTGTTTCGCGCGGACCTTCTGGATCTCTTTTCCTAAACGCTGGCTGCCTCGCATTATATCGGCTTGTTTATTTAGCTCCGGACGGACGGCGCCAACGCCCGCCCGACCGCCGCTTCAGCGTGGCTTCAACATTCTTCTAGCTTCGCCTCCTCCATGTATGGCTTTGGCTTCTGTTGCATGCGCCAGGGTTGCATAATTAAACAGGAGCTGCTGAGGAATACGATTCTGCAATATAGTCAATACCTTCCAAGGCTCTCTAATACTCTCAGACGTCCATCTTTCGGAGGACATCGGGCCCCGCGGGGGCGGGGGGCGGGGGGGGGGCGGGGGGTGGG
>JAAUYK010089677.1_pt1 | contig 10772 bp, 8 predicted proteins | sample 7278021 | NCBI WGS metagenome assembly JAAUYK01 (sample SAMN14350223, study PRJNA611818) | marine sediment metagenome | isolation source: surface marine sediment (1.8m) | place: French Polynesia: Moorea | collected 2018-08
AGTCGCTGCCGGTCGATTTATTCATTGGCCACCGTCTCTGTCTTCCTGCTCGGCTGTCATGTTAGACAAACGTCCCGGCTTGGCAAATCGAAAAATAGCCTGATTTTTCTAGGCTTCCCGTTAACCAAGCCCGAACGAGCGACCCCCTCACCTTACGGATTCCTGCGTTCATTTTTCCTTAAAAGGCAAGATATTGTGCTCAAGGACACCCTGGGCGCAGAAATCCGCAGTTTAGCCCGGATCAGCTCTCGTCGGCCTCGGTCCGCGGGCGCTGTTCAACCACCGCGTCGAGTAGGCCGAAGTCCCGGGCCTCCTCAGGATTCATGAACCTGTCGCGCTCCATGGCGTCCTCGATGACCTCGAGCGACTGACCGGTATGCCGGACGTAGATCTCGTTGAGCCGCTGCCGGGTCGCCAGGATCTCCTTGGCGTGGATCTCGATGTCCGTCGCCTGGCCCTGGAAGCCGCCGGAGGGCTGGTGCACCATGACCTTAGCGTTCGGCAGGGCATAGCGCTTGCCTGGGGCGCCGGCCATCAGCAGCAAGGAGCCAGCGGAGGCCGCCTGGCCAATGCACACGGTGGAGATATCCGAGCGGACGTACTGCATCGTGTCGTACATCGCTAGGCCGGCGGTCACGACACCACCCGGCGAGTTGATGTAGAACGAGATATCCTTGTTCGGGTTCTCTGACTCCAGGTAGAGCAACTGCGCGCAGACGAGGCTCGCCACGTCGTCGTGGATCGGACCGGTGAGGAAAATGATCCTCTCCTTCAAGAGCCGGGAGTAGATGTCGTAGGCACGCTCGCCCCTGTTGGTCTGTTCGACCACCATCGGGACCAAGGTGTTCATCTTCATGCTGCCTCTACCTGTCGTCGTTTTCGCCGTGCACGCCCGATCAGCGGCTCCGCTTCCCGTGACGCGTCCGGCGCTCTAACAGCAGTGGATTCGCCGCCGGGTCAATGCCAAAGGCAATGTGGTTAATTTTTCCTTACTTCCAATAGTTCCGGGCCTCTCCGGCTGCAAATCGGACCCGGGAACGGTCCGTATCTCACGCCGGGTCCTCGGACTTTGCTTTGGCGGCCGCCTTCTTGGCACCGCCCTTGGACTTGGACGTCGCCTTACTCTTGGCGGCCTTCTTCTTTCCGCCGCCCTCGGCAGCCGCGTCGGGACCCTGCTCGAGCTCCGCGCGCAGCTCTTCGGGGGTCACCCCCTTGTCCTCGGTATCGGCCATCTCGACGATGAAATCGACGATCTTGTTCTCGAAGATCGGCGCCCGCAGGTTCGCCATGGCCTCCGGCGTTCTCTGGAAGTAGTCGAAGACCTCGCGTTCCTGGCCCGGGTGCTTACGCGCTTCCATGGCCAGAGCCCGGTTGAGCTCTTCCGCCGAGACGTCGATGTTGTTGACCCGGCCCACCTCGGAGAGAAGCAGGCCTAGGCGAACGCGCCGCTCGGCGATCTCCCGATACTCCGCCTTAAGCTCGTCCTCGCTCTTGTCCTTGTCCTCCTCGTCGAGCTTGCCCTCCTTCATGGCCTCCTCGATGTGCGGCCAGATCGTCTCGAACTCGATATCGACCATGCCGGCCGGCACCACGAAGTCGTGCGCCTCGGCCAGCTTGTCGAGCAGCTCGCGCTTGAGATGGGTCCGGCTGGCCTGCTCGTAGTCCTGTCCGATCTGATCGCGCACCTTCGATTTGAGCGCGTCCAGGCTGTCCTCGCCCAGGGACTTGGCGAAATCCTCGTCAATCGTCGGCGGCTGGGTCTCACGGATCTCTTTGACCTTGACCTCGAAGATCGCTTCCTGTCCGGCCAGCTTGTCGTTCACGTAGGCGTCGGGGAAGCGGACCTTGACCTGGCGGTCCTCGCCGACGTCGACGCCGATCAGTTGCTCCTCGAAGCCCTCGATGAAGCTGCTGGAGCCGAGCTCCAGATGATGGTCCTCGGCGGCCATTCCGGGCAGCTCCTCGCCGTTCACGCTGCCGCGGAAGTCGATCACCAGAACGTCCCCGCTCTCGGCCTTGCGCGGCGCCTCGAGGGGCTTGGACTCCTTGCGATGGCCGGCCAGGTGGTCCAGCGCGCTGTCAACCTCGGAGTCCGCCACCTCGACCTTGAGCCGGGTCAGCTTGAGGTCGCCGAAATCGATCGGCTTGATATCCGGCAGCAGCTCCAGGGCCATGGTGAACTCGAGGTCCTTGCCTTCGTCGAAGGCGGTGATCTCGATCCGCGGCTGGGTTGCCGGGCGCAGGCCGCGCTCGCTCAGAGCCTGGCTCGAACCGTCGGTCACGGCGCGCTCGACGACCTCTCCCAGGACCGAGCGGCCGAAGCGCTGCTTGAGGACCTGAACCGGCACCTTTCCGGGGCGGAAACCCGGAACCTTGACAGTGCTTCCCAGCTCCATCAGGCGGTGCTGAAGCTTCTCTTCGATATCGCTGGCGGCGATGACGACCTTGAACTCGCGCTTCAAGCCGTCGGTTTCTGTTTCCGTAACCTGCATCGGCCCCTGGCCCTTCTTGCCTCTGTCCCTGTGCCACCGGGCGCGACGCTGTCGAGCCCGGCCCTAAGAAAGCCCCGTTCGATGGATCGCGATCACTGTCGGCGGCGCCGCTTCCAATCTTGCCTGGCGCGTGGTGCGGGCGGAGGGACTCGAACCCCCACGGATTGCTCCACTGGTACCTAAAACCAGCGCGTCTACCAGTTCCGCCACGCCCGCGCGAAAGTCGGGAGCGCCCGTGTACAACATAGGACCCGGGCAAGCAACACGGCATGCAGCGCGCCCGTCGTAGCGCTTCGGTCAGCGCTCCAGGCGCTGCAGCGCGGCGGCGGCACAGGCGTCGAGGATCGCGGCGACGTCGATGCGGTAGTGCCGGTACAGATCGTCCAGGTCGCCCGACTGGCCGAAGTGCTCGACGCCGAGCGCCTGGACCCGGTGCCCTCGGACCGACCCCAGCCAAGACAGGCTTGCCGGATGGCCGTCGACCAGCGTGACCAGGCCGGCGTCGGGCGCCAGCGGAGCCAGCAAGGTTTCGACATGGGAACGGGCCTCCGGGAGACCTGACTGCCGGGCGCGTTCCGCGGCGTGCCATCCGGCGTTGAGGCGGTCGGCCGAGGTCACCGCCAGGAGACCGGCACCGGGCAGGTCGTCCTGCAGCGCGTCGTGCGCCGCCAGCGCCTCGGGGGCGACCACGCCGCTGTAAACCAGGGCCAGCTCGGCGCCCGGCGCCGGCGGACGCAGCCAATAGCCGCCGGCGATGATCTGGCGGGCCAGCTCGGAATCGGGCGCTCGCCGAAGCTGGTCGAGGGGCCGGGTCGAAAGCCGGAGATAGACGGAGCCGCCCTTGACATCGCGCAGCCAGTCGGCGGCCGCTTCGCCGCTGCCGTCTCGCTGGATGTAGTCGAAGCCCCAGGCCATGATCGCCGCCAGCTCATCGACGAAGGCCGGCTCGAAGGCCGCCAGGCCGTCCTGGGCCATGCCGATCAGGGGCGAGGAAATCGACTGGTGGGCCCCGCCTTCCGGCCCCAGTGTGATGCCGGAGGGGGTTGCGACCAGCATGAAGCGGGCGTCCTGGTAGCAGGCATAGTTCAGGGCGTCGAGGCCGCGCTGGATGAAGGGGTCGTAGAGCGTCCCGACCGGCAGCAGCCGGACCCCGAAGAGGCTTTGGGACAGGCCCAGGGCGCCGAGCAGCAGGAAGAGATTGTTCTCGGCAATGCCCAGCTCGATGTGCTGGCCCTCGGGCGACATCATCCAGCGCTGGGCCGAGACCACCTGCTGCTCCTTGAAGACGTCTTCGCGCGGGTGCCGGTCGAAGATGCCCCGGCGGTTCACCCAGGCCCCCAGATTGGTCGAGACCGTGACGTCGGGCGAAGTGGTGACGATCCGTTCCGCCAGGGGGCTGTCTTCGCGGGCGATCTCGGCCAGGATCCGGCCGAAGCCCTCCTGGGTCGACATCCGGGGGACCTCGGGCAGCGCGAGCTCTGTGGGCACCGCCACCCGCTGGGCCTGGTAGCGCCGGGTGCCACGGGCGTTGAAGGGCATGGCCGAAAGAAAACGCTGCAAGGTCTCGGGGGGCAGCTCGAGGCCCGCGAAAGGCTCCCATTCCTGGCCTGCCGCAATCCCGTTCTCGGCCTGGAAGCTGGCCATCTGGGCTTCGTTCATCAGGCCGGCGTGGTTGTCCTTGTGGCCCGCGAAGGGCAGCCCAAAGCCCTTGATCGTGTAGGCGATGAAGCAGGTCGGCCGGTCGTCGTCGATGGCCTCGAAGGCCTCCAGCACGGTCTCCAGATCGTGCCCGGCCAGGTTGGTCATCAGCGTCGCCAGGGCCGTGTCGTCGTGCCGGTCGAGCAGCGCCTTGATCCCGGGCTCGGTACCGAGGTCGGCCGTCAGCTGCCGGCGCCAGGCTGCGCCGCCCTGAAACACCAGGGCCGAGTACAGCGAGTTCGGACAATCGTCGATCCAGCGCTGAAGGGCCTCGCCGCCGAGGCCTTCGAAGGCCGCCTGCAACTTCTTGCCGTACTTCAGGGTTACGACCCGCCAGCCCATGGTGTCGAAGAGACTGTCGAAGCGTCCGAAGAGCCGGTCCGAGACGACGGCATCCAGGCTCTGGCGGTTGTAGTCGATGATCCACCAAACGTTGCGCAGGTCGTGCTTCCAGCCCTCCAGCAGGGCCTCGTAGACGTTGCCCTCGTCGAGCTCGGCATCGCCGACCAGAGCGACCATGCGGCCTTCCGGCTGGTCGGCGCCCAGCCAGCCTTTCAGGCTGACGTAGTCCTGGACCAGGCTGGCGAAGGAGGTCATGGCGACTCCAAGGCCGACCGAGCCGGTCGAGAAGTCGACGTCGTCGCCGTCCTTGGTCCGCGAGGGATAGGACTGGGCGCCGCCGAAGGCGCGAAAGGCCTCCAGTTTCTCCCGGCTCTGATTTCCCAGGAGGTACTGGATGGCGTGGAACACGGGACTGGCGTGGGGCTTGACGGCGACACGGTCCTGCGGCCGCAGCACGGAGAAGTAGAGCGCGGTCATCAGGGTCACCAGCGAGGCGCTTGAGGCCTGGTGGCCGCCGACCTTCAAGCCGTCCCGGCTCGGGCGCAAATGATTGGCGTTGTGGATGGTCCAGGACGACAGCCACAAGAGCTTGCGCTCCAAGGCCTTGAGGCAGGCCAGGCGCGTTGTCTCTGCCCCTGCCTGCGGCAGGGATTTCTGCTCGCTAGTCCGACCGGCCAACTTCGCCTCCCTCGCGAGACCCAAGCTTTCAACAAGCCTCCGTCGCACCATAGCCCAGCGAAGGAGATGACACGAGACCGGCCCACTCCCAAGCCTCCGGCAATCCGGAGGATTCAAGGTGCCGCGTCAATCGGAGCGGCCGATGCCGTGGCTGCGCAGTTTGTTGGCAACCGCGGTGTGGGAAAGCTTGAGCCGCTTGGCCAGCTTACGGCTGCTCGGGTACTGAGGGTAGAGCCGGCGCAACAGATCGGCCTCGAAGGCCTGCTGTGCCTCGGCGAAGGAGTCGGGAAGCTGCGCCTCGGCGGGCTCGGCCGTGCCTGCTTCCGCGCCATCGCCGCGCGTCGCGCCCTCGGCCGTGGCACGGCGGAGGGCCTCGATCCGCTGCGGCGCCCGAAGGACCAGCACCGCTCCGGCGACGCCGGCGCCCTGCTTGCGGATTGGAATGCGCTCGACCGCATAGGAATTGCCGGCATGGTCGACGCAGCCGTCCAGGAATTCCGGCGTTCCATCCGCACGCGGTTGCCAGTCCGCTCTCTCCCAGCCCTCGCGGGCGAGCACCCGGTCTATCGGGAGCCCGGCCAGCGAGGCGCCCCAGCTGGCCTTGGCGGCCGCGTTTGAAAGGACGACCAGCCCCTGGCTGTTGATCGCCAGCACCGGATCGGGAAAGGCCTCGATGACGGCCTCGAACTGGCGCAGGCGAAGCTCGCGCGGCATGGCGGAAACCTGGCGCAGGCCGACGAAGCCAGGGAGACCCTGCACAGCCTCGGCCAGGGGCCCCAAGCCCGCATCGGTCAAGCCCGGCAAGTCCAGGTAAACGTGGCGCGACACCACTTCCAGAGCGCGTGGCGGCTGGTGCTGCAGGACCAAAAGCCCGAACAGGGCTTCGGTAAAGCCGGCTCTGTCGTCGAAGTGAATCTCGATCCGCATCGGACCTCGTAAACCACGCTCGACGGTCAGTCTAGCCACAGCCCGCCGGGCGCGAAAGTCCGGCCCGGACCTGCGCGTGCGTGTAAGCCGGTCTACGATGCCGGTGTGCGCAGCGCCGCCGGCGTAGCCGCTCTCGACCTAGGTCTCGACAGTCTCTGAGAAGCGCTCGCTAAAGCTCTGTAAATTCAGAGTTCTGCGCTCCACACACTGCCGTTGTTGACCGCGTTCGATCTCGACCCTGTAGACGACATGGGGGATCCCCATCGGGTCTGGACCGACGTCGATGACCTTGGCGGTTTCGATGATCTCTCCGGGGCCCGCGTGACGGTAGGTCGAACCGACCTTAATCCTCTCTTCCGGGGCTTCGCCGTCCTGGCCGCGCGAGAACGAGAATACGTTCATTTGAGCGAACATATCTTGCCTCTGCTTGTTATGAAGCTACGTGCTTCTTTTCCTCTCTTCTATAGCTTCGCAGACGCCAAATTAACAGGAAGTAAAAGCCTTAGCTTGCCGAAAATAAAAGCGGTCTCAGGACTTCCGGCAGGCCGTCCGGCAGGTCCTCGGCGATCAGACCAGGGCCGATATCCGCGGCCACGGCGCCTTGGAGCCAGACGGCAGCGCAGGCCGCCTCGAAGGGCGGCATCGACTGGGCGAGCAGCCCTAGGACCAGTCCCGCGAGCACATCACCGGTCCCGGCCGTTGCGAGCCAGGGCGGCGCATTGCCGTTGATCGCGGCCCGGCCATCTGGCGCCGCCACGACGGTATCGGCGCCCTTCAGCACGACGATGGCACGGGACATCGCCGCCGCGGCGCGACAACGCTGGAGCTTATCGCCGTCCAACTCCGGAAAGAGCCGGGTGAACTCACCTTCGTGTGGGGTCAGGACGCAGGGCGACTTAAGGCTGGCAAACAGGGTCTCCGGATCCTGATGGTACGCGGTCAGAGCGTCGGCATCGAGGACCGTGGACCGGCGGGTCCCAAGCACGAGGGCGACGATCTCCCGGGTATTCTTGGTCAGACCGAAGCCGGGCCCGACCAGGATCGCATTGCGGCGCTGATCTCGCAGCATCGCCGAGAGATCGCCGGGGCCGCCGGTCGGCCGCACCATGAGGCTGGGAAAGCCGGAGGCGTAGACTGCGACCATGGGCGGCGGGCAGGTCAGCGATACCAGCCCCGCCCCGACCCGCATCGCAGCCCTGGCCGCCAGGCGCGCGGCCCCGGTCAACTCGCCGCCGCCGACCACGAGGGCGTGACCGAAGTCGTACTTGTGGCTGTCAAAGCGGCGACGCGGCAGCGCCTTCAGCCAGAGCGCCGGATCGTTCTCGAAGCAACGTGGCGCGATCTCGCCCAGAACGTCGCCCGGTATGCCGATGTCGGCAATGACGGTCTCGCCGCTGAAAGACCGCCCGGGGAAAAGCAGATGACCCGGCTTCTTGCGAAAGAACGTGACCGTGAGGTCGGCCTTGACCGCCGTCTCACCCAGAACCCGGCCGTCATCCCCCTTGACCCCGCTCGGGATGTCGACGGCGACCACGGGCACGCCGGCCTCACCGAGCCGGTCGACCACTTCGCGCGACACTCCGTCGAGGGGACGGCTGAGACCGGCCCCGAAGAGGGCATCGATGACCAGGCCGGTTCCCTCGAAGGTCACGCTGCCCAGGGGCATGACCTCGCCGGTCCAGAGATCGGCATGGTGACCGGCATCCCCCATCAAGGCGCCCTGATCGCCGAGCAGCGCCAGAGCGACCGGCCAGCCGCGTTTGGACAGATAGCGTGCGGCAACGAAACCGTCTCCGCCGTTGTTGCCCGGGCCGCAAAGAACCGTCACCGGCCGCGGCGTCCAGCGGTCGGCGATCGCCCGTGCTACGGCGGCACCGGCATTCTCCATGAGGGTGGCGCCGTCGATACCGCTTTGCATCGCCGCCTTGTCGGCGGCATAGGCTTCCTCCACGGTCAGGAGGGCCGCGAAGTCCGGATTGCGATCGGAGTCTTCTTTCTTGGTCAGAGGTGTCACGAAATCCTTCCCCATCCGCCTTCAGACACCGAAAGGCGTGTTTTAGTCCGATCCTGCCTGGTCGCGAAAGTCCGCGACGCTCCGGCAGGCGCTCTCCCGCAGCAACAGCGTATCGGCGTCAGCCATGATCAGATGACAGCCCGCGGCCTTCAAGGCCGCCGTGGGGCGCGCCGGGGTGGGTATCGCACCCAGTAGCTTGCCGGCGGCGCGCACCGCGGATCCCACCCGTTCCGCGGCCGCCAGCACCTCCGGATGATCCACCTGGCCCGGGTGGCCCAGGTTTGCCGCCAGATCGTTCGGGCCAAGGAACAGCATGTCGACCCCGTCCAGATCGGCGATCGCCTCGGACTCCCTCACGGCTTCCGGGGTTTCGATCTGGCAGATCACCAAGGTGTCCTCCGCAGCTCGTTCGAGGTAACCGTCCTCGTGGATCCCGTATCCGCTGGCCCGGATGACCGAAGTGGCCATGCCACGACGCCCCTTCGGCGCAAAATGGCAGGCCGCCACGACTTCCCGCGCCTGGTCCAGGCTGTTGACCGAGGGGACCATGCAGCCCTCGGCGCCCGCGTCCAGCGCCTTCTTCAACCCCGCTTCGTCGCTATCTGGGACCCGGATCAGCGGCGCGCAACCTCGGCCTTGCAGCGCCTGCATGATCTGGACCGCGTCCCGGATGGACCCGGGTCCATGCTCAAGGTCGATGACGACGCAGTCGTAGCCGGCCAGTGCCACGACCTCCGTCACCAAGGGCGACATCAACTCGATCCAACACCCGACCGCCGGCCGCCCGCTGCGCAGCTGCTGCTTGAGACTCGCCGTCATGGCAAGGGGCCTATCACCAACTACGCTGGAGAACAGGCTCTAGCGAACCAGTACCTTGCAGAAGGCGGCAGGATCGCTGCTGCGCATCTGCTGGCAGAGATTCTGGGCGACGGCTCGATTATCGAGCGGTCCGACCATGACCCGATAGTAGGTCCCTCGGCTACCCAGATCGACCTTGGTGAACAAGGGGGGGAAATCGTCCAGGATTTCCCCGTGCTGGCGCCGGACCTGATTCCAATGCTCTTCGGCGTCATCGGAACTCTTCATCGAGGCCAGCCATATGTGAACGCCTTTCGGCGCCGTCCCAGTGACCTTGGTGACGGCGGGGTTCGGTTGGTCGCCGCCTCTGATCACGTTCGGCAGGGGCGCCGTCGCCGCCTGCTGATTTCCGGTCTGCGGCGCCGGCGCAGTGGTCGGATTGGCCACCGGCGCGACGGCCGCCTGCTGTGCGGCGCGGGGGCGCGAAGGCGCCTGCGCCGGCCCAACCGGTACCGCCTCAACACGCTCTACCGAGATGCCCGAACCTTGCGCCGAGGATCCCTGGTCGGAAGCGACCCCGCCGGTGCCGGCCGGGCCGGATGGGCTCTGCCCAGCCGCCGTGACGGGCAGCTCGCGTCGGGTCACCGTCGTGCCCTGAACGGCAGTGGCCGAAGCCGCCGGCGGGGCAACGGCGGCGACGCTGGATCCACCGTCCGAAACTTCGGAAGCGACCGCACTTGGGGAGGATTCAGGCTTTATAGAAGAGGCTCTTACACCCTTTTCCTCAAGCATTGTGGCAAGCCTGCGTCCCATGACATGGCCCTGAGAAGCCGCCAGCTGATACCATCCCAAGGCCCGGGACTCGTTGCGCTCGGTGCCGATGCCCAGGCGGTACATCTCGCCGATGGCGAACTGTCCATCCTTCAAGCCGGCATCGGCCGCCTTGGCGAACCACCGTGTGGCTTCGTTCTCGTCCTTTTCGGTGCCGTCGCCGCGGAAATACGCCAAGCCTAGGTTGTAGTAGGCCGTCGAGTGGCCGGCCTTGGCCGCTTCACGCCAGAGCTCGACGGCGCGGGCCTTGTCTTGCTCCACGCCAAGACCCTGGGAGTACATATGGCCCAGGTTGTTCTGCGCGGCAGCGACGCCTTGGACGGCTGCGAGTTCGTACCATTCGACAGCGGCATCGAGATCCTGCGGGATGGTCTCATTGCCCCTTTCGTAGATCAGCGCCAGGCCGAACTGCGCCAAGGCGTCGCCCGCCTCAGCCAGGGGCTTCCAGATCTCATAGGCTTCTTCCGCCTGACCTGCCCGAAAGGCCTCGAGGCCGTCGCGATAGCTCTGCGCTTGCGCAGTAGATACCGCTGCCAGGAAGAGGACGAACAGGGGGAGTATTCGTCTAAACGGCATCGCCGGGCCTTCCCGAACTCGTTGGAAGTTCCAGAGAGCAAACGCTGCCGCAAGCCATCGTCGAACGCAAGGCGAAAGGCATTTCCACCCCAAAGTTTCTACCATCGCGGGTCCTACCGAAACGAGACAACGAGGCTGGCGCATTCTCGTCTTTCTCGTCCGATCTTCCCCAAATCCCGTGCAAATCGGGCGACAACCGTCGATCCGTCACCGCCTGCAATGGGCACCCAAGTCGCCAGCGTCTTCGGGCCGCAATCGCAAGGGCGCGGCATTTCGTGACCTGCAACGCCACGTCACACTCATCTTAGACAGACTTGAATATGGTTAATTTTTTGGAAATGGGGTGACCAGCGGGATTCGAACCCGCGACCTCTAGGACCACAACCTAGCGCTCTAACCAACTGAGCTATGGTCAC
>JAAUYK010239618.1_pt1 | contig 10772 bp, 6 predicted proteins | sample 7278021 | NCBI WGS metagenome assembly JAAUYK01 (sample SAMN14350223, study PRJNA611818) | marine sediment metagenome | isolation source: surface marine sediment (1.8m) | place: French Polynesia: Moorea | collected 2018-08
TAGAGCTGCCCAAACGGCCAAGTGTCCTTTTTCGTACCAATTTTGGATCCTTATTTAGTGAGCCACTTGGTCGCCAAAGGACTGTACAGCCCTAGAGCGGCCCAAATGGCCGAAGGGCCAAAATCGTGACAGAATCTGGCTCTGAGAGCTTTCTCAAGGAGGAGCTCCCCGGGCCGGAACGTCTTCGCGCACCTGGCTAGGCAGGGTTGAGAAAGCCTCCTACTTTGGTGGGCAGGCTGGCTTTCTCTGACCTACTTTCGCCAGGAGCATGATGCAATCGGGAGCACGTGGAACTTTCCTAGGTGACCAACTGTTGCTGGTCACATTCAGGATCATTCCTGCACAATCAGGAATATTCCTGCACAAACAGGATCATTCCTGATGCTTTTGGAAGTCTGGCTCCTAGTGTCAACTAGACCCTTTCGGCCAGCTGTCAACGACAGCTTAGGCTGATTGGGTCCAGTCTCAGCTAGAAAGCTTGTTCTCCCTAGATGGTGTTCGGGGGAACAGGGTGTTGCAGTGTGATAGTGTGTGTTGAGATCTGGACTTACGGTACACTGCTTGTTAGACAAACAGTGTGCCATCAGTCCGCGCCAACAAAATTCTGTGAGGGATTTTGTTGACACTGTAAGGTCCAGACGAAACAACGACTTACAGGGCAAGGCTTAAGAAACCAGCTTTTTAGGGCCAGTCAGCTCGCCTGACAGCGTTATTCCGGCGTATCTGTAGGGGTTAGATCAAAAGACGGTTTTATTGGCATTTTCATAATTTTTTTGGGGGTTATTATGTACAAACATGGGTGGGATGCGAACATCTTACAATGTGACACATAACAAACACTTTTTTTTTTTTTTTTGAAGGTTTTGAATTGGATTGGTTGGGTAATAAATGCCGAGAATCAACCAGTAGAGGTCCGGGGCAGCGATATCCCATGGTGTGGGTAGCGCCAACCTGTTGCTCCGCTGGCAGATGACTCGGGCTTGGTTTTGTAATACGGGCCTGTTCCCATCACTGTGAGACCCTGCCAGGTGGCTTTCAGCAGAGGATCACAGTGGTGGTGGCAGGCCACGCATCACGGTGGGTGCAATGTGAGGCTGTTCCCAGCATTTTGAAATTCTGCCGTTGGGGTTAGCAGAGTCTCATCGTGCTGGTTGCAGGCCACACATCACGGTGTCTTCGTCGGTGGTGGTGTTGGGCTGGGGCGTGGTCGTTCGGTTGGGGTCATCAGTCGTACGAAGGCCTGTAGCGGGTCTTGTGAGGCAGATGACTGTTCAGCTGGCAGATGACCTTGCGGATGCCTGCAAGCTGGTAGTCGATCTGGCTCTTGGGACGCCGTGGAGGCTTCGTACGGAATTCCGGGGTGAGGAAGTCCTTGATGGTGAAGCCAAGGGTGCACTTCCGATGGACCTGTTGGGCCTCGACGGCACGCTGAAGGACGCCAGAGCGCAGGTGCAGCAGCTCGCGGTCAGTAGGGACCTGGGGATGAGTCAGTTCCGTACTGGTCTTGGGCTGCTGGGTGCGCCTGGTATCCGTCAGCGTGACAAGCTGGCCTGGTGGGCTCATCGGAGAGATGTACACCAGAGGCTTGCGCAGCAGCAGTGACCCAGCGACCATGATGATGGCTCGCTCGTAGGAGAAGCCGTCGGTCATGAGCCGGATCATGATGCTGTTGAAGTCTCCGAGGTTGCGACATCGGCGCAGGATGAGCACGCCACAGTTCCGAGGGTAGTCGGTGACCTTCGGGCACAGTGGCAGGCTCAGCGGCCTAATCGCAGGTGGGTGCTCACTTAGCTTCTCATAGAACCTGACCTGCGAGCACTCGGTGTCGAAGTACTGCTGCCAGGCTCTGTGAGGATGTCCGTGAGCGACGGAGTAAGCCACAGGGACGGGGACGGTGACGTAGGAGTGCTCCAGCTGATGGTGGTGCCGGTTGAACTCCTGCAGGATGCCCAGCGAGTTGTAACCCGCTGGGGCGACCTCGTTCCATGGCTTATCCTGGCTGATCACTCCGAGGGTGAACAGATGGTGAGCGACGCAATCAAGGCCTTCGTTCAACATCTGAGGCACCCTCGGGACGTACGGCCGGGGCTTGGTGATGACGACATATGCATAGTGATCACCCTTGATGGATTGGGCGATCGCCATGCCCGGCTCCAGCCAGCGGCCGGCCCGCTGACCGCGAAAGCGTTTATTCGCAGTCTGCAGGTCAGTGCTGACGATGAAGACCGGGTACCGGCCGACCTGGAAGGGCAGCCGGGCCATATGCCGTGACGTGATGGCGTTGGGCTGGGGCGTGGTCCGTGGGCGGTTGGAGGTCCGAGGGGGCCGCTGCGCACGTTGTTGAGGCGTGTGCTTCGGCTTCCCTCGCCAGGCTCTCTTTCCAGAGGGCGACATCGTTGCAGTTGGTTAGCTTTGGTGTCGACTCTGAAAAAAGAATCAGTGTTGTGTCTCTGACAATTCCAGACGAATGGGTGAGGATTCGGCCAGAGGGGGAGTCAGAGGGGGTAGGCTGTCAGAAAAGATTGAGTCGCAAGATGTTGTTTTGCGTAACTTGGAGGGTGGAGCATTCGGTGCCATCAGAGAGGGTGAGGTTTGGATATTGCTATCTTTATTCACCCCGTTCCTTGACGTCCGCGGCGCGGTGTACTTGTCGACGACGCGTTGCGGGTCAACTCCACGGTGGTCAAGGTAGCGGCCGGGCGTGAACCTGGTCGCTATGGCCTTGTTCCGGTCGTTGATGTCCGTCAGGGCTCTGAGGTACTTGCAGCTCTCCTCCAAGGTCTTCTCTAGCAGTCTGGGGTCAACGTTGACCACGGAGGCCTGGGCGCGGTTGGCCAGGGCCGGGAGCGTACGGTAAACGTGGTCAGCAGCTTGGAGGTTGACTCTGATGCTGCTGAACACGCTCGCGTAGACCTCCATGACCTTGTCCAGCTCGAGATAGCAGTTGCCTGCTGTCCGAACGTTGAGGTCACGGTAGCACCGCTGGCAGGCGTGCTCGGTGACTGCCTGAGCAATCACCTCTTGCAGTGCCTGCCGGCCGTGCATGATCTCCGTGTGCGCTTCCGACATGCGCTGACCTAGGCGCTTGAAGCTGTCAGCCACTTCGCCGAACCGAAGGGATCGGCTGGCGTTGTGACTGCCGCAGTCCTCGTTGGGGGAGAGACCTTGAAGGCCCGGCCATTGGATAACGGCTGGGTCTTCGCGGTGCACTCGGTTGTCGTACGACATGATGGTGGTTGTCGTGCGGTGTACTGAAAGTACAGGGGTTTTTGTGATTAGTGCTGCGGGCCAATATCAATTAACAGGGATTACTGGGAACTGTTATAGGTCCGCAGTGCTAGTCACAGGTTGTGCAACAGAGAGCAGGGTAGCATCAGCTGACAGGCTTGACAGCCGATGTCATCCTACTTCCTGTTGCACGGGGTTTTGCGTTGAGCACAAGGGCCATGTATAGGTTAGCTGAGTTAGCTAGGGGCCAATACAGGACCTCTGTGGCCAGCGCGGGGTAGTCTGTCACATGCAGGAGGTCATAAAGCCGTGGGAATCCAAAGCTGGTATGGCCTATCTGCATATAGCAAACTGGCGTGCCATTAATAGTAGCATATGCACCTGAGGGATCAGGCAGATATGCCACCAGAAATGGTACAGGGTGGTAGCCCTGAAAAGGGCTGGTTTGGGTTCGTCCTGAAAAGGACGGGTTGGCACAGTAAAGTGCATAGGGGCTTGGGTAGAGAGTAACCAGGTTACACTCTGGGGGATAAGAACATTCGCAAGCAAATGTTGAGTTGGGTGTTTACCTAAGTTAGATAAACTCTGACAAAATAGACTCTAAAACTAAAAACTAAAACAAAACGAAACTAAAACTATGTATAAAAATAAACTCTATAAAATATAACTATGTACATCTAAACACTAAACAACTAAACTACTAAACTAAAACAGAATGAATGCTAATGTGGAGGGATATTTACAGGGGAAAGGAGCTAGGGGGGATCAGTTGAAGGGGTCCTGGTAGAAAATGCTAGTCGCTAGGCTACGATCGGTAAGGTCGATCCAAAACTCGGCAGCAGAGCAGTAACGTGGCTGCCTGTGGGCTTTCTTTTTAAAGCAGTTGAGTACTCAAAAAGAACACCATGGGTTAACAGCAGGCACTGATCGAACCGTGCTGGGTCTCGGCGTTAGCGATGAGTATCCCTTCAGTGGCAACATCTGTGTGAATGTTGAGTAGCTACTTAAGAGGTCGAATCCGAGGCTTTTTGCACAAGACCTAGTGTAGCTAAGATCCACTAGAAACGAGATACCTCTTGGACTTTACAATGCAATGGGTGTGGGGAGGGGTAATTTGCATTGAAAAAGGGGTGCTTGCGTAAAAGGTTTTTGGTCTATTGGCTAAATGAAAATTGCTAGGTTGGTTGGTGAAAATTTTGGCTATGGGGGTGTGTTGTATGGCAAAGTCCAGTCTAGTATCTCTAGGCAGGGGATGTTGGGAACATCCCAGGGCGGGGAGCCGCATACTCATGGCTTGGGGCGACAGATGGGGTGTTGCCACGCCACCTGTCTAGCCTACCATGGGAGGTGACCGGCATAGGGCGAGTATGCCTGGGTGAGTTTTGAGCCGTAGCTGGGAGAAAAAAAACGGTAAACTAAAAAAAAACGAAACTAAAAAATTCTAGTCGGTATTGAACCTCAACCACAGATCACTGCCTTGGTACCGGTTCTAGGAACGGTCAACAGCATACCTTCGATAGATGTAAGCGTCACCAGGACTGCCAGCCTTTGCGAGAGGTTTATGGCGTGCGGGAGGTTTGACAGAATCGTGTCCACTAGAACTTGAACAGCTGTCGTCCCATCGCGTACCAATAGCAGCTGTGATATGCATCCTTTGCCTGATCAGGGCATCAACATACCACTCCCAGTGGCTAATACAAACTTGGCGCTCTTTTAGGATTGCTACCAGCCCGCCACCAAGTTTGTACCTTACACCTATTTCCAGTAATTTCTTGGAAACGTGTCTGCAGCTCGGGAACAATACCTGTGGGGTGACTATTTGGGAATAGTCTTGCTAATTGCGCTAGCGGATTGCCTAAGGCGTTGCCGACTCGACGTCAATCCAAGTTTAGCTCTCTTAGAAAGCATAAACGGGCCGTCGACTGTTACAGCTTTCGTAGGCATCGTAAACGGTGCCTTGATCTTACGTACAGAAACCTTCGACATCTTAGTCGGGGCGTCCGTTTTGATAACTCGAGATGTGCCAGAGGTTGCTGGTTGCTCCGCCTCTAGTGCATCTTGAATTTTCTGCAGGACGTCCGTATAAGGTGTAAAGGTTTTTGGGTCTTGTACTGAGAAGATGGTACCTTTTGGAATATCCAAAAGTCTCAGTATCTGTTCAGCTGTAGCGGGTTTCACCGGGAAGTGGTCAGCGAGGTTCTGAAACTTCACTTTCGTAGCCGTATCCCTGGATAAGGAATCTGCCGGTTCGTGAAATTGCGAAGGACAATGAATGATCTTCGTAATTCCAAGTTCTGACAGTAATCCAGAGAGGCGGGTGAAGAAAGGTGTCGAATCACGACACCATGCTACAAAGAGCACGGCTCTTGAATCTATCTCAAGCGTGACGTCAGTAGCACCACGTAGGTATCCTTCAAATGTTTTGACTGCGTATGTTACCGAGTCTACTTCTTTCTGAATGATCGATCTGGCAAGTTCCTGTTTCTGAAAAGACCGAGAGGCCGCACGGATGAGAAATGATGCACCTGAGCATTTCTGTAGTAGATTGGCTGAGGCAGCATGATAACTGGCATCTGTGCTAAGTCTCAAGGGCTTATCAGGATCAAACGTGTGCAGCGTTGCATGAATGCGCAGCTGCCGTCTTAGTGATCGCCATGCCTCGATGTGACAGGGCAACCACTTAAACGTACGTGGGCTGTTCAGAAGTTCGTAGAGTGGCTGCGCCAAGTGAGAAAAGGCGGGTATTTGCATACGGTGGTATGCAATACTGCCTATAGCACTCTTAAGCGTTTTCTTGCTGTGAATTTGCAGCTGGTCAAACGCCGCAAGCCTGGTGGCCGGAACAGAGATCTGATTCGGTCGCCAGATGAGTCCGAGGAACTCAATGCGGGTTGTCGCAATGATGGTTTTCTCCGGGGATACTGTCATTCGCGTCTTGAGGAGTTGAATGAATAGTACCTCCAGTTTGGCCATATGAATCATAAAGGTGCGTCGTGACGGTGGTGATGTCACGAGCTCCTCGCAGTTTCGACATTGCCTAGTTTGAACCGTGAGGCCTGACCGGGTGGTCATTGGATGGTGGGTGGCCTCGGCTGAAGCAAGAGGTTTGGAGTCTTTGATTGTCCTCATAACATCCGTGATGAGGGGTTGGACCGAGGGTGTCGGGCCAACATCCAAATCATGGCTGGTAGTGTGAACAATCATGTCGTCCATGTAGTTAATCGTGCCTCCCTTGGGTGGGTCAACTACTAACTTCTGTTCAGCAAGTTCGGATGGTCTGAACTTGGAGACGGGCCTGCCGGTACTGTACGTCGTGGTGTCACTGGCGTTACCAATATGGACATGAGGCAATTCTTGACAGAGTTGTTCCATGTCCGAGGGGGTTATTGGTTTGAGGTTAAAGAACTCCCTGGGTATGATCCCTGAGAGCTCACCACTAGTGACAGGCACGGTGGTCATTAGGTAAACTGCAATGTTCAGAGCAGGGGCACTGTTAATGTATCCCTGTGGTGCTCTGTTCATTTGATACAGTTCACGGTCTGGGCCACGAAACGCACAAATACCAGCAAGTCCGGCTGTTGTGGGAACTTGGAAGAACGAGTTCGAGAAATCGGTAGTAGTAACCAGTCTAGCATCTTTCAGAGCTGTAGTGGTGACTAACAGGGGATGACTGCCCAAGTCCGGGATTTTCACAGAGTAGGCGTTAGCCATGCGATTGTCCAGGATAATGCGCAGTTTCCCTGATTTCTTCCGTCTCGTGAGGAGATTCGATATGATTGAGACATTCTGCCTTAGCGGGGAGATGATCCCTGCATCCAGCATCTGTTTCAGAATCTGCCTTGCTTCCGGTTTATCCGACTCTGGGATTTGTTTATACTGTACGTGAAGATCTGAAAGTTGAACATTCGGTCGGGGAGTGAAATCAAGGTGTACCAAATCTGTTGCCGAGAGTTCGTACATGTCAGCTGCGAAGCAATCTCTGTACTGAGTAACGAGTCGATGAACGATAGCACGGTACTCAAATGACAGGTGATCAGTTTGCAGCTTCGAACAAATCTCAGCAGCAGTCGCACGTTTTGCATATTTGCGCAACGTGAGAGCTCCACTCTCGTCGAGACGATCTGTAATTGTGGAGATTGGCACTTGACAACAACCTTGTGTGATAAGCTCACCGGCCAGCTTGGGTGGTTCTCTAACTGCAACATGATTGGCTTGATAGACAGGCCAATATGCTGAGTAAATACCATCATCCGTAGATGAAGGTACCTGTAGTAGAGACAAATGAGCATCAAGCTCACTTGACTCTACTGGGTTGACCATGCAAAGCGTACTGTCTTGGTCAATTTGAATCTCATGAGGGCAAGTGTTGCGAGCTATGACCGTAAAATTGGAAGTTGCAACATTATGCATCTGGGGAACAATTTCCAATTCCGCGATGCAGGAGTCTTCGAGGACAAAATCACTACCATCAGGGATGCGTTTGGAGAGGTGGAAGGGTATCCTACACACCTGACCTGGCGCAAGGTGGTAGTCCTTTTCAGCTTTGGCCTCAGCTGACAATGAGTTAGCATTGGCTGTAGTCTGAAAAGGCACGAAGTGACCTTTATCACAAGATTTGGAGTTGGTAGCAGAAGCATGGAATAGCAGCCCATCCACCCTGTGAACGTGAAAATGCTCAGATTGAAGCATCACGTTGCCAAGGTACATGGGGTGCTGTAAGTTGCAAATAACAATTGCTACAGTCTCAAATTGAAGCTTACAACCTTTGTCATCAGTCAACGCAAAGTTGATTGGGACAGTGCCTTGCACAGGCATGGTTGTGGCATTGTCCGCTACGCGAACAGTGCCACAGGAGGAAGGGGTTAGGGTGGACTGACCATGAGGATCAAGTGTACGATAAGCATCGTACGAAAGGAAGGTGGCGTTAGCTCCAGTGTCAAACAAGGCCTGTAGTACGACAGTCCTGTCAGACACTGAAACTGTTGCCGAAAGAAACCGCAGTGGTGAATACTGTGGCAAGGAAATAGAGGACAAAACTAACGGATCATGGTCAGGAACAAACGAAATCTCTGCGGGTCCATCTAGTCACTGCTCAGAGGTGATGGGTGGGGACCTATCGGTCTCATCCCTTGACTCATTGTCGTGGTGGTCTATCTCAGCCAAGTGCGTTGGCGCGCCCATTTCATCATACTGGGTATGATAGATCCGGGGTTTGCCATTGCGATTGGTTGAGATATACGTCGGACCATGTCCTCGAGGGAAGGACATGTTGACGTTTTGTCCAGGTCCCGAGCTGAACTTGACAACATCACCGGGCCTAACCGGAGGGTTAGTATACCGGTTACGTTGGTAGTTCGGCTTAGGGCCATTGTACTTAGGCTGGGCCTTGTACGTTGGCTGAGGTTGGTAGTAGTAATCCACCGGTGCGGGTAGCGGTTGGTAGGGTACTACTGCCGTTTGCGGGGCCTGAAGGTAGGGTCTAGGCTTCCTGTTCTTTGCCTTATCAACACGGCCATGCTTTATGGGCGGATTACCCGACCTGTGACGGCGGGGATCTCTACCCTGGTTTTGGTGATGACCTTGTTGACTTTGGGGTGGGAACCTGAAGTTCGACTGATAGGCCCGATTCTGCTGGTGGGCGGAATCGCGCTTATCATGACGTTGGCTAGACTGCATGCTCTTGGCCTGGTCGCGGCGACGTTGGTTGTCATCAGGGCGTGGACGGCCAGGACGTCGACCTGCTTTGAGGTGATGACCTGACTGTGCAGCACTGTTGATTTCCATATCGCCTGACTCTTTCTCGTGCTGAAGTTGACTAATTGCAATGGGAGTTGCAAGTGGTTCATTGACTTCGGCATGTTGAACGAGCCTGTCCAGGTCAGTCTGCCTGTAGGCTAGCCTGTCTTGTGTCTCAATTTTTCGACAGCTATCGCGTAGGGCTTGGGGCAGGCAGCGGTAGAAGGCCTGCTGAACAGCATTTTGACGTATAACCTTATACGCCTCCATGTATTCAGGATAGGCCAATGCTGCATGCTTCCTCGCTCTATTGACAGCGGATCGAATGGTCTCGCCCTTTTGTCGCTGGAAGTCAGTGAGATGCTTTTCGTGCTCAATAGGGGCAGTACTGAGGTTGAATTGCAACTCAAGACGAGCAACATAAGTAGCGAGTGGGACCTTGCTGTTGCCTTCATCAAAGATGGAGTCCCTTGATCCAATGATCTTTCTGCTTATGGCCATGCGTACTTGATCATGCGAGAGTCTCGCATTCTCAGCATGAGCAAAGAGATCACGGAGAAAGGCCTCCGGCTTGACGTCAGCAGAGTAGGTCTTGAGGTACTGAGGCACATTTGAGTCTTCATTATGGGGATAATCAGGAGGGATGAGGAACGATGGTTTGTCAGTGTTGGGACTGTCAAACAGCATCATCATCATCCGCTCATGAGCATACCGAATGAATTGTAGCAGCTGATGGCGTGGGGTAGGCCTCATATCCTTGACATCTGAGAGTCGTGTCCGGGCAGCTTGTTGCTTGGCGTGAACTCGACGATATTCCTGGACAAAGGTAGCATCCATACCAGGTGGGACTGGGTCCTGCCTGATATTGAATGTGGGAAACCTGGAGCATGAGGCCACAATACTGGACATGCCAGTATAGTGTTCATAACCAGGCCTTTGTCGTAGGAGACGAGCATGCGCTTCGGCAGCAGTGCCATCCGGAACAACCCAGTCATCAAGGACAGGGTGACCAGAGACCACGTCATCGGCGTCCACCTCGGATGTTGATGAGGTTTCGGCTGATCTGCTGACCGTGATGGTGTTGAGCAGAGCCTTGTCCGCGCCATGGGTGGACAAGCGTTTGTCCGCGCCATGGGTAGGCAAGATCCTGTCCGCGCCATCACGGTTGTCAGGTAGGATACGACGTCTCACATCACCTAGCGTCGCAGGCTTAAGCGGGGTCTTAGGTCTTGTACCCGTATCACGAGTAGTAGGACTTCGGACCTCAAAGTCTACTTGCTTGGACGGAGATGTCGATAGCCGTGAGAGGTCACTCACCAAGGCATCCATGCCCTGCGGGCCTGCACCAGGGGGCTGTGCTGGTTGGCCAGGGGGCAAGGCTGCAGCTCCCGCAGGCTCAGCTTCAACATTGAACGGGTCCTGAACATTGTCTTGACCAGAGGAGGACAAGGACGCTGACGGGGACCGTCGGTGTTGAAAGGCGTCGCCTGAGGTTTGCTGAGTTTGTCCACTGGCTGTACCCGATGTGGTGGTCAGGGTATCAGCAGTAGAGGTTAAATCAGCAGCCGTAACTGGAGGAGGATCGTCCAGGGGTGGCAGCTGATCAGCCTCATATGGCGGATCCTGATCACCGTCGGTAGCCATGGCGGCAGAGGCTGGTTAGACCAGACGGGTTGTTGTAATGATCTAACGGTAGCCAACCACCACACAAGCTACAGCAGCAGCAACACCAGAGGAACAGGGCCAGCAGGATAAGGATGGTAAGTGGTATGATGACCTCACCTGAGTTGATCGACACTGAGTTGAGA
>JAAUYK010043735.1_pt1 | contig 10770 bp, 7 predicted proteins | sample 7278021 | NCBI WGS metagenome assembly JAAUYK01 (sample SAMN14350223, study PRJNA611818) | marine sediment metagenome | isolation source: surface marine sediment (1.8m) | place: French Polynesia: Moorea | collected 2018-08
CAGTATTCGGATCATGCCTGCCAGCGTAATGGGCTGATCGCCGGCTGGCAAACCGGCGCCTCAGCCGAGAGTGTCGAGGATAGCCTGCGACACGTTGCCACCACAGATGATAACCACGACTTTGCGTCCGGCGATATCGTCCTTGCGGGCAAGCAAGGCGGCAATCGCTACACCTGCAGCGCCCTCGATAACGTCGTCCTCGGCCGCCATGTAGTCGCGCATGGCCGCCGCGATCTCCGCTTCGTTGACAAGTACGAATTCGTCGACCAGCTGCCGACAGAGATCGAACGTCATGGCGCCGGGCTCGACGCCGCCCGCCGTGCCATCCGACAGGGTCTTTTCACTCGGCAGATCCAGGATCTTGTCGGCGGCGACTGACTGCGCCATAACCGCCGACGCCTCGGGCTGACATCCGACAAGCCGTAGTTCCGGGTTGGCTCGTTTCAGCACGCTGCCCGTTCCGCTGATCAGCCCGCCACCGCCGACCGCGATGAAGGCGGCGTCGACATCCGGAAGTTGCCGCGCGATCTCGACGCCACAGGTACCCTGCCCGGCGACTACCGCAGCGTCGTTATAAGGGGAGACGTAGTACATGCCATGCTGGTCAGCGTAAGCCCGGGCGTGCTGCTCGGTATCGAGGCCGTCGGTCCCGAAGAAACGCACTTCGCCCCCGTAGCCGCGGATGGCATCGACCTTGGCTTCTGACGTTTGCTCCGGCACAAAGATGACACCGCTGATTCGAAGCTCACGCATGGCGTACGCGACGGCGGCCCCATGGTTACCGCTCGACGCGGCGACGCACCCGGCAGCACGCTGTTCGTCGGAGAGCGTCATCAGGCAATTCGCCGCGCCGCGCAGCTTAAACGATCCCGTGTGCTGTCGATTCTCGAGCTTGAAGAAGACCTCGGCACCCGTTGCGGCGCTGAACCCAGCCGAGTGGCACAACGGGGTCTCGCGGATGATGCCGGCAATTCGCTCCGCAGCCTCGTCGCCCGCCGCTGCGGTCTTGTCGGGTGTCAGCGTCATGATGCTGAGTACCATGCGTCAGCGAGGAGCCAGTGACAAGGAGTGGGTGCGCCCGCCGCGCTGTGGGCGCTCGGATTGAGCCAAAATGTGACGCAGTTTTGCGATTCCGGCCGCCTGGTTTGACAATAAATTATCTCTGCGGCGAATTCGTTGACGCCGCATAGTCACCGTGCAACGATGAGGCGTCGCATGACAAAGGCACACTTGTCGAAAGGCAGGGTCGCAAAGCCACCGGTCTAAGGGTCTCACCTACGACAGCGGGGTTGCCGGCACAAATCCCGACCGGGTGTCTTTGGCATAGCCTTCCTCTTCGCCGGAGACATGGATGTACGCAGACCCTCTTAATCGCACCGGGCAATACCGCGTAAAGCGCATCATCGACACAGTGCGCAAGGGCCCCGTCACCGAAACACCTACCGACCTCAACCAACTTCGCCGACTGCTTGATCCGGCGTCAACCACGCCGTTACCTATTCGCGTCCAGGGGTCCGGCACGGCCTGCAACGCCTGTAATACATCGGAAACGGGAACGACGATTCGCATGACGGCACTCGATCGTATCGTCCATGTCGACAACTACAACCACACGGTGACGGTTGAGGCAGGTGTGCTGGTCGGGGACCTCGTCAGGGAACTCGCCGAACACGGGCTGGAGCTTCCCGGCAGTTACGATATTGCCGGCCGCACGGTCGGCGGCGCCGTCGCCGCACCCTGTTTCGGACCTGCGATCGGCAACGACGGCAGCTTTTTCGCCAGTAACGTTATTGCCATCAAGATGCTGCGCGCGGATGGCCAGGTCATGACCATCGATGCAAATCAGAACAACCTGCTTGGTACTTTTCGAACGAGTTTCGGCGCGCTGGGCATTATTTTCGAGGTCAAACTACGGGTAAGACCCATTCGTACGTTCACGGCCAGCCACCGGCGGGTATCTATCGACAAGTTTGCGTCGATCGTCGACGCGTTCGCCAGCGCCGACGTAGGCATTAAGTTCTACCTGATGCCTTATCGCGACCGGGTATATCTCGACGTACGTCGCTACGAAGCCGACCCGGGCAACACCTACACGACCCCCTGGAAGCTCAAGGACTGGGGCGAGAGCACGGTTTTGCCGCACATTTTCAAGTCCCTGAATCGCGTGGTCCCCGTGCAGTCCGTTCGCTACCGATTGATCGACACGATTTCCGAGACGACCCAGAACCTCGTCAACTCACGCTACGTGAAGTCGGGATCCAACGCGGCCTCGCAGTCCCGCCCGGGACGACAAAAGCGCAAGCGCCGCTGCTTCTACTCGACCTGGTGCTTCCCGGCCGTCGACTTCTCGATGGTTGTCCGGGCCTATCGCGACTTCTGCCAGCGCGCCTACGCGGAGTCGCAATATCGCTGCGATATGCCCGCCGTGGGCTATCGGTTGGGCCGCGACCCGGGATCGCTGCTGTCGCCATCCTACGAGGAACCCATGATCGCGCTGACCTCCGCGTCGACACAGGAACAGGGCTGGGACGACTTCGTCATCGACCTCGCCGAATTTGCCGAGAAATGGGGCGGCATACCGCTCATCAGCCAGTCGCGCGCCCTGCGCGCCGAGCATGTCATCCGAAGCTACAACCGGCGGCTCGATTTCTTCCGCCGCATGCGCCGCAAGCTCGACCCCGATCGGCGCCTGCTCAACCCGTTCCTGGCCCAGTTCATGCAGTAGCCCGCCCGGCCCGAATCCCGTCCAGGGAGTAGTTACAAACCGAAACACCATATCTCTGGACTTTATATATCGGACTGATACTATGCATCACCTCGATATATGCGCGGCTTATGCCGCCGGCCTGGTGTGCAATGGATGTAAAAACTGTCTGCCTGGGAATGCTCACCGAGGGTGAAGCGTCCGGCTACGACCTCAAGAAAGCGTTCGAATCGTCGTTCGGCCACTGTTTTGCGGCCGGCTACGGGTCGATTTACCCGGCGCTCGCGGCGCTTGCCGAGAGCGGCTGCGTCGACTGCGAAGAGATCCCGCAGGACGGTAAACCCGACCGCAAGGTGTACCGCATCACGGACAAGGGTTGGGACATGCTGCGCGAGGAACTCGCGAATCCGGCGCCGAGCCATAAAGTGAGATCGGAGTTCCTGGCGCAGATGGCTTTTGCGCACCTGATGACGCCGGAGCAGGTGCAGACGGTTCTCGATAGCCGTATCGAAGATGCGGACCGTAACCTGGAATTCATCGATGAATTTGAAAAGTCGTGTGACTGCGACTGGCCCGCCGGGGTGCGCTTCACGCTCGGCTTCGGCCGCGCGATGTTGCATGCGATGAAAACCTACGTCGACGAAAACAGGCACATGTTCGACCAGGAAGGCACAACCTCTAAGAAGGTAGCAGCAGGATGATTATCGAAGCTTGGGCAAAGCATCGCTCCTGGTTTTATTCAGCTGGCATCGCCGCGCTGATAACGGTGTGGCTGTTGACCGGCGCGCTGGGTGGCGATGACGCCAATACCGTCGAAGCCGAATCCGTAGCAAGGTCGGTTGCGGCGCCGCGCAGCAAGGTGCGGGTCCGCACCCAGTCGGCCGAGGAAGTCGTCCGCACGATTGTCGTCAACGGTGAAACCGCCCCTGCCCGCGTGGTTCGGATTTCTGCGGAGACTGACGGTCGCGTGACGTCGATCGGTGCCGAACGCGGCGCCAACGTCGAGCGGGGCGGCCTGCTCGTGCGTCTGGACGAGCGTGACCGTGAAGCGCGACTTGCGCAGGCGCAGGCCACGGTCAAACAGCGCGAAGTAGAATACGAAGGACGCCTCAGGCTGCAGTCGGAAAGTTACGTATCCGAGGCGCAGCTGCAGGAGGCCATCGCGCAGCTGGAGGCTGCGAAGACGGAGTTGCGGCGGGCCGAGCTCGACCTCGAATACATGAACGTTCGCGCACCGTTTGACGGGGCGCTGCAGTCGCGCCATGTGGAAGTCGGCGACTTTCTTACGGTCGGCGATCCGATCGCATCGTTCGTCGACAACCGCAAGATCATTGTGGCGGCCGACGTGTCCGAGTTTGACGCCAGCTATGTCGAAGTTGGCGAGCCCGCCGAGGCCCGCCTGGCCACTGGCGAACTCGTTCGCGGTGAAATTCGCTACGTCGCACCCGTTGCTGACACCGCAACGCGCACCTTCGCCGTTGAGCTCGAGATCGACAATGCGGATGGAGCATTGCGCGCCGGCGGGACGGCCGAGTTGCTGATCCCGGCCGAGACCGTCAATGCGCATCGCGTTTCGCCTTCATTGCTGACGCTCGATGACGCCGGCAATGTCGGCCTCAAAATTATTAATGAGCGCGGCGAAGTCGAGTTCGTCGTCGCCGATATCGCACTGTCGTCGAGTAACGGCGTGTGGCTCGCAGGGCTTCGCGTGACGGCAAGGATTATTAGGGTCGGGCAGGGCTTGGTGTTCTCGGTCACCATCGTTGACGCCGTTCCCGAGAGCGACGTCGAGACTTCGCTGGCTATCAAGGCGGACGACGGGGACAACTGACCATGCAGGTCATCGACGCTGCAATGTCGCGGTCCCGGACCGTCGTGCTCGGCCTGATCACCGTGCTGGTCGCCGGCATCCTCGCGTATGTCACGGTCCCCAAGGAGGCGGAACCGGACATCGAGATTCCGATCATCTACGTCTACATCGAGCATATCGGTATCTCGCCAGAGGACGCTGAACGCCTGCTCGTTCGGCCGATGGAACAGGAGCTGCGCTCGATCGAAGGCATCAAGGAGATGATTGCCGAGGCCTTCGAGGGCGGCGCAAGCGTGCAGATTGAGTTCGACGCCGGCGTCGATACCGACAAGGCCTTGCAGGACGTGCGCGAAAAGGTCGACGCGGCACAGGCCAAGCTCCCGGGTGAGTCCGAAGAGCCGACCGTCAACGAGGTCAAGATGACCCGTTTCGACCCGATGCTCGTTTTCAACCTGTCCGGCAATGTGCCGGAGCGGACGCTGACGACCATTGCGAAGAACCTCCGCGAAGAGCTCGAGGCAATCGGCGGAGTGCTCGAAGTCAATCTCGTCGGCATCCGTGAAGAACTTATGGAAGTCGTGGTCGATCCGCTGGCCATGGAAAGCTACGGTCTCGACCAGGAACAGATCGTCAGCTTCATTGCCCGCAACAACAAGCTGGTCGCGGCTGGCTCAATGCAGTCGAGCGAAGGCCGCTTTCCGGTCAAGGTCCCCGGCGTGTTCGAGAGTGCTGCCGACGTTCTCGATATGCCGATCAAGGCCGACGGCGATCGCATCGTGCATTTCAAAGATATTGCCGAGGTCCGGCGCACCTACAAGGACCCGGAGAGCTACGCTCGACTGAACGGCAAACCGGCCATCGCCATCGAGGTCGTCCAGCGCGGCGGCGCCAACCTGCTCGACGCCATTGACGAGGTCATGGCGACGGTCGAGCGGGAGCGTCAGTACTGGCCCGACGAGATTTACGTCAGCGTGTCGAAGGACAAGTCCAAGGACGTCAACGACATGCTGTCGGAGTTGCAGAACAGTGTCATCGCCGCCGTTCTGCTCGTCTTTATCGTTATCGTCGGCATCCTCGGTATCCGCTCTGCCCTGCTCGTCGGCATCTCGATCCCGGGCAGCTTCCTGCTGGGTATTCTGTTGATCGGCTCATTCGGCTTCACGATCAACATGATGGTGCTTTTCGCACTCATCATGGCTGTCGGGCTGCTCGTTGACGGCGCGATCGTCGTCACCGAAATGGCTGACCGGCGGCTTGCCGAGGGCGAATCGCGTCACGCCGCCTACTCGCGCGCGGCGATCCGCATGGCGTGGCCGATTATCGCGTCCACCTGCACGACGCTGGCTGCCTTCGTGCCGTTGGCCCTGTGGCCGGGTACTTCAGGCGAGTTCATGAAATACCTGCCGCTTACGCTGATTGCGGTGCTATCGGCATCCTTGCTCATGGCGTTGCTCATCGTGCCGACGCTGGGCTCCCTGTTCGGCAAGACCGGCGCGGTCTCGGAAGCCGCGCGCCACAACCTGGCTGCCGCGGAGACCGGCGATCTCGACTCGGTGACCGGCTTCACGGGCAAGTACGTGCAGTTCCTGAAACGCTCGATGCGCACCCCGTGGCGTAACGTCGGCTACGTGTCGGGGCTGCTGCTTGCCATCTACGTCGCGTTCTTCACACTCGGCAAAGGCACGGAGTATTTCCCCGAGGTCGAACAACCGTTCGCCATGGTCGACATCCGTGCCCGGGGCGACCTGTCGATCGACGAACAGGACTACCTGGTCGGGCAGGTCGAACAGCGATTGCTCGACATGCCGGAAATCGAATACCTGTACGTCAAGACAGGCGACGTTCGCGAGACGCCGGACCAGATCGGCTCGCTAACGCTCAACCTGATCGACTGGGACCAGCGCCGCAAGGCCGATGAGATACTCGCGGATGTGCGCGAGCGGACCGCGGACCTGGCCGGAATTACCATTGAAACCCGCAAGCCCGACCCTGGTCCGCCGATCGGCAAGCCGATCTTCATCGAGTTCTCCGCCCGGGACGCCGCGCTCGTCGAACGCACCATCGGCATGGTGCGCGCCGAACTCGAGCAGCTGCCGGCTGTCGTCAATATCGAGGACGGACGCCCACTGCCCGGCATCGAATGGCAGATCAAGGTTGACCGTGCCGAGGCGGCGCGTTTTGGCGCCGACATTACGCTCGTCGGCGCGATGGTGCAGCTGGTCACCAACGGCATCATGATCGGCGAGTACCGTCCGGATGACAGCGATGACGAAATCGAGATCCGGGTGCGCTACCCGGAGCAGGATCGCAGCCTCTCGCAACTCGACGAACTTCGCATCCCCACTCCGAGCGGACTCGTGCCGATCAACACGTTCGTCGAGCGCGTACCGGCGCAGAAGGTCAGCACGATTACGCGAACCGATATGCGTCGCACGATGACGATCGAGGCCGACGTGGCCGAAGGCTATCTCGAGAACGATGTCATTGTGGAATTGCAGCAACTCGTGCCGACGCTGGACATCGACCCGCGCGTCAACGTTGCATTCCGGGGATCGATCGAGGACCAGCGCGAAGACGAGGCTTTCCTGGCGCGGGCCATGCTGATGGCGGTCGCGATGATGGCGATCATCCTCGTTACGCAGTTCAACAGCATCTACCAGGCGTTACTCATTCTGACCGCCGTCGTTTTCTCGACCGGCGGCGTGCTGCTGGGCCACCTGGTTATCGGTATGCCTTTCGGCGTCATCATGAGCAGCATCGGTGTGATTACGCTGGCCGGCATCGTGGTCAACAACAACATCGTATTTATCGATACCTACAATGTACTGCGGCGCCGCGGCACCGACGCTTTCGACGCGATCCTGCGCACCTGCGCCATTCGTTTGCGCCCGGTGCTCCTGACGACCGTCACGACAATCGTCGGCCTGATGCCCATGGTCCTGGGCGTAAACATCAACCTGATTGCCAGGGAGGTGTCGATCGGCGCCCCGAGTTCGCAGTGGTGGACGCAGTTGGCATCTTCCGTCGCGGGCGGCCTGGCCTTCGCCACCGTGCTGACGCTGTTCCTGACCCCGAGCCTGCTCATGATCCAGGCCCAGGTGTCGGCCCGGCGGGCCGAGCGCCGCGCGAAGCAGGCCGGAGACTCGACGCCCGTCACCTCGTAGGTCCGTTCTAACCAAACGATCTAATCCAAATGCGCGTTTCGCGCATCTAACAGGTAATACACGGCGCAGGAACAGCCGTTTACTCGTAACTTATTGATTCTACAAGGGCCCGCTGATCGAGATTTTTTTGACCCAGGGGGTTGCGTTATACCGAACTAGTGTTATACTGCACTATAACACTAAGTAACTTCGAACCTATGGCAAGCGCATGAAAGCAAGCACTCCACTACTCGCCATCCTGACCCTGACCGGAAGCGCAGTCATTGCTGGCTGTGGCACCGGCGAGGCCAGCGTCACTGACCCCTCCGAAGTCCGGGCGGCGACGCCTGTACCTGTCGAAACGGCGGCCCCGATGAGGGGCGACATCTTCGCGACCTATCATGCAACGTCGACCATCGAATCTGACGTCGACGCCCCGGTACTGGCTCGCGTCGGTGGCGAGGTTGTCGAGCTGCTCGTCGAGGAAGGAGATTTCGTCAAGGCCGGCCAGGTCCTTGCGCGGCTTGACGGCGAGCGCCTGCGCCTGGAAATGCTCTCGGCACGGGCCGACCTCGATCGCGTGAGCGGCGAACTCGAACGTTACGATGACCTGGCGGCCAGGGGGCTTGTCAGCGCAGCGATGTACGACGGCCTGAAATACGACATGGATGCCCTGAAGGCGCGTTATGAGCTGGCCCGGCTCAACTACGAATACTCAGCCATCCGCGCGACGATCGGCGGCGTAGTCTCGGCACGCGACATCAAGCTTGGCCAGCACGTCACGGCCGACAGCGTTGCTTTCCGTATCACCAATACCAGCGAACTCGTGGCTTACCTGCAAATTCCGCAGGCTGAACTCGCAAAGTTCGCCACGGGCCACAGCGCGAATCTCGCAGTTGACTCGATGCCGGACGTTGTTTTTGACGCAACGATTGCTCGCATCAGCCCGACCATTGATACGCGCAACGGCACGTTCAAGGCAACGGCCGTGATCGGAAATGACTCCGGCGAACTCGTTCCCGGTATGTTCGCCCGCTTCACAATCGCCTACGAAAAACACTCTGACGCGTTGCTGATTCCGAGCGTCGCGGTCATCGAAGAAGATGACGAGGCCACTGTCTATGTCGTCATCGATGGGGCCGTATCGCGCCGCATTGTTGAAACCGGCATCGCCAGCGAAGGTCGGGTCGAGATCCTGGGCGGTCTCGAAGATAACGAAGAAATCGTCGTCGTGGGCCACACCGGCCTGCGCGACGGCAGCAAAGTGCTCGCAAGTAATAAGGCGGTCGACAGCTTTACGGGCTGAGCATCCGCGCCGGCGCCGTCGGGCGCCGGGATTCTGCGCGGGAACATAAGGGAGGGTCCGATGCCGCTGAATCAACTGGTTCCAGCCGTGCTCGCGTGTGCGCTTATCCTGGGTGCGTGCGCTCAAGAGGAATCGCCGGAAAGCGAGACCACAGAAGAAGAGGTTATTGCCGTACCGGTTGAGGTCGAACTCCCGGTGCGCGGCGACATCTATGCCGTGTATTCGGGTACCGCGCCGATCGAGGCGTTTGCCGAGGCGGACGTCATCGCCAAGGTGGCCGGAGAGGTCCGCGAGATCCTCGTTGAGGAGGGCGATGACGTCAGGAAAGGCCAGGTGCTTGCCCGGCTCGACGGTGACCGGCTGCGACTCGAACTGAACCAGTCGGAAGCAAACCTGCGCAAGCTCCAGCGCGACTACGAGCGCAACCTCGACCTCAAGGACAAGAACCTGATCTCGAGCGGCGATTTCGACAAGATTCGTTACGAGATGGAAGCACTGGAAGCCTCCTACAATCTCGCCAAGCTGGAACTCGACTACACGCAGATTCGCGCGCCGATCGACGGCGTCGTGTCGAATCGCTACGTCCGCATCGGCAATACTGTATCGGTCAACGACCCGATATTCGAAGTCACCAGCCTCGACCCGCTGGTTGCCTACCTGCACGTGCCCGAGCGGGAGTACCGCAATATTCACCAGGGCCAGGTCGTCGGCATCGATATCGACGCCCTGGCCGGGCAGCGCATCGTCGCCGCGGTGACGCGCGTGAGCCCTATCGTCGACCCGGACACCGGCACCTTCAAGATCACGATCGAGATCAGTGACGAGCAGCGCCGCATCAAACCCGGCATGTTCGGCCGCATCAACATCGTCTACGACCAGCACGTCAACGTGCTGCAGGTACCTCGCAGCGCCATACTCGAGGAAAGCGGCGAAACCAGCGTGTTCGTGGTCGAAGATGACAAGGCGATACGCCGGCAGGTGGTCACTGGCTACAGCAACGCCGGCATGATCGAGGTCGACGAAGGTCTTGCTGACGGCGACCAGGTCATCACGGTTGGCCAGATCGGCCTGAAAGACGAGGCCCTGGGAACCAACATTAACGAAAACGACCTCGAAGAAACCCAGGTGAGCGACAATGCGCCGACTGATTGAGATCGCGACGGAACGTCGCGTCACGATCGTCATGCTGATGGTCGCGATCGTGCTGTTCGGCATGGTGTCGCTGTCGCGGCTGAAGCTCAACCTGCTGCCGGACATCTCCTACCCGACCGTAACGATTCGCACCGAGCTCACGGGCGCGGCGCCGGTCGAAGTCGAGAACCTTCTGACCAAGCCGATCGAGGAGGCCGTTGGCGTCATTCGCAACGTGCGGCTCGTACGGTCGGTATCGCGATCGGGCCAGTCGGACGTCACGCTCGAGTTCCTCTGGGGCACCGACATGGATATCGCCGGCGTCGACGTCCGCGAGAAGCTCGACATCCTGACCCTGCCGCTCGAGGCCAGCCGCCCGCTGCTGCTGCGTTTCGACCCGTCGTCAGAGCCCATCATGCGACTCGGGCTGCTGTACAGGGAAGACGCCGGCGCGGAATCGGCCGAGGCGCGCCTCAAGACGCTGCGCCGGCTCGCCGAAGACCGTATCAAGACCGATCTCGAGGCCGAGGAAGGCACGGCCGCCGTCAAGGTCAGTGGCGGACTCGAGGATGAAATCCAGATACGTGTAGACCAGCAGCGGCTGTCCCAGCTCGGAATCAGTATCGAACAGATTGCGAGCCGTATCCGGTCCGAGAACGTGAACCTGTCCGGCGGC
>JAAUYK010117050.1_pt1 | contig 10769 bp, 14 predicted proteins | sample 7278021 | NCBI WGS metagenome assembly JAAUYK01 (sample SAMN14350223, study PRJNA611818) | marine sediment metagenome | isolation source: surface marine sediment (1.8m) | place: French Polynesia: Moorea | collected 2018-08
CCTCTTCGACGAGCTAGACTGTTTCTTCCCGGGCGAGGTCACCTCTTCCGGGAAGAAACAGTCTAGCTCGTCGAAGAGGCGAGGCGCCGCGACCGGGAGCCGGAGCGGAGGGGGCGCGCAGGGCGTAGGCGCGTCGTCTGGCCCCAAGATGCCGGGCTTTCCGCAGCGCGTGTTGCCCGCCGCCGTTGCCGCCGAGCCGGCCGCTGTGCCGACGGCCTCATCTTCGTCGTCGTCGTCCTCCCCCTCCCTGAACTCGTCCGGCGCGGCTCAACGGCGGAAGAAGGAGGCGGCGGGGAGCCCGTCCTCGACGACGACGCAGCAAGTGCTGGTGAAATTCGAGGACGCCACCCCGACCTCGGAGGCGAAGGGAGGCGCCGCCGCGTCCGCGTCGGGAAGCAGCGCGGCCGAGACGGAACCTGAAACCGTTGCCGGGAGGGAGACGGGCGTTGTCGCGGCGACGGCGGTGGCTTCGAAACCCCCGGCGACGGCGTTGGGCGCCGCTGTCGTCGCTGCATCGTCCTCTGGCAGTTCTACGCCGCGAACCAAGGACGGCGGCTACGACTACCAGTACGAGTTCAGCGAGACGAGGAAGGTGCTCGACGAGTTCTTCACCTCCGACACTACGATTAAGCAGGCTGCGGCCCCGATCGCGACCGTCGAGAGCAGCAGGCGGCTTCCCGCGCCGGAGGAGAACTTCATGGACCTGAACTACACGCTGACGCGTCGGAGCGCCAACGGCGGCAGTAGGCAGCAGCACCATCAGGCGGCCAGCAACGGGTACGCCTGTCAGACTTCCGGCCAGGCCGGCCAGGCTCCGGAGGGCAACCCGGCGGAGGCCGCTTCCGCCGCCGCAGACATCCTCCAGCTGCACCACCCGCAGGTCGGCCTCTCTCCCCTCGACCACCAGCCGCCCATGATCGTGGGCAAGGCTGTGGCGGCCTTGTCCTCCTCCGACGTCACCATATCCACTTCTTCGTCCGTGACGACCACGGGCGGCAAGTCGAACGGAACCGACACCGGCTACGCCACCCTGAACTCCCCCGACTCGGTACGACATAACTTGGCTGCCGCGCAAACGCAGCCATCGGCTTCGCAGTCTTACCAACAGGCGCCGCCACATTCGCAGCCTCTATCCATGCAGCAGTCGCAGCACCCGAAGTCTGCCGTTGTGGGCGGCGGGGTAAATCCCCCTCAGCGGGGCGCCCAGCAGCAACAGCACGTGGAATTCAGCCGGGTGCTCCAGACTGTGCACGATTCCTCCGGGGCACTGTCCTCCTCCACGTCGGCCACCCTGGTACCGACGGGACCGGGCGGCAATCCGGCCGCCGCTCCGGCCGGGTCGGCCGCCAATGCCGTCGGCGGTGGCGCCGCCGGCGCAGACTGCTCTCGCAACTTCACCCTCTCTCCGGAGACCACGGACTGCGACTCTGCCGACCTGGAATCCGAAGTCTCTATGAACGAGGGCTCCTACCACTCGTCCGGCCCTCGGATGCACACCTCGATGCCCGTGCTGGAGGACGGCCTCTCGTCGGGACACGCCTCCGACCTGGAGGACGACGTCGTATACTCGAGGTAAGCCAATTTCTCGTGCATGCCTACGAACATTCGTCCGTTTCCTTGCGAGTGCGTGCTAGCTGCGCGATCGAGTTCGTTCGTTCCTAGCTCTACCAGCTCCTTCGCCGTCCGTCCTACCATCCTCGGCGGATGCCAAGCATGAGTGGAGATGTATGGAAATTCCTCCTCGATCCCCCAGCTCCTAGCTGTCTCCCTCCCTTCCTTCCTCCTTCCTAGCCACTAGAAGACAGACAGACAGACAGTTGGAAGAGGAGAGGAGGAGCGAGCGAGTCGCTTCCGGACCTCATGCCGTGTGACGTTTCCTTCGTTTGAGTGTCTACCTCGATCCATTCTACGCAAATGCGTAAGGCCACTTCGGAAATGCGATCGAGAACTACGGAAATTTGAAAGCCACTCTCCGAGTTCTGCCGCCTTAATAGCAGCTTCCTTTACTATGCGAGAGCGGCGGCGGCGGCATTGCAAACAGGCTGGCATCTCTCTTCCTCCTCCTCGCCGTCGCCGTCCTCCTTTCCAACCGACCGACCGGCTCTCGTCTCTAGGAACCATATATTTCGAGTTAGGGCGCCGTTAATGCCATTGTTGATGGGCTCTTCGAACATTTCCACGCAGGAGAAGGAGCTAGCCAGGCGAGAGAGCGAACGGACGTGCAGCGACCGGGATCTCCTTGTGCGTTGCGCCGGCGGCGCCGGCGGCCTCGTTCACGGGAGGCGGCGGCTAGGATCCTCTCCGGGCATGAAAACTGCCTCTCGTTCCCCCAAGTTTATTTGAAGCGGCGGTTCGATCGATCGATCGATCGACTGCCTCGAAATTAATTCAGAAGTGGACTTCATTCAGGGGAAACCAGGGCCAGCCTATCCCTTCCCCGTTGAGCTAATAAACTGGTGTACATGAATCGCAACATCAGTCCCTTATATAGAAGCTGTCCTCCGCAGCATGGCATATAGGAGAGGAGAGGGGAGGGGAGGGGACTGGACGAGACGGAGGGGACACATGTGGCAGCATTCCAAGAAAACACGTGCCGCCATCGGTCGGTCGAGCTAGCATAGCAGTAGCGACTGGCCAAGAGAGAGAGATAGGGAGACTGACCACATGCCTCGGTCTCGGCAGGCCGGATGGAGACCAATTTTCCCGTTGCCTCGGACTCTATTCACTTATTAGCTCCATCGCGTTGTGTTAATTTTGTCCGCTTTCCTTCTTCAAGAGCACTAGTCATTGTATGGATATAACGTACCTCTATGTTTATAGCGAGGTTTGACCTTTAAATTTACGGGGCAAATGTCATATTCGATCTGCAGTATACTAAGTGCAGTGCCGACAATGGAAAGCACACACATGCCTAGTAGACGTAGCAACAGAATAGCCTAGGACCTGGCTACGTGCAGTATAGCGACGCAAGCGAAAGGATAAGGCGAGGGTTAAGGGCTCTCTCTCTCCCCTCCCTCTCTCAATGGCGGCTGAGCTTGTTCAGTTAATATTTGACAGCCGTGCTAGAGTTACCTTGCCTTGTCCGTGCTCGTGACGCAGGCAGATACCTACCTCGACTCTCTTGTTATACGAAAGTGCCGAATGGAGATGTCAAGACGAAGCCAGGGAGGCTGCTGGATAAGATTTGCATTTTGATTGGATTTGGTTGGCGGCGGCGCGGATCAGCTGGCTGCTAGCTGCTGCTGCTGCTTTGTCCTCCCGCCCGCCGCCGTAATGCTTTTGATGAGCTTGCTGTTTCGGAAAGCTCCGGACGTAGGAGGACGGAGATCATCTCAGCTAGGCGGAGATTCTTCCATATCGTCCGGGATGATCAATGTTGAAAATGAGAGCTGGAGTTAGATCGACGCGATAAGTTGCTCCCTACTTGCATCCGTGCTCCATCTTATTACGAGATGTTTGTCTGAGCGGACAAGCTCTTCTGTTTGCAAGGCTTATGCGGCCGGTCCGATAAACGAAATCGATCGGCCGGCCAGCCAAGATCTTGAGGTCGATCGGCCGGCCGGTTCCTCCTTTCGGATCATTCGGCGTCCCTACATCCCAGATCTGGGATGGGCGAAAGAAACATCGAATCTCGTAGGCCGGTTGCTGCATTTCATTAGCCGGCTAGCTAGGGATTCGGAGCAAAGTTTCGGCTGTCCATTCGCTCTGTCTCTCCGATCCTAGCTTCGTTCGTTCGTCTGACCGACTTTCCTCTCCTCGTCCTCCTCCCTACAAGATCCCACCGAATGCAAACACCGAGATGGAGGAGGAGAGTGAGCAGTAGAGAAAGTTAGAAGGAAGGCAGACAGGCAGCTAGCTCGCAATAACCTCGGCTATTGGGATATGGCGGGCTTGGAAACCCGATCATAGTTCCCTATTACTCGGGAGCAAATCCAATGGCCAATCTCTTAGCCCCGTTTGTAAAAGAATGTGTAAAAGGGTCTAAACACCCTGGAGTCATACCCGTCTGTCCGGGGATGTGTGTGTGTGCATGTAGATTCGATTGGAAGGTCGGCGTTGAGGCGTGAAAAAGGGGAGCGAGGGAAGGATCTGTTAGATACAACGAGAGAGCAATGGTGAGAGGGGGAGGAGGGAGGGATCGAAGCTCCGTTAACGCCGCGTACATCCCGGCTGCCTCACTGGTGATAAAGTTGGCGAAGACGGAGAGAGTGAGGATCGAGAGGGACATCATCTAGCTAGCTAGCCCTGCCCCCTCTCTCTTCCCGGTTGTTTTTCTGCTAATGCCCCCGAATCCCTTCGCAGCTAGGGATGCAGCCCCTCCGTCATACCGATGGGATGGCTCGAGCCGCCACCGATCGATCGATCGATCGATCAGACCGTTTTCTTTTCTAGCCAATGCAGCGAGTGTGTATTTCTTCATCATGCCATACAGTGTAATGTAATATTTTTTATCGAGTCCACCCACCCACCTCAGTCCCCCTCTTTTTGTCGACCGAGGCCCGAGATTGCTCTTGAAAGTGGGCCGTATCATTAGATGGAGCTAGAGCTTGACTGCCCCGCCCGGCGTGCTAGCTGCGACAGGGGCCAGACCTGACTTCGCTTCGGCCGCCACGCACGTCTTGTCGCGAGTGTCACGAGAGGAGAAGAAGAAGAAGGAGAGAGAAGCTGGGCTGCTCCAGTCCATTTTTTCGACAAGAGGGCCCGGCCCCCGTCCCGTGATTTCGTTCGTCCGTCCGATATCAAGTTGTGCCGATCCTATGGTTAAACGTCGCTTGGATGAAAGCCAGCCTTCCTCGATCCTGCCTTCCCTCCCAACTCCCTCTCCCTTCCTCCTCCTTTTCCATCGGGACCTTTGTGGCAGGCGGCACGCGACGAGAATCACAATCAATTCCGCTCCGCTCAGTCCGTCCGTCCTCCGGAGCCGTTTTGATCCTCCCTAGCTCGCGTCGTCCCTCTTTATAGCTAGGTTGCTGGATGGTAGTCGCGACACTTTAACGTAATATTGCCCAGTTTCCTTCACTCTGCTTTTTTTCTCGTCTTTCGTGCTTACTACGGAATGTGCTGTCCGATCTCGCTTTCTCCACGTTTAGAAGTTCGCATCAGAATAGTAGCCTCCGACTGGTTTGACGAGCATCGAAGTTTATTTAGTTTTTTCCTCGAGTCTCCCATTGTTCGTCTCTGCAACTCCTGTTTTCCTCCTTTCATTTCCGTCCGTACGTCTTTCCCCGTTATCACGCGCGCCTTCTTTCTGCTTTTGGCGGTCGCCGCAAGCGAGCGAGGCGGGATCGGATCCGCCGAAAAAAGCTAATCCGTCCGTCCGTCTGTCTACCTGCTTCTCGATCTCAGACACGTACGAGATGAAAACTGCCAAATAGTATACTCCCGTGACGCCCGTACTATAGATAGAAGACCCACTCACGGATCACTCTCCTCCTCCGTTTTCAGTTCCGGGTCGGTGATTCTGAAGAAGCCTCACCACGGAGGGAGCGGCGGAGGCGCTCAACAGCAACAGCAGCAGCAGGTTCACCCGTCCACGTCATCTTCATCGTCGTCTGCCCCTCAGCCGGCGGCGTCGGCTTCGTCGGCGGGTTCGGTCGTCCGCAACGGCCTCCATGGCTACACCGGCGTCGGCCGACCTCTTCGCCAGCAGCAAGATTCACGCGCCGGTGGAGGAGGCAACGCCGGCAACATCGCCGCCGCCGCCGCGGGCAAGGGCGCACCCTTGCCGCTGTCCGGGGCAGAGTATCAAGGTCAGTATATACGTACGTAGAGAGTGCTATACCGATGCAGCGCCTGTAGGTCCGTGTTATTCTGCTCGTCACAGTAATAGGTTTATTGCATTAGCAACGCCAACGCTCTGTCTGCTACACTATACGCAATTGCTGTAACGACAGGTAGACGGCCTTTGTGGAGAAACTCAGGGTCAGGGTTTTAAGATTCCGATGATCGCACCTCTTCGTACATGCTTTACTAATTCCGCTGTGCGTACACGGTATAAGAAATTCATGTCGTACCATGGAACGATAGAGCGGCTTATACTACTCTCTTCATTCGTTCCGCCACCCGGCGTCGCGTCCGTGTCCGCGTCCGCCCCAACCTTTCACTGAGTATTGGTTTCCTATATCTAGGCCATGAAGTGAGCGAGCGTGCGGCCGAATCACTATATGGACCTACGCCAAGCTACTATATAGCGTTGCCGAAGCCAGCTTTGTAAGCCGCAACCGGGTCCCGAAGGGCCATGGCATGCTGGCGGCCGCGAGTCGCTTTTTGCGCGGGAAGTGCATTGTTGCCATTGAGAGTCCTAGAACCGTTGGTGCCATATGTTGCAATACTTAATGCCCTGTCTCTGTTGGGCTTGTAAATGGCTTTATAAAATCGCAAAACGTTATTCTGACATTTGTGATATATCTTAAGACATGCAATGTCGCGTTAAAGTTAGGCCTGCTGATATTGGTATTGGCTAGCCAATGCCGGTTTAGTATCCAATGTCTGGCATTGCCTCGGACGAATTCTATGAATTTTTGAGCCGCTTTGGGTATTGGGGTCTTGCAGACAAAATACGCCGTCAGGCAGACGGGAAGACCCAGTGCTTTTTCAGAGCCCTAGCTTCCTAGCTCCTGGCTTTGCTGACAAAAGGGCGAGACTTACGGCTAGAAGGCTTTCTCATTTTTCCCGAAATGCGGTTTCTCTCTTGCCCAGCTCCGTCCGTCCGCAATACGCTATAAGACATGTCACATAGGAGAGCTAGGCTCGCGAGAATGGGCTCCGGCGTCGGGTGCGTCGGCATAGCAATCGTCCGTCAGCCGGGTGGCCACTGGCTGCGTTTTTTTGCATAATGTCAACTGGTGTCTTTCTCTCCGGATAACGGCCGACACATATTTTGTAGCTGAGATACCGCAACCCCGCTAAGTACTAGCCTCCCTCCAGCCGTTATATCTCCTTTGCCGGTCCATTTGGCAACCCCTTATTTTCAAAGTAGTAATATCCCGTGGGAGGCATCAAGTTTCCTGCTCTAGTGTCTCCCGTCCTTCCGTACGTCCCGCTCCGGCTTTCAGCTCAGGGCTCATGTCGCTCGCTCGCTCGCGCGACGAGAACCACTTTCCTCTCTGTTTATAAATTGTATTTGTGCTCCCACTTCACTCTTGTCACGCCACGCCAGCCAGACGAGGCCCGGTCGGTCGGAGCACTATATGGTACTTTTTATACGAGTGCGCTGCATGTCCTCCAGCTCGATCCCACCGGCTGAGACTTTCTTCGCCGGAGACACTTCTTTCCCGTCCCGGCCGGATCAAAGTGCGGAAAATGTCGGATGAAAGTGCAGCTGGGAGGAGAGAGGGGGGAAGAGGTCGTTTGACAACTTCCAGCCAGAAAGAGGGACAGCTAGGGAGGGATAGGGGGACATCTGCTGTGACGGCTAAGGAGGAAAAGGATTCTGAATGGGCCGGGGGACGCCTGAAGAAAAAAGCTAGAGCAATCTCACGATTCATCTCCATAAATCGCGCCGTCATCACGACGCGTACGGTCGGCGATCTCGATCACATTCGCGACGGGGGAGGAGGGAATCGAAATTGGACAGCGTCTTTTTTTGGCCACGCGCTCGCTCGCTCGGCTGGCGGGCTGATTGGAACAGACAGCGGCGTTGCCAAGGCAGAAGACAGCCTGACATCTGACAGCGACGCTTAGAAACTTTGTCGCACTAAATCCATCCGCCACCTTCTATCGTCGCAGTGAGCGAGAGAGGAAGAGAGAGAGAGAGAGAGGAAGAGTGAGAGAGAGGGAGAGAGCCAGTTCCAAATTGCCTCTTCTTCCGCCTCCTCGCTGCATGGGAAGGATCGATCGGGGCCATTCTGCAGAATTAATCTCCCGGTCGGCCTTCCGTGCCGCCGCCGCCGCCGTAATACGTACTTTAGCTTCAGAAAGATGGAAGGCCGGCGGAAAGGAAGGGAAAGCACGCGAGCGCATAATTTATATACTGCGCAGTTCGTTCGTTCCTTTACTGGCAGAAATTTAATTCTACTCGAAGAACAATGAGCCTCGTGTCCTAGAAATGAGGGCCCCACGTTGCTGCCTCCGTCCGAAGTAATGCAATCCTTGATATCTTTGCTTGCCTGACCCCACGCACTACGTATAGTATAGTAGCTAGGTCGTCCAAATCCATCACTTTGGGACGGCCGGCCGAGCGTTCGCGTACAGTACGTCCTTTGCCAGTCCTTTGTCCGCGTGATGAAATGAGAAAGGGGAGGAAGGAGACGGCCGGGCCGTGGATTTCCCCTCCGAGTACGTCCAGGCTTCAGGGCCATGGAGCTATACTTTCACTGCTATACTTCTGCCATAACGTCCAATACCCCCGTAATGGACATTCCATAGATGGGCATGAAGCCGCCGTCCGCGTCCGGCCGGTTTCTTAAAAGGGCGAGCGAGGATCGGTATGTCGACAAAGGAGGAAGCTTTTATATTCTAGAAATTTTTCATCAAGAAAGGGTCTACTATACAGCCAGTACGTAGCGAAAGCAATAGATCTCCTCCTCTCTCTCCCTCTCTCCTTTTCGCCAAGCGTCATCAGTCTCTCATTTCTCTCCGTCCGTCCGCAATCGCGGCAGTACGTAATGCATACGACGAATAGAGGGAGGGAGCAGTCTTGACGTTACTGCGGATACGGACCGCAAAAGCCCCGCTGGTAATACTAGTATGTACGTAGTAACGGTGTCCGTGTCCCCCTCCCTAACGACTCCATTGTGTCCGATTACTTTTATCGCGCCCACAGTGGCCTTAGTTGTCCCGGCCTCCCCCTCCCCGAATGGAGAATCGAAACCATTCGCCGAGTACATTATGCACGGAGTCGCGAAAATGGGCATTACAAGATGCAACTCTGCAATATCATTACTTGTTCCTGGTTAAGGCGGTTTGGAACAGAAATGCATCCGTCCACTCTCATATTCAGCTACAGCAGGGCCCCTTTTGTTTCAACGCTCACGCGAACTCAAATTGGCGCCTGTGTGTGTAGCCGACTTCCATGGAAGCTGCTCGGACGGCGATTGCGGCCAGGTAACCAAATCTCTGTCCAAATTGGGCACGCTATATATTACCCGATATCGTGGCAAAGACGATTACCGCCTCCGCTACTAGATACATTTTATTCATGTGGCATAGAGCTTCGTTTTTATACGAAGCAGTTACGTAACCTCTGTCGGGCTGCCCTGACCTGGCTGGTCCGCCCGCCCGGAAGAGTTTTTTATCTGCTAGGGTCTGTCTGCCAGGCTTGGCTAGCCGTGGCTGGGGTATGTGATGCGTGCGTGCGCGCGAGGAGCGACTTCTTTAGCGACTCATCAGCTCAGCTACGTGTACGTAGAGGAGATGACCGTACGAGCATATGGTGCTATTTTCGGCGCATACAATGCGTGGGTAGTTTCTCCGGAGTTTCTACCATGATAGTAGGATCTTTGGGGGATTTCTGGTTGCCAAGTGCCAACGCTGCACATCCATTGCCGGCCGGGTGAGTGGGGTCTGTTGTTTTGGACCGACCGAACGAACGGACGCGGACGCCGGTTTTAGATTGGACCGAGTTTGTGCCGGCTGCTGGCGGCGGCTGCATGCATGCTGCCAGCTAGGCTATGAGCTAGCTGCTCAATGGGCGTTGGGCGGGTGTGGGTTGCTTGCTTTGCCTGCCAGCCGTACGTGCGTCGTGCGTGCGTGTGTGCATGATGCCCGAGCTCAATTCTCAAAGGGGTGAGCTGAGCTCGCAGTGTGGTGTGGAATGATGGAAAGGAGGATCGAGGAGGAAGTAGTGGAGGAGGCCAAAACACGTACGTCCTCGGCGGTGACCAAACCGAGTCAGCCTGCCGCTTGTTTTTGTCCCCCTTGAAGGAAGGAAGGAAGGAAGGCGTGAGCTGCGATCGAGTTGAGTGACGGACGCCAGCCCCTCCCTCGTCACAATCGCGTACAAGTACGTACGGTGCAATCAACCCCGTTGCGGATCACGCGTATGGTGAGATAGGCTCGTGAAACTCTCCCGGTGGAAACCCTTCACAGCTGGTCCCTTCATTAACTTCTCGCTCGGCCGACCGCCGGCCGTTTTCCTCTTGCTTGACCGTCCTTTCCTTGCTCGACTGTTGATTCAGAAAATAGCTGGCGAAAAGGGGACGGACGGACGGAGGGTCTGCCAGCTCTTAATTAGGACCCACTTGAAGAGTGGCGAACGGCCGCCGTGTCTTAACTTTTAGTGCGTCCGTCCGTCCGTCCGTCCAATCGCCGTTTCGCCGGCTTCCAGATGGCCCCAGTGCACTTAAGAAGGATGTGACCGAGCTAGTTGCTCCTAGCTCTGACAAACTGCTCATTTTATTGTAATTGCGACGGACAGTTACGTATGTTGGCTTCCGGCACTTCAATCTAGAGAGGACGCGCGGGGAGATTGCTCTTCCTTCCGCGAGCGAGTGAGTGTCAGCATGCAATAGTCGTCGGATGATTAGTGCTCGCGTACGTAAGCTCTGGCGCCAAATTAAGTGCCGCTCGTAGGAGTACGTTCGTTCGCTGCGGGCGGCCCACCGAGATGCTTGCTCACTGACTCTCTGATCCGTCCGTCCGTCATCAGCTCGGCCTCGATCCCGCCGCCCCCCGTCCGTCAGACCCTCTCGCTTCAGTTGCAGTAATGAAGCCTCGCTCGCTCGATCCTCCTCCTCTTCCTCCTCTGCTCACATGATCCATCTCTCTCTAGATGACAGGAGGTGGCGCCGGGGGGAAGCCCGGCAACGGATTACTGCTCCCGACGCGAC
>JAAUYK010027244.1_pt1 | contig 10767 bp, 8 predicted proteins | sample 7278021 | NCBI WGS metagenome assembly JAAUYK01 (sample SAMN14350223, study PRJNA611818) | marine sediment metagenome | isolation source: surface marine sediment (1.8m) | place: French Polynesia: Moorea | collected 2018-08
GGAGGGAAGGATTCCAGGACCGGAAGAGGCCAACAATATGTCGCTGGCTAAAAAGTGAACGAATTCTCCGAAGATCGTGAAAGGGCCTCTTGCATAATCGGTTCTAGCGTGCGCCTTACAGAATTCGCGACCAACTGCGGACACGGGCGGCAAGGAAAGAAGTGGGTACGGACGGACGGCATACACGTCAATATTTGGACAAGCCGCCGTACGCGATCGTGAATGAGGTGGGGTAACAGCAGGACGACGGCGACTGCGACGGCGGCGGCAAACTGCGTCCTCTTCACATCCCACAGCTACGAACCGCTCGTCACCGTAATGGAACAGAATAAGAACGGGGCCGGCGGCAGCGGTGGCGGCGACGGTAGCAAGTCAAGCAATCCCTTTCCGTGGCCGCCGAAGCCGCCGCCAAACATGAAGAAGGCCCTCTCCGAGCCGTGCAACATTGTCACCAGCCTGACCAAACAGTCCAAGATCGTAGGAGACCCGAACAGGTAGGGATCGATCGGGCTAGCTGCTCAAGTGCATTGCATCATGTACGTAGGCACGTACCGCATAATCGACATTTTATTAGGCGTGTCTCCGAGATCTATGCCATGGGAAGCAGCAGTCGGCGGCGGGGCGGGAGCGGGGCCGGCGACGGAATCTCCTACATGGTCGACTCCTGGCGGAAGATGAGCTCCAAGATCCACGACAAGAGGCCCGACATCGAGAGGGCGGTGGAGGGCGAGGACGAGGAGAGGTTGCGCTCGCTCTGTGAGGAGGACAGGGACGCAGCGGCGGCCGCGGCGGGATTCGCTATCGGAAGGGATTCCCCTGACCGGCTCGACAAAGTCTTGTCCATTGCGCAGTACGTAATTGATAAGTTTTACTTTAACCAACTATGCACTTGTTACACAATTTCACTTACCCTTGCAGGGCACTTGGATTCGATCCCGAACTGGACCTGCTGGACGCCGACGGCAACGGCATCCTACATATCGCGGCCCGGTCCGGCTCCCTCCTCTCCATGGAGCTCCTCTTGCAAAAGTACGGCTTCAACCCCAACAAGTGGAACTCAAAGGAGACTTCGACTTCGCTGCACGCCGCCGCCAGCGAGGGCCAGCTGGACGCTCTCTTGCTCCTGAAGAGCTACGGCGGCAACATCAACGTGGGCATTGACGAGGGCAAGTCCGTGCTGCACGAGGCCGTCAGGTCCAACCAGCTGGAGGTGATCCGCTACCTGCTGGAGAACAAGGCGGACAAGATGGGCAAGGGCCGACTGACGGAGACGCCGTTGCACGTGGCTGCCGAGCAGAACCACTATCAGTGCGCCCGCCTCCTCCTCGCTGACGGCATCCTGGTGGACGCGAAGCGCGGCGAGGACCGCATGGAGACGGCGCTGCACGTCGCCGCCGCCAACGGATACCAGGAGACGGTGTCGTTGCTTCTCGAAAACGGCGCCAACCCAGACTTCGAGAACCGGATGGAGGAGACGCCTTTGCACCTGGCCGCGTGGGCCCATTCCGTGCCTGTGATGGAGCTGCTGCTCGAGAAGGGCTGCAACGTGAACGCGCGAGACAAGGACGGCCGCACGCCGCTCCACTTTGCGGTCAACAGCAAGGAGAAGGGCGGCGCGGAGAGCCTACACCTGCTGGCGAGGAAGAAGGCCGACCTGAACCTGACCGACAGCATGGGCATGACCCCGCTGCACCTGGCCGCCGAGAACAAGAAGTACAACCGGGTTCGGATCCTGATCCGTGCCGGTGCCGACCTCTGCGTGATGAACAAGATGGGGAAGAGCGCGTTGAACTACGTGTTGAAGCGCGTCCCCAGCAGCATCGAGTCGATCGTGGACCGGCTGGACAGCGGAGTGCAGATCGACTGGACTACCACCTCGGAGTCCGATGCTGCCGAGCTGCTCACCTACAGCAACACCGTCAAGATGGACTTCAACTTGGTGATGCCGAGCAAGGCAAGCGGCGCCACCAGCAGCGACGTCGCCATGTTCAACGAAATGCTCAAGATCCACGCCAACGACTCGGCGCGCCTGCAGAAGGTTCTAATGCACCCCCTATCACTCTGCTTCCTGCACTTCAAGTGGCAGCAGGTGCGATTCCTATACTACTTTCTCCTCCTCAGCCACATCATCTACTCGCTCACCTTCACCGGCTACGTCGTCCTGCTCTACGGCCACATGTGCAACCCGGCGGAGCTCGAGGTGTCCGACATCGATGTGCTGTCCAGGTTCACGCTGCAGATGAGCTGTGACACGAGCAACAAGCCGATGCTCGGATTCACCGTATTCCTCTGGTTCATGCTCGTCTTATTCATCGTTCTGTACTCGCTGAAGGAGATCACAAAGTACTTTCACCTGAGGAAGAAGTACTTCCACGAGTGGGAGTCCATACTCAACCTGATGACCATCGTCAGCTTCCCCCTAATCAGCTTCCACCAGAACCCGTTCGGCGACGAGCCCACCACCGTCTCAAGCTGGCAGTTTCATGTGGCCGGGATCGGCGCCGTCATCACCTGGGTGCTGAACATGTTCCTCGTCGGCAAGATCCCCAAGTTCGGCAAGTACGTGCAGATGCTGATCGCCGTCGGCTGGAACTTCTTCAATTTCTTCGTGGCCTACTTCTCGCTGGTGGTGGCGTTCGCGCTCGCCTTCGTCGTCCTCTTCCCCAGCGAGATCTCCTTCAGCAACTTCGTCACGGCTCCGATCAAGGTGCTGGTGATGATGACCGGCGAGATCGACTACAACAGCCTCTACTACCCCACGAACCAGAAGATCAACCTGAGCGTGGACGCGAACGGCTCGCTGACGGGCCAGGGCGCCATCGAGGAGGTGCCCGCCAACCAGATCTTCCCTCTCACCGGCCACTTCCTGCTCGCCGTCTTCATCGTCATCGTGTCGATCGTGATCATGAACTTGCTCTTCGGTATGGCCGTGTCGGACGTGCAGGAACTATACAAGACGTCGCGGATGCACCAGTCCATCCAGCAGGTGGCCTTAATCGGGTACCTGGAGAGCATCCTCTTCTCGCCGCTATTCTACAAGATCCCGTCGCCGCTGCAGCGCTACCTCTGGAAGAAGCTGCACGGCCTCGAGGGCAAGTACGGTAACGTTCGCGACGTCGAGATCGACAGCTACGACAAGAAGAGGGTGCTCCCTTCATACCTGAACAAGGCTCTGAAGGACGTCTGTCTCAAGTAAGTACTTGATTTAGCTAATAGTATACGTAAAATGGCTCGCGACAAAATAAAATTATCATATTTCACTCAGACTTCAAGACCGGAAGCGAGGTCGTCCGACGGTACACAGCCTGCAGAGCACCATCAACCGCATGGAGAAGCAGATGGAGCAAATGCAGAAGTTGCTATTGGCCGTGGCCAGGGCCAACGGAGTCGCTATGACGTCCTCCGGAGGCTCGTCACCGACAATGTCCACCGATGACGACAAGAGAAACGGTGATAACTTCGGTGGCGGCAGGGGGAGCGGGATCTACTTCGGGGCGGACGCGACCTCCCTCTCGTCGGACTTCACGGACTCTCCGGCCAAGAGAGTGTCCATGGTGTCGCAGACCTCGGGGAATCAGACGAGCTTGACGCTCATAAGCGAAGAGGAGGAGGAGGCGGCCGCGACGAGCACCTCCAAGGTGTGACCGTGAAATACGTACGTTAACTTATACATCATACATCATAGGGCTGTTGGCGTCATACAGGGTCAGATCATTGTTATAGAATTGCATGGTTATGTAATACATTGCAGTACGACTCAATCGCGAATAAGAAGGCGTTCAAGGCTTCCCGCTCGCTCGCTAGCTCACAGTTGCAGCTTTATGGCGAGCACTGCGGGAGGAGAGACGTGAGCGTTTGTAGCTCGCGTTCGTACCGTCCCGTACTTATTCTCCACCCAACGCCGCGCCGCCGCCACTTCCCCAGAAATTCTCCCGCGCGTCCGTTCTCTCCTGCCTGCCTGCCCTCGCTCACTATAACCTGGGGGTCTAGCCGCAGCGCAATACGCGTTAGCTCAACGAAAGATTATTTTACGCAATAATTTATTCATTCTTCATGATGTCTACAGTCGAACATGGCGCTTTAGAACCTAGTAGGAACTTTGGCGAAAAAAGGGACTGTGTATGATGCATGCGTTCATCCTTTAAACACGTTGCCAACCGAGTTATCCTAGGGGCTCTCAGTAGTCTTTGGTACCTGTACAGAACCTCTGCCTTCTCGCCCGACCGACCGACCGACGCTTTTGTGCATACCACCAGCATCGCATCGTCAGGCATAGGCCAGACAGCGAGAGTGTGAGATCGAGAGAGATGCTAGCTTTGCTCACCATACAATCAGCGAGCGATTTAGCGTCGGTCGTTGTGGATTAGTACTTCGGTCGATGCAGACGCGGACGCGTATAGTTTATCATATCGGGACCCAGAAAGAAAACTCGTTATCATCTCTCTCAAGTACCTCGAGATTTAAACAGAGCTAGAACTAGTGGTCGGAATCTTGTTTGCCTTATTGCTCAGATCCCTCACTCGATCTCACTCTCGCTCGCTCGCCTGCCTGCTCGTAATAGTGATAAAGGGAAGCAGCGAGATACGTGGGATAAGGAGTTCCCATTCCTTATCGTAATCAAGGCGAGGCTGGCGCTCGCACGAGGCGTCGCCATCGGTCCCGGTGCGGTGGTCTATAGTGTGCAGGCAGCTATAGGGTTAATTATCTGGGCGTGACTGGGGAACTTCCGCCGCCACCATGTTCGACGTGTTCGGGTCCGTCAAGGGGCTGATCAAGCTCGACACGATATGCATCGACAACAACGTGTTCCGGCTGCACTACAAGGCCACCTTTATCATTCTCGTCGTGTGCTCGCTGCTCGTCACATCCAGGCAGTACATCGGAGACCCCATCGACTGCATCGTCGAGGAGATCCCCAACAACGTGATGGATACCTACTGCTGGATCCACTCGACCTTCTCCGTGCCGAACAAGGTGGCCGGCGTAGAGGGGATGGACATCGCGCACGCGGGTGTTGCGCCGCCGGCTGACCTTGAGGAGGGAGAGGAGCTGCGATACCACAAGTACTACCAGTGGGTCTGCTTCACTCTTTTCTTCCAGGCCCTGCTCTTCTACATTCCGAGGTGAGAGTTGAAACTGATAAGTCCGAGTATTCAGCGATCACACTATTTACGTAATATCTATCCTAGGTACTTGTGGAAGACTTGGGAGGGCGGCAAGTGTCGCATGCTCGTGCAGGAGATGAACGTGCCGATCGTCGATCAAGACACGAAGAAGGACCGCATCAAGCTGCTCGTCGACTACTTCACGGTGAACAGGCATAACCACGAGTTTTACGCCATTAAGTTCTTCATCTGCGAGCTGCTCAACTTTGTCAACGTGGTCGGGCAAATCTACTTCATGGACTTCTTCCTCGGCGGGGAGTTCACCACCTACGGCTCCGACGTGCTGGCCATGACGGAGCTGGAGCCGGAGGAGAGGGTCGACCCCATGGCCAAAGTCTTCCCCAAGGTGACCAAATGCACTTTCCACAAGTTTGGTCCGTCAGGAACCGTTGAGAAGTTTGATGGCCTCTGCGTGCTCCCGCTGAACATCATCAACGAGAAGATCTACGTCTTCCTCTGGTTCTGGTTCATCATTGTTGCCGCCATTAGCGGCGTGCAGCTGATCTACCGCCTGATCTGCATGTTCACGCCGAGGATGCGCGAGATGCTGCTGAGAGCTCGCGCCCGGCTCGCCCCCATGTACCAGGTGGAGACGGTGTGCCGGCGGCAGGGCATGGGCGACTGGTTCCTCCTCTACCAGCTCGGCAAGAACATCGACCCGCTTGTCTTCAAGGAGTTCGTCAACGACCTGTGCCATAAGATCGAGCAGAGGGACCGCGACGCGGAGTCACTCACCGCGGGAAACTAACTAACAATCGAATTCCAGCTGAAATTCGTACATTAAAGTCGCCCGTAATGTAAATCGATGTATTATTCTTGCATTTATACCGTATCGTATACATACATATATGCCTTGACAGTCACTTTGGTAGCTTGTGCTAAATACGTAGCTAGTCTTTCCATTCGTACACGAACCGCATCTAACCCTAACCTGATCGGTGCTAAAGAAATAGAAATAATTCCGTAGTACACGTACCTAGCTGTGTCCAGTTTTACATAACATTTTATTATACTCAACTTGGGATATATATGTCCACACACAAAATAGAGGCAACATTCATACTGAACGGAACGGCCGCCGCTAGCTGCGCGTCTCCGAAGGTCGGGACTCCTCGGCGAGGGATATACGTATATGGTAGACGGAGGCGATCGAGAGGAGCGAGCGAGCGAGAAAGCCGACCGACCGACCGACCGTCGGATGGAAGGAAATGAGGCCGATTATTAAAAGCTAAGGCTGCTCCATTGATATAGTGGTAGCAGCTGTCTGTCTGGATTGAGAATCCAGTAGCTATAGCGAGCAGAGATCGTTTCTTTTTGCCCAGTTCTTCTCTCTTTCGCTCCGTCCATATTATTCCCCACCGTGGGTCTCTTGCATCGGACACGTAGCATGCTTTCACGTCCGCCCGTTTGCGAGCGAGCATAGCGACTGACTTCATCGCCCGGCCTACAGCTCGACTGACTGGCTTTATACGTACATTATAGTATACGTCGTATGCATGTGTATGTATGTAGTACCTAAAGTCTTAAGCTGCTCCTGCTGCTGATAGAAAAATGCTAAGTTTTTTCTCTTCTGTTTAGTCTTCGATGATCGATCGATCGATCGCTGCCCACTAACTGCTTCTCTCTTCTCTTAATTGCGCTCATTCGATCGTGTACGTACGTCTTTCGCTCACCTTTTTTGCATCACCATATCCTTCCAACTACACACCGTTATGTTCTGCTCTGAATGTCGGGCTGGGGAGGGAGGGAGGGAGGGGGTGTTAAGGGCTAGCTGGCCATTCATCGCGTTGCCTACCTCCGATATATAACGTCAATGAATTAATAGTAATACTGGGAAAACTCGGAGTTCAGCCATGGAGGAGGAGGAGTCTATGTGATTGGCTGACGGTCGATCGATTGGAGCTAGGGAGAGCTAACGCCCGGCCTTCATCCATCAATCCATTCATCTGCCTGGCTGCTGCTGAAATCCTATTCCGCTCTCTTATTTGGGACAGTTACTTGTACAGTACTATTGGCGCTAATCACAGAAACGGTAGTATTCTCTTGGGAGCGTTTCAGACTCGATCGCAGCTAGGCAGCGGCTTTGGATGATGATGATGGCAGTAGGATCGATCGAACTATGTCCTTGCTTCTGTCTGCATATGTGTGTGAGTGTGGAACAATATCTAGATGTCGACAACCAAGTTTCGTGTGTGAGTGAGTGAGATTCTTTAATTCTTTCGAATGCTGAGATTGGAGGTGGAGGGCCGATCGATCGGACAGGAAGAATATGCTGGCGGAAGGAAGGAAGAAATATCAAAAGCAAAACCGTTCAGTCTTTCTTCCGACGACTTCACATGTACGTACAGTTAATTGGATCAACGTATAGCTAGCTATAGTACAATTAATATAGAAATCATAATCTCCTGGGAGCTAATCACAGCAGTTTAGGTCGTCGTCGTCGTCGATCGGTGTTCTAGCTGTCTGTCAAACAAGCGATTATTGTGTGCTAACGTAAATACGTACGCGTACGGAATGAATCAGTGTGATAGCGATCGAGATCGAGCATCTGCCGGGATTCCCCCCTTCTAGCATATGGGCCGAAATTTCCAGTTTTGAGGACGTTCGTACACAACTAGTACTTTCGATCTTAATTCGTCAGCCTTGCAATTGGTCGTCTATGCTGCTTCCTTCCTCTTCTTCATATGTACACACTGATCGCATTCGCTCGTTCGCTATATCTAGCCAGCACTTTCTTCACCTTCTAGTAATTTGATGCTGCCAGTCAGTCAGTCAGTCAGTAACTAGTACTACATAAGAGCCTACTACGTACTGCCTCTTCTTCTTCTTCTTTCCTGATTTTGTACATAAGCATATCATCTCTTCTTCTTCTCATATATTACGTGGTAGTAGTAGTTTTTTTCTTCGTTTTTCAACCACCCGGCAGCAAGTAAATCGACCTCCGCTAGCTGCATGGTGTCCTAATTAATCGCCGGCTATTTTTGATCTGATCACACTACTGCTAAACACACGATCGATGTAGTATTCTGTTGTACCGCAGTCCATTCCAGATTCTTCTTCATTCCTCCACACCGAAGAACACATGATTGCGTAAAATTGCCTAAACTGTACGTACGCAATGGCTTGCAATGGTTCGTAGTAGTTGTTGTAGTATACGGTAGGATCGAGTAATGTAAGCACGCATGGTGCGTACGTACTATCTCCCTCTCTCTACTTGATCGTAAAAATCGCGCTAGCTTAATTCGTTCGCGTCGCTAGTGTTGAGTGTTCGCCGTACGTATGTCCGCCGGCCGCTGCCGGTCACGTGCACTGCTCTCTCTCTCTCGTCGAAGCCTAATATTGGGCGTTTTTCGAGGCAGGCAGGCATGTGGCCCACTGGTGGCGGAATTTTAAAACGTCCGTCCTTTGGGCTGGCTGGCCGCCGCCCGCTGTCATGAATCTCTCTTTTCGATCCTTCTGAATCTCCTCTCTTTACGCACTTAACTGCATGCGTCCATTAGTTGCGCCTCCAATCTTTATTATGTCTTTAAACGCATGGCTGACGGGAGACAAACGACTTTTGCTCACTGTTTGCCTTGCAAGTATCTAGCACCTTCTTAGAGAGAACTTGATCGCCGCCGCCTCGCGATGGATCGACGACGGCCCACGTCTTTATTGTACTCATATGCATGGCAGTCACTTTTCGTTCGCTGGTGTTTGTCCAGATATCTTGATACTCGATCGATCGATCCTTTAATTCCTTGCGCTTCATTGCTTGCGTTCTGCTAGTATATCTCTTTGGTTATATAGTAGTTCCAGGTGTAGTTATTACTGGTGTCCTCCGCCGATGCCGTTGGCTGTCACTCAAGTGTCCGAAAAGTCCTTGCCGAGGTGGCCGAGCTTCCGTGCGAGCTCGTGCATCACCTCCTTGAAAATCATCGAGTCGACGTTTTGGCCTGGAAAAGTGAGTCATATATTAGTACAGCTTAGAAGACGATAAGCCATGTCGCGATAAATACGTACCTAACATGTAGAAGAGGAACCAGTCCCCGACGTAGCTCTTCTTGACTATCGTGTTGATGACCTCCCTGCGTATCAGCCTGAACCTGATGTATAGCAGGTAGGCGCGCATCTTGGGGCTGATGACGATGATGATGCGGTAGAGGATTACGAGTATGCTCAGCACGGCGAGCAGGATGAACCAGAACCAGAGGAAGATGTACACCTTCTCGTTTACGATGTTCAGCGGGAGCAGGCAGAGTGCGTCGTGCTTCTCAACCTCGCCTGACGTACCAAATTTGTGGAACGTGCACTTGGTCATCCTGGGGAACACGTATATCAGCGGGTCGAGCCGATCCTCCTGGTCCTGCTCGGCGAACGCGATCACCTCCAGGCCGAAGGTGAGGAAGGCGCCGTCGAAGAAACGGTCCATGAGGAACATTTGACCTGGAAAGAAGGAAAGAAAGATACGTACGTAGAATGCATAAGTTGGCATGCAGCGAGCATCTAAAAGCGCGATCGACCGGCCCTCCACTCCCATTCTGCGAGTTTTGGCAAGCTAGCACGGAGACGGAGCGGGAATTGGGCTAGAGGACGCCGCGCGCGCCGGTTGAAAGCCACAATGTCCGTATGCGTAGTAGTATAGGATCTGCCCGGAGATTTCTGGCTAGAAGAGGAAGAAGAAAGCGCTCTTTCCATTTGCCTGGGGCAATATTGCATCATCATTTTTTTCTGCTCCCTAGCTTGCTCCCACCCTTCCCCCTTCTTGTTTAGAGAAATCCGACGTGCCCAGAATTCTCCCAAGAGCAAGCAAGAGCTACGCACTAGACTAGCTGCTGCTGTGTAGTAGTACTTGCGCGCGTGCCAGGGATGCAACTGGGCGCGTCCGTCGTCGGCGCAAGCCCCTTAACGATAAATCTCCGTCTGGCCGGCCGAGCTGTCCCAAGCCAACAGTTGCGCACTCACTGCTGCTGCTGTCTCTCGACGGGAAATTCTAATGAGGTTAAAATCCCTCTCCCACATGTGAGTACTTTTCTCTCTCTCCGGCCTGACTTTGCACAAGAGGACAGTCCTTACGGGCTTAGAACACATTCTCCATGGGCTGGATGCATGATTTAATTTTGTGCATACATTCAGCCAGGCGCATATACTGTACATACACATTACAAATACTGCGCACTCGGCGCCCATTATACCGGGCATTGGCTAATGGCGGTGTCTAGCTAGCTAGCTAGCTCTCTGCCGGCCGCCAAGGACAAATAATAATTAACACGGCCCATTACATGGGCATTGTGCGACGTTCAGATAGAGAGAGAGACAGACAGACAGACAGACGTACAGGAAGGACGAGCCGGAGAAGATCACGGGAGTCGTCTTATGTACGTGTGGTGAGATCTTTGAGGCCGTCCGCCGTTTTCCGAGAATAGACGGCAGCAATTGCTTACACGCAATATGCGACGAGCGAGCGAGCGAGCGAGAGGATCATCTCTTGCAGAAATGACAACGACTGTCTCTGAAGCAGCCGAGCCGAGCCACTTATACATCATACATCATAGGGCTGTTGGCGTCATACAGGGTCAGATCATTGTTATAGAATTGCATGGTTATGTAATACATTGCAGTA
>JAAUYK010112305.1_pt1 | contig 10767 bp, 7 predicted proteins | sample 7278021 | NCBI WGS metagenome assembly JAAUYK01 (sample SAMN14350223, study PRJNA611818) | marine sediment metagenome | isolation source: surface marine sediment (1.8m) | place: French Polynesia: Moorea | collected 2018-08
AGCAAAGACAAGCACGTGAACCGGCTGCTGGCCGACATGCAGCCCATCTCCGTGGTCCCGTTCGTGGAGCGCGCCGTCAACGAGCTGGACTTCCTCAAGGCGGTGGACGAAAGGAGGCACTTCTACGAGGAGGCCTTCGTCGGCAGGGCGGTGCACAGGTACGAGAAGTACTGGCTGCCCCTGCTCGCCGCCGTCTCCAAGGATCCCTCCTCCGACGAAAACTACACGCCCCCGCTCGACGTCCACTGGGTCTGGCACGTGCACATGCTCGCGCCTGTGGCATACGCCGGCGACTGCGTCAGACTGATCAACCGCGTCGCCGGACACAGACTGATGACCATGTGGCAGTTCAAACAGCAGAGGGAAAAGACCAAGGTCATCTGGGAGAAGATGTACCCCGACGTCCCGTTCGACATCGGGAAGGAGCCGACGGCGGCAGAGTTGGAGCAGATGAAGTCCTCGACAGCGGCGGCGAATGCGGAGGCGGCCGAGGGGGCCGCGGCCATGGTGAAGGCAGAGGAGGCCGAGGGGGGCAAGGCGGGAGAGTCAATGATCATGTACAACATCGCGGCGGCGGCGCAACGACAGGGAGTCTTCTACTACCAGGTGTCGCTTGACCACTACAGGGACGCCAAGTTCCTCTACGATGCCATCCTCCGCTACAAGATGTACTTGCACCTGAAGCGGCTGAACAAGGACACGTTCCTCGTGCCCTGCTACGACATGGATCTCATTTGGCACACACACCAGGTCCACCCAGTCATCTACCAGAGGGAGACGACCCAAGTGCTTGGCTTTGTCCTCAAGCACGATGACTCTGTAAACGACAGGTCGGCCGGCTCCAAGTTGAACAACGCTGACGAGGTTACGCGACGGCTGTGGCAGAATCTCTTCAAGGTCCCCTTTGCGAGGCCCGGGTCCATGTTTCGCGGCAACCCCCCGCAATCCAAACTCTTTCCGCTAACCGAGCGCTTCCAGAGAGGTCTTCTGGCACCCAAGGAGATGGACGTGGAGCTGAACGCAGTCAAGATGTCTTCCGTACCGAACATTTGTCGCGACGACAAGTCCTCGTCGTCGGCCATCTTCACGGTACAGCTCGAGACGGATACGCATGGGCTGACGAGCAAAAAGAAGTGCATCGACCTGTACTCTTCGGAATGCAACCTCAGCACCGGCGCCGGAGAGAAGCCGGAAGAGGTCAAGATCGAGAATCCGGAGGGCCTCGTCCACTTCGCCGTCTCCCACAAGAACTGCCCCAAGCTGAACTTGAGGCTGGCCCCCAAGTCGTCCAAGAAGTCGTCCTTCGCCAACTGGTTTGGAAACGGCCGGCGAGCGAGCATCGCCACCTCGGAAGCTCCCATTGATCTGTTCTCCCTGATGGGCAGCGGAGCCGGAGGCGTCAGACCGACCAACGGGGCTTCGGGCGGAGCTGCGACGTCGTCTAACGGAGCAGCGAGCGCCGGGGGAAGCGGCAGCGGCAGCAGCGACGAGAGGGCCAACTCGGACGAGACCCTGAGCGTCTCGCACCGACTCCAGGTGAACGCCAAGGACGCCAGCGGGAACTTCATCCTGACAGAGCTCCTCATGAACCTGACCAATGAGAGGTTGGGCACGCCCGCGGAGTCCCGATTCCGCATCCAGCCCGGCTCCTTCTACGAGTGCGTGATTCCCGAGGACGTGGAGAAGCTCTGGGGCCCCATCCCGATGCAGAAGCTGCCCACGGGCGTCAGCAACAAGTGCAGGGCGGTCACGCACGGGTATGCTTAAGTCCTAATGATTAGTGACCACAGGCATGTAAACTTCTTTCTTTCTCCAGATTGTTGGCCGAGAACAACAGCAAGCCGATGACGGTCTACTTGATCCACTCCCTGCCGCTCCTCATGTCGGCTGTTCAGATCTTCTGCGGGGATAAGATGGCCGTCGTTGCGCACCTGGTCGGACTCGAACAGCTGGGATACGAAACAGACCTCGGACTTACGACGGCGGTAAGTCAGATGGAACGCTTCACTACATTAATAGCATGGATAATCGACTATAGTACTGTATGTACGGTTTCTTCACATTATCTATCACCCACCTGTGCAGGTCATGAAGAACGATCTCAGCTGGCGCGGCATGCTCATAAAGGACAACGAGGGCGACTGGGGCATCTGCGTGGCCACCTGGCGTGGAATGAAGCCCGGACAACCCGGAGTGCCAGGCACCAAGGGAAACCCCGGCACGCCCGGAGTCAAGGGCAACCCCGGCCACTTCGCCATGAAGTTCGTGAATCTCCGCGATCGCAGCCGCAAGCCAGTATTCGTCGTGCTGCCCAAGGACGGCCGCAAGTACTCCTTCACCATCGACACTCTGAAGGTGAACCTAAAGAAGGGCCACATCACGGTGGCGCCCGAGGAGAAGGATGTGGTGCAGCACATGGCGCTGGCGTTCGTCACCACCACGCTCTACCTGCTCGTCCAGCCGCGGCCGAAAGTGCCGGCGACCAAGAAGGTCTCGCAGGGCCAGAAGAAGGTATGTCAACACAATTAAGACTTCCAACGAGAGCCACTATAATACGTGTTTAATACTTTCTAGGTGAAGCCGATCTACCAGGACAATGGAGAAGTGCTGATGCTGTACCACTGCGGCTGGTCGGAGATCCACTACATGCCGAGCAACTCACACATCAAGCACAACTGTGGCGGCGGCGCGGCGGCCGGATGCTGCAGTGGAGGCGGCGGAGACGCGGGAGGCTGCGGAGGCTGCGGGGGATGCGGAGGATGCGGAGGATGCGGTGAGTACAAGTGCGTACGCGTACGCAAACTTCCATCTCGTTTCTATTTTCGATCCCTTAACTCTTCCAGGTGGTTGCGGCTCCTGCGGAGGTTGTGGCGGCTGCGGTGGCTGCGGTGGATAAACGTGCGGTATGGCCACGCTCACGCCCGCCCGCCGGCCATCCTAACTTACTTACTAGTCAATAACCAAGATAACGCGAGAGATAAAGGCCGGGAAGGGAGGGACAGACATGAGGCCGGACGGAGGCCGACCGCCACAAGAATGGAGTGCATGTGACGTGAATATAAAAGTCGCGAAATGAGAAGTGAGTCGGGCGGCCGGCCGGGCGGCCTCGGTCGTTCGTCGGGCCGTTACGTCAGACATGACTTGTGAGTAAATTAGTGACTAGGAGGCAGCCGACGACCGGCCGGCCGGCCGGCCATCGAGCCATCCAGCCAGCCGTCGAGGCCGGCCAAAAGACTCGCGTGCGTGCGGGTTCGTGTCCTGCCTGTCCTTGCGTGTGGCATGCGAAAGGAGGCCGGCCGGCCGAGCGAACGACCGACGATAAAGAAGGAAGGAAGGCCGACCGACCGGAGGAGAAGGGCATAGCTAATCGCGAGAGCGAAAACAAAGTTGCATACTTCGATCGATAGCTCTCTCGCGTTGTAAGCTAGACTAGCCGGCGGGCCAATTCTGTGTCTCAGCCGCCTTTGGAGCAACCACGTCAATGCTCTGCAACTAACGCAACATGAAGTATGAATTTCACACCCACTGCAGTCGTAGCGTCTTCTAAGTAGACAGCTGGACATTTAATGAGTGCATTTGTATCTGTCAAGATAATGTTAAGTTACGTACATCAGCAGAGTTACGGATAGTGTTCTTTCGACACCACCCGTGAACGCGTACGTGTACAGCTGGCAAAGATCGGACAAAGAGTAAGGAGTAACAATTGTATTTTTAATGACAGCTTTATCTCTATGTCTGAAGATATGGCGACTGGCAGCAGACGGATCGACGCAAATTGCCTCCAACGTGATTAGTCCGTCTGTCTGATAGATGCTCGATCGAATGATGTGCTCGATCGCTCGTCGTTGTAGCATGTTTTGGGAATTGGAAAGCAAATACCACTACTACGTATGTGAAGACTTAAGCAACCGGCCGGAAACGCGCGCTAGACAGGCAGCTAGGCTGTACAGGAAAACAATGTGTACTTAATTATGAAGAACGACGTTATGCAAACCGCCGACCTACTACGATGGAGTGAGTTCTGAACGTACTATAATACTACCTACCACTACTACTGTATAACATATACGTACTTGCTACGATATATATGCGTTGAATGATGTATCGTAGTCGCGTTCTTGTGCAAATACTACACGTCCGTACGTATTTAAGTGTTTTGAACCCTGCTTGATTGTAACGGCACTCTGCACAGCCTAGCTCGTATGCATCAGGCAAGTTGTAGGCTCACACACAGACATACACACATCCACTTACCCATGATGAACCCACCGAATCTAGTCAAGTATACTTAGGCGCTCTTGATCTCTCTAGGGCACGGATATGGGCCTAACTCGATATTGCTGGGAAGCATTTGATCTTTGAAATGACTTGCGGCGGACGGACGAGCGATCCTGCAGCGTTGTCTAATTCAAAAGAAGATCGCAAATCATTGAGGAAAGGAAGTAGGAGATATTAGGGCAGCAAGTTCAAAGCGTACATAGTACTACGCATAAGTAGAGAATATGGAATATTACTACGTACGTACTACATTTACTAGTTGGTGCAATGTAAAAGTCAACGTGTGATCTTATGTTGTACGTAAGAATTAAATCAGCGGCCGCGGCGGACGAAGAGAGAAGCAAAGACATTATACTGTACTTAAATATTGCGGCAACGCACGATAATAAACGTAACGAAAGCTTTATTTCATCTCTGGCTTATTTTGTACGCAGCGTCGACGTGCTTTAACCAGCCATCATGTCCATGAACTCTGCAATGGGCGAATATTTATAAAAGTTGAGAGTCCTCCTTTAGAACAGACTTCAAGGACTCACCATCAAAGTCCAGAGTTCCCGAGCCGTCCTCGTCGACCTCTTCAATGATTCCGTCGAGATCCTCTTCGGAGAGCTTGTTGTCCAACTCCTTTAAGATTTCCTTCAGGGTCGTTGTCGTGATGTAACCGTTGCCTTTTGTAAATTGTTGGCTAGTTAGAGAAGCGCTTTTACCACATTAACATCGACCTACCCTCCTTGTCGTAGATCCTGAACGCCTCCTTGAGCTCCTTCTTGAGCGCTTCCTCGTCCTCCTCAATCAGAAAGCGGGCGGCCAACTGGCAGAACTCGCCGAACTCGAGCAGACCAGAACCTATGAAGCTTTCGTTTTATTACGGGTCCTTATTATGTCAAGTAATTAATAGTCTCGTACCGTCTTCGTCGATCTCCTCGATGATCTCCTTGAGGGCGCTCGGCTTCACCTTTAGTCCCATCATGGAAAGGATGTTTCCCACGTTGTCGGCGGGGATAGCTCCCTCCTCGTCGGCGAACCCGTCGAAGCAGCGCTTGAGCACGTTCACCTGCTCGATGTCGAGGCCCATGTCCTCCTACAATTAAGTACACGTGCGATTAACTGCCGTGAAAGATTACCAATGCAACCCACCATTTCTTCTTTTGTTAGTAGATCAGCCATTATGTCTCCTAAGTTTAGCTGAGAAGCACTTTTTATTAGTTTGTCGAGCTTCTGATCTCCTCTCCCCGCTTACGCAAACTGAGTTTGGACTTCAGTGCTCATTCCAAGGGCTGTGGCGGGCGGCATATGCTCAGGCACAAGGGCTGTAATGCAGTCAGTTCATTGGCGGGATGTACGTACGTGTGCGTGCGGACGCTCTTTACAGTCGATCTGTCCGACAGTCCGTCCGACCGACCGCGAGCTGGAGGGTGTTGAGCGAAAGGCCAACCCTAGCTAACGGGCGGGGTGTCTCCATTGGCAAAGGAAAAATAGCAGAATAGTCGCATTTGCTCTTACATTTCAAGGGATTACAAGCTTATAACATTAGCGATCGTGTATTTTACGTAATTCTCCTCCCATACGGAAATTCCATTTACTTACCTCACTTTCTTTACACTGTATGAACCGGTTACAGCAGTTACGTAAAATTGTAAGGAGGGGCACAATTAAATATTTTGCATGGACCCTGGGTGCTGTTTAGTTGTCCACATGTACGTACGTAGCAGAGGGGTACAGTAATATAGTCTTCCAGCAGCCCAACACGACGTTAAATGTCAGCCAGCGAAAAGCGAGTATAAGTTAGCCACAGTTGGAGTTGCTCAAGCCTAGTCCGCGCGTTCGCCCTTTCCTATTTTCGAGTCATTCTCAGAGGCAAGGGCTGCCTCTGAAAACCGATCGCGTATTATGATGAACTGAATCACATAAGTGTAGATCACGGCCATTCACTAAATCCGCTAAAAATGTACGAGCTCGTACGTACATCTCCCTAGACATGCTTACGAATTACGTGACTTTTGCGAGAGCGGTCGGACAGATTTTGTCTAATCAATACGGCCGACAGCTTGCGACCCAATTTCGTTCCTCGATCGCTGTGTGCGCTATAAGCTGGCAATAATAAGCAGTCGTAGACATCTACGTACGCGTACGTAGAAAGACCAGCCTCGCCGACCGAGCGAGGGAAGCTGAATACCAGCTATCCAACCAGCTAGCCAGCTACGCACTACCCTCCTTGGAGACTAATTAATCTTGATTCTCGCGCCCGGACTACTGTACAATTAGCGCCGTCCGCCACCATGGCGAAGAAAACGAAAAAGTCTCAGTCAGAGAAGCAGGGCGGAGGCGAGGACGCGAAGGAGAAGATGAGCGAGGTGGACAAGGAGTGGTACCAGATCCAGATCAAGACTTTGGAGGAGAAGCTGGCGAGGCGGATGGAGAAGCTCCGCAACCTGGAGCTTTCCAACGCCGAGTTCCATGAGCGCTACGATCAGCTCCGCGAGGACAAGGCCGACGTGGTGGCGTATCTGAAGCGCACGCTGCAGCAGCGCACCGACCAGATCAGCGAGCTGCAGGCGCGCCTCGAGGGCCTCGAGCAGGTGCACACGAGCGAGGGGAAGCGCTACGAGGCCAGACTCTCGTCCATGGATGCAGACTTCTCCAGGGCGAGGGAACAGCTCGTTTCTGAGAACATGGTCCTGACCAAGAAGCTGGACGCGCTGGAGGAGTTCCGCATCCAGCGCGAGCAGCTGATGGCCAAGTACGAGGACCAAGAGAAGCGCGTGGAGGCCATCAAGAGCGAGTACGAGGAGAGGATCTACGAGCTGGAGAAGAAGCACATCAAGGAGGAGGACCGGCTGAAGAAGGACATGATGGCGAAGCTGGAGAGCGTCGCAGCCGAGTTCCGCAAGGCCTCGCACGCGCAGATGTCTGCGACCACGCAGAGAACAATCAGGGAGAACGTCTCCGTATCGGCGCAGGTCAACCAGCTGTCGGACAAGGTCAGCCAACTCTCGGAGGAGAACGCCTCGCTGCAGGAAAAGAACGCGGAGCAGAACAGGAGGATCAGGATGCTGGAGAACGAGGAGAACAAGTTGGTCAAGAGGAACGCCTACAGGTAAAATGCTGTATACTAGTATATCTATTGGTTAATTGGACAGTATACAGTAATTACCATGCCCTTCCAAATTTAGGCTTAAGGTCATTGAGGAGCTATCTGAGAAATGTCACTCGCAGGAGGACGAGCTGCACAGGTTGAGTTCGTTCTACGCCGAGCGGCGCAAGTACGAGGCCAGAATTGGCCGGTTGGAGGCCGAAATCGACGAACTGCACAAGACCTTGGGCACGACGACAGACTCCACCAAGGAGAAGGACAAGGCCATCAACGACATGAAGGCCACGCTGACCGGAGTGGCGAAGACGAGGGACGCGGTAAATACCGCCTTGGCCGAGGCCTCAGATTCCATCAGAGCAGCGCTCGCCCTTCAGGAAAGTTTAACTATTTTGTACACACGCCTGCCCACATCAATTTCATAATAGTTCCTTTTGTCCTAAGCAGGAAAGTCACGGCCTCGCTCCAGAAGAAGACGAAGCCGACTCGAAAGCTCGACGCGAGGACGTCCTCAACCAGCTGATGCTCCTGCTCAACACCGCCTCGTCGGCGTCCAAAGCCGTCGCGGAGCCCGAGGACGCGACGAAGGCCAAGCAGCGCGTCCGGCTGTCCTCCCGCAGCCCGCCGTCGTCCGTGCAGAGCACAGCTGCCGAAAAGGTCCCGGCCGGGGCGGCAAGAGGAGCCGAGGGATCTGACGAAGAAATCGACTATATCCAGGGATCGCTTGGCATGGTTCCGCTCGACGACTAAACGCGCGCGACAGGATCATTTTGTAGCACGTTGCATGATGTGTATTTGCACTTCCTGTAGTATGTAGTAATATGGAGTATAGGCGGTATCTACTGTTCGTTGGCTCTGTTCTCGTGTCGGAAATGGATTTATCACGAATTGTTCAACAATGCGCGCTCCTTATGTCGTACGTATTATATGCATGATAGATAACTGGGTGTGAAGCGGGCTGCGGCGCGTAGGTCATGAAGTGGAAACGAGTATTGCAAGGGTCAGTCGATTAATGATGCTCGATCTTTTCCCAACGGCAGTGGTGTAACATAATGCCAATAGCGTCGCGGTGCCGTCGAGAAAAGCGTCTTCACAAAGGTCCTTTGAAATCGAAATTTGTTGCCGCGCTTTCGCATGTTAATAGATTCTTAGGAGATCATCGAATTAAGACGCGTTAAGTTATCCGTTTCTATATATAGGTAATATGGTAATATCTACTACTGTGCATTAAGCTAGTTGTCTAGAACCGAAAGTGTTTTCTGGCTGCTTCGTGCTGGTAATAGGTTTGTGTCAGTGCAATTCCGTATCTCTCCGCGGTGCTCTGAGAAATTTAACTGTGCTTGAAAGAGGTCTGCCAAATGAGGAAATCATGTACGCACAGTACGATTACGTGGGTATTAAAACACGGAAAGCCGTTAACGGTGGAGGTACGTATATGGAGAGTGGGAGTGGTGAGGGTAGGGTAACTTAGGTATATTTGGGATTAAATAATTCCACTGTCTATTCGATGCCTGTCACAAGCCTTTGAGGTATGAATCTTCGTACGTAGTACGTAGTGTACAGTATTAGGAGTAGTACTTAATTCTCCTATTGCGTCGTCATCCTGCTGACAACCGTAAAATAAACCTTTTTTGACATATGCTTGGGGACCTATCCTTGAATCTTAACCAGGGCGCGGGTTGGTTGGTAATTAGCTGCACTTTCGCATGTTTCACTTGTTCCAATGAAATACTAGAAATTCTGACGTTACAAACTCAGAGGGGAAACCAAGTTTGAGGAGACTTAAAGAAAGCTACGTATGCCCAGGGGGCGCACTACGTATACGAAGTTCGTAGCTGACAGAAATCATTTCTACCGTCACGTCGTCGGGCATTCTACATATATCATCTGCCCGTTACAAAAATAGTCTTCAAATCTTCAAGAAGCGTCTGAAGACGGCTTATTGGCCAGGGTTTGGCGCCGATGCGCACTGGGTGATAATGCCGTAACAATTTTCAATACTGGCGTCGTCCTGCTGAGAGAATCATAGTCAAAGAATAGCTCCCGAACTCGCAAAAATCATGCTATACTTGAGTTGATTGGTTTCTTTTCGCCATGGGGAGGTTAACAATAAGTATGTAGTGGTAGACCAAAATTCATTAGGAATTATCCACCGCACTCGAGTCTCATGCTAGCAGGGGCAGCCTTAAGCGATCGGGGAGGGTCGGTCTCTTGGTAGCAAAATTGATATGCGCTACATATGTATAGTTTTTGGTTCGTACTGTCGTCTTCTTCGCGTCGTGAACCTGTCGGATATAAGGTAGGTAAAACAGTCATCTACCTGCATAACAAGTCCTTCTCTTCTCTCTTCTGAAACTGCTACTTGCTGACGAAATCCAATAGTGCTTCGACAGTGCGATTAACTAGTAAGGGTCGTACTACACCAAAATGAGCTCGCAGTAAAGGAGCAAAGGCTACAAACATTTTCAACAATGTGTAGTAAGTCTGGTTTTTTATCCTCTCGGGATTCGCTCGTCATTAGAGTCCGAGTGTCATCTCTTCTATCGGCGGGGCTGAAGCGGAGGGCAGGTAGGGTGGACTATCGTGGCTCCCCTCCGCCGTCGCCGCCGCGTCACTGGAGTACGGTGTCGGTGTCGGCGACACCAGAGTCACGATGCTCAGCTGGTGTTGGTTGGGCCGACGTCCGACGACCTCGTGTATTCGACCTCGGCTCCTGCACAGAGGCCGAACGAGCCTCGAGAGCGAGGCCCCGCACCACATTCGCGCGAGGGCAGTGATGCCGCAGGTGGAGGTGGCGGCGACGGAAGACGAGTCAGCAGCGGCATCGGCGGGGGCCGCGGCGGGGACGGCGAAGGCCGCGCCGTTGAAAGCTGTGGTGGTACTTGTTGGGCAAATCAGCGCTGCCGGGAAATGGCGGTCGGACACAGAAGACGGAGGTGATGTTGGCGGAAACTGCGTAATTAAATTCACAGTAGTGATAGAAAGAAATCAAAGTAACCATACGCTTGAGTACGTACATGAAGTCTGACTGTGAGATAAGGCTTTGACGGTTTGGTTGCCAGTTGCAGGATGACTAGACGACTTCAGACCCCGACCTCCATAACGGACGTTTGTCATTCGAGCCCCCCGCCGCCGCCCGGATCACCCGCCTCGGGGTACCCGATGTGATCGAAGGCGGAAAGGTACTCGAGGGCGGCGCGGTAGCAGAACTGGTACTGGTCCTCCGTCTGCACCATCGCCGGCCGCTGGGTGCGCAGCGACCGCACCGTCTGGAAGACGTCCACCACGCCCTCGTACTGCAGCCGCTCGAGCACGATGCTCAGCGTGATGAAGACGCCTGTGCGGCCGACGCCGGCGCTGCAGTGAACGGTGATCGGACCTTCCTGCCCGAACTGCTC
>JAAUYK010129331.1_pt1 | contig 10766 bp, 6 predicted proteins | sample 7278021 | NCBI WGS metagenome assembly JAAUYK01 (sample SAMN14350223, study PRJNA611818) | marine sediment metagenome | isolation source: surface marine sediment (1.8m) | place: French Polynesia: Moorea | collected 2018-08
AAGCAGATGACCGGAAGCCTCGACTTCAACGAGGTGTTCTTCGACGACGCGCGCACGCCCGCGGAGAACATCGTGGGCAAGCGCGGCGAGGGCTGGGCCGTGTCTCGCGCGACCCTCGTCCACGAGCGCAACCTGATCGGCAACCCGAAGCTGATGCGCCAGCAGTTCGACCGCCTCCTGACCGTGGCGCGGCGGGCGCAGCGCGATGGACGGCCCGCCATCGAGGACCCGGCGGTGCGCGAGCGCATCGCGGTGATCGAGGGCTACGTGCTCGCCTCGGAGCTGACCAACCTCCGCATCCTCAGCGCCGAGGCGCGGAACGAACCGCTCAAGGTCATGCTGCCGATGATGATGGCCAAGCTCTCGTCCACCGACATCATCCAGATGATCTCCGTCGCGGCCTACGACCTGATCGGGGGCGACGGACTGCTCCAGTCGCACGAGCCCGACCCCGAGCACTACGCCACCACCGACACCACCAGCAGCTACATCCACAACTTCATGTTCTCCCTCGGCCCGGCGATCGCCGGCGGCGCGTCGAACATCCAGCGCAACATCATCGGAGAACGCGGCCTGGGCCTGCCTCGGGACCTGCGCCCGCAGCCAGCGAGCTAGGAGCGTGACCCACGACCGTGGGTCCGCGCTCCGTACACAGCTCTCGCCGCGAAGCGGCGAGCGCGCAGCGAGTCGAGAGGACCGGGGCCATGGCCGGCGAGACGCGTTCGGAGCAGCGACGCCCGAGGGTGTTCGTCACCCGCGAGATCCCGGCGGCCGGCCTCGACCGGGTGCGCGCGCACTGCGACGCGGAGGTCTGGCCCGGGGCGCTGCCCCCGCCCCCGGCGACGCTGCGGGAGCGACTGCAGGGCTGCGAGGGCCTGCTGTCGCTGCTCACCGACCGCATCGACGCGGAGCTGATGGACGCCGCGCCGGACCTGCGGGTCATCAGCAACTTTGCGGTGGGGTTCGACAACATCGACGTCGCGGAGGCCACGCGGCGGGGCATTGCCGTAGGCAACACCCCCGACGTCCTCACCGAGGCGACGGCCGACATGGCCTTCTGTCTCCTCATCGCCGCGGCGCGCCGGCTCGTCGAGTCCTGCGGGTACGCGCGCGAAGGGCGTTGGAAGACCTGGGAGCCCCTCGGTCACGTGGGGCGCGATCTGCGCGAGAGGACGCTCGGAATCGTCGGGATGGGGCGGATCGGCGCGGCGCTCGCGCGGCGCTGCCGGCGCGGCTGGGACATGCGCGTGCTCTACTGCGACGTGCGGGCGAATCCCGAAGCGGAGCGCGATCTCGGAGCGCGGCGGGTCGACTTCGACGCGCTGCTGCGGGAGAGCGATTTCGTGAGCATCCACACCAACCTGAACGACGAGACGCGCGGCCTGTTCGACGCCCGGGCCCTCGCGCGCATGAAGCCGGGTGCCGTACTCGTCAATACCGCGCGCGGGGCGGTGGTGAACCAGGGGGATCTGCGCGAGGCGCTCGCGGAGCGGCGGATCTTCGCCGCAGGGCTCGACGTCACCGACCCGGAGCCGCCGGACACCGCCGACCCGCTGCTCGCACTCCCGAACGCAACCGTGGCGCCGCACATCGCCAGCGCCACCGTCGACACCCGCGACGCCATGGCGGAGATCGCCGCCGACAACCTGCTCCGCGGACTCGCGGGCGAGCCGCTGCGCTGCCCGGTGAACTGACGCCGCCCGGCGCTCAGTCGAGCCGCGCGAGCAGCCAGCGCAGCTCGTCGACCTTGGCGCCCGAGTCGCGACGGCGGTTGCGGTCTGCCCAGCGGCGGACGCGGCGGTGGAGGCCTCCACCGCGGAGGCCCTGGGTGGCGACCCGGCGCAGCTGCTCCCGCGGCGCGTAGCCGCGCAGGAAGGCGAGGCCCAGTGGCTCGAAGCTCCCCGCGTCCGCGCTGCGCCGGACCGAGCGCAGCAGCGCGGCGAGCTCCCGCGCGAGGGCGTCCAGGATCGGGGTGGGGGGTGCGTAGACGCTCTCGAGATCGAAGCAGGTGAGGCGCTCGCCGTGGACCAGAACGTGCTTGACCGACGCGTTCGCGGGGACGAGGCGCAGCTCCGAGGACTGGAGAGCCAGCGCCTGTCGCTGACCCACCTCCTTGCCGAGCCGCTCCAACGTGGAGCAGCGCTCCTCGATGGGAACCGCCGCGTCGCCCAGCAGCGCGGAGAGCAGGCGGCCCGGGCAGTACTCGAGCCAGCTCGCAGCGGCGGGGTCGACGTCCGGCAATCGAGGACCCTCGAGCAGGGCGGGGACGTCGAAGCCGTGCCGGCGCCACAGCATGAGGCACTCGCGTTCCACCGCGCAGCGCCCACGGGCCGTGACGCCGCGCTTGCGTTCGAAGAGCCGAAACGAAGTGCGTTTGACCAGCTCGCGCGCGCGGGTCCCGCGCCGACGGTAGAGCTTGAGGAGCAGCGTGCCCGCCTCCCCCTCCAGCAGGAGCAGGCGGTTTCCCCCTGCGTGCGCCCCTCCGTCCTGGAGCAGCGCCGGCGCGCGGTCCTGCCCGGGCGGGCCGCTCACGCGCGATCCAGCAGCGAACGCAGGCGCCGCGCGACCTGGTACTTCGAGGTGGGCTTGCGTGCCCGGCTGCGAAGCGTCCGGTCGAGGGCGCGGGCCGCCCGCAGGATCGGATCCGGGTTCGCGAGGAAGGAATCGCAGGCATCGCGCAGTCGCTCGCCTCGCGGGTAGGCGTCGACGGCCGCCTCGAGCAGGGGAGCCCGCAGCGGCTGGGGCACGCTCTTCGAGACGTTCCACAGGTACTGGATGATCTCGTGCGAGACCTGCTCCCGAACGCGGCGCCGCGAGCGTCCGATCATCTCGAAGTCGAACCACAGGAACCCGTCTTCGAGGGTCAGCACGTGCTTGCCGTCGCCGTTCTCGTGGACGAGCCGAGGCTCCGCCTCGCGAATGGCGAGATCGTGGCGCCGGCTCCACTCGACCAGGAAGCGACGCCAGGTCTCGAGGCGCCGCAGCTCCGGGATGCCCGCATCCGAGAGGTGGTCGTTCAGCTTGGGGCCCGCGCGGAACTCGAACAGGGTATAGCCCCCGGGTCGGCATCCGGGCGCCTTCACCTCGACATCGTCGAAGGTGTCGTAGACGCGGAAGCCGTGCTTGCGCCAGATCTCCAGGCACTCCCGCTCCACGCGACGGCGGGTGCGCGGCATGTAGGAGGTCTGGCCCGCGAAGGCCAGGTTCTCGAAGCTCTTGAGGAGGTTGCCGATCGGGCCGCGGCTTCCATGGTAGACCTTCAGCAGCGCCGATCCGCCGCGGAACGGAACCCGGTAGAGGTAGTTTCCGTTCCGCAGCATCAGGTAGCGATCCAGGTCCCGGAGCACGAGCGTCTCGGAAGCGGTCACGGCGCAGAGCATGCACGCGCCGCTGCCCTGCGCCAGGGCCGCTCGCTTGCCCGCTCCCCGGAGCCTGCCTATGCTGGCGTTCGGAATCGCCTTTCCGGGGATTCCAGCCCTCCTGCGGTCGAACGACTCCTGCGGTCGAACGACGGTGCACCGCACCGACCCCGGACCCCTCACCCAACCGCCCCGTGGCCCCCGGCCCCGGGGCAGCCCGCAAAGGGGATCTGACCCGTGAAGAAGTGCGCATTCATCCACACGAACCACCGCCAGTACCTCGGGGCGCTCGTGTCCGAGTACTCGATGCGCCGGTACTCGAAGCACGACGAGGAGTTCGACGTGAAGATCATCCACGTCGACGACCATCCCTTCCTCCGGGCTCGCGAGGGTCAGTCCTTCCTGCGCGGCGGTACGCAGCGGATCTGGCACATCGACGATCTCCAGTCCTTCACGCCGTTGCGCTACATGCCCCCGGAGCTGATGGGGTACGAGGGTCGTGCGATCGTCGTGGATCCCGACGTGTTCGCGATCGGCGACGTCTACGAGCTGCTGTCCCGTGACATGCAGGGCAAGGCGCTGATGGCGCGGCTTCGCTCGAAGAAGGCGAACCGCGATCCCAACGGGAAGCTCGCATCCAGCGTGATGCTGCTCGACTGCGCGAAGCTCACCCACTGGCGCTGCCGGGAGACCTTCGACGCGATGTTCCGTGACGAGGTCGACTACATGGACTGGATCTCGCTGGCGCTCGAGCCGCGGGAGACGGTCGGGATCCTCGAGGACGAGTGGAACGATCTGGACCGCCTGACGCCGAAGACGAAGCTGCTCCACACCACCAAACGCAGGACCCAGCCCTGGAAGACAGGCCTGCCCGTGGACTTCGTCCCCGCGGAGACCTACAAGAGCTTCCCGCCGATGCGATGGATCATGCGCGCGCGTCGACGCCTGCTCGGCGACTACGCGCTGCTCGGGCACTACATGCCGCACCCGGATCCGAATCAGGAGCGCTTCTTCTTCGGTCTCCTACGCGAGTGCGTGGAGAAGGGCGTCGTCAGCGAGGACATGCTGCGCGACGAGATGAAGCAGAGCCACATCAGGCCGGATGCCTTCGAGGTGTTGGAGCGCACGCCTCCGCTGGCGGCTTGAGTTCGGCGCTGCGCCGCGCCGGACCCGTCGCGAACAGCGCCTGAACGCGCTCCACGGCCCGGTCGAGGTCGCGCAGGGGAGGCGGCGATTCCGGCGGCGGGCCGTCGCCGAGCCATGTCGCGCGCCTCGTATCGACCAGTCGCTGCTGGACGATACGGATGTCGCGCGACCAGCGCTGCGGACCGTGCTCCATCATGAGGCGGTAGGCCAGTGCCCGCAGCGTGTGGCGGTTCCAGCGGCGCCAACCGAGCGCGCCCTGCGCGCTCTCCCGCCCGTCGAGTCGCCCGCGCATGGATGCCTTGCCTTCGCCGGTGTCGAACAGATAGACCGGCCGGCCGGTCGCGCAGGCCTCGGTCATCATGGAGATGCTGTCGGCGGTCACGACCAGTGCATCCGCGAGTCCCAGGAAGGCGAAGTAGGGATTCTCGGTGCACTCGGGCGTCCAGCGGAAGCGCAGAGCGGGCCGCGTGACCCCGGCGAAGAGCCCCTCGGTGGTGGAGGCCGGTGTACGCGCGCTGGTGGTGACGAGCAGGGAGCCGCCCTGCTCGGCGGCCAGGGCCGACGCCTGGCGCGCGAGTCGCTCCCCGGAGCTGCGGTCGAAGGGGTAGGGCCCGCTGTTGCCGCCGGCCAGGATGGCGACGTAGGGACGCGGCAGCTCGGCCACTCGCTCCGACCACTGCGCCGCGGCCGCGGCGACGCGCTCCGGCGTGACGCGATGGAGCGGCGTCTCGTTCTGGAGCACGTTCGGCAGATCCGGCAGGCGGTACTGGGGCGTGGTGATCACGAGATCGAAGCACTCGATGGGGGCCCAGGGCCGACCCACGTGCACCATCCGCACCGATTCCCCTGCACGCTTCTGGATCCAGCGGGCGATCGGCTCGTTGCGGCGACCGGCCGAGATGACCAGGTCGGGCCAGGGTGGCTCGACGCGGCTCGAGCGGCTCTTGACGACGCCCGCCAGCGTGGTGGCGAAGGGCAGATTCACGATCCGCTCCCAGGACGTGTAGACGAAGCGCTTGATCTCGAAGGGCCAGCCCAGGGCCTCCCCGAGGGCCTGCACCTGGGAGTTGTCGCCGGCGCGGTGGCCCATCAGCAGCCACACCCGCGGTGAAGCAATCGGTGCGGGCGAGGGCGCGCTCCCCGTCCCAGGCGGGTCCGGCGCCGGTCGCCGCGGCGTCTCCGACGTCGCGTCGCCTGGGCGCATGGCGCCGAGCGGTCGGTTTGCGGTCTGCCCCTTCACGACCGTGTGCCATGGTAGCCCCGTTTGGGCGGGGCGCGGAATCGCCGCAGCCGCTTTTCCGAGCTCCGTTCCCGGGCCTCGTGGGAGGACCAAGCCTTTGGCGTCGTCCTCGGGTTGCAGGTCGGCGCCCCAGCGGGGCGCCGACCGCTCAGAATCCCTGGCCGAAGCCCCGGATTCGCAGCGCCAGCCAAGTCGCGAGCGCTCCGAAGATCGCCATGGGTCCCAGGCCGGCCAGTGCGGGTGGAATCGCGCCTCCGTAGCCCAGCGAGTTCCCGACGCCGGACAGCAGCACGTGGCCCACGGCCACGACGGCGCTCAGCACGAGGGTGTGGACGGGTGTCGGAAAGGGCGGCCCCGCCGCCGCGAAGAACAGCGCGAGGGCCGGCAGCACCAGGCACGCCAGCGGAGCGGCGAGCTTCGCGTACAGGTCCACCCGGTAGTTGGTCGCGTCGTAGCCGCTGCTCTCCACTTCCTCGATCTCGCGGCGCAGCTCGCTGACCGAGAGATGCGCGGTCTCCACCTCCGCCGGGACCTCCTCGCCCAGGAGGGCGACCGACGGCGCGGGCACGCGCCGCAGCGCCGCGGGCTCGATCTCGACGCGGACCGGGTCGACGAGCCTCCACCTACCGCTGCCCAGGTGGCGCGCCAGGCGCGCATCCGTGCGATTCTTCGGCAGTCCGTCCTCCCCGAGATCGTAGACCGTGATGTCGCGCGCCTGGCCGAGGAACAGGTCCAGCCGTTTCGCCTCGTACACCTTCTCGCCCACGCGGAACCACACCGCCGATCGCGGGGAGTCCGATTGGCTGCCCCGGTTCTTGATCTCGGTCTGCTTGAGGTGACTGGCGAGCGCGCTCGCGCGCGGCACCAGCTCGTTGTTGAGTCCGTAGTAGAGCAGCGCACCGATCGCGCACAGCAGCAGCACGGGCAGCACGGCGCGGGCGGTCGGGATGCCGCAGGCCCGCATGCCCATCATCTCGCCCTGCACGCTCAGGAGACTCACCGTGAGCGAGGCCGCGACCAGCAGGGCCATGGGGATCACGCGCGCGGCCAGCACCGGAATCCGGGCGGCGTAGAAGCGCAGCACCTCGCCGACCGTCGCCTGGTACTTGGCGAACCACTTCAGGTTGTCGAGCGCGTCCACCAACAGGTAGGCGACGAGCAGCACGACGAAGCACAGGGCGGCCATCTGCAGGAAGCGGCCCATCACGTAGCGGGGCAGCGCGTTGCGGCGGACTCGGATCCGCTCGCTGCTCCGGAACAGGTGCGGTCGCTCGCGGGGGTGCGGGCGATCGGAGACCCGCCCCATGGCGGACAGCCGCGTCGCCCGGGCCAGCAGCGCCACGCCGACGACGGCGAAGACCGCGTCGGGCAGCCAGGTGGCGGCCCAGATCGGGAAGCGGCCGCTGCGGATCAGCCCGTCGCCCAGCTCGACGAGCGCGTAGTAGGCGACGGTCGCGAGGATCCCGAGGGCGGCGCCCCCCGCGCGCGAGAAGTGGCTCCGGCTCAGGAACAGCGGCACCGCGAGAAACCCGAACATCAAGGTGCCCACCGGCAGCGCCATCCGCTGATGCCACGCGATGAGGGCCTGGCTCCGGAAGCCGGCGGAGGGGTGCTCGAGCGCCGCCGCGCGCAGCTCGCGCATGCTGGCCGTCGCGATGAAGTCCGAGTGGATCGGCTCCGTGACGGCGTCGGGCAGCTCGCTCTCCATGTGATCGAAGCGGAGCTGCCGCGCCTTCTCCCGGGCGCTCAGCACCACGACGCCGTCCTCGAGCACCAGCAGCGATCCGTTGCCCCCTTCTCCGTCCCCGTCCGACACGATCCGGCCCCGCTCGGCGAAGACCGTCTCACCCACCGCGGGGACCCAGAGCAGGACGCCGCTCATCTGATCTCCCGCGCTCGAGACCTCGCGCGCCTCCAGGCGCAGATCGCCCAGCGCGTTGACGACGCCGGCGCGGATCACGGCCGCCGGCTTCTCCCGCGCCTGCTCGTTGAGCACGGCGTCGAGACTCCGGGTCGCCCAGGGGGCCGCGAACATCGAGAGCGCGAGCCCGACTCCGGTCGCGATGACGGCGAACGTGACGATCGGGCCCACCAGGTTGACGGGAGAGAGGCCCGAGGCCTCCAGGACCAGCAGCTCCCGATCGGCCCCCAGGCGCCCAAGGGTCACCAGGGTGCCGACCAGCACCGAGAAGGGCAGGATCTGGGCCACGACCGGCAGGCTGTCGAAGAAGGCGATCCAGGCCACCGCGCTCACGCCGAGTCCCCGGTTGATCACGAGGTCGGTATAGGCGAGCAGGTCCTTGGTGAGCACGACGAGCGTGAAGCCCGCGAGCGCGAACAGCACCGGGAAGATCAGCTCGCGAAGGACGTAGCGGTAGAGCGTCCCGCTGGCGCGGCGACTCCGAAACTCTCCCTCGGGCCGCATCTCCCCTTCGGGCACGCCAATGGCTCCTCGATCGCGCTGGGATGCGCTAACCGTAGGCCATTCTCACGTCCCGTGGTCCGCTGACTGCCCCCGGGGCCGCGCCCCGATCCCCCACAGGGAATCTCCTTCCCCAGCCCACGTACCGTCGCGGTCGCGTCCCGGATGCGGGGCGAGCCCGGCTGCGACGCGAGGAGCGAGCCCATGGACGCCTCCACCGCCTACGAAGCTGCGGAGCCCACGAGCCCGGGTCCCCATCGGCTGGTCCTGGGACCCGAGGAGGGCACCCCTCCCAGCGTGCGTCCGCCCGTCCGCATCTTCCTCGGGACCGAGCCGGCCCAGCACCGCGCCGAGCGGGTGTTCGTGTGGTCGATCCAGAAGGTGCGTGACCCCTCCCGCCGCTACGAGATCTACCTCATGCGCGACCTGCCGGGCTACGACCGGCTGGGCTGGACGACGGGCTTCACCAACTACCGCTTTGCCATTCCCCACTACGCAGGGCGTCGGGGCAAGGCGATCTACAACGACGTGGACCAGATCTACCTGCGCGATCCTGCCGAGCTCTTCGACCTCGACCTCGGCGAGCACGGCTTCCTCGCCATTGCGGAGCGCGAGACCTCGGTGATGCTGCTCGACTGCGCCCGCATGGCGCGGGTCTGGAGGCTCGAGGACGCGCAGCGGCTCGGGAAGCGAAAGCTGATCGATCGGGCCCTCGCCGTCCCGGGGCTGCTCGGCCCCCTGGACGGGGCGTGGAACTGCCGCGACGAGGACGAGTACGTCCCCGAGCGCGCGGGTTGCTACCACTTCACCACCCTCCACACGCAGCCGTGGCGGCCCTTTCCGGAGCGGCTGGTCTACCACGAGCATCCCCACCGGCAGCTCTGGTTCGACCTCAAGCGCAGCGCCGACCTGGCGGGCTTCCAGATCTTCGGCCGAAGCCGCCCCAGTCCCCGCTACGCGTCGCCGTGGCAGGACGTCGCGCCCCAGCGCGACCCGGCGCGCTACCGCCAGGTGCTGCGGACGCTGTCGGAGCGCGCGCAGGTGGAGCGTGTCTGGGCCTTCGGGGTGGGGGAATCGGTGTGCGGACCGGAGCCCGCCGATCTCGGCGTCTCCCAGATCGAGCGCGGTGACCTGCGGGCGCTGGACGGCGACAAGGACGCCGAGCCCTGCGACGCGGTTCTGTGTCTGTCCGGTCTCGAGGCGGTGCCCGAGCAGGACGTCCCCTGGGTGGTGGACGAGCTGTTCTCCCGCGCGAGACGGCTGGTCTTCGCCGTCGCGCGCGCCCTGACGCCGCGCCGGACACCGCTCTGGCGTTCGCCCGCGGGCGGCGTGCGCGGACGCGCGTGGTGGCGCGAGCAGTTCCAGGCGGCCGCGGCGCGCCGGCCCGACCTGCACTGGGAGCTGGTGCTCGAGGACGAGGCCGGAGGCCTGGAGGCGCTCCAGGGCGGCCCGTTCCTGGGGTCGGCCCCTCCCCGGGTCTGGATCGTCGCCGCCGAGCGGGAGGAGGAAGAGGCGGGCCTCGCCATCGCCGAGGCGCTCGGCTGGCCCTTCGAGCTAAAATCGGTGCGCTTCGGCGAGGCCCTCGAACCGCTTCGCCACCTGATCGGCCCGGGTGTCTCCAACCTGCTGCTCGGGGCGAGCGACCGCTGGATCGACCGCGCGGCCTCGAGCCGTTTCGAGCCACCCTGGCCGGACCTGGTGATCGCGTCCGGTGCCGATGCCGCACCGGTGGCGCGTTGGATCCGCAAGCAGTCCCAGGGCCGCAGCCGAACGGTTCAGATCGACCTGGAAGGAGCGAGCCCCGTCGACGCCTTCGACCTCGTCGTGACGCCCGCCGCCAGCGGAGCCCTGCCCGACGCGCGCCGCCTCGAGGTGGCGCTCCCGCTCGCCAGGCCCCACCCGGTCGCGGGGGTTCCGGAGGAGCTCGCCAGGCGGATCGCGCTGGTGGCCCCGCCTCGCGCGTCGCTGATCGTCGAGGGGCGCTTCGCAGATCGCACGCGGGGCGTCGAATGGGCGGCTCGGCTCGGCGTCGCGCTCGATGCCTGGGCGCAGGCAGCGGGAGGCTCGGTGGTCACGGCGCTGCACCGGGAGGTCCCGGACGAGGTCGCGGCGGTTCTGCGGCGGATTCTGCCGGAGGCCGTGTCGCTGCCCCGCTGGTCCGAGACACCCGCGGAGCGCGATCCCCTCGACGCCTGCATCGCGGGGGCCGAGGTCCTGGTGGCGGCCTGCGAGAGCGAGAGCCTGCTGGCCGCGCTCTGCGCCTCCGGAAAGCCCGTGCGCCTCGCGCCGCCCCAGCCGACGGGGGAGGGGCGCCTCGACCGGATCCACGCTTGGCTCGCGGGGCGCGCCTACGCGCGGCCCGAGAACGATCGCGGCACCACGCGTCCCCAGCGAGGCCTGGAGCACTTCTTCTCGCGACTGGCCGCCGAGGGCGCGCTGCTGCCGCCCCGGGATCCCGCTCGGGCTCGCGCGCGGCTCGTCGAGCGAGGCCTCGCGGCGCCGCTCACCGCGAGCGCGTCCGGGAGCGCCGCGGGCCCGGACGAGCTCGCGCAGGTGGTGGAGCGCGTGCGCGACCTGCTCGGTTTCCGGACGTCCGAAG
>JAAUYK010212041.1_pt1 | contig 10765 bp, 5 predicted proteins | sample 7278021 | NCBI WGS metagenome assembly JAAUYK01 (sample SAMN14350223, study PRJNA611818) | marine sediment metagenome | isolation source: surface marine sediment (1.8m) | place: French Polynesia: Moorea | collected 2018-08
GCTCTATGAAGCAACTTGGGGAGATGAAGCGACAAAAATCTCAACAACATAAGAAAAGTTTGGGGTCTTTAGAAACCCCAACTTCTCAAAAGTTGGGGTAGTTCATTATAAGTTAAGCTATAAAAGATTTTTTGTTTTAATAGTTGTTCCCTTTTTTGTATTTTATTTATACCATTTTCATAAACTTAGCCTACATAAGTTTATATTGTAGGGTTTAAAGGCCATTGACCCCTACGTAAATGTGTAGGCAGACTATTGGAAATTGGTATTATCTTAAACTACCGTTAATCTATACTCATAATACCATGACTCCGTCTTCAGATAATTTGTCCGAACAACATATCCCAGACATAGAGCCACTTAATAATAGCCTTCTTATCTTATTTGATATCTGTTCCGCATTGGGTTCAATAGCTCTTTTTCAAACCTTTTGGCCGTTACAAATTTTAGGATTTGTATCTTTAGGATTAGCTTTTGTTCTGAGCGTATTTTTATTGATACCTCCTTTGCACAGACAATTAATTCGTTTTATTCATAATCGTCTTCCAAGTATTTCAAGACATTGGAAAATAATAATTAAACGTTTTTTAATTTTTCTGGCATTAATGTTATTGGCTGGAAATATATTCAGTTTTATTGGAACCTGTACAACCACTGGTAGGGAGGGAGATAGAATCCTTGCAGATTGGAAAAATGATAATGAAGTACAGCAAATAGAACTTTTAAAAAGTGCAGTCGAAAACGGTAATAATTTAAAGCGAATTTATTGGATGAGAAGATTTTTACCGAATTGGATGAATCCTATCCCAGTTTCTCCTTTACTGGCACTACAAAAAACAGAAAATGAAATTAGGGAAATCAATCAGTTAAAACTAAGTGAGGATATGAAAATTACAGCAGTAGCTTGGGATGAAAAGAAGAGAAAAATTATGGCAGGAGAAAGGGGAGGAAAACTTTTTATTTGGGATAGCTTAGGAAAGCTAGATAAAAAATCTCCTGTAGATACTAAGCAAGATACTATTTCTAGCATTAGTGTTACTTTGGATGGAGAAAAAATCGCCACTGGTGGAAGTAAAGGTTCGGTAAAATTGTGGAACTCATCGGATTTGAATGATTTAAAAGATTTTAAGTGTGGAACAGGACAAATTAATAGTATGACTTTCGATCGTCAAGGTTCATATCTAGCTGCTGGAACTTTTGATAAAACTTTCTGTTTGTGGGACTTAAATAATGCACAATCAGACCTATTGAAAGATACTAATATAGGTAATGTTAGAAAAATAGCCTTTACTCCTAATAGTGACATAATTGCCATAGCTAAAGGGGATGGATATGTAGAGCTACGAAAATTAGCAGATATGAGTCAAGTTATGGATACTTGGAAACCTTATGAAAACATAGAAGCAAAAGAAAGATATGATATTAATGATATTGCATTTAACCAAAATTCAACCGAGATTATTACTTCAGGAATAGGAGGTAAAGTAAGACTTTGGCCATGGGAAGATAAGACAAAAAAACTGGGTGAAAATTCTTACTTATATCAGTGGATAGTTTTTGATAATAGTCCAAATCTACCTTTTTTATCTGTTAGGTTTGACTCCCTTGATGAACCAATAGCAATTGTTGAAAATCAGAAAAAGCTGACAGTGAATAAATTGAAAGTATCAACAGATACCGAATGTCAAAGTAAATCACCAGAAAAACAGAACTGTCCTCAAGAAATAGTAGAATTGAGAGGTTATCTCAGTAAAGATATGAAGAGAATAATCAATAGTGCAGTTTTTGGGGGAAATTTTCGGTCTCAGGAAAGATACATAACAGCCGGGAGTGAAAATATTGTAAGAATATGGGAACCGTATGAAAATAAGGATTATATTTTTGGTATTCCCGATGCTCAAACTTCAATCACAACTATGCAGGTATCACCTCTTAACAAAGAGAATAGCACAATTTATGTTATAGGTTTGGACAGGGAGGGTAAAGTGTTTCTCTGGGATAAAAACTTCTCAAGTATAAATGATCCAAATTTGGAAACCTGTCATTCTCAAAAAGTAAGCAGCATTCATTTTAAACAAAATCAGTCCAAATTTTTTACAGCCCATGAAGATGGCATAATTATGTCTTGGGATGATCGTCCAGGAGATTGTGATAGTAACAAATGGGATAGTAAACGAAAAAAGATTACTGAAATATCTGTCAGCCCTAAAAATAATATCATGGCTGTAGCTGATACAACAGAAGAATTAGAGCTATTTAATCTTTTGAATAGAAATTTGATAAGGACAATATATGATCCCGATGCACAACAAGAACAGGAAGAAATTATCCGTTTTAGTCCCGATGGGAAAAGCTTAGTTGTGGTTAAAAATGATAAAGCGAAGTTGTGGGATGTGTCCGATCCAGTTAGTATTAAGGATGGCATACCATTAGATGTAGCCAAACTCCGACAGAGTCAGATCAGCAGTGTGGGTTTTAGTCCAAATAAAAAAATTGCTATGGTTGCTAAAGATGGAGACAGATTATTTTTATGGGATAAATCAGGTAAAACCCTTGAAAATGATTTTGAAGTTTATTTAGAAGATCAAGATGGTCAACCTATTAAACCAAAACAGATATATGGTTTTAGTTTTAGTCAAAACCACCCCTTCTTGGCTACGGTTAGTAACTATGTTACGGACATAGATCAAGAAATTAATTTAATTCAAGTATGGAACTGGTATAAACACAAACCGATTGCTGAATTTCAAAGCAGTTTAGATATCATCAAAACTATTCAGTTAAGTTCCGATGGAAAAGATGTTGTTCTTGGAGGAAGAGGTAAACCAGGGCAAGGAGAACACTGGGAAATTAAAAACTTGAACGAATCAATAAAGTATGGTTGCGCTAAACTAAGAGATTATCATGCTATTAATAAATCTGATGTCAAATCAATTTGTAAAACTAATTGATATAATTTTGACACTTTTATTAAAGAGGCAGTGTTGAGGTACATAAAGGGGAATCAAGACTTAATTATGACAATAAATTTAACAATCAAGCCCTTTTTACCCACTTTACGCTATAACAAAAAAGGAATAGGGAAAAATCGGAACAAAAATAATGGAACTCTTTCGCATTATTGTTATCATTTTCATCGGTGCTATCCTCATGTTCGGGATACAACCACTTTTATTTAGACAAGGATTAATTTGGACCCCTAACGTCCAAGATCCAAGAGGAGCATTAGAACTTTGGGTGAGCGGAGACTATACCATTGCGGCCTTCTGTGTGTTTGGGGTGTCCGTAATCTGTACCTTTATTTGGTATTTCATGGCTAGTAAGTCTCAAGCCCATCGCCCAGACGAAATCAGCAAATGGCGTTTATGGTGGGCCATAATGGGGTTAATTCCCCTAATGAGTATTGTGGTGGCTATTGGCGTTTTGAATACACAAGCAGCAGCCCGTCTATCCTTAACCTTCTTTTTCGTTATAGATGTTCTCATCCTCTTTTGGTTAACCACAGCCAGCAGCACCCCAGGATTATTGATGTACACCCCCCCTTTAGCCCCTCAACTACGAAATTTTCTGTCTAAATTAGGAGTTAACGAATAAAAATGACCATGTATGTGATTGGTATTGGTGGCACAGGAGCTAAATGTATTGAAGCCATCACCAAAACAGCCTCCGTCGGCTTGTTAGGAAATGAACGCCTAAAAATTCTTTATATAGATGCCGATGAAACCAACGGCAACCTGGAAAGGTCCAGGAATAGCCTCAGTAACTATATACGATGCTATGATATTGTCTCCGGGGGAGAACAACAAGATTGGATGGCTGCCCCCATCGAAACCTACGAGCTTTGGTCTCCGTTTACAGGAGTCAACGCCAATAAAAAACTACAATCCTTCTTTGAGTACAATAACCTCAAAGACAAATACCAAGTCTTGGGGCATATTTTTGATGTTCTCTATACGAAAGAGGAACAGGAAGTGGCCTTAGATGTGGGGTTCCGAGGAAGGCCAGCCATTGGGGCGGCAGTTATGAGTCAAGTTGACCTAGAAAAATTTGACCAAGAACCCTGGGGACAATTAATCAAAGATATCAAAAATGAAGTCAGTAGCGGAAGTCCGCCCACAGTCTTTCTTTGTGGCTCTATTTTTGGTGGAACCGGGGCATCGGGACTGCCCACTATTGCCCGTTTAATTGCCAATAAACTAGAAAGAGAAGGGGTCAAAGAACGGATTAAAATTGCTTGTTTATTCCTGTTGCCCTATTTCGGCTTTTCTGCTCCCCCAGGAGAAGATCCCAACGGGATCTATGCCCGCTCAGAACAATTTTTACTGAACACAGAAGCAGCCCTGAGATACTATGTGGATCAGGCTCAAGAAACCTTTGATACCGTCTTTCTTCTAGGACATCAAAACTTTTCCAAAGTAGACTTTAGTGTGGGTAAAAATACACAAAAAAACAATCCCCATTTTCTAGAATTATTTGCGGCCTTAGCAACCAGACATTTTCACCAAAATACAAAGGCTTTGAGTAAGAAAGTGGTCTTGATCGACGGCAAGGAAATGGGACGTTTAACCTGGGACGACATTCCCGATGATTTAGAGGTGAAACCAGCCTTGGTTAATGGGGTACGCTTTGCATATATCTGGTTAGCGGAAATTGACCCAGAACTCAATGAACTGCTCAGAAGCCAAAATAATCGTCAGGTACTCTCCCCTTGGTTGCTAAAATTCTTTCCCACCGATCGCAGGTCTAACCGAGATGGTCTGGCACAGTTAAGCAGTCCCAAAGAACAAGAAGCACTGAAAACCATTAATAATTGGTGTCAAGACTATTTAACCTGGTGGTACAGCCTGCACCAAGACGAAACTGAACAAATACAACTATTTAATACCAAAGCGTCTGGTAATCCCGAGGGACAACTGAAACGAGAACAGTTGAATGAACTGGTGTACAGTAGTAACCTCGATGGTCGTACCAAAGCTCAAGACACTATCCAAAAGCTTAAGCAACAACTGCAAAAATCCCAGCAAGATCCTTCTGCTGAATTAGGCATTATTGAACTAGCCAAGACCTTATATAGCTTCTGTAAGCAGTAAGTTATTTCTGAAAACCTAAGTTGTTCCCTATTTTTTGATTTTATCTTTATCTATTTTTGACGACTGACAAAAAGCTAATGTTTTTACGACTCCCAAAATTAAAATCAGATAGTGATGTTTCCTCAGCCGAAAATCCAGCCCTCTGGACTGCCCGAGACTTTGATACCTTTGGTAAAGTCGCCTCTAGTCTAGATTATAAATCTCCAGGACGGGTGAAAAGTGTCAGTTCCGTTCCCACCATTTGGGCCCGTCCCCTATCTATGGAAATGGCACTCCACAACGAAGCCTATCCTATTCGTCAACAGATGATCCAACAATGGCAAGGGATGTTAGCAGCGATCGCCTTAGCAGAGGTGAGGAGTTTGCCCCTATCAGCCCAATTGTTAGAACTAGGAGAATTACGCCTCGAGAACTCCTTTGCTCGTTCCCTATACGAACTCTTACCTAACCCCCCAACTCACGCCTTATACAGCCTAGAAGCCAAAAATCCTTGGCAAGATATTTATATCTTCCTCTGGGAAGATAAATCAGTGGGAATGTCTTCACCGAGTACCATTGTGGTTCCCTCAGAAGAAGGAGAATGGACAACACTGCCTTGGTGGAATCGACAAGATCGCTGTTTAGAAAGACCTCACGACTATCTCAACAATACCGAAAAAGCTCTGCTTTGGCGTTGGCTGGAAAACCTGCGTAAAGAATTAGGCCGGCAGACGGGACAACCCAGGGCCGTTGACATGATGCGGGGATTATTACAAAAATTTCAGGACAGTTTGGGTAACTATCCCGATCAAATGCTCAGTTTAAGCGATAATCTTCGATTTTTCAGCATACCTATAAACAGAGGTTTGTTATCGGCACTCAATAAACCCGTTAAAGCCGAAGAAAAGCCTTCTTGTGTTCGTATCATTCCCAGTCCAGAAAAGAAAGTACAAGGCCACAAACTCTATTTATTGGATGTTAACATTGCTGAATTTTGGGGTGAGTCACGCCAAAATGTCTGGGTGTGTGAGGGCAAAACCCTCGCTTCTCTCAACATTAAAGAGCTAAAAGGTATTATCGCTCCTAAGAAGGATATTTCTTGTATCGAGTCACAAGACTTACTATTACCCGAATTGGGCTTTATCGATGCAGAACAGGCTTTACCTGGGGCTTTTTTGCCCAATAACTTAGACGACTTAATTTTCAAAGGCCAGTCCATCACCCCCTTATTACCCATCAACCCCCTACTACTGGATTACTTCACCCCAGAAGATATAATGAGACGACTACAATTTAGTTCTCTCAATGGGCCAGATGGACCGATGATACGGGTGTCCCTTGATTTACCCCTCTCCGGGATGAATAACGATGAAAGAAACCCTCAGAATTATTGCATATACAAAGACTATAAGCTCAAAGAAGAGAACGGTTTAACTGAAATTCCGGTTCTAGAAGTGTGGCCAAACTTGCAAGCACCAGGTTGGAAGGAATATTATGCTTTCTACTACGACAAGGATTTCTTAGCCTCTAATAACCCCGATGATCGAACCTTCCAAGTCACCTTGCCAGGAGCAAAAGAACCCCACAAATTTAAAGAAGGTCAAGGATCTTATCAACTTACTCGCATGGAGAGTTTCCCTTCCCATCTTCTTTGTGAGGATAAGAACAACAATCAACTGGGCTTGATTTTACTGAAAACACCACCCCCAATAAATTTAAGTGGTCGTTGGAAAGTGGGTGTCGATTTTGGCACCTCTTTTACCAATGTCTACGTCAACCGCAACGGAATAGTCGAACCCCTGCCTTTAGAAAGTCTGCATTTAAAAGTTACCGATGCTGACGACGAAACCCGTCGTGGGGTACTCACGGATTTCTTCATTCGTGAGAACTTTATTCCCTTAGAAAAACCCTTACCCCTTTCAAGTATCTTGACCGTCAAAGAAGGGCAAAATGTCAAAAAGAAACGCCCTTTGTACGACGGTCGCATTTATATGCCAGAGCAAAGCTTTCAACCCCAAGACGATTGGCTCAAAACCGATCTTAAATGGACAAACCTAGACTTAAATCAACTCTTTCTTAACCATTTAGCCCTCCATATCACGGCTTTAGCAGCTAAAAATAGCATAGAAGAGATTGAATGGTGTTTATCCTATCCCTCCGCTTTTTCTAAGAGTGATAGAACCCGTTATTTCCGTAACTGGGATACCTTAGCCAAAGAGTTAGAAGCCAAAACCGGCATTAAGCAAAATTGCCCGAAACCCGATGATGCCAGTCGTTTTCGTACAGAAAGTGTAGCAACAGCCCAATATTTTGCCGATCAAGAAGACCTTGACTTAGTTAATACCACCTGTATTGATATGGGTGGGGGAACTTCCGATATTTCAATATGGGAAGCCGATGGCGATCGCTTTCAATTGGTTCATCAATGTTCGGTACAGTTAGCCGGTTCCCATTTATTCACTCAGTTTCTCGAGAAAAACCCCGGATTTTTAAGCGATAAGTTCGAGGTTGACCCCCAAGACTTACAAGGGTTAAGACACGGGAACTTCCAGGCGAAATTAGATGTCTTGTTACGGTATAGGAGTGAAAGCTGGCTCGAACAATGGGACTATCTCCAGGACGATGCCGATTTTCAAGGATTTATCCGACTGATCGCTATGGGGACCGCAGGACTTTACTACTATGTAGGAACGATTCTCAATGTTCTCTATAGTCAAGGGAAGTATAGTCGCAATGAAATTACTCCCGTCTATATTGGAGGTAATGGATCTCGGTTGTTGAACTGGTTAGCCATCAGTGGGAAATTTGACCGCTATGCACAAGTTAATGAATTGTTCAGTCGGATGTTAAGTAAAGCTTCTAGTTTCAAAGATACCAAGGAAGTAACTCAACTTAGTACCCGTCCAAAAGACGAAGTAGCCTGTGGTTTAGTTTTGGACAGAGCCCCCCTTGGCGGCCTAGATATCAATGAATCTGAACCCATTGTGGCAGGAGAAGACTGCGACATCAATGGGGAAACCATTGGATGGAACCAATACCTAAACTTACAGGGAGATATTAACAGCTTTACTATTCCTGAACTTACTCAACTTTCTTATTTCCTCGACGAATTTAATCAGGGACTAATTGATGTTCGTGCTGATGGACTCACTGCTATGGGGCCGTTTAAATCCGGTGAGGGTTTAGAATCAGGGTATAAAGACAGATTATGGCGTGATGTTCAACGAGAACTTACCAAAAATTTGACCAGTATCAGAGGAGACTCAGAAAAAATTCGCATTGAGCCACCTTTTATTCTAGGATTAAAAGCATTACTACAGGTGTTGGCTAAGGAGTGGGCAGGTAAATAGAACCTACAGAAACTTTTGTTGTTAATTATTATGGGCTTAATAATATTAAGCCCCTACTGAGTTTCTTCGGGGCTTATCTTTATAAAAGATAGCAAAAATAGCTTTGCTGACGAAATTTTAGCTGAGAGATGACCTATGAAATGTCCAAGTTGTGGTTCTGAATATAATGAAGTACATGATACTAATTGTCCTTCTTGTGGGTTTCCTTTAAGGTATATTGATCCCCAGTTTCAAGACCTAATTTACTGGCTGAAGCAAAGACTGGTGGAGAATAGTCAATATAGTCCAACGTTTGAGGCACAAAATTATGAATCTTTCTCTAATAGCGAGTTTAAAGAATTACAAAAAAATCAAAGAGAATTAGAGAAGATTATCAAAAAAAATCAGGAAATAAACAAAAATATTAACAATTTAGGTCATAACCAAGCTCACATTATTTATGAAGTCAAGGAACTTGATAAGAAAATTGAAGAAAATGAGAAAGAACAATTAAATATTAAAAGGCAGCTATCAACCTTAGAACAAAGACTAGTAGCTATTGAAGAACAAAACTCTCAGCTATCAACCTTAGAACAAAGATTAGTAGCTGTTGAACAAGAGCGATCTCAAACCCAAGAAAGGTTAAATCAATTAGATAAGTTATCAACTAAATTGGCAGAAATTGAAGAATATATAGAGGCAGAACAAGAAGTTAGTTCACGTTCAAATACGCCACAATATTCGTCATTTAATTCGGAAGAGGAGGAAGTAATAAATCCCAAACCTGCCACAGTTTCTGAGAGAAAACTTAGTTTAGCAGAACATAAATTAGTTAAGAAATACAACGACGAAAGAGAGAGTTTCAATAATGCTAATCAAGTATCAGAAACGGAACAAAGTTCAAGTGATCGTCGCTTAGGAAAAAGCAAAATTGTTATCTTAGCAAACAAACGTCGAGGAAATTATTGGATAGTAGAGCAAGATGGAATAACATATCTAATTCCTAGTAATAATCTCAGAGTAAATCAATATAATGTAAAAACTGTTGAATTTGTCTTTGAATGTCTAGGTTATCAACCCAATATGTCGAGTCATTTTAAGCTACTACAACCAGCTATTGTTAGGAAAACCCTCGAAGGAAATAATTGGCAATTAGAAAAACCAGGAATTGTTCAATTCTAACTAAACTAAAAGGTAAATTATCATGAACAAAAACAATTATTTAAAATTATTCTTTCTCCTTATTTTACTATCTGGAACTTTCTTTGGTTGTTTAAACAACGATTCTCAATATTCTGCTCCAACTACCGGCGGAAACTCACCAGAAGTCAATAATCCTGAACTTGAGAACTTAAATAAGACTACCATTAGCAAATTTTATGAAAAAGAATTGAAATTTGGTCTAAATAATGGATTTTTAGCGAAGTTAAAAGAACCTGCTGGGAAAAGTGAGAATAATACATCAATTAATCTTAATTTTCCTCATACAAAACTAGAGGAAATGAAAACAATAGTTACAAATTTCCGAGTTAGTGATCTGACTAAAATAGAAAACGCTGAAGACAAAAAAAAAGCTGAAGAAATCATTAAGAGAATTGATGATAATTTGGCACAAATGTCTGACAAAGTTCTTGTTCCTCTAAAAGATGGATTGACTAAAGATGCAGTTGAAAAAGTTCAAAGAAACTTAGAATTTTTTCAAGCTCAAGGAATTCCTGAAGATCAGTATGGCAGTTTTGGACTGAAAACTTACGAAGCAATTGAGAAATTTTTAAATAACAAATTAACAGAGTTAGATAAAGACATTGAAGAATTAAATGCAATGATTAACTCTAACAAAGTAAGTGATACTGATGATGAAGTAAACCTTTCTATTCCTACTATTCAAGAAAGACTAGCAGAAATTGAAGAAGAAGTCAAACAAACTAAACAAGAAAACAAGTTTTTTAAATTAATCTCTATTGCTTCGATGATCATTGCTTTGATTTCAATAATAGTACCTGTATCTAAAAAAAGTCTTGATAGATTAAGTAAATTTATTAGGTCAATTAGTTCGATGATCCGTACTTTGATTTTAATAATAGTAGCTGCCCTTAAAAAATGTATTGATAGATTAAGTAAACTTATTAGGTTCAATAAATCGAATGAAAGTCAAAATAATCAAAATGATAATTACTCTCAAAATATTAACAAATCACAACAAAATTCTACATCTAGATTAAAATATATAGAGTCGGCAACACCACTAAATTACTGGATACCAGTATCATTAAGACAAGAAGGTGGGAGACATAGCAGTTCAAGAACGTTTATTTTAGAAGAGAACCCTCAAGGTAATTACATAGTTTATAAAGAAAGAAATACTGA
>JAAUYK010021931.1_pt1 | contig 10763 bp, 13 predicted proteins | sample 7278021 | NCBI WGS metagenome assembly JAAUYK01 (sample SAMN14350223, study PRJNA611818) | marine sediment metagenome | isolation source: surface marine sediment (1.8m) | place: French Polynesia: Moorea | collected 2018-08
ATCGGAACTAGAAATAGAGGAACATGCTTAAACGAGGTATTAAACAACCTTTCATAAAATTAATTTTAATTACCCACGACTGTGAGCAGCACGTTGTCCAACACGAGGCTGAGGTAGACGAGGACGACGACGACCTTCTTGGATGCGACGTTCCCCACCCCGGCTGCTCGGGCTCTGTCGAAGCCGTCCGCGAGGCGCCGAGAGAGCTCGCCCATGACCGCTTCTTGTAGACGCCGGGGAAACACTGACAGCGGCGCCGACCATGATGGCGCATACTTATAGCGGCTGGCACTACCAACGACGGAGGCCGGAGAGGACGATGGCTGACTGGAATTGACATGCAACAAGTGTTGCTGTGCCAATTATTTAACTAACCTGCAAGATCAAGTTTTTCACGATGATTGTGTATTTTGCACTCATATATGGCATGAATATTGAGGACTGCCGATTACATTCCAGCCTAACGATGCTCTGCGTTTGAGACATTGGACTAATTAATGCCCACGCATGCATTCTCGGTAGCTATTCACTCGGAGGTCTTGACTCTGACACGCAAAGTTCTGTAACGAGCCCCGTGACGAGAGATGACGGTGGAATATAGTAGGAGGCGGAAAAAAGAAAAAAAAGCTGCGCTGACAAAAGAGGCTGGGAGCAGGCAAGGCATCATTTCCCTCGCTCGCCCCACTCTTTCACGCTCTCTCCCCTCTTCCCTCACTCGCTCTTTGCTCTGCAAAGTTGTGACAACCCGTATCGTCAATTCGCAGACGAGAATGCTTTCGCGGCATCCCGACACTGCGAAACAATATAAAAGAGGAATTCGGAGCGCGGCGGAACCGACAAGTAATTTTATTCCTTAGAGCAAAATTACATGAAATACTCCATTCCTTCTTAAATAAGATAAAAGTTCCACATACATACTGAAACAGCTTTCCACTTCGCCTCAAAATTTCATACCTCAAAAGTCGGGCAATCGGTCACCTGAAGTATAGAGCACAGCCTTCGTCCTCTTTCGTCCCTACGCTTCCATCTGCCGGCCGGCCATCGCACGCTCGAATTGCAGCCGCCTTCCTGCATCCTCCTCTTGACGCCGTGATTTCGGAGGCGGACTACACTGACCGACCGTACTACCGATCGCATCGCATATTTCAGCAACGCTTACGGCGAAGAGTTTTCTAAACGAACGGACAGAGCACACGCGTCCTTAAAAGACCGGTTCCACATGCGCTCCCTCGCGCGATCGGAGGATGCGTTCTTCCTTTCTCATTTGGCAAAACGCTTTGGTCCTGGTAGTGGGCGGGTGACGAAAAGCGGTCCCGTACGACCGTACGACAGGCTTTCGCTTGCAGCATGGCCCCGCGAACGTGAACATACCTAACCCTGGATGTGGATTCCGACTGCGACTGGACATGCACGCACATAGTCTGCAGGGTACAAGATGATGAGGCTAATCTGTATCTAGCAGTTCTCTCTCCATCGTCCTAGTACAGACCTCAAAGTTTCCGTCAAATAGCTATTTTAATTCGCCATGGCAGTCACCTCCAGGGATTTAATTTCGAAGTCCAGTCCCTATACGAATCTTGCAAGCAGGTGTTACTTGAAGATCAAGAAAAGGTGTCCAGGAGGACTTTTAAAAGAGGTAAATAAGTGTAAAGCCTCCTGATAATATACGTACGTAGTATGCGTAAGATATGTATTCTATAAAATGCATGGTTAGAGCGAATTGAAGGACATCGAGCTCAGCTCATCTGCAAAAATTGACCGGAGATTGGAAGCTGCGCAGCGAGCACTGACTGCAGACGGGCAGGGTAAACCAACTTTGCTATTAAGGACGTTAAATAATATTGCGCTATTTTCGCGTAGACCTGCTCTCCGAGACGAAGGAATGGGTGACGAGTGATCGGCGAGACTCTTCAGAGAACCTGCGAGAGCGGGGAAACTCGGAGTACAAGAAGAAGAACTTGGACGGCGCGATCACCTTGTACCGGCGAGCGCTTACTCGCTGCGATCCTAACTATGCCTCCTCCTCCGACCTGCCACTTTGCCTGGGCAACCTATCTGCCGCATACTTTGAGGGAAAGCGCTTCGCAGCCTCGTTCGCAGCGGCCAACCTCGCGTTGGAATGCCTTAGGTATGCCACATAGCACAATTAAACGATACGCGTAAAAATTGAAAAACAAAAAAAAAATTATTTCGTCCAGCCTTCCGGATGCAAACCGCAAGCGCCTGCTGAAAAGATGCGAGCTCTGTCAAGAGCGGGATCCCAAGATAGCCGGATCGACCTCGAACGTCGCAAAGCTCGGCCTGGATCTGAAGCGCGCGTCCTCGTCTCTCAAGATAGAGTTCAGCTCGTCCGTCGGACGGCACGGACGGGCCACGCAGGACATCACCGCCGGCGAGGTCGTACTCGTCGATCAGCCGATCGCCAACATTCCCTCTCTGCCACTGAAGGCCAGCTTATGCTACCACTGCTTCCGCAAGATGGGCGGCAGGAGAGTGGTTGGCAGCCCGTTCGACGCAGAGGCCGCATTCTGTTCGCAAGACTGCCTGGTCGAGGCTTTCAAGTTCGTTGTTTTCTATGCTAATGCGATTGTTACAAGGTTCACCTAGTATTTGTGCAGGACGTACCACTGTCTGGAGAGCCGTTTCCGTGCCCAGCGGATGTTCTCTGACAGCTACGGAAACGTAGACAAGTTAAGCACGAGGCTTCGACTGGCGCTGAGAATTGCCTTCCAAGACCAGTCGCAAGAAGAAGAGAGGGAGATTTCCTCCAATTACGGCGTTGGAATGGATATAGCCGACTTCGACGCGAATGACGCACTGTTCGGCTTCGAAAATAATTTTGGGGTTATATCAGAAGACGACCACTTGGGCTACGCCGTCAACACCATTATACTTTACCAGGTAAGTTGTCAAATGAGTGCAGTGAAGAATTACCCTCTAGTTTATTACGTATTAGGTTTTGGCTGGCACGGGATATCTAACTAATTGTCAGACAAGTGACACTAACACCGTAGAGCGCGACTCGATCCAGCGCCGCCTTTACTTCAACCTGGGCGCCATCAACACGAACGCGCACAAGATGGACTCCTACGCCATCAACGAGACCAACGCGCAGCGCAACGACCAGACCTGCGTCGGAGCTGCCCTCTACCCCGTTCTCCCCATGCTCAACCACTGGTGCATGTCCAACACAGCCAGGTTCAACGTGGGATCCGCTGTTCTGCTCCTTGCCACGGAGGACATTGCCAAGGGAGACGAGGTTGCTTACGTTCTTTTACGCACATTTGGCATCTGTTGAGCATAAATTTATGATCTCCAGGTATCTGATTGCTACGGATCATCGTACCTGACTCAATCTCGGGATGAGCGTCGTCGGAAATTGAACGACGGCTACCATTTCGAGTGCCAATGCAGGGCCTGCGCCGCCGACTACCCCAAATTTGAGCTGATACCCAAATCGCTGTCGGACAGCGTCGGCGAGGGGTACAACGCCACCATCGAAAAGGCTAGAGAGATTTTCGCAGAGGGAAAAGAGTCCGAGAGGCAATTACACTACATACGTCAAAATGTCGACAATGTTTGATATTGCATTTACGTATATAATAGGTCTAGCCTAGAGCTTGCGGGGGAGATGTGTGTGAAGGCGCTTCAACACTTGAAGACGAATCACGTGCCATTCGTTCACGCGGCCAGGGAGTCGGCCGTCCTCCTGCTGCAGACAGCAGTGCAGAGGAAGTACATGAAGGAAATAATTGTGGAAGTGGAATAGAATTGTTTTACTCGTGCAATATCTCATAGTAAAGTACGCAATGTAATCTATTGCTTGCTCACTCAGCCCAGTTTTTTCGTCGCTGTTCCTTCTGTGACGCCACGGAGGAGCTTCAGCGCGAACATACCGCTTAGGAATGCGCTCGTCGCCCACTTGACCGTCGCGACCGTCGACATGCCTGCTCTTTGGCACTCGATCGTGGCGTACGCTGCTTGACCGGCACGAAAAACAGTAAGCCCGATGAAGAAGAGGTAAAATTGATACTAGAAGAGTACGTGGAAGGTCCGTGGATATCCATTAAACTGCGTACTGTGTATGTACTTGAAATCGAATGGCGAGATACATCCAACTGTCCGGATAGACGGGCCTCAACACCTCGGGATTGAATGCGAGCACAGGCAACAACATCCAGTCGAGAGGGAGGAGGAGCAGCACGGGCCACGATACAGGCCGAAAGAAGTCGGTGGTGTCAGAGGCGGTCATTGTTGCGGCAGCTTCAGATGTCAGACTGCTTCAGTCTGGGGGAGGAAGATCGAATTAAGACGCCCTTTTATCTAACCTAGGAAGGAACGTGCGAGAGCGACTTTGAAGCCGCCGACAGAGGAAGAAGCCGCCGCATACATGCAGCGTCGCATGCGGCTCGTGCTCAAACGCGTTCAAGAACTAAGTCGGTCAACGGGCGAACACGCATAGTCACACATATATAATTGCTTGCTTGATGTATTTGTTCTATTCAACCTTGTCGTTCTTGGACTTGGGTAGCTGTGAAAGGGAGAAGGCGCCGTGAATGGCGACGTTGAACACCCATCTGGCTGTGTTGGACAGCGTGAAGCCAAGCTGGAAGCACTTGAAGCACGTGTAGGAGACCTCGAACACGTGGATCATGAGGAGGAGCTTAAAGCCGAGTTGAAGCAGGGGCTGCATAATCCGTACGTGGACGTAGAGTTGATGTAAAAGTTATATTAACGTTTTACGTAGAAGTACCCTACCTGGTATGCAAAGGCGAAAGACATGTAGGCCGCGGGCACGAACTTTTGGAGGACGTGAGGCGCGTAGGCAGAGAGCGGGAAGAGTATCCAGGTAATCGGCAGGAGCAGGATGGGGAACGTACCCACGGGCACAAAGTAGTCGGGCGGGACGGCCATCGTATATATTCACTCGAGTGAAGCTAGTGCAACCTGTTAAAATTATTTCTTTGGCGCTAGGTGCAACGCAATATAGTCTATAGTATTCTATTGTCTCTATCACTTGTCCTGGAATTTGCAGCTCTAACGTTAGCTGCAAACTGTGCTTGAGGGTCAAAGTTCGACGCGATAGCAGAGGTTACGCAACTATGATAATTGAATAAGTGCTCTTCCAATCTATGCTCTGAGTTCCCGGAGTATATTTTTCCCTCAGTAATAAATATAATAAATAGTTACTTTGCTACTTATATTTGCAATTAGTCGGTCTTCTTGTCGTGCGTTGAGTCGGGAAGCTGCGAGAGGCACCAAACTCCGTGACATGCAACATTGACCATCCATCTAACGGTGTTGAGAGGGGTGAATCCGAGTCGGCGGCAACGGTGCCAACAGTAGGCCACCTCGAACACGTGGCCCACAGCCATGAAGATGAAGAGGAAGGCCAGCAACGGCTACAAATTCAGTCAAATAATTTAGCTGATAATGCATAATGCATAACTTCGCGATTCGCATACCTGTGCCATGAACAGATACGGCTGCAAGAACTGTGGAAGGAAGGATGCCACGAACTGCGTCTTGAACGCCGCCGTCGGGACGACGATCCACGAGATGGGGAAAAGGACGAGGGCGATCGTCGCCACGGGGACGTAGTAGTCCGGAGCCACCGTCATCGTGTCTCGGAACTAAGAGTGTGGTATGTTGGAGATAGCTTGCTGGCGCTGGTTGGCTACATGTACCTGGAAGGAGTGAGTGACGCTTGCTGGCTGTTGCCTGTCTGATACCTAAACCGCCGCGCTGCCAAGGAACGACTGTCGGCGTCGCGTCACACAAAAGCTGGACGGGCTAGAGACGAGCTACGCAACGGAGCTACAGCTATAGTCATGCTGTCTGCAAATACAAAGTGCGGGAGAACCGGACGGTTGTAGTACGTATCCTTAGACGTGGCACATCCGACAGAAATAAGTTCGACACCCAATCTTGACCGCCTCATTTCGCATGTACGTCAAGACTATATAGTCTTTATTCTGCTACATAGAATGTATGCTCGAGAAAATATAGGAAGTAGCATATATAGCAAGGCATCGATCACGTGTGAAAAATTAGATCATGCAAAGTCATAAATGCACGTCAAAACACAACTAGCGATATGTTCACGTTAAACGTTTATGTAATTGCTCCACACACTATTGGTTCTTTGGTTGGTTGTGCTGCTTCCTCTTTGACATGTCCTGCAGGGAGTAGGAGGTCGGGTTGAACAGCGGCGGCGGGGACAGGGACGAAGACGAGGGTTGGGATGGGGTGCTCTCTTCAGTCAGTTGAGTGTATTCGTGCTGGAATAGGAAATAATTACGTATTAGTCTTCATACATCTCGCTTACGCTCAGTGCACTTACGTTGTCGAGGCCTCGCTGCTGTTGCAAGTCCATGTCGAATGCAAATTTAAGCTCGGAGGACGATTCTGACGGAAACCGCTGAAGAGGCTGGTAGCTGTGAACACTGCGCATGGGCGGCGGGGGCGCCGGCAAAGGGCCCCTTGCGGAGGGCGTTCCCGACGGCGGGCACGGCAATGGAAGGCCGCCCTGTCGCAAGGACTCCATCCAGACGCGCTCGGGAGACGAAACGTCGGTCACGTGGTAGGGCGATACAAGACCAGATTCGGCTGACGCGGGCTTCGGAGTGTCCAGGATGCCATGTCTTAAAGGAGAAAGATGAACATGAGTTTCGGGTGCGGGCATATATTGAGCTAAATTACTACCTGTCTGACTTTGACGAAGTCGCCGCCGACGACGTCGACTGCCTCTTCTTTTCCCTCATGATAACCGGAGCAGCCTTGGAGGTGGGCGTCGAAGAAGCATCCTTCGACTTTGGCGGGGGCGGGGGCGCCGTGGTCGGCATGGGCACATCCGCCAGCTTCGGCACTGACGACGGAGGCGGCAGCGGAGGCGGAACGTTCTTCCTTCGCTGAGGGAGGCTGGGCGCTCGAGGAGTATTGACGTACTCCGGCGCACTGCCTCGACTCGAGGAAGGCGGAGGCGGAGGTGGAGGATGTTGCACTTTCTTGAAGCTCTTGAAATTCGCCGTGGGCTGAGGCACAGCCTGGTGCCGTTCGGGGAGAAGGTTTCGCAACGACTTCGTCAGAGACTCCTTGCCTCCTCCACCGGCCGCCGTTGACGATGCCAAGGATGGGGTAGCGCTCGGTGATTGATGAAGGTGCTGTCTCTGTGTCATCTGGCTGGACGTGGACTGGAGCAGGGATGACGTCGACGTGGAGTTCATGCGTCTTGGCTGTGGGATGGGTCTCTTTTTTGAAGGAGTCTCACTTGGGGATGCCGGGGCAGGCGAGACGCGGAGGGAGGCTTTGACCGGGCTGCCGGACACGCCTTTGGCTTCAGCACCTGCGGCGGCGGGGGCGCCGGACGGTCCAGGCTGCTGCAGAGCAGGAGCGGGTGGAGGGACGCCGCTGAGGCCGCTCCCGGAAGAGGCGGGGGACAGGTGAGTTCGAGGCTTGGGCAGCGGATCTGCATGAAGAAGAAAAGCATGTATGGGCTGAATTTATGCGCTTTAACTTGCAAGCAATGTGGACACCAACATGAGGACAAAATCAAGCAACGCAAGCAAAAGGAAACTCACTTTTATACTGGGGACTATTTTCCGCGGAAACATAACCGCCGTCGTTTACAGTGGAGCCGACAGCGCTTCCAATGCCCGAGTCGAGGGAGGACAGAGTCATCGTCTGATTTTGCGAGGGCGGGGCGGCTGCGGGGGGAACCAGTGCTCTGTCGGGCACGTTCATGTATGGGTGTCCGGCGGTGGCCCTTCTCCTGCCGAACTCTGCCACCGTGGTAGGCCTCGGCGAGGCGGCCCTGCCCGTCGCCCTCAGCTCCGCCTCCTGGTTCACCACCTGTTGGAAGCTGCTCATCGTCGACGTCCCGGAGTCCTTAGACCGCATGGTGGAGTTCTGGCTCGAACGATCCGAGTCGCCGTCACCGCTTGCGCTCGACGGGCCAGGACGACTTATAAGCGGGCCCCAAATCTGCGAGGGGCGCGAGAGGGAGGGGGAAAAGGAAAGAAAATGAAACGTAAATGAATTAAGCGAAATAAAGCAACCAAACGCAATTATGTCAGCAAAATACATGTTTAAAAAAAAATTAAGCGAGTTAAGTGCGTGACAACTTACCTCACAGACGTTGATGTAGGTCCTGTGACTCGGACTGCTGGTGCCCGAAATCGTTGCTCGTCGCTGAGGCGCCGATCTCGGGCGAGACAGAGCCGAGCGTATGGACTGCGTCGGGCTTTTGCTCCGACGTGTCAGGCTCGAGGAAGGCGTGGATGACTGCAAGAAAATTTGACGTCAATTTCGTTTACCGCTGTATTATGGGTTCTTTATACGTACCATAATTTTCGAGGACGAGGTTGATGCCAAGAATGCCTCGTCATCTTCGTCGGAGGAGGAGGAGTCGCTAAGACCCTCCAGAGATGACGAGATGGACACGTTGTCGACGCTGTGGCCCTCGACGAAGTTGGAGCCAGAGGCCTCCCCGCCATCGACGCTCTTCGCCGCGGCGGCCATCGCCCCGACCGCAGCTGGCTTCTCCTGCTTCTTGACTTGAAGGCTAAAAGGCAAGAAGAGGGGAAAATGCACTCATCCCGGAAAAAAATCGCCCCTGGAGCAAAAAGAAAGTTTCATGAAAAGCTTTTCCAATCAAGACAAGAAAGACTAGACTGCCAGACTAGCTACGCGTGTACGTGTACATAAGAATGTACAACTATCTCGTACGTGGGTGTAAGCTAAAAGGCTCACCTGCTGTTAGGGAACGATATGTTGGGAGCGACGAGCAACTCCGCCCTGGGGCTGGGCAGGTTGTTGAAGTAATTCGGCGGGTTCTTCTTCCTCGCCGGGATCCTGAACGGCTTCATGTAGATGCCCAGGTGGTGGTGGTGGTGCCGAGGCCGCTTCTTCAGCGTGAGGATCAGTTCCGAGGGATTCTCCTCCATGAGTCGGAGCATCTTCTTCGGGTGCCAGCCGACGACGGTCTGGTAGTTGACCTGCACCACCTCGTCGCCGGCCTCGATCCGGCTCGTCTGGCTGGCAACCGACCCTGAGCGAACGTGGCTGACTAGGTGGGCGCCGGTGATGCTGTACTCGAAGACGATGCCGAAGTCGTCCTCGTCCGCCTTCCGCTTTGTCGTCGCGATGTCCAGGTAGGCTGGCTGCAGGATCAGGGAGTCGAGAACGTCGCGGATCAGGGTGTCGGAGCGGTCGGCGAGCAGCTCGCATGAGTCACTGAAAAAGGCATTTGCATTAATTCGACAATTATTCTGTAGTCGAGAGAGCTCTTAACGACAAGGCTAATTACAGAGCTAGTACGAAGCGCAAGGGAAAACAAGCAGTCACATTAGCCAGCCGTGTCCATTAATTGGCTCACCGAATGACGTTTACTGGCCTCTCCGCGAACCGGTCCCTCTGCGCGTTCATGGCTAGCTCGAGGCTGATCTTGAGCAGCTCCGACTTGAAGATGTTGTAGTGGTGCTGCTGGTTGAAGGGGGCGCGGTCCAGCCACGAGATGAGCGACCACACGGAGTCGAGGATGTCGGCCACGGCGGCCATAGTCTGCGTTGAAACGCTCTGCTTTTTCTGAAAGGGAAATCACGGATCAATGAGCGACTTCGAAGGGCGACCGCAGGTTGGGCATTTATCTCTGAAGCCATATCTGATTGAAGTACGTGGCTCGTTAAGAAAGCCAGGAATTAAGGAGCTAGGCCAGCTCCATTCCCCGTCAATCTTCCTCCTTCCACGCCCGTTCGCTCCCATTACCGTATCACAAAATGCCCATTAAACTGTCAGCCAAGGCTGCCTCTACCTCTTTTACGTACGTACGCGTACGTACCATACCCGACGAATATGTACTTTTAAGCGACGTAGAAATTATTCGGCCCATTTTCGAAAAATTCAGGTTTAGACGAATTACAATAAGAGGCGCCTAGTTGTTTCAGTCGTTATGGCATACAGATCTTTCTCAGAGAGCGGAAGTGAGCAGAGCTAGCAGAGCATGCCGTCAGTTTCCCATGCTTTATGGAGCGAGCGACGAGTCGCCGCCGCTGTTTGAGGTTCCTACCGGCAGCAGTGGCATTTCGAGATCAGTGCAATGGCGATTCTGGGGGGAAGCATGGGAAAACTGAGGGTAGGGAACGCTCGAGGCGGTATGCCGACCAAGGCGCAGGTGAATAAAGGAGACGACGGGCACTTTTTGTCGCTCTCCTGCTAATGGCAGACTAGCTGTCTCTCCTCTCTTCCGTCCGTTTCTACTTCCAATATTGCTTCGACTGCTAAAAATCCGCTCTTAAGTCCCGATTCCAGGAATTCATCCGCTTTTCTCGTAGAAGTTGTCAATCGTAGAGCAAATATTACGAACCTCGTCCGGCGGCGGCCCGTACATCCTGATCTCGTTGACGAGCGAGCGAGCCTTGCAGCTGAGACGGAGACACACGTATTGCAGGTTCTCCGTGTCCAGGTTGTAGTGCTGAAATGAAATATCGGAAAGGGGATTTTACTTCGGGGAAAGAGAAGCGCCCGGACTATCGACTACTAGATTTGCTGGCGCTGTAAGAAAAGTTCGCCATTACATATTCGTCTGAAGTTCTCCTCCCCCGCCTGGCTCCGAATTTTGAGCACAAGTTCTGCCAAACCTCAAAAGCATTTCCGGCCTTTTGCCTCTAGCATTGACTTTTCTTCTCTTTTTGCTTTCGCGAAATTGACTTCGTTCGGACGTGTAGTGAACGTTGTATAGTACGTACAGTCGGACAAAGAACTGC
>JAAUYK010058257.1_pt1 | contig 10761 bp, 11 predicted proteins | sample 7278021 | NCBI WGS metagenome assembly JAAUYK01 (sample SAMN14350223, study PRJNA611818) | marine sediment metagenome | isolation source: surface marine sediment (1.8m) | place: French Polynesia: Moorea | collected 2018-08
CCCAGTCTCCCAGTCCCCAGGTCCACAGTCCACACACCATACTCTGTCGAAGGCAATTTTCGTTTTTCGGTCAGGCCAAGATTCGTTGCAAGATGGGTTCCTCGACCAAGGATCGCCCGTCCGTCGACACAATCTTGATCGAGTGCTGCAGTTGCAGCAAGGTCTTCGACGTCGCCCACACTGCCGACCTGGCCAGCCACTACAGAAGGGCGCACATGGGTGGCCAGATCTACATCTGTCCGCTGTGCCCCGGCAAGTGCAAGTATTTCTCCGCGCCGGGCAAGGCGAAGTCGCACGTGAAGACCAAGCACGCGGAGCAAGCGGAATGGGCCCTGGACAACGTCGAAATGCAGGTCATTGACGAACATTTAATCATAGTGGCTTCTCTTCTTCTCTAGTGGGTTCTCTATAAGCAATTTGCTACAGGTTGCCTCCTTCAAGAGCATGAGGGAAGAAGGAACGGATACTTCAGACAATGTTGCTCCGACGAAGAGGGCAAGATCATCCTCGAAAGCCACGACCGAGGGCCCACCTCCAAAGATTCCCCGACTTGAGGCCGTGAATGGAAGTTCCCCAATGTCGCCTTCAACGACCTTGCAGGCGTGTGCACCGGAAGCAGGGACCGACATTGGTGTTCCGATGGCGGAACCACCATGCTCTGCTACACCGACGGAGGGCAATAGCGAGGGCATGCCGCCAACGGAAGTCATGAACGAGGTTGTGCCGTCAACGATTCCACCAAAGGAAGAAGCAGACTCCTCGGACAATCTTGCTCCGACGAAGAAGAAAGAACCAACACGATGCCGCGCCTGTGGAGCAATTCAGAGAGAATTCGCGGATCCGACACAGCCTGACGAATACGAGGGAATCGAGACCACCGAAGAGTACATGGAACGGCAAGGTCAGTAGTTTTATTGGCCGGAATAGCAGATTAATTAATAAGCCACCTAATATGATTTATTAGAGCCATTTCCAGCCCCTGATCACGTCTACATTCGAGACGGGTCCGTGCTGGCTACTACTTAAACACAGGTGGCCGTTTCGGCGGCTATATTGTAACTTTGTAGGGATTAATTCGACGTTTTGACGGCACGGATCCTCATCAACACACAGGCTTGAACTCTTCTGTCTCATATGTTGCAAGACTTTCCATTCCAATGAGGACTTAGATAGGCATTACTTCCTTCGACATTACTGAGAGAAGAATACCGACATTCATGCAGCTAGGTAGTACGTACTAGTGATTATGCGATCGATTGCTTGTAAGAGCACGCATTGTTAGGCCATTTTAGTTTGTAGATTAGAGCGCCATTGCAAGAAGACTTTATTTTACTTGTATGTAAATTACTTTACGTGTATACTAGTATGCGTCGCTCCGAGTATGACATGCTTGTTTTGTTTGAAGAGAATCGTACGTCATATTTTATTTCGTTCCTTATCACAGAAATAAATTATTCTAGCATGTACGTACACATGGTATTCTCGCCGCGCGACGGTTGCATTTCCAACTGCATGCACTTTGTTCATTTGGCACATTCGGGGTCTCTACCCACTCACGGAGAGGTCGTACGTCCGTCCATGTGGCGCATCCGACTGCGTTCCATTCGTAGTATTTACTATGTTGTGCGTAGTGCCAGATGAATAGATTAATTGCCCTAATAGTGCTTTTCCCCCGTAACTGAGCCAGGGCAGGATTGTTGTAAATGTGATGGCGTATATAGCTTCAGTTGTTGCGTTTATTGGCCGGCGTCGTCGTTTTTCGTGTCTGTCGACTCGGTCTCCGCTGCGCAGCACTGGGAGGAGACCTTCTCGACGCTCTCATTCAGGGTCTGGATGCTGGATTCCAGCTGCCCCAACATGGTCTAAGAAGACATGAAGTTACATATTACCCATTGGGAAGAATTCGAGTCGAAAGTAAATACCCAGCTCTTCTGGCTCCTCTTCTGTTCCTCCTTCAGTTGTGCGCCGATCGAAGTTCCGATCGTCGTCAGCCGCTCGTCGAGAGCGTCGAGGTCGGATTTCAGCTTCACCGCCACCGGAGAGTCCAACTCGAGTGAGGACGCCGCGGACGGAGATGCCAGGGACTTGAGCTGCAATTAAGGCCAGACGGGCGTCCAAGTTCGTGGCTTCCACCACACTTTACTAAACAAGCACCTTTCGCAGTTCCTCATCCGTGCTTCGCATCTTGACTTCCTTCGCCTTTACCTCGGACTCGAGTTCGGCGATGCGCGATCCGAACTTGGCGACCTCAGTCTTGATTTCGCTGACATCCGAGGGTAGAGTCTTGAGCTCAGGCGCGGTTGCCAGGCTTCTAGAGACTGTCTCCAGACTCGTGTTTAATGCCTCAATCTTTAAAAAAAGTCCGTTAGTACTTACTTTAGTCCTAATATCGAAATTCTACACAGTGTACTGCATTGCATAATTTACCTGACTAGTCATAACGCGTATCTCCTCCTCAAGTCGGGTTTGGTTCGTCCGCATCTGCGTCTGGTTGACCAGGATCCCCTGAACCTGCACCCGCAAACTGTTGTACTTGTCTTCCAGCTCGTTCCGTTGGCCGGCAACTGGAAAGGAATCGAGAGAGCGTCCTTAAGAAAAGCATAAAAATATAGGGCAGCGGGCAAGATACGTATGCAGTTCTTATTTCGGACGGCCGCTCGTTTGGCGCTCGCTCGGACTCTCGCTTCGCGAACATCTGTGCCTCGGGGTCAGAAAGAGGTGTGTTCGCTCTGGCATTCTACGCATCTGCCTGCTTGCACATGTTCAGTGGAGAAATTATCGCGCAGCCAGTAATACTTTCTTTCTGCACAACTCGCAACTTAATTGTTCTTTATATCTTTCTCAAGCTGCTCGCGATTTAATATTGTATGCGCCGAATCGATATTCTCACCGCCTTGACAATGAGGAAACAAACAGGCAGAGAAAATGAGGGGCCCAAGCGCTGAAAGCGACCGCTGCGCTGTTCTATTATGATTATAGCATTGGTCCATTGGAGCTACCTTTATCGAGCTGCTCGCTAAATTGCGAGATTTGCGCCTTCATCTGGACGTTCATGGCGAGCACGGTTAGAACGACAACGAAGGAGGCAGCCGCCGCGGTGACCAGCCACAGTCCTCGGCACGTCTGCAGGCACAGAGAGAGCGGTGTGAGCGCGGAGGCGGTCGAGGTCGACGCAAGAAGCCCGCCGCCGCCTCCTCCTCCTCCGACGCCGCTGTGACCCTTCTGTTGGATGAGCTTCGCCCTGAGGCCGCTCTCCGACGTGGTCGTCTCAGACTCGGAGTGGATCTCTAGGTCGTCTGGGCCGCTGCCTCTCCCGCTGCTACTGCTGCCCCTCATCTTGGCCACCATCGCGTCCAGCTCCTTGCGCTTCCGACGCTTCTTCTCCCCGCTGTGGCCGCCGCTGCCGCCGGACGACGGACCCGACACGTTGATGGACACGGAGTCCATGGCACAAATCCCTAATCCTACTTTACTTTTCTAGCACGAACTGACCAGCTCGGGTACTTCAGACAGACTGCTATGCCTCCACTCTTGCAAGTAGTATATGATACAACGTGCGTGTGGCGCTGAGTGGGACTTCTTGGCGAGAAAGCCTCGCACTGTAATGCATGGCCAATGCGAAGGAGAGCGAGAGAGAGAAAGCGCGGCCGCCACGACTGCGCGAATGGCGGGCTTGGGGGCAAGCGAGAAGAACGACAACTATGGAGGACTATATTGCTTAATATACTCGCTCGCTCGGGGAGAACAGAGAGTCTGAGCGAGCGTGGGACGGATGCGGTAAAGTATTCTCTCTCTCTCTGAGAGGGAAAGTTTGGCCTTCGGCGGCTACACGTTTCGTGACGATGCTACGTACTAGAAGTGGCTGCAAGATTCTTTGACTTGCTGTATCTGTATCCGACAGTTCCACGAGCCACGACCCTTATCAAAACCACGTGCTAGCTGCGTACAGCTAATTTAACGACGCTGCTGTCAATTCCTTATGAATATGCCTGCAGATTTATTTATCACTTATGAACGTCTTCTCGGCTTCAAGAAGAGGTTCACAGCACGGCAGTACAGATATATTTATAGATCACAGGTTCAGGTGCGTCGAGGCCAATTAATGACAACTGCCGCCGCAAAGGGAAAATGAATCTCGGAGAAAAATATATCTTCTATGCTCTTCCTCAATTACGACAGCCTCATTGTTAAAGACAGGGGAGAGGAGACGTAATATACATGGAGGCTGCTTTGGTCCTCATAAAACGTACTCTGCGATAGTTCGCATTTTGAGGACGCCGAAAAAGTTGATGTAGAGGTCTAATTCATGCCGACCGACAGGCGAACTTAGAGTTCTGCAATCGATTTGAGAACGAGATAGACGTAAATAAACTTAATGGCTAGAAATATCGCATATTGCTACTGTAATTTAAATAGTAAGTAAGTTTAGCTATGTATTAACTTGCCAGGACCGTCTCGTTCTGGTAAATATAGCCTGCATCCCTGTGTAGAGGCGAACTTCTAGGCACTTTGTGCCTGATTCCAGAGTGTTCCGAACAGACGGGCATGAGCAGCTCCATGATTAGAACGTCCGCGGCTGGCGCAGGTGCGGGCCCCGGCACTATGTCGGACGGGGGCAACACCTCCGAGGCCTCCATGACGACGTGGATGGCCATGTAGCTGTGGTACTGATAGAAGCGCATGAAGTGGAAGCACATTGCGGCCGCCCGGTCGCGTCGGCCTCGATCGGAACACGCGGCCTTGCACGCTGATCAGTCACTCGACCGGCGTCGACATATTGTCGAACTCAGGCAACTGCCCCGAACAGTGAATTATAAACACGATCGTCCTCCCCTCCCCTCCCGAGTCCTGAGACCCACACGCACGCCACCTCTTAAACAGGGAAGCTCTTGTTTGTGTGCGCCGTCGACAGCGCCGACGACGCGACGCCTCCAATGTCAATGTTGGACTATACAACTCTCCGTACGTAAAACACCTGCTGCATTGTCTCGCCGATGAGATGACGAGGCTGTATGGACGCGATTTCTTGCCGGCCCGACTAGCTCACGTTGACTTGCCACTTATGGCCGACGCGTTCTTGAGGCGAGCACTTATCGGGACGGAAACAAGAGCTCTGGCTCCACTCGCGGCTCGATGGGGGAGATTGTGTAGATGGATGGCACATTCGCTCCGGAGCATGCGAGCTCCTAGCTTCCGTGCACGACTCAGAAGTTTGAAGCGATAACAGAGAGAGAGGCAGCTGCCTGCCACTGGAACGAAAATGCGACGTACGATGCACGTATCGTCGCAGGTACGCGGCCGGTGGAACCGCACAATGTTGCCTCAGACGATATAGTAGTGGCTCACATCAAGCGAAGAGAGATTCGCTTCCTCTCCACGCACGCTGGGATATGCTGGGTCTTTTAGCAAACTTCAATTACACGCAGAGGACCTGCGCGCCGGTTGCGCGCCAAACGCCGACTTGAGCGCCAGCTCCACGCATCGCCCACTCACTCGATCACTCGAGCAGCTCTTGCGTCTATCATCTAATGAGCCGACGAGGGATACGCGCGGACGGACGCGCGGGCTAGTACGCACACACTGCAGAAGTCTTGCCAAACAGCTTAAGGCGAATCGAATCGAATCGAATTCCCAGCGTTGTCGGGCTGCAAAGCTAATGAATTCTTAAGACGCGGATGAATAATTGATGTGCCCTTTCTTCAGCCTCTTTGAGTACGCTTGCTTAAACTCGAGCCAGCTATGAAATTCTGCCTGTTACGTAACTGCCTGAGGTCGTAAATTAACCGTCCGTCATTTTTGCCAGACCACGGCGATCGACAATTAGGTGAAATGGAGTGGAGTGTATAGCACGTACTTAGAAGGTACTATATACACAGTACATTAAAGACTTCGCTTTGCCTGCCCTAAAATCATTGACGCACATGGTCGAACGTCATGGCGAATTCTCTAAATAGTTTAGAAGTTTGAGTTTGATCCGAGCGGTGGCCGTGGCCGACCCTCTGTCATAATATTTGAGCAACATGCTCTAGATATATCACACGACACGGACAGAAAGCAATGAATACTTGCTGGCAAGTTAACCGAGACAGGACTAGCGGATGCACAATGCACTTCTCAAAAGTCCAGCCAGCTAGACCGAGTGCAAATCCTACTGATCCGGAAAGACGACTGCCTTACCGTTCTCGAGCTCGATTGCCAACTCTGATACCCGGGCGCTGACTTGCGAGCCGAAGAAGATGATCGCCACAATGGCGACGATGACTGAGACGACCCCGGAAGAGACTAGCACCGACTTGAGCGAGCACGTGGCGGGCAGGAGGTACCAGTCCAGATCGCCGCTGACGGCATCGTCGTGACCTGCAGGGTATACATACGTACATAGAGCTGCTGTGAATATCAAGCGGTACTGGGATAACGGGAATGGTTTTCACCTGAAGTTGAACTGGCACCTCGCCGACTATCATGCTGTCGCCTGAAAAATTGCGATGATATGTATATATCACACCACTAAGGATCGAAGTACAACTCAAGCAACCAACCTAAAAGGGAAACTTGCTCGCGACTTGCAAATTCCACTTACCGCTTTAGTCTAATTTTTCGTCTTCCCTTTGCCTTCTGATCCAGGGGAATAGGTAAGTTGAGATCTGGGATATCGCCGCCTCCACGATTCTGAAAAAAACTCATAGAGCTGAATCGACTGAGATAGACCGAAGGGCTTTTCTAGCCTTACCTGCCCCGTGTCGCCGCCGGCCTCGAGCTTGGCGAAGGAGTCGTCCGTGTCGGAGTCTGTGAGGTTTAGGAGGCGGTAAGTCTCCCGACCCTGGACGTCGTTGCTTCCTCGCGGACTGCATACGAATCGAGAAGATAATATCAAGATATGCACAATATGTGCAACATGCATACCAAAGCGAACTACTCACGTCATCTTTCTGGTGCTCTGATCGCCGCCTAGAATTTGATTCGACATGGCCGCTAAATCCCGCTCAGGGTCGGAGGCTTTGATCGCGTACTGGAGATGCTTCTCAAGAGGTAGGAACGGATTCGTTCAGGCCCCGCTCGGCCTCAGAGCCAAGAAAGTGCCCGTGCACGAGCACACGCGGCCTTACTTCTTGTCCGCGTTTTCTAGTGCGGCTGCGTCCTCTTTTCTCCTCAGGTGACGCCTTACGTACTTGCCCATGTCAACGTCAACGTCATATCTACATTCTGGTAGTGTAAATCGTACCGCGTGCGAGTCCGTGACCGACCGACCGACCGTCCCGCCGACTCTCGATCGCAAGTTCGCCCTGTGTGCGGCCGCGGCCGGCCAAACGCAGTTGCGGCAATGACAACGCGACAAATGCTAATGTCTCACTGCATATAGCTATGGCAGCGCGTAGCCGTTGACTGAGCGTGTCCTCGATCACCATGCGCTATATTCAAGTCCGTTTTGCAGTTAATTAGGACTATGTGTAACTGTTTTCACCGCCTCTTTATAATAAAGTGCGAGTATATATGTCACCATACTCCATACATGTAGCTTGTAGCGTCTGACATTGTCATTGCTGCCGTTTCGTCTTGCCGTAGCTATGCCTATGCTGTTGCTGTTGCCGTTGCTGCTGCCCAGCATTGCAGGGACTGCACTCGATCGGCGCTTGTTCATCAGGACTCGGGCTGGCCGGCCAGCGCGACGCCGGCTGTCTGCCCTTGACAGAATGTACTACTATGTATGCTTGCAGTGGATTGGACTGGGGCGCAATTACGCATTATTCAATGAGCAATTAAAATAGAAGCGTGTTGCGTACCATTGTCAACCAATCAACCTATTCTACGTAACTACACGTAAAATACCATGTGTAAGGATTAAACTCGTCGGAAGGAAAAGGATACTTGTTTTCGGCTGATGAGGTTTGGTGAGGAGACGGCGCGGCGCGGCGCATCACAACAATCAGGAATTCCAGTCCACTGCAGCAGTCAGTGCTCAGTACCAGCTAGTAGCGAGCGCTGACCGCTGAAAGGGAACGGCTCGGCCAGTATAGTCAGGGCACCGAAGATATTCCCGGCGCCGTCGGACTCGGACTCCCTCGGGGTTCTCATACGTGTCAAATGTAGCAATGTAGCAAAAGAAAACATTGAAACTGTAAGTACAAACTATTTGTCACATCTCGAGTAGTTTGTGCGAGTGATCGACCCGCCCTTCGTCAGTCGTCACATTATCCTGAAACCTGAATAGCGCGTCGGCGGTCGGCGCGTCCGTCTCATTCCCGTTTTGACTTTAGACCGACCGACTGACCCAAAGTCTACCTTGACTCTATTTCTCGCTCGTTCCCGTTTCGCTCGTTACTCGATACTTCCGACTTCCGAGCCAAGTATGGCGTCCTCCACTGAATCGTTCCTGCGTCGCCTCTATTCAGAGGCGGTGTCCGCGGTGTCGCCAAGCAGTCTCCTCAGAGGCCTCGTCACAGCCTCGGACAAAAGCGTCATCGTGAATGGGGTCTCGTACTCCACGGAAAAAGTCCGACTGGTCGGATTCGGGAAAGCCGTGCTCCCGATCGCCGCCGAACTGGAGCGCATCCTCACCCCGGAACGCATTTCCAGAGGTGTGCTGAGCGTGCCCGTTGGCTCGAAAGTTCGGTTCGGCAACCTGTTGGCGGATGACACGAGGTAAAGATTAAACGGTGTAATTTTTGCCCCACATGCACTCATTGCTCGCCCTTCCCCTTGGGCAGGATCGAAGTATTTGAAGGCGCCGTAGACAATATTCCCGACGCGGCCGCTTTTGAGGCGGCCAAGGCGATCGAAGACGTCGTCTCGAGCGACGCTGACAACAACTCCGAGCTGGTGGTCGTTGTCATTTCGGGCGGGGGGAGCGCGCTACTTCCATACCCGAGGCATCCGGTAACGCTGCAGGAAAAGGCGCGGCTCGTTAAGGATCTGTCTAGAGCCGGCGCCGATATAAAGGAACTCAACGTCGTGAGGAAGAAGTTGTCCGAGCTCAAAGGCAGGGCACATACAGTGTTGGGCCGAATTTTCTTCAGAGCCTAAACTTTGTCGATTTCAGGCGGAAAGTTAGCGCTCAAAGCCGTCGCTTCCGGACGTCAAGTGGTCAGTTTAATTCTCTCCGACGTGATCGGAGATCCTCTCGACTTGATTGCGAGCGGTCCGACCGTTTTGAACGAGGACGGCCCCGGCCTCGCTCGCTCCATCGTGGACAGGTTCGCTTCTCATTACGTTCGTAGATAGTTAGGAGAGTCTGAAAGTAAATTCGTCTTAGGTACGGAGTGCCAGTTTCATCCTCCATCGAGACGGTGTTTTCAAGATCTGAGACGAAACAGTCGACTCACCAGTTCGACACCGTACAGAATGTTCTGGTCGGGAACATAGACCTGGCCTTGGAGCGCATGGTGGCCTACTCGAAGTCAAGCGGCTACGACGCTCTCCTCCTTTCCAACTGCATACAGGGAGAAGCCTCTGACGTGGCCGAAGCCTTCGCCCAACTCGCAAAGGGCCTAATTCATCTGGAAATGGCCCTGACGAGGAGAGCGCTGCGCGCACTGAGCGTCTCGGATGATGTCTGCCAAAGACTTTTCGCCTTTGCCGAGGCCTCTTTCCAAAAAGGTGTCCCTATCTCTGTGGTTACCGGAGGCGAAACAGTGGTAACTGTCAAGGGGGAAGGTCGAGGCGGAAGGAACCAAGTAAACTGCACTGACTTCGATTTAGGCAATTTAGATATGATCCGTCGCTCTTCTTATAGGAATTGGCTCTGGCCTTTGCTCTGAAGGCCGCGGCTGAAATTCCTAGCGACGCTCAAAATTCTTCTGAGATTTGCCTTCTGAGCGCTGGAACAGACGGGATCGACGGCCCGACGGAAGCCGCCGGCGCCATCTGCGGACCCAGCTTGGCGAGAGACGCGATGGAGCAGAACTTGGAAGCGTCCAGATCGCTCGCGGAGAACGACTCGTTCACGTTCTTTGCGAAAGTCAACCGTGGTCGCAACCATGTCATTGTTGGGCACACGGGGACAAACGTTATGGATGTGCAGACTCTGGTGTTAAGACCGGATGTGGTTAACCCCGTTAAATCTTGATAGAAATATACGCGAAAATTAAGGATGAAATTAAGGAGTGTAAACAAATGTATTGCATTTAATATGCTTTCCTTTCAGATCTTTCAATAATGGCCGCGAATCCAACTGCTCGCATAGAGCAACTAGACAGCATTGAAAAAGATGTCATCGCCATCCTGGAGAACGCGGGTCTAGCGCTGCAGGAGATGTCCAAGGACAGGCTGGTGCAAAAGTCGAGCGATCAGGTAAGTAAAACAGCGTTCTGTGAGGGCTTTTAGCTGCTTTGCCCTAAACAAGGTTTCCTTTGCAGTACTGCCAGCAGACCATGCAAGCGATCAAGCAAGTGGACAACAAGCTGAACGAGCAGATCAAGTATCTCACTCAAGTCTCTACTGGTGAGTACGAGAAGCTCTTCGAGCGAAAGCACCATGTGCAGTTCTGCAGTACAAGAATGTTAACTTTCAGGCCATCCTCACGAGGGAAGTTCGTATCCGAGTCAGAAGGTCTTGCAGACGGCCTGGCACAGGCTGGAGCACGCCAGGAGCAGGGTGTCTGAGCTGGAGAGGATCCGTAAGCCGCCCATGGCCGGAGGAGCTCCTCAGATGCAGCAAAAGCAACAACAGCAACAGCAGATGGCCCCTCAGCAGCCTCAACAGCAGCCGCAACAGCAGCAGCAGCCGGGAAAGTCCTCGTAACCTGCCAGTAGTTGGTGACATTCA
>JAAUYK010030039.1_pt1 | contig 10760 bp, 1 predicted proteins | sample 7278021 | NCBI WGS metagenome assembly JAAUYK01 (sample SAMN14350223, study PRJNA611818) | marine sediment metagenome | isolation source: surface marine sediment (1.8m) | place: French Polynesia: Moorea | collected 2018-08
ATTCTTGCACCCAATTTCGGCCCCTGGCTATATAACCGTCTAGCCTTTACTTTATCTGCAGACTTGCTTCGATTCCATTCGAGCAAGTATTTCCGGTGCATGCAAAGGGCAGTTAGCTGGGCATCACAGATCGTCGCTCGTGACTCGCGAGTTGCGCAAATTTGAGACAGTTCCATCGAAGCGGCGGGAGGGGGGGAAAACCGTAAACATCGCGTACGTACGCGTGCCTGACGTCGTCGCGTACGTCGGTTGCCGCAGACATTGGGACGATATATTCATTTAGCTCTATTCTTGCTGAATTGTCAATCGTTAAAGAATTAAAGTACGTATAGTGCACGTGTCTGCATGTGGTGAGAATGCGTACTTCATAACGTTACTAATACTTTGGATTAATACAATAGTGACATACTATTTGCTTACTGCACTTGTTACATACGAACAGTAGCGGTCTCATTCATGCCGGACTAAAATTTAACAAAGCCAGTTTTCGCGCTAATTTGCTTATTCTCTCGCCGACCTGACGTACGCACCTCTTTTTGCTCAGGCCGCCGAGCGAGCGAGCGAGCAGGCGCGGGCGCAAAGCCGGCCGAAAATTGAATATCAAGAGCAAAAACTCCAGCATGTACGTGCGCCTTCGTCCGTCGCATTTAAACTGTGGCAAATAAAGCATGCGATAAAGTGTACGCACGGTGATCTTTTTTCTGCAACTCACACACAGACACAGGGGCAACAGGCAGAGTAATAACGGTAATTATTTCTCCATCTGTGTGTGACCGTTTCGTTTCCCCTGCTGCCTTTATGTCTGTCCAACGGTCGGCTGCAATATTGGAGAATTCCCTAAAATCAGTCCACTAAACTAGCCACGACGAAGCCTGAATTGGCCGATATGGGTTCGTAATCTGGCATCAGTTGCCGATCATTGGATTCTGTCAGTCTTTAATTCCCATGGATGTCCTTAGCGGCTGGCCGACACGCCGCCTGCTCCTTTTGGCAGGCGTTTAATGAATGACCTATCAAAGACGTACGCGCGTCATTGACATCTACCGATCGTAGGTCAGATCGATCGATTGATCGACCACGAAGACGAAATACGGAGGAGGCCGTGCTGCGGTGGAGAGGGGGCTGCCAACCTAAAAAAATCCGTACCGATATCTGTTGCGGCTTCTAGAATCGTTTCGCGCGACTTGTACGTGGCATCAATTAGTTTCACCTAAAAGTCGCTTTACGAGATTTGTCTGCAGTCAACAGCCGCAAACGGCGCACGTACGGGTGAGAGAGATCGCGACACAACGGGGACTATACTGGCCTCCGTTCGTCCGTCCGCGCCGTGCCTAGCTGCGTTCCGTACGCACTTGTCGTCGCCTCCCTTCCTAGCTGTCATAGATGGCGTCACCGAGGGGAAATTATTCGTTGGACGTACGCAACATACGCGTGCGTTCGTTCGGACGGTCGTCTTGGTTTGTAGGTCTGCTTCCCACAGGGAGGAGCACTGGCAGCACTAATTTCTGCATGGTGAGTTGCCTCCAGCGTTGCTCTCTCGCACATGAGGCGCTTTTACTCATTGAGCCATTGAAATCATGCCGACGGACCGCCCCTGCCCGTGAATATCGAAAAAAATAATCTTGGCCTCTCAATGCTATTTTCCTGCACCCTCCTATTCGCGTTGCTCACTTTGGCTCCGGCTGAGGAGAGCAGCCGTGGCAGAGTCAGGATGGCAGAACGCCATAAACGCCGGCCGCCCGCGATGGTCTCTTTTTTCGCCCCTCTCCAGCCCCGTCGCAACTTTTGTTGGCGCTGCAAACCACGCTGATTTGTACTCTTTTTTTCTTCCGGCCACGCGTCCGTCCGTTCGGGAAAGCGCGGGCAAAAATTGCGTGGCCCGTGGCAGTTATAATCGCCGGACAGACAGACAGACAGACGGTATAGCCAGCGAGGGATGGAGGAGGAAGAGCCTGAACGGAAGAAGAGAACAGCGCTCTATTTAGGAGAGGGAGGGTTTGTTGTGTGAGCCAGCCACGTTTTAATTGGAGTGTCAGGGACGAGGGAGAAAATTGAGAAAAAGGGGACGGACGTGACTTCAGCAACTGGCGCGTTGATCTCCGTTCGGACTCCATTTGGACTGGCGTTGTCTTCCACGTACATGAAGCGGCGGTCAGCTCGCGGCATAAACCGGTGGATGCGTATTTGGCGTGCGGGCGGCGGCAAGTGTGCGCACGTTTATTAAATTGAGAAGGTTGCGTAATTCACGGCATTGCCACATTACCAACGTACGTAGTACTTTAAATTGCAGGCCGCAGCTAGAAGAAAATGCGGGCAGAGATTTCGCAGCTAATGTACGGACGAACCTGCAATAAAGTACCGCACGTACGAATTGGTCAAATAGGCAGCAGTAAGGTCATTGTCGCAGCCGCCAGCCGATCGAGTCATTACGGGAAGGCGTTTTGTCATCCTAATGCTGTTGGCTGCAGCGTAAATGATTTGCGTGACCTTTGAATGGGGGTGCATTGGAGCCAGTTAGAGAAATGAGTGTCTTTGGGGCAGGAAAATCCTCCTCGATCCTTTTACGCTCGTACTTCGACGATTAACATTAACTGTCAAGGTTGCGTAAGGGAGAGGCTGGGAAGAAACCGCTATTATTTGACTGCGCTTAGGATGTTGTATTATCTAACCGCCACTTTTGCTCCAGCCTCGTAAACTCTTCCCCGTATTTGCCGTCCGCTTGCCACAGGCTCTGAATCAATCAATAGCCGACCGCACATTTCTTCAAGGAGTGGCCATGCAGGCGACCCGCGGCCGGCCACGATGACAGACGACGAGTTTATGGCTAAAATTTCTGGCGTGTTTGCGGTCGGCTGGTCGGTCGGTCGGTCATGGAGGAAGGATTCGTCCGGCGACCAGAATTATTTGCATGTGAGGAGGAGGCGCGACGGACCATTTCGAGTTGCCAATTTGGCATAGGAGCAACCTTGCAGTGACTTTTGGCCCCTAGCACAATCTCTCCAATTCTACACCTTCGTGGTGGAATTGCAAAAGGTTTAAACGGCTCAAAGATGTACTTACGTACTCAAAATAGTTATGTTCTTCTTTAGAACAGTTCCGCCGCTCTCGCTTTCCCTTTCGTTCAATTCACTTTGCGCTAACTTGCCAGTCCTGTGAGTGAGTGCGATTTCATTTGCCTCCTCCTCTTCACCCGCTCCATTTGTTCGTCTATTTCGCTCCTTCTGCCGCCGCCGCCATCTGTTGCCACCGCCTCAATTAAGAACAAAGTTCTGCACTTTTTACCCAGCTCGATCCATGCAACTAGCTAGCTCTTCCCTCTTGCCAACACGGTGCGACCAGCTCTCACCCGCCGGCCGCGGCCGGGTACCCAATAAAAGCCCCGCAGTGCCAGAATTCCTGCCTAATTTTCTCCTCTTCGCTTTCCTGACTAGTAACTACGAGGTAGCTTTTGTCAAATTCCACGTTATATGTACAATTGCGTCACGCACTCCTTAAGTCCCGGCTTCCTTCTCTGGCGATCTCATGTTGTCATCTCCGCTTCCTCGGCTCCCCACGTCGCGCCTCCAAATAAACCTACATAGCGGTGGTCTGCGTGCGAAACGGTTCCGCAAATACCCCGTACGTGCGTCTTTGCTTACTGATGTTAAGCTGCTAATAGCCGTACGTCCACAATAGATATACTGTATATATGCATACGTACAGGCCCGTTCCAATTACCATAACTTACAAATATGCACTACCAGTTTGTGCCCTTTAAGTATGTCATTTTCTCCCGCTCGGTCGACGTCCGGTCGGTCGTCGCTGAATGTGCTAACTTTAGCATACGTCCCTCCAGGTATGTAAACGTGCTCGCATACTCGGCAGATTACGAGGAGGAGGTGCTCTTTTAGAGCTCTTTAGGTGAGGCAATACTAGCTGGCTAGGCCTGTTGTGTGCATGCATGTGCGTTACATGCCTCGTTGCCTATAAAAACGGTGTAGGCATTACGCATTATGACGACACGACCGAGCCGCATATAGCTGGCACCTGGGCAAAAACTTATTGCCTGTGAAAATAACGTAAGCTGAATATAAAGGCTTCAAGATGAAAGCAGAGGCATTTCTTAACTGACCCTAACTTCGCAGTGTAGTATAATGGAAGGATTTCTCGTTGGGGTGGGCGCGGTCTCCGCGGACCAACTCGGTTTGTCAGCCGATCAGCGGCGTCGGCGTCGTGTTTGTTCTGTGTGCACTTGTTGTACAGTAGTAGTATATCACCGAGGCGGCGGCGACGGCGTCTGAATGATTCATTGCCTTCGCGAACCGCGAATTAACCCCGCACGATTTGTGACTGCACCGTAGCAGGCTGCGTACGCACTCGAACATTCTTCGACAGGTTCGGAAGTTTGCCACGGCTCTTTTTGTCAACTTCAGGTCGCCTTTATTTGTTTAGGGAGCTAGGGCGGTCCTTCTGGATCGCCGCGTCGAATTTCCAGATACGGCGTTATCGACAAGAGTCAATCATGCAAAGTGCGCCTCGATCGCGTCCATGCCAGCCAGCCAGCTCGCTCGCTACGCGTATAGTCCTGCCCGCCCGCCCCGCTGGTCGTTACAGCTGGCTGGTCAATCGGTGGCTGTCTGTGCGCGTATTACGAACTTACCTACGTATGTATGCCTAGCTGGCTGTACGTACGCATGTATCCGTAATGCATGCTCGCCGAATCTGCCGATTAATGTCGCAATCTGAGTCCGAGTTCGAGGCGGAGCTGAGCTCCAAACTGAAGTGCGTCTACCTGTTTAGCTCATGCAGCTAGTAATTGACCTCTTTGCGCTAAGTGCGCCTCTGTTTGTAGCCCGCGCGCTAATCATCACTAAAAGAAACGTGTTTGTCTATCGGTGATCTTCAAGGCTGCCGATTGATCAGCAAGGAACCGACCGGCCGGCCGGCCGGCCATCTGCTCCAAGTGGATCCTCATCGGTTAATCGACCGTGATGAGTATCACCCGGAGGGAGAGCGTCAAGAATCAATGCTCCCGTCGCGTACGTACCCGCCCTCTCTAGCTGTCGCGGCGATGCGATCGAGAAAACGAAGCATAGCAAGGCGTGCGTAAACAGCCCTGTTTTTCGCGCGTTACGCGAGTACGCGGAACGACATCTTGAAATTGGACTTCTGTCTGTCCATTTTGTTGCAAGGTCGCGTGGGATAGATCTGCTGCTGCCTGCCGGAAAGATAGACCCCGAGGCGCGATCTCATTCTCGCTCGCTTGCACGCGGACATCTTCCTGAAAATTGCGCAACACTATTTTTCCCGAATTTTGCCTCCTCCTGGTCCCTTTTCCTCGATCGGACTGTCCGTTCGTGTGCGCACTTCGGCCGGCCGGCCGGACGATGTAAAGTGACCATGTATTTGGCTGCATTTGTCTGTCAAAGCATCGACTGTGTGCGGGCGTACGTTTTCTGAATCGGACGGATGGACGGACTCCACCCCGACTCGATCGGCCGATCGCCGATCGGAAAAGGGAGGCTCGCTGGGGGACAAATTGATTGAAGTTTTTGTTTCAATTAGTAGATTTCACCACCGCGGATTCGATCGATCGCTAGCTGGATCGAGGTAGTAATCAAGCGGTAGCGTCTTCCCGTGCGTCCACCCGATCGGGGCGGACCTCGAGCGAGGGATGCTCGATCGGGCGAAAGTAGAGAGATTAATCAACTGAGACAGAGACGATCGAGCTAGTCAGCTTTTGATTCTGTTCAAGCGCGTCTTGTTTTGCACGGCGGCGCCTAGCTCCTTTTGCTTGGGGCAAGAGGTTGCCTCCGGCCGCCATGTACTACAAGTAATGTCTCTGTCGCTCGCTCGCTCGCTCGTCTCTCGCCTCCGAGGCCGATTAGGGCAGTCAAGCGTCCGCCGTCTATGACACGCCACTTAACGACAACTGCTGCCTAAAGGGAGGAAGAAAGAAAGGAGGGAGGGAGGGAAGGGTGAGAGGAAGAAGGAGGAGAGAGTGCACGCGAGCGAAGCAAAGCAATCGAGGACATACACGGGCGGACGATCGAAGGACAGCCAGAGCGGCTTCTTGGAAACTCAACGCATTCATCGCATGGCCGGCCGTGACTGATCGACTGGCGTTGAAAAGATTGAGCAATTGATGCCGGCAATCAAAGTGTTCGTCCGTGTGTCCTTCCGCCGGCCGGCAAATGAACCGGATGCCGGACGTGCGTAAGCGGACCGATGACTCGGACGATCGCCGCCGCGTCAATGGCACAATTAGAATTGTGACAGACATGCACCCGAACCCGTTGGCTCCTGGATGCTCGTGAAATCGCCGATAGTGCGGCTGCCAAGTCTCTCCCATGCACCCTTTCATTCGATCTCCTCGATCGTCCTTTCAGATTTTAATTAACGCGTCATGCTTGAAGCGCCATTAATCGGGCGTCGCCGAGGGCAATGTCTAGTCTACATACGTAAATCCTTTTTACTCGGCTGGACATCGTGTCTTCGTCCAGCTGCTGGTAAGGCGAAATTATCGATGGAGAGTAGGGTGGATGGACCAGGCAACGTTGACTAATCCGAGAACAGGTTTGGCTGTTGCTGGTTTTCAGATGCCGTTCGCGCGTACCTGAATTGGTTTAACTAGATATACGTACCATCATGAAGATTCGTCGTCGTGGTCGCCACATGTTCGATCGCCTTTCCAAGATCAAGAATGGCATTGCCAGAGGCGAAGGAGGAGCTACATTGGAAAGAACGAGAAACAACAGAGCGGCGGCCAGATTGACGGACAAGCAGAGGCGATATATAGCCAGGGGCGAGCGTGTTGTTTGATCTGCAACGCCGTTTCCATCTACGTACATAGTATATGGAACGAATACGGTGACATTATACTAAAGTGATAGTGAAGCTCAAATGCCCAAATAGGCTTTGCACTATGTCTACATCCATTTAAAACTTCGTGCGATGATGCTTTTATCGGATAATTCACGCGTTCCTGGCTCCGCGCCCGGCCGCCGAGTCGAGCGAGCACGAAGTGCATATTCTGTCCGCTATGGCCAGCGACCGAACCGGGCCAATTAAGATGCCTGGCATTCAATTCGAGGTAGGCACATAAAGACAAAGCCGTGTCAAGCCGGAATGGCCAGCTGGTCGGTCGTTGCCGTCAAATTGGCGCGTCATGCCTCCAGTTTAAGTGGTCTTGGAGTTGTTCGCTCGCTGTCCGAGCTCGTACGTGCTCGCTCGCTCGCTCCCTCGTCCGTGGAAAGAGCAACCACGTACACTACGCGGCCGGAGCGCACGCACGCGCACGCACGCGCATGCAGCTAGGCGGGAGAATTTCCCTTTCCTTTCAGAACAACCGGCCTCCGCGTCGTACGCAGCCCTAGGAGAGCGGACGGACGGACACCGTACGCAATTTTCCCCGCCTGTGCGGCAACCGGCGCTCGGACGTCCATCGCGCCGTTGACCCTAGCTCGGCGGCTTTTTTCCTAGCGCTGTTGAGACGGCGACTTGCGGGATAGGAGAGAGGGAGGGAGGGAAGGTGGCCGCGCCTCAGGAAGGAAGAGGAGAGAGAAGTTCATCGGAGCGAGACAAAAGTACGTCTGCCACCGCAACGTTATACTTCGTCGGTCGGTCGGTCGGACGAGTGCGTCGCTGTAGCGGCGGCGGCCTCGGCGGTTGTTCTTTTGCAGGCGGACGAACGGACAGCAGCGGATGGACGGACGCGGACGGACGCGTGCGTAACTTCCCTCGTCGGATGTTCGCGGGGCCGGGGACGGATTGGTTCGAGCGAGCGAGCGAGCGGTCTGCGTAGGTGCAAAAGCCGGCCGGCCAGTTGGCCAGCCAGCCAGAGCTGGGGAGAAAGAAGCCTCTGCCGCCGACGGCGACTACTGCTACCGAATTTTCGATCTGAATTGCACCAGTTGAAATCGAAAGCTTCTCGGCCATGCTGCCGTTGCCGTCCGCTCGAGAGCCCGAAGCAGCGAGCGAGTGAGCCGTGCACGTTTCAATAGAGTGACTCCAGGCGTGAAACGGCGATTTGCACAGCGAGCGAGTAAAGAAGCTTGATCGTCAAAGAGGAGGAGAAAGATGAAAAAAGTCTTGCTTGGCTGACGGAAGAGAGCCGGACGGACGTGGGAAAATTCGTGAAAAGAAATAGGCACGTGGCTTGGATGAAAGTCGTCCTCTGCCTGCCTGTCTGTCACCGCCACGGACCCGAATGGTAAGTTGGATTCAGTTCAGAAGTCGAGAAAGCCGCGTCTCTCAACTTAAGCTCTAAACCAATATGCCACTTTCCAGGTTGGACATCAAGTGAGTGAAAGTGAGAGTGCAGCAGCTTGCAATGGAGTGGAAAAGAACCTCAGTGAGTCGAGTCGACCCCCGACCGCGAAATGACCAATGACTGAGCGTCCCCGTGCTCCGCGCGATGGGGACGCGTCCCCGGAGCGCTGGAAGAAGAAAAGGAGACGAACTGAACGCGAACGCCAGTGCCTGGTGATGGAGCCGGCGACATTGCCTGGTGTGACCGGCGCCGGCAGCAGCCAGGCGCCGGCGGACGAGTGCCAAGACGATGCCGCCGCCCTGCTGCGCGGCGTCGACGCCGACGAGCAGAGGCTGCGGCCGGAGGTGGACAGCCATCAGCAGCACCGGCCTCGGCGGAGGGCGAGGCGACGGCCTCCGCGCGCCGTCCGCCGCCCCGTGCTCTCCTCGTGCCTTTCCCTCCACGTGGCCATCCTCGTGTTGTCGCTGCCGACGCGGTGGTGGGACAGTGGGGGGGGCGGGGCAGTTGGCGCGCAAAAGATTTTCCACTCTACGACAATCACGCCCCATCAAGACAGTGATATCGAGACGGCCACCAAGGTGAGCAAGGAGACGGTGGAGGCCATACTCGACGCGCTGGACAGCGCTGCCAGCGTATTCGAAAACGCGCAGATCTCAGGGGACGACTTCCTCGACAGTTGGGATGCCGACGGCAACAAGGATGACGGCGACGATGACGACGATGATGATCGACCGTGGGGAAACGGGGGCGGCAGCAGTAGTGAGGAGGACACAGACGTTGTGACATTCACAACTGAGCCCTCCGTCCTGGTGGAGGTCGACGGCGAGGACATCCAGACGACGACGTTCGCCCCGGACGATTTCCAGGTGACGGGGGCGGGCGGTGCGAGCATCGAGGGAGCGCCCGAGACGTCGCACATCGAGCCGCCGGCCATCGAGATCGTGGCGACGCAGGACTACGACATGATCGAGTTCGAGACCGACCTCGAAACCAGGATCAGGTTCTCGAAGCTGCGCGACGGCAAGTCCCTCTTGCACTGCACGGTGATCACCAAATCGCACCGCCTGTTCGAGGACGACTTTGGCCGGCCGCTGAAGGCCGAGTACCTGCCTACCATCTACTTGGTGGACGGGAGGGAGAACTGCAGGACGCTCATCGGGGAGACGGGCATCATCTGGGTTCGGTTCATGGGGGCGATCAAGTACCCCGGCGTCGTCATCGCGGACATGTCCGACCGGCTGCAGTTCGAGGAGTTAAACGGCCGCTGCATCAGCATCATGTCCAAGCGGGACTTTGTCAATGCCGACGGCGAGATCGAGACGACCACGCAGGTCGTCGCCACGACCGACCAGCCTTTCGATTTCGCCGACACTGGAACGGTGGCCATCAGCATGGAAGCGGGCGAGATCGGCGACACAACCACTGTGGACACCCCGGCCTTTTCTATCGAGCCGGACGATATTGATTTCGGAGGAGACAACAGTGGAAGCAACAGTGGCGGTAACGGAAGCGGTGGAAGCAGGCCTGGTGAAGATGGAAACGGTGGAAACAGGCCTGGTGAAGATGGAAACGGTGGAAACAACAGTGGTGGAAATGGAAGCAGCGGGAATGGGCCCAGCAACAGTGGTGAGGATGAAGGCGGAGATTCCGACGGCGATTCGGACGGTGGTGACAGCGGCAACAGCGGGGAAAGCGGGGAGGACGGAAACGACGGTGGTGGCCACGGCCGTCCTGACAGTGGTGAAGAGACTGGCGGCCCGAACATTGAGGCCCCCGAGCCTCCGCTGCCCCCGGCAAAGCCCGACGCCAACGGAGACTCCGACAACGGAGACCCCGACTACTCCGACTGGGCGGGTCCAGACGACGACTGGACCGGTCCGAGCGGAGACATTTTCGGGCCGAGCGCCGACGACCTGTTTGGACCCATCTTCATCACCGGCGACACCGGCAGTGGTAGCGGAAGCGGAAGCGGGAGCGGAAGCGGGAGTGGTGATGGGAGCGGAGACGACGGTCTCGTCATGGTCAGCGGAGGTGGTCCGCTAGATAATGGTGGCGATGACTACTTTGATTTCGACGGCGACGACGACTTGAACATGGTCAGTGGTGGCGGTCCCATCGACAATGGAAGTGGGTCGTCCTCTGAGGAGAGCGACGGGGACAACGGCGACGACGGCGACTTCGGCAGCCTCGGCGACTTGGGCGGGGTTGCCGTGGAAGACCCCGAGACCACGACCATGATGACCATCGTGCCGGCCAGCGCCTCCGGCTCCCTTTCAGGCGAGGACTACAGCGACGAGGAGGACGATGGGAGCAAGGAGGATGAGAATGAGGAGGAGACTACCACCTCAACCACTCCCGAGCCCGAAACCACTACCATCGGCATTGCTCCTGAGCATGGCGAGTTGCCGGAAGACTTCGCCACATTCCCTGTGCCACCGGCTTCGCCTAATCCAGAGCAGTCGATGACAACTCCTCAGAAGCCTACTAGACCAACTAAGCCCACTCGACC
>JAAUYK010131208.1_pt1 | contig 10757 bp, 7 predicted proteins | sample 7278021 | NCBI WGS metagenome assembly JAAUYK01 (sample SAMN14350223, study PRJNA611818) | marine sediment metagenome | isolation source: surface marine sediment (1.8m) | place: French Polynesia: Moorea | collected 2018-08
CGGCGTCGATTTTATTCTCGACGAACGTCTCGTAGTGCCCGTCCAAGTGCAGGCTTGCCAACCAGGTGCGCAGATCCGGCATTGGCAACCAAAGCCATCCGCAGCTCCGAATACAACTGTAACGTTACTCTGCCCGAGAATATCATAGGTTGATCGGGAGTCTGTGAATTATTCCTAACGTCGCAGTTCAAGCTCGGAGTCCTCGTCCGAGCTGTTCACCCGGCCGATCGGACCGACCGGACCCGACGAGGGCTTCACGCGAAGTCGAAGGCTTTTCGGAATGGCAGTTCGCGGACCCGGCGGCCGGTCGCCGCGAAGAGCGCGTTGCCGAGGGCCGGCGCCGCCGTCGGGGTTGCCGCCTCGCCGACGCCGTAGATGGCTTCGCCGCTCTCGTGGATCTGCACCGCGATCTCGGGGGCCTGGCCCATGCGCAGCAGCGGGTAGCTGTCGAAGTTGTGCTGATCGACCATGCCGTCCGTGACGGTGATCTCTCCGAAGACCGCGGCGCTCAGGCCGAAGACCAGCGCTCCCTGCACCTGACTCTCGATGTTGCGCGGATCGAGCGCGGTCCCGACGTCGACCGCGAAATGCGCCTTGAGGATCTCGACGCGGCCACCAGCGTGACGGACCTCGACGACCTGCGCCGTCGCCGCGCCGGACGATAGCGCGAAGGCGAGGCCCCGCGCGTGGCCTTCGGGGAGCGCCGCTCCCCAGTTCGACATCTCGCCGACGGTCTTGAGCACCCTACGGCTCGGCCCGTGAGTCAGCAGCGAGAGCCGCATCTCCAGAGGATCGGCGCCGGCGGCATGAGCGATCTCGTCCAGGATGCTCTCCTGGAAGAAGCAGTTCTGGGATTCCCCCACGGAGCGCCACCAGCCGACCGGCAGCAGGTCGTCGGGTCGGTAGGCCGTCACCCGGTGGTTCGGAATCTCGTAGGGCTGTTCCCGCGCGCCCATGGTGATGGAGACGTCGGTCCTGCGACCCCCGCCTTCCGCCTCTCCCGTCATCGCCAGCCGCCGCTTGCCGCCGGAGGCGAACAGGGAGGGGGCCGAGAGGCTGAGGTCGAGCGCCACCGGCCTGCCCTCCGCCACACCCGCGCGAAAGCGCGCCGCCGCCATCGGTCGGTAGGTGTCGTGGGTCAGGTCCTCCTTGCGCGAATAGGTCACCTGGACGGGGCGGCCAGGAATCGCCATCGCGGCGCGCACCGCGGCCTCGACGTCGTCCATCTCGAATCGCCGGCCGAAGCCGCCGCCGAGATAGGGCGTATGAACCTTCACCGCCTCCTTCGGCAAACCGCTGAGCTTGGACCCGATCTGCCGGGCCATGGTCGGCGCCTGCGAGCCTACCCAGATCGTCAGGGTGCCGTCCCGCAGGAGCGCCGTGGCGTTCAGCGGCTCCATCATGGCGTGTGAGAGGTAGGGAACGCGGTACTCGCCCTGCAGGACCGCGCCGTCATGCAAGGCGGCTTCGACGTCGCCCTCGTCGACCGGCCGGTCGTGGACCTCCCCGTCGAAGGCCTGCGCGATGCGCGCCCGGTGCTCCGCGGTCGATCGGGGATAAGGGGCCGCTTCCCAGTCGAACGCGATCTTCCGGGCCGCCTCCAGCGCGTACCAGGTGTTGGTCGCCACGACGACCGCCCCGTCACGGAGCGGAACCACCTGCTCGACGCCGCGCATGGCCGAGGCTGCCGTCGCGTCGAAGCCGGCCATGGCGCCGCCGAGGCGCGGGTTGCGGACGACGGTCGCGTAGAGCAGGTCGGGCGGCCGCACGTCGATGCCGAAGACCGCCTTGCCGGTGCATTTCTCGACCATGTCGACCCGCGGCAGCGAAGTGCCAAGCAGCCGCCACTCTGCCGGAGGCTTCAGCGGTGGATCCGACGGCGGCTCCAGGGCGGCGGCTTCCGCGGCCAGCTCGCCGTAGGAAATCGCCGCGTCGGCGCCGACCACCACGCCGTCCCGGGTCGAGAGCGCCGCCGGGTCGACCGCCAGACGCCGCGCCGCCGCGCCGACCAGCATGATCCGCGCGGCCGCGCCCGCCTTGCGCATCTTGATGAAGCCGTCCTGGATCGAGGTCTGGGCGATCGTGGCCTGGGACGGCCGCCGGTGGGCCCGGTTCGGGGCCGGACGGGGCCCGAACATGAAGGTATTGGCATAGTGTTCCGAGGCCGGGCCGTGCTCGACCTTGATGGCGTCGAACGCGACGTCCAGCTCCTCGGCGACCAGCGCGGCGAGCGTGGTGTGGATGCCCTGCCCCATCTCGGCGCGCGGCGCGATGATCGTGATCCCGCTGCGGTCGATCACCACGTAGGGCGTCAGCGCGATGCGGCCGGGCTCGAGGTCGATCGAGTCCGGCAGGAGATCGGTCTCGGGGTCGCGCGGCGCCAGGGCGCGGTAGCCGATCGCGACGCCGCCCGCGACCGCCGCCGCGCCGAGCAGAAATACGCGCCGGCTGGTCATCGACGCGGTTCCATCACACCATGATCCGCTCTAGGCACCGAGCCGCTCCGCTGCCGCCTTGACTGCCCCGCGGATCCGCACGTAGGTGCCGCAGCGGCAGAGATTGCCGGCGAAGGCCGCGTCGATGTCGGCATCCGTTGGTCTGGGGTTTTCGGTCAGTAGGGACACCGCGGTCATGATCTGGCCGGACTGGCAGTAGCCGCACTGCGCCACCTGCCATCGGATCCACTCTTCCTGGACCGCATGCAGGGCGTCCGGCGTCTCCAGTCCCTCTATGGTCGTCACCGCGCCCGCGACCTTCCCGGCGGCCACCGCGCAGGAACGCGTCGCCACGCCGTCGATCAGCACCGTGCAGGCGCCGCAGACGCCGATCCCGCAGCCGTACTTGGTACCGGTCAGGCCGAGCTCGTCGCGCAAGACCCAGAGCAGCGGCATCGCTTCGTCGACGTCGACGGTGTGCGCCGCGCCGTTCACGGTCAGCTTGACCACAGTGCAGATCCCTCCGCCGAATTCCATCGGGCAGCGCCGAAAGGACGCCGCCCCGCGGACGCTGTATCTTGCGAAGCGGAAACGCGCTGTAAAGGCAAATCGCTTCACGCAGCCGGCCCGCCCGGGCGTCACCAATGTCGCAAGCTTGTACGCTGTCCCTGGAATTCAGACCTCAGCGCCAGTGATGGCTTTCCCGCCGCCGCAGCGCCGGCGCGCGCTGGAAGATCCAGTGGTCTTCCTGTCCCGCTCCGCACATCGTCGTATAGCCGGCGACGACCAGGGGCTCGGTCTGACCCAAAAGGCAATCAATCCGACGCTGAGGTCATTGCGTCCCAATTCTATTATTGCGCGAATCTGGTGCGCCTGTAGGGTTAGACCTGCGCGGTACGGTCGTGCTGTTGCGAGATCACGGAGGGGGGAAGGCTCATGGACTCTTCACGTCGTAGACCCATCACGGCATACGCTCTTGTCGCTGCCTTGGCAGTCATGATCGGGTTCACGCCTCATGGCGCAACGGGTCAGGACATCGCCACGATCGACCTCGCGGCCGCACGACAGGCCGAGGCGGATCTGATCGCCCGGTTACTGGAGGCCAAGACCGGCCCCATGGCCAAGGTTGGCGTGGCGCTGGCCGAGCTTCACGCGCAGCACGAGGTCTTCCAGGCCGAACGCCCGCTCAGGCTCGCGCAACCGCCGCTCGAGCCGGCCGATCCGATGATCCGGGTCAGGGACGGTTACGTGACCATCGAAGCCGTGGCGGCCGACGACACCGAAACCCTGCTGCGCGAGCTCGAGGCCCTGGGCCTGCAAGGGGGAGCCGCCTTCGGCCCCATGGTCTCGGGCCGCCTGCCGATCGCCGCCCTCGACGACATGGCCGCGCTCGACGCTCTGCGCCAGGCTAGGCCGGCCATGGCCATAACCCGGGCGGGTTCGGTCACCAGCCAGGGCGATGCCGCCCTGGATGCCGATTTCGCGCGCGAAGAGGAGGAGGTGCGCGGCCGCCGGGTCACGGTCGGGGTCCTGTCCGACAGCTACGACTGCCTGGACGGCGCGGCGGACGACATCGCCAGTGGCGACCTGCCGCGCGAGAGCCGGATCAGCATCCTCGACGACTCCGCCTGTCCGGACGGCGGTGACGAGGGCCGCGCCATGATGCAATTGATCCGCGACGTGGCGCCGGGCGCCAGGCAGGCCTTCCACACGGCCTTCAACGGCCAGCCCGACTTCGCCGGCGGCATCGTCGAGCTGGCTGAGGTCGCTGGCGCGGACGTCATCGTCGACGACGTCATCTACCTGGCCGAGCCGATGTTCCAGGACGGTATCGTCGCCCAGGCGGTCGACGACGTGAAGGCGGCGGGGGTCGCCTACTTCTCGTCGTCCGGCAACAACGGTCGCAACTCCTGGGAAAGTGACGAGGGCTTCAACAATTCCCTCATCGGGGGAGTAACGGGTCTAAGGCATGACTTCGATTCGGGCCCGGGCGTAGACGTTTTTCAGACTGTGCGGATCGGAACGGGCGACACGTTCTTTTCCTTTCAGTGGGACGAGCCTTTTGCCTCTGCTTCCGTCGGCGGTGAACCGGGTTCTGCCAGCGACCTCGACATTTTTCTGTTCTTCCAGGGTATATTTCTCGGTATCGGAAGCGCCGAAAGAAACATCATAAGCGGGGACCCGGTCGAGGTCTTTGGTGTTAGGAACTCCGGGCCACCGATCGATCTGCAAATTGGGATCGAGCTCGTAGCCGGCCCGCCCCCGGAGCTCATGAAGTACGTCATCTTCGATCCACCCGTAGAAACCATCGGTGATCCGCCGACCTCCTTCGTGGTTGAGTACGCGACCAACAGCAGCAGCAACTACGGTCACGCCAATGCAGCCGGGGCCGCGGGCGTCGGGGCGGCGTTCTGGCGCAGGACGCCACGCTTCGGCGTCTTCCCGCCGGAGATCGAGAACTTCTCCTCGGCCGGCGGCACGCCGATCCTGTTCGATCTCGAGGGCCGGCGGATCCCCCCGGACATCCGTGCTCAGCCACGCTTCACCGGGCCCGATGGGGGCATCACAACCTTCTTCGGGAATCGAGACTCCTTCGGCCGGAGGGAGCCGGGCGGCAACCACTTCTTCGGCACCTCGGCAGCGGCCCCCCACGTGGCGGCGGTGGCCGCCCTGATGCTCGAGGCCAATCGCCAGCTCTCGCCCGACGACATCTTCGAGATCCTCGAGGACACGGCGATCGACATGGACGATCCGGTGACGCCGGACTTCGATCTCGGGTTCGACTTCGGCACGGGCTTCGGTTTGGTGGATGCCCTGGAAGCCGTCGAAGAGGCCGAGGACTTCGAGGACGACGACGAGGACGACGACTAGCTTCGCCCGAAAGTGTCGACTGACCCGCGAGCCGCCGCCGGCCGGACAGGACCCGGCATCGTGGAACCATCCATCTCGGGGCGGATCGCTGCTCGCCAAGCGCGGCGGATGGTATAGACTGGCGGCGGTCTCAAACGCCGGAGAGCATGGAGCATGGCGGAACTCGGTTCGCGGGTAGAGAGCGTGGATTGTCGGTGGCCCGCGGGTCGAACGACGGCCATTGGCGCCGGAAGCGGGCTGGCAGCATCGTGAGTATGCGCTGCTTCGCAGCCGCGGTCGCGCTTGTCTTCTCGCTCGGGTTCGGCGCGTCCAGCCTCGCCGCCCCGGACGCCGGCCCGGCGATCGAGGGCACGAACGGGGAGCGGCCGGCCGCCAGCCAAGTCGACAAGAAGACCTTCTTCATGACCGAGGAGATCTGGCATTGCGTCAAGGTCCGCAGCGGTGCCGAGCACGGCACGGTGTTCGAGCCCGCCGACGCGGATCAGGGCCGGGCGACGACGAACAAGTGGGTCGGCAGGTTCCTGCTCGATTTCAGCTTCGACCAGAAGGCGCAGAAGATCACCTACAGCATCGTGGAGAAGCCCCGGGTCGTGTGGAACGGCGCGATTTGGAACGGCATTATGGACACCATAGAGCGCTGCAGCTGAGCCGCCGCCCACTTGCCCCGGCGGAAGCGGCGCCGCGTAGCGGCGGGTAAGCTTCCGATATGCCTCACCGGCCGGGAAGTCTCTCCTGCAACGCCCGGTCCCGTTCTGACCTCGAAACCCAAGAACGACCGCTTTGGCGCCGTTTCCGGTCGGGCGCGACCGAAGCTGGGGACGGCAAAGATTTACCCAAACCCGACCTTTGACCGCTATAAGCCTTTAACGAGACCGTGGTGGAGATCGACTGCTATCTCGATATCCTCAAAGCCGACAGATCGTCGGCGATCTCTTCGAACGCTGTTTCAAGGGCCGTGCCGTCGGGCGCGAAGTGGTAGTAGGGCGCCTTCGGCTTGGAGGCGACCTGCTTCAGCAGTGTCTGAAGCGGGCCGCTGCTATAGTAGAACTGGATAACGTAGATCTTGATGCCGCTGGCCTTCACGTTCTCTGCGATTGCAAGCAGGCGGGCGTCCATGCCCCTCTCGCCAGCGTCCTCGTCCTCGCCGAATTCCTCGTCATAGCCGTCGTCGTGGCCGCCGTACTGCTGGCCGTCGGTGAGCAGGACGATGGCGCGCTCGTGGAGGCCAGTGGGGAAGGGATCGGCGTCGGCAAAGGGCTCGCTAGGCGAGACCACGCGCCAAGCCCACACCAAGCCTTGGGCGATGTTGGTGTGTCCTTTAGGGCTGGTCAGATCGTTGATCGCGTCTTCGATATTCGTCCGCTGATCGGTCAGGCGTGTAATGCCGTGAGACAGGCAAGGTTTGTAGTCGTCGTCGCTGCTGTCCCGCCAACCCGGCCACTCGGTGCCGTCTGTCGTGGTGACGGGACCGAGCAGGTGATCTGCGTCGTCGTCGTTGGTACTGTTGTGGCGGTAGCGGGCGAACATGCAACCGTTCCAATTCTTGGTCGGCTTGTGCAGAAGCGGCACGGGCGTGTTGTTCGCGTAGTACAGAACGGACTGGCTGCCACCGTCCCAGGGATTGGTGAAGCGCGGCACCGATGAAGTGGTGGTCAGTTTGCGTTTGTAAGTGGTCCCGTTTTCCCAAATGTTGACCGCGCCGTTCCAAGGCACCAGGCCAAGGGTCAAGAGGTCCGAGCTCGTCTTGTTGCCATAGAGCACGTCGACCAGGGTGAGGGCCGCGGTCCGGGCGGCGGCGATGCGTGTGCTGCCGGAGCCGTCGGAATTTTTCATCGACCCGGACATGTCCATCGACAAGACCACGTCCATGCTGACGGTCTCGCGGGTGACCTGAGTGCCCGTGGCGACCTGCAGGGAGTTCCTGCCGAACAGCCGCATGAAGGTGGTTTCCATGGTGGCGCTTGCATTGATGTCGATGGTTTGGGCCACCGGATCGACCACGGCCGGACTGATTGTCACGGTGGTGCCCATGTAACCCGGCGGGAAGTTGGCTTCGAAGTACTTCCGGATCTCCGCGTTGATCTTCGTGTCGTCCTTGACATGGGCGGCGGCCAGCATGGCGGCGTCGAGGGCATCGCCCATCCGCGATTTGACCAGGTAGCCGCGACCGGAGTCGACCGTCAGACCGATGATGCCCAGGATGGGGATGGTCAAGACCGCGATCAGCGGCAGGGACGCCCCGCTCTCGCTTGTCACCAAACGGCGGCATGCGGCCTTCAGTTGGCCTCTCCACTCCGCATCCGTTGACCAGCACATCATGACATCTCCAAGATCAAAGAATCTTTGTGCTACGTTAGCAATTACGCTTCGATATTATCGAAATCACCTAAATATTTTTCGAATACCACTATCATTATTTGTGCCAAAATTGTTCCATTAGCTTTTCATTAGTATGAAGTTTCATTCACCTTCAGACGCCGTAATAGAATTCAAATAAATTGCGGCTTTTCCAAGCTCGCAGGTCATGTGGTCGATTTTTGCCAATGTATGTGGTGAGGAAGTAGGTATGCGATGGCGGCAGTGATTGAACCGGCAGCCGCCAGCAGCCTCAGGGGACCATAGATTAGCCTAGTGTCTTCCTGCGGCTACATGTCGCCGTGCTCGCCCCAGCGGCGGCACGTCCCGTTTGGCGCAGGGTTCAGACCTGAGAGCCGCTGACGACCGCCCTGCCACCGATCTCCGGCGTGAACCGCGTTGGTCGGCTACGGGGAAATCTGACCCCAAGCGGAAATCGAGGAGGGCCTTGCGAGCTGGTATCGGCTGATGCTCAGCGATCTCCACGCTAGTCGTTCATCTCGAATGATTGAAGGTCACCATAGGCGCTCACGTCAGACAGCGTCGTATGATTCTAGCGGGGTATCTCAGGTCGCATGGCCCTATCCAAGCGGAAAATGAAAAGCAATCACCGAGATCAGGCGGACCTTGGCGTCAACCCAGGTTCTGCGGATAAACACAGGGCAGGTGATTGGATAATTCCAGCCTCAGGTCACCAGCAGAACGATCAGCGCGGCGATGACTGCAAAAAACGCCAACACAGCCGCGCCCGAGGAAGCGATCCGGCTCGTTGCCCAGGCCACGACGAATGCCGGGAGCGCGAACAGCATGACAGCGAATAGGTAGTAGAGTATCTGCGGAAGCGCGGCGATCAACCCCATAGCGGTTTGCAACGCTATGCCAATGAAGGCAAAGATGGACAAGATGACTGGGATTACCCCGGCGAGGGCGACGGCCGTTAGCGCGAGCACCGCTGCAACCATCGCCAAGGCAGCCAATCTTCCGACTCTTTCGGCAGCCTCGCCGATCTGATCCGATGCCGCGTGCCGCCCTTTTGCGACGCGTCTCAACACCGACCCCATCCCCAGGTCGTTCGCGATGGTCGCCAAATCCTCGGCGAGGCGGCCATCCCGTATCTCGCGAAGCGCCTCCGTGGCGACGCCGGACCGGCTGTGCCCGGCGCGCTTGGTGACGACGCGGTCCCGCCAGAGCGCGAACCCGATGGTCAGAACTGTAAGGTAGAGCACGATGCTCATGGTCAGCCGCTCAGAATTATCGTGTAGATGTTGCCGAGCATTACAACGCTCCCAAGGATGCCCATGACGATCGTCCAGACGGCCGGGGCCCCCAACCTGCTTTCGCGCACCCTCATCGCGATGTTCGCGCAGAATAGCCCGCCGAGCATGGCCGCGAGCATGAGCAGAAAGAACAGAGCAAGCGCGCCGAGGCGCCCGTCCGCTAGGCCAAGAAACTCCGCGACGCCCAAGAACCGCTTCGACAAGAGCGCTTCTTCGGAGGTGAAGCTCAGCGCGAGGCCCGCAATCGCGGCGCCGAGGGCGATTACACAGCACTGGAGGCCAAAGCGCTGAAGGTTGTAGCGGCCGTCCGCGGTTGATTCGAAGAACATCGCCGAAAGGGCGCCCGCGGCGGCGACCGCCAACGGAATCACGTGACGCCCCTCCGGCCCGTCGACTATTCCGAGCCACGACAGAAGGAAGGGCCCGAGCAAGAACAGGGCCGCGTAGACAGCTGCACCGACAATGAACTCGAACAGACCGAGTCCTACGGCCGGCAAATGCCGGCCGTCGTCGGAAGGTGCTGGCGGAGTGTCAGGCATCCATTTGGCTTCGGCGGAACACTTTGGAGTAGTATATACCGTCATTGGGCTCGAAACACCCTGTCGACATCGTATCGTATCGTTGCCAGTGTTGGACCTTGTGGTAGCCGCCGCTATTCGGGGCCATCGCACTGAACTCGGCACGCGCGGGCCCCAGCAGAGCGCGGGCGTTCCTGATATGCTTTCCCAATCAGATCATGACGCCCCCTCTTAATCCGGAAATCCCGGTTTCCAATACTCTTGGTGATGTTGTGGACAACGGAAAGGTCGAACAACCGAAAGTACACCCATGCAGCCAGTCGGATGGCCCCCGCCGCGGGCGGAAGGCGCGCCAATAGCCCTGGATGGCCGTAGTCGTTGCAGCATGCCGTGGTCGTTTTAGAAGGCTAGAACCTACTCATTCGGCAGACTGCCAATGGTGACGACGCACCCCAAACGAGTAAACTGGTCGCCCGAACGGAACTCGATCTTGGCCACCGCCCGACGGGTCTTCGATGACCTATGATCCTGGTCGAATGGCAACTTCTGGCTAACCCTTGCCGTCCTTCCCAACCCTTGGGTCCGCTTAGCCACGAGAGCAGAAGCTCCCGCACCGGCGCCGATTACCTCGCAGTCAGTTAGCCGCGGCGCCATTCTAGGAAGAGGCCGCAGGCCTCGGCGGCCGGGACGACGCCAGGCTCGCGAGCGTCGGTGCGGAGCGCCACGCCGGCGAAGCGCGGTTCTGGGGCCGGCGCGAGGCCGCAACCTGGTACGGCGGACTCGATCCGCTCGGGCGTCAGCACCAGGAGCTCCTGGCCCGCGCCGGCGAGGCGAAAGCCGCCCTCGACCGCCTGCCCCTCCAGGTTCATCAGCCTGGCGAGGAAGCCGACGTGGGCCGCCGGGTCCTCGGCGGCGATGGTGACCGCGGCCAGGCCGCGCGCGCCGTTGGCGTGCCGCTGGTACGCCGGCTTCCAGAAGTACTGCGGCGCGTGCTGCTGGCAGAGGAAGAAGCCGAGGCCCGGCAGGCTCGGACTGGTCGCGAAGACCAGGGAGAAGCCGACCGTGACCTCGGCGCCGTCGGGCAGCCGCGCCCGGCGCTCGAAGGAGAAGGGCGCGTAGGTGTCGAGCCCGAGATCGAGCAGGGCCGCGTGGTCCCGCCGTGCGTCCTCGCTGGCCAGCACGAGCATGGAGAGCCCAGTCCCCCGGCGCAGGAAGTCCCGGTTGTGGGCGCCGAAGCTGAAGCGCGGCGGCGCCGCGTCGAAGGCATGGTCCTCGATGCCGCCGGGACGGTCGACCTCGAG
>JAAUYK010085957.1_pt1 | contig 10756 bp, 11 predicted proteins | sample 7278021 | NCBI WGS metagenome assembly JAAUYK01 (sample SAMN14350223, study PRJNA611818) | marine sediment metagenome | isolation source: surface marine sediment (1.8m) | place: French Polynesia: Moorea | collected 2018-08
GCGGGCCCGTCTGCTGGCCTACGTCGGCGCGCGCATCGACATGATCTTCGGCCGGGCGGCTTTCGAACAGATCCTCTACCTGCCGATCATCATGACGGAGCGCGCGCCGATCGGATCGCAGATCTCCAGACTGCGCCAGTTCGAGGCCGTCCGGGAGTTCTTCATCGGGCCACTGGCGACCGTGATTCTGGAACTGCCCTTCGTCTTTATCTTCATCGCGGTGATTGCCGCTATCGCGGGCCACATGGCCTGGATCCCGGTGGTTCTCATCGCCTGCTTCGCCGTCCTGGGGGTTCTGATCACGCCGCCGATGCGCCGCGCCGTGGCCGAGGCAGGAGACGCCCGCGCCCGCCGCCAGAGCTTTCAGATCGAGATGCTGTCCCATCTTCGGACCATCAAGACCTGCAGCGCGGAAGCGATCTGGAGCGCGCGCTACCGAGAGCGTTCCGCGCGCGCGGCGATGGCCAACTTCGAGAACGCGCAGCTTTCCTTCCTGGTCCAGACGCTGGCCCAGCTCCTCATGCTGGCTGCCGGCATTGCCACTTTGACCCTCGGCGCGCTGCAGGTGATGGCGGGCTCCATCACCGTCGGCGCCCTGGTGGCCAGCATGGCCCTGATCTGGCGGATTCTCGCACCGCTACAGATGGGATTCCTGTCGCTGACCAAGCTCGAGCAGGTCAAGTTCGGCATCCACCAGCTGGACCTCCTGATGCGGCTCGCGGTCGAGCGCGAGCCCGGCCACGTGGTCGACCGCAAGCGCACCTTCAAGGGCGAGATCACCTTCAACAACGTCTCGATGCGCTACACGCCGGGCGCCGAGCCCGCGATGGTGCAGGCCAGCCTGGAGATCGCGCCGGGCGAGCTGATCGCCGTGACCGGCGCCAACGGTTCCGGAAAGTCGACCCTGCTCAAGCTGATCGCCGGCCTCTATCCGATCCAGGCCGGTGCCGTCCTGATCGACGGCATCGACATTCGCCAGCTCGATGTCTCCGAGCTGCGCAACGCGATCGCCTGCGTGCCCCAGTACGGTCACCTGTTCCACGGCACGGTGGAGCAGAACCTGCGCCTCGCCAATCCCATGGCCAGCGACGCGGATATGGCGCGCGCCGTTCTGGACGCCGGCCTGCTGAACGACGTGCTGTCCTTGCCGGACGGCTTCGACACGCGGATCACCGACCGCCGCCAGCACCAGCTGCCGAGCGGCTTCCGCCAGCGGCTGATCCTGGCCCGGGCCTATGTCAAGCAGGCGCCGATCTACCTTTTCGACGAGCCCGCGAACAACCTGGACCGCGACGGCGACGAGGCCTTCAAGCGCAAGATCCAGAGCCTGAAGCGCAAAAGCACGATCGTCATGGTAACCCAGCGTCCGAGTCACATGCGCATGGCCGACCGCCTGCTGCTCATCCGGTCCGGCCGCGTCGCGCTCGACGGCCCGCCGGACGAGATCCTCGAAAAGTTGAGCCGGGGCTGACCATGGCATTCTGGCACAACATGGCGCAGTGGCGCAGCAAACTGAAACCGGCGCCGCCGCCCGAGGACGCAGGGGGCCCCGGCGACGACAAGCTGGTCAAGTTCCTGGCCCAGCCGCTGGTGCTCGAGGAGAGCGGGCCGCCCAGGCTGCTGTCCCAGCTGCTGGTCGCGGTCAGCGTCCTGGTCGCCGGCTCGATCCTCTTCGCCGCCTTCACCGATATCACCGAGTCGGCGGTGGTCCAGGGTCAGTTGGTGCCCTCCGGCTCGATCAACACGGTCCAGCACCTCGAAGGCGGCATCGTGGCCGAGATCCTGGTCGAGGACGGCCAGATCGTCGAACCGGGCCAGACGCTGGTCCGCATGGACGGGGCCGCCGCGGTCTCGGACCTCGACCAGGCGCGCGCCCGGGAAGCCGCCCTGGCCCTGCGCGCCGAGCGGCTGCGCGCCTTCGTCATGGACCGCGAACCCGATTTCAGCATTGGCAGCGACTATCCCGACCTGGTCCAGGACCAGGAGGCGATCCTCGACCTTCAGCTCGAGTCCAAGGAAAGCCAGCAGAAGGTCCTTCGGTCGCGCATCGCGCAGCGTCAGGCCGAGCTGAAGACCATGCGCGAGCAGGAGAAGGCGCTGAAGCAGCAGGTCTCGATCATCTCCGAGCAGGCTGAGATGCGCCGCACGCTGCTCAAGAAGGGGCTGGTCTCGCGCGTCATCTACCTGGAGACCGAGAGGGCGCTGAGCGAGGCCCAGGGCGAGCTGGCCGGCGTATTGGGTCGCATGGTCGAAACCAAGGCCGCGATCGGCGAGGCCCAGAACAGCCTGCTCGAGCTCAATTCCAAGCTGCGCAACGAGGCGCTGTCCGAGATGGGCGAGGTCACGGCAGAGCTCGCTCAGGTCCGGGAGTCCGCGGACCAGCTCAGGGACCGGGCGGCCCGCCTGGTCGTCGTCTCCCCGGCACGGGGCATCGTCAAGGGGATGGCGACCCGCACGGTGGGCGCGGTGATAGGGCCGGGCGAGACCCTAATGGAGGTCGTCCCGCTCGACGACGTGCTGGTCGCCGAGGTGCGCATCGCGCCCAAGGATATCGGCCATCTGCGCGTCGGCCAGTCGGCCAAGGTCAAGGTGACCACCTTCGACCTGTCGCGCCTCGGGTCGATCGACGGCCAGCTGCGGCATCTCTCGGCGACGACCTTCGAGGACGAGCGGCAGGAGCCCTACTACAAGGGCACGATCGAGCTCAGCCAGAACTACGTCGGCGCGATCCCGGGGCAGAACCGCTTGTCCCCCGGCATGGTGGTCGACGCCGACATCGTCACCGGCGAGAAGTCGCTGCTCGACTACCTCCTGCGCCCGCTCTATCGCGGCCTGGACGGCGCCTTCCGCGAGCGATGACGGCGACGATCGGGCGATTGCCCCAGCCCACCCGCCGCTGCTTTAATGCGCCCATGAGTCGAGCCGCGCCGTTCCTAGCCCTCGCCCTGCTGCTGGTCCTGCCGGCCTGCGCAAGCCCGAAGCCGATCCTCAATCCCAACGACCAGCTCGAGGTCGTCGGCCGCGAAGCGGCCCACGAGGACATCGAGGACGGCCGCGCGCGGGGCGACGCGGCGGGAGCGCACCGCGCTCCCGGGAAGGCCGGCGAGGTTGCCCAGGGCACGGCGGTCGGCGGGGGCATCGGGGCCGCCAGCGGCGCGGTCGCCGGCGCGATCAGCGGCAGCCCGGGCCTCGGCACGGCGATCGGCGCCGCCGCGGGCGCCACGGCCGGCCTGCTGCGGAGCCTGTTCAAGGAATCGCGGCCGAGCGAGGCCCACGTCAACTTCGTCAACCGCTGTCTCCACGAGCGCGGCTACGACGTTGTCGGCTGGGACTGAGGGCTACTTCTCGACCGGGGCGAGAGACGTTCCACCGTAGCACTGCTCGGTCGGCGTGATCTCGATCAGGCCGACGTTGACGTGCCAGGGCGCGTCGAGCGCATAGAGGATGGCGCCGGCCACGTCCTCAGAGGTCAGTTCCTCTATCCCGGTTTCCTTGATCTTGTCGCGCCGGGCCGGATCGTCGAAGGCGGCGTCGAAGAACTCGGTCGCGACGCGGCCCGGGCAGATCTCGGTGATTCGCACCCCGGTGCCGCGCAGCTCGATCCGCAGGTTCTGGGAGAAGAGGTGGATCGCCCCCTTGGTGGCGCCGTAGACCGAGGAGATGATCGGATAGAGGCCGGCGACCGAGCCGATGTTGACGATGTGGCCGCGCTTGCGCGCCGCCATGCCGGGCGCCACGGCGCGCACCACCCGCAGTGCGGCTGCCACGTTGGTCGCGACCGTTGTCTCCAGGTCATCGGGGTCGACCCGGTGGATCGGATCGAAGGCGCGGCCGACCCCGGCGTTGTTGACCAGGACGTCGATCTCGAGCCCGGCGAGCGCCGCCTCGACCGCGGCCCGATCACGCAGGTCGAGCGCCAGAGGGCGGCACCCGGTCTCCTCGGCCAGGGCGGCCAGGCGGTCCTCGCGCCGGGCCACGGCGTGGACCGTGAGGCCGCGGCCGCGGAGCTCCCTGACCACCGCCTCGCCGATGCCGCTGGAGGCGCCTGTCACCAGGGCGGTCTTGTAGTCGCTGAGCGGCATGGCGGGGGTCTCCTCTAGGGTGATTGGTGGCGGGGTCAGCCGATCCCCGGCGTGCGATGGCCGTCGCGCGACCAGGTGACGGGGAAGTGGTTCTCGTCCATGGCGTCGTCGCTGAGCCGCCGGTAGCGCCCATAGATCGGCCCGTTGCCCTCGTGCAGCCGGCGCCGGTCGAAGCGGGCCCGGGACGAGCCGCCGTGGATCACCAGGGCGCGCCGCTCGGCCGCGCCCCGGTTCGGTCCCGACCCGTGCCAGGTCCAGCCGTGGTGGAACAGGCCGCCGCCGGCCGGCACCTCGACCGCCACGAGCTCCGGCTCCTGGCTGAGCGAACGCGCCGCCGCCGCGAGCGGCCCCCGGTAGTCCTCCGGCGCATGGAACGCGCCCTCGGGCGCCTCGTCTTCCGGCCAGAGGTGCGAGCCGCGGACCACCTCCATGGTGCCGCCCGACGCCGAGGTGTCATCCAGGGCGATCCAGCAGCTCAACATCTCCCGGGGTGCGAGCCAGCCGAGATAGGCGTTGTCCCGATGGTAGCCGAGCGAGCGAGCGCCCGGCGGCTTCCAGATCACGTTGTCCTGGACGACCCGGGCCCCGGGCCAGCCCGCCAGCTCGGCCAGGGCCCGGCCGATCGAGGGATCGAGCACGACGCCGGCGACCGCGCGGTCGGCCTTCCAGCCGTTGCAGATCTGGCGGGTCAGGTCGGCCGAATCGCGGCCGTAGAGCCAATTGACCTCGTCCGGCATGACGCCGGTTTCGAAGTCGCCGTGGAACAACCGCTCGAAGCGCCCCCGGAGAGCCTCGACCTGGCTGCGGTCGATGATCTCGTCGACGACGAGAAAGCCGTCGGCATGAAATCGGGCTTTCTGGTCTTCGGTCAGAGGCTGCATCGGGAGCGGAGGTGAACGCGTTCGTGGAGCCGTTCCGGCAGCCTCGCGCGTTCCGGGGCGCCTTTCCAAGCTTTTTCTGTGGTTCGTCGGCGCAAGCTCATCGATACTCGTGGCAGAAGCCAGAAGGCCCGGGGAAAGGGGGCGCCCGCGATGAACGACCGGCAGGAGCCCGTCAGCTTCTTCAGCACCGAAGGCCTGCCCATGGTCGCCTGGGGCAAGGGTAGCTACGTCCACGACCGGAGCGGCAAGCGCTATATCGACGGGTCCTGCGGCCCCTCGGTCTTCGCACTTGGCCACGGCAACGAAGAGGTCAACGAGGCCATCAAGGCCCAGCTCGACCGGATCGCCCACGGCTACCGCTACACCTTCACCAGCGAGCCGCTCGAGGAGCTTCAGGCGATCCTGGCCGAGCGTTGCGGCGGCAACCTCAAGCACTCGGTCATCGTCTGCGACGGCTCGGAGGCGGTCGAATCCAGCCTCAAGATCGCCCTGCAGTACCAGCAGGCAATCGGCGAGACACGGCGCCAGCGCTTCATCGCCCGCCAGCGCTCCTGGCACGGCAACACTCTGGGCGCCCTCTCGGTCTCCGGCTTCGCCCAGCGGCGCGCGCCCTTCGAGGGCGCCCTGATCCCGGCCTCCTTCGTCTCCGCCGCCAATGCCTACCGGCCGCCGCCCGGCGTCGCGCCCGAGGCGATCCCGGCCTACTGCGCCGAGGAGCTGGAGCGCGAAATCCTGCGCCAAGGTCCGGAGCGGATCTGCGCCTTCATCTTCGAGCCGGTGGTCGGCGCCGCGGGCGGCGCGGTGCCGGCGCCGCCGGGCTACGCCCAGGCCATGCGCGCGGTCTGCGACCGCCACGGCGTGCTGATGATCGCCGACGAGGTCATGTGCGGCGTCGGCCGCACGGGTTTTTGGCGCGCCCTCGAAGAGGACGGCGTCGAGCCCGACATCATGGCGGTGGCCAAGGGCCTGGGCGCCGGATTCATCCCACTGGGCGCCGCGATCTACAGCGGCAAGCTGCAGGAACAGATCATGGCGGCCTTCGGGGAGGTCCTGACCGGCCACACCTTCGCCGGCCACACCACCGCCTGCGCTGCCGGTGTGGCAGTGCAGCGAGTAATCGAGCGCGAGCGGCTGGTCGAGCGGGTCGCCGCCGAGGGCCCCTGGCTGCGCGCCGCCCTGGAGCGGGAGCTGGGCCAGCATCCACACGTGGGTGACATCCGGGGCCGCGGCTACTTCCTGGGGATCGAGTTCGTCGCCGACCGGGACACCAAGGAGCCCTTCGCGCCGGAACGGCAGGTCTTCGCCCGGATCCGCGCCCAGGCCATGGAGAACGGCTTGATCTGCTATCCGGTCGGCGGCAACGTCGACGGCCGACGCGGCGACATCGCCATCCTCTCGCCGCCCTACAACGCGACCCGGGGCGAGCTGGAGGAGATCGTTACGCTCTTCGCCGAGACCTGCCGCCAGGTCCTAGCCTGACCCCGGCACCGAGGGGAGAACGCCCATGAGAAACCTGACCCTGGAGATGGCCCTGGACGAGGCGCGCAACGCCTTCATCGCCCGCAGTCCCGGCAGCCGGGAGCAGAACGAGGAGGCCTGCAACTCCATGCCGGGCGGCTCGACCCGCTCGGCGATCTACTACGCGCCCTACCCGATCACGGTCGAACGCGCCGAGGGCGCCTACCTCTGGGACGTCGACGGCAACCGCTACACCGATTTCGTCGGCGAGCTGACCGCCGGCATCTACGGCCACTCCGACCCGGACATCCGCGCCGCCATCGAAGAGGCGCTCTCGGGCGGCACGGTGCTCGGCGGCCCGAGCCGCTACGAGTCTCGGCTCGCCGCCGAGGTCTGCCGGCGGATACCCTCGATAGACCTGGTCCGCTTCTGCAACTCGGGCACCGAGGCCAACCTCATGGCCCTCGGCACCGCACGCAGCGTGACCGGCCGCGACAGGGTCATGGTGTTCGACGGCGGCTACCACGGCGGAGTGCTCAACTTCCCGGTCGGCGCCCCGGTCGCCGTCAACGCGCCCTTCCGCTTCGTGGTGGCGCCCTACAACGACACCGACGCCGCCCTCGCCGCGGTCGAGCGGGAGGCCGCCGACCTGGCCGCCATCCTGGTCGAGCCGATGCAGGGCAGCGCCGGCTGCCTTCCCGGCTGGCCGGCCTTTCTCCAGGCCCTGCGCGACGCCGCGTCCCGCCACGGCATCGTGCTGATCTTCGACGAGGTCATGACCTCGCGCCTCTCGCCCGGGGGCCTGCAGGAATGCCTGGGCATCACCCCGGACATGACCACGCTGGGCAAGTACCTGGGCGGCGGCCTGTCCTCCGGGGCCTTCGGCGGGCGCGCCGAGCTGATGGCGCACTTCGACCCGCGCCGCCCCGGCCACCTGCCCCACGCCGGCACCTTCAACAACAACGTCTGCAGCATGGCCGCCGGGCTGGCCGGCCTGACCCGGGTCCTGACACCCGAGGCGCTGACCGCCCTGAACCAGAGGGGGGATGCCCTCCGCGAGCGCCTCAACGCCCTGGCCGAAGAGGAGGACGTGCCGATCCGGGTAACCGGCCTGGGATCGATCATGAACATCCACTTCGCCGAGGCCGCGCCGCGCGACGCCGCCGAAGCGGCTGCCGGAGACGCCGGCCTGCGCGATCTGCTGCACTTCGACCTGCTCGCCGCCGGCCAGTACACGCACCGCCGCGGCTTCATGGCGCTCTCGCTGCCGCTCGCCCAGGGGGATTTCGACGGTCTGGCGGCCGCGATCGGGGACTTCATCGAGAAGCGCCGCCCGCTGCTGCGGACCTGACCAGGAGCCGAAAAAAACCGCGCAGGCGGCAGCTTCGCCCTTGGATGCGACGCGCGGGTGAGGGGGAAAATCGTCTAGCGCCCGCGCCAGATCATCAACCCAAGAAGGAGAACCGCCATGTCCGCCATCGCCCTCGCCGTTGAACTCGTGCTGGCCCCCGGTGCCATGGACAGCTTTCTCGCCCGGGTCGCCCAGCACCGCGAGACCGTGCTGGCCAAGGAGCCGGGCTGTCTCGGCTTCGACATCCTGGTCCCCGAGGAGAGCGAGAACACGGTCCTGCTGCACGAGGTCTACGCCGACGCGGCGGCGGTGGAGACCCACCTGAGCACGCCCCACATGCAGGCCTACCTGGCTGATACCGGGCCGATGATCGCCCGGCGCCATCGGCGGCGCTGCCGCCTGGCGACCGGATAATTAATATATATATATCAATAAATTAAAGCTCCACATCCGACCTGGTGCCGCACTTGCGGGTCAGCCCGCCAGGTGGGGGCTCTTCTTGATGAAGAGGTAGATCGCGCGAAACAGGCTGAAGCCGAGCACGGTTCGGAACAAGAACACCAGGCTCGATATGAAGAGATTTTCGCTGTTGTGGGTGACCTTGGTCACGGCGAAGCCGTAGACCTCCATGAAGTCCAGCAGCAGGACCTTATAGATGTTGTCCAGGCAGAACCAGATGACGTCGCGCACCGAGCCCTCCGCCATGTTGACGAACAACGTGCTGTCGAGCTGGTTGAGCAGATAGCAGAGGCTGCAGAAGGAGATCACGACGACCACCGGCTCGAAGATTGTGTGCTTGACCTCGATGTAGCGCGCCATCTCGACGAACTGCTTGGTCTTGGGCGACACCACGCTGACGATGGTGAAGTAGCAGGACACCACGAAGATGCAGGAGGTGATGACCAGCGCGATCGTCATCGGCAGCCAGAGGATAGGCGGGACCACGATCGCCAGGATCGCCAGGACGTAGATCGAGAAATCGAGGAGTTTTCGAAAGAACGACATCGACGCGGGGGTGCTCTTGCCAGGGCCCGACCATCCGGTCCCGAGGGATCGCCTCGGCCGGTCCGGAACCAGGCGCAGTTTGTCCTAGAACCGCCAACAAAATCTTACGGCTCGCCCGGGAAACCGCGCCGGGACGGCGGGTGCGTCGGGTCGAGCCCAAATCAATCCCAGGACGGAGCGCCCTGCTCCCCACTTGCCGTGCGCGTACGCCAATTTGGACGGCCGGAGCGTGTACGTGTCGCTGCCGAGATCGCAGGATTCCGGCCGGCCGCGCGCCGCACTCCTTTCCATGCTATCGTCGGGGATTGTCCGAGAGCAGATCCGGGTTTGGCTGAATCGCCAGGAGGCGATCCATCAAAACCGGTGAACCTAAGGGCTGGAGTCGGCGACCCGTTTCGTCGACCGAAAAGACTGGGGAGGAAAAAGCCATGACAGAGAGCGTCTACAAGGTCATCGAGCTGGTCGGCACGAGCACGGAGTCCTGGGAGAAGGCCGCCGCGGCGGCGGTCGGGCGCGCCGGGCAGAGCCTGCGCGACCTGCGCATCGCGCACATCTCGGACCTCGATATGCAGATCGAAGGCGGCAAGGTGGCGCTCTACCGCGCCAAGGTGAAGGTCTCCTTCAAGTACGAGGACTGACCCCGACGGCCGGCGGGCGTCCTGCGGGAGACCCGCCGGCAGGCTAGTTCCCGATCAGGTGCAGGACGATCTCGCGGCTGTGCGGTCGCGCGCGGTGCTCGAAGAGATAGATGCCCTGCCAGGTGCCGAGCAGGAGGCGTCCCTCGGCCACCGGAATGGCGAGCTGCGTCTGGGTGAGAGCCGCCTTGATATGCGCCGGCATGTCGTCGGTCCCCTCCGTGGTGTGGCGATAGAGCCGGGGATCTTCCGGCGCGAGGCGCTTGAAGAAGGTCTCGAGGTCGCGCTGCACGTCGGGGTCGGCATTCTCCTGGATCATCAGGGAGGCCGAGGTATGGCGCAGGAAGAGCGTCAACAGGCCGTCGCGCGGTCCCTGCCCGGCCAGCCAGCCGGTGATCTCCCGGGTGATCTCGACCAGACCCTGGCCCCGGGTCTGAACGGTCAGACGATGCTGTTCCTGCCGCATGCGCTTCCGTGTCCTCCAGACTGCCGGAACATAGGACGCCGCGGCCTGCGCGCAAAGCGGTTCAGGCGGACGCCCCGCCTGTGCTATCCAGCCCGGGGCGAACGAGGGAGGCAGGTTGGTGAAGTCCGGGCAGGAAACGGCGGTCGAAGACGGCGAGCGGATCACCAGGCTCTATGACGAGGCCGAGATCGCCGAGCGGGTGGCGGCGCTGGCCGGAGAGATCGCGGCGGCCGTGCCGCCCGACGTCGTCCTCGTCGGGCTGCTCAAGGGCTGCTTCATGTTCGCCGCCGACCTGGTCCGCGCCCTCTATCCGCTGGGCCTCTCGCCGCGGATCGAGTTCGTGCGCCTGAGCAGCTACGGCATGGAGAAGAAGAGCTCCGGCAGCGTCCGCCTGATCGGCGCGATGCCCGGCGATCTCGCCGGCCAGAGCATTCTCCTGGTCGACGACATCGTCGATACCGGCCGTTCCATGGTCAAGGCGCTCGACCTGCTGTCGGCCGAGGGAGCCGGCAGAGCCTGGACCTGCGCCCTGGTCGACAAGCCGAGCCGGCGCGAGGTCGCCTTCGAGGCCGATTTCGTCGGCTTCACCGTGCCCGACCTCTTCGTGGTCGGCTACGGCATCGATTACCGGGAGAAACACCGCCACCTGCCCTACATCGGTACGGTCGACTAGCGGACTATCCGATCAGATGGAACGCGGAGCGATTCCATCTGATCGGATAACGCCCTAGATCTTGCCGGCCGCGACGAGCCCCTTGAGGTCTTCCGGCTGCTGGAAGCGGACCCGGACGCCGGGACGGCCGGCAAGATCTAGGGCGTTATCCGATCAGATGGAATCGCTCCGCGTTCCATCTGATCGGATAGTCCGCTAGTCGACC
>JAAUYK010197244.1_pt1 | contig 10756 bp, 8 predicted proteins | sample 7278021 | NCBI WGS metagenome assembly JAAUYK01 (sample SAMN14350223, study PRJNA611818) | marine sediment metagenome | isolation source: surface marine sediment (1.8m) | place: French Polynesia: Moorea | collected 2018-08
CTAAAGATGATAGGATCGAAGTCTATTGAATTATAGCGCTGCAAAGCAAAGTCCTGCTCGCCGCCGCGTTCACACTCGTACGTTGTTCTCGCCTAATATTCGCGCACTGAAACTGGTTGAAACGAAGACATAGTCGTAGCGTGATGTGTTGCTTTCCCCGGGTTTAAACGATTAATTAAACGAAACTTTGCCATGGTGACTGAAACAGCTGCTTGGTGGTCTCTGAGTCCTGCTGTCTGTCTGACTGACTGTCTGTCATATACATATACGTACTCTGCTGTCCGCGCCTCGCTCGCTCGCTCGCTCGCTCTAGCCATCCTCACGTTCCCTGCCCGCCCCTCCTAGGTCCCCACCATGAAGTCCTCCGTGGCGCTGGTTTGCATCCTCATGTTCGGCACGGCGATGGCCGAGGAGTTCTTCGACGACGCGACGTCGCTCGACGACGCGGGCCAGGCCCGTTTCCTCTACTTCAACTCTTCGAGCACGGCGACCAGCCTGACCCTGCTCGGAGCCATCATCCTGCTCGGCGTGATCGCCTACCTGGTCTACGCCGGCGGCCTCCTCGGCAGCAACGCCTACAACAGGAACGGATACGACCACCCCTACTACGACAACCACGACTACTACCACCACAACTCCCAGTATAGGTAAGGCTGTCCCCATCCCCAACCCGAACCCAACTCGATCCCTCGATCCCATGTCGACTAACAAACACATGCAATTACTGTGCTGGAGAAAACGAAGTCTTGGAGATGCTTTTCCGGTATGCGCCGCTGTCCGACCGACCGACCGACCGACCAAACCAACTCTCACTTTCCGACCGTCCGCTCCGAATTACCGCGTTGGCTCTCGCTTGCAGTAAAGGAAAGGGGGTTAAGGAGGAGACGAACGGCGAGAGTGAAACTTCTCCTTGCGATATCGATAGCGAGAGAGAGAGTTGAGCTTGGGGCTAACGGCGCTTTCCTCGGCCCCGGGCAATATATTATCGCAATCTCGACTGGTTTGACGGGCTGCAGGTCCGCCCGCCCTGCCATGCCACCCCCGCCGCCTCCTCTCGATCACTCTCTCCCCTTGCCAGGTACGCGTTTCCGTTACGTAACCGGTAAAGGGTCGTATTGAGGGCGATTTCTACCTGGTCTCCTCTCAAGATGCGCACGATGTACTACTCGTACTTAGTTAGTGGATGTAGCTAAGGCGCATGATCTGGCGTTCATGTAGCATTTCATTTCAAGTTTGGTATCATTGAGGTCCAAATCGTGTACGTAGATCAATCCTAGTAGTAGTAGTAGTTTGCCGTTCGGAAAGGACCTTTGTTGTTGATGATAGAATCATTCTTCATGTCGCGCAAAATTCCGACAATGGCTCATCTCTGTCTGTCCGCCGTATAGCAACAGACTGAACAACGTTCGTTCGTTCCCCGTCGCTGCCTCCTCCTCCGTCCGTCGCTCGAGCCTAGCTCCGTCACGGCCGCCGCCTCCGTCGCCGCCGCAATGCGTCGACGGCTGCCGCTGCTGCTCGCGGCGGCGTGCATCTGCCTGACCTCGACGGCAGACGCGGCGAAAATGTCCTTTCTCGACGACGACGAGCTCGACCTCGACTTTGGCTCGATGGCGGAGGAGGAGTACGCGGGCGAAGGAAGGTTCCTCGTCGGAAACACCACCTTCAACTCGACCTACGCGCTCATCTTCGTGGCCTTCGTGTCGTCCGTGATCGCCGCCACCGGCATCTTCCTCTACTTTTACGAGTCCTCCACGGGAATAATCACGGCCGGACGGCGGACAGGATTTAAGGGCGGAGAATACGACTATTACTACTACGACGGCCGGTAAAGAAACCCCAACACGAATTGGGAGAATCGAAATTTTACACGCACCTAGATTTGAGTAGGTAGGTAGGTGCACCGCCTAGATTCCTGCAGAGAAATCGATTAGCCTGACCGACCGGTATTTGCTTAGCTCGTCCCAACCGTCCTCCAGCCGGCTCTTCAATTTTCTTGAGCCAAACGCCTCGGAGTGATTTCCAAGAAAGGAGAGACGACGTCCGGTCTGGCTGCTAAAGTCCTTCGGCCCAAGGACATTCCGATTGCATGAATCTGCAAATTATCCTGGGAGCTCCAAGCCAATATGTATGGTTCGGCGCTCGTTCAAAATGACAGATATGCAATGGCGGCATGGTGGTATCTTGGTAGCCGCATATTTGTGCAATTCCCCCTTCCAATGTCGTCCTTAAAGTTGCGCCGTCGCCGCCGCCGCAAGAGATAGATAGAGAGCTAGCTCAACGAACCATGCCGCGTACAAGGCTACACATAATCAACATCGACGCGCCGTGTGAGCGACGAGGGCACTTACGGCGTGACATCCAGCCACAGGTGTGTGGCGTTGGCGAATTAGAGAGGAGGGGATTGAGTGGGTGCGATACTAGGTGTACTCGTGCTATTCATACAGGTCGGCGGGCGGGCGGCCCTTCGGCTCGGCCCTCGCCGTTGATCGAGGCATGGCAGGTAGCTTCTCTCCAAGCTGCGACTTCGGCGATTGCGCCATCGCGTCTCGGCCGCAGCCGCGCCGCCATTTGCCGTTTGCTCGCTCGCTCGCTCGCCCGCCCGCCCGCCGTCGGTCGGAACTGCATACGAACGCCAGCGGAGAGCGGAGCGGAGACAATTAGCTGACGGCTGGCACTCTTCCATAGTCCGACTCTGCCGTACGCCACGGAGAGACGTTAGCTGGCTTCGTGTTTTCGTGTGTGTGTGTGTGTGACTCGAAGGCAAAGGGGATTGCTGTCCTGAATTAAGGTGGCAAACGCAAAGGGAGAGGAGAGAGCGAGGCAGCCGAAACAGTCTCTGCCGTCTCCTTTGCAGATACGCGGTCCGACTGAAGCGAGTGGCGCCGGTTGCCCTCCTTCCCCCACCCCATAAAAGTAGCCCTAGCAGTCAATTAGCACAGAATGAATCGGAGAACGACGACACTGCTGCTGCTGGCCGCCGTCGCCAGCAGCGCGGCCGCAGACCTCGCCGACACTGACCTGGTAGACTTTGAGAATCTGGAGGACGCGAGCGCCGACCCGCGGCTGTTCTTCACCAACTTCACGTCGAGCCTGGTGCAGGTGAACGCGACGATCCTCGCGTACGCGCTGCTCGGCCTCGCCATCCTCGCCGCGGGCGCAGTCGCGTTATACTACCTGTACCTTGAGAGCCAGAACCAGTCGTCGGGCGGCTACGGAAGCAGCCACAATTCGTACGAGTACTCGTACGCAAGGTAAGGCCGGAGAAATTAAGCGAGGTCAACGATCGATCGAGAGCGCGAAATACTAAGAAAGCATCTCCAAGTACGTAATGAACTAACACATCGTAGCGCGATTCCAACCATTCATTCATCCATTAGTTTATCCTTGTGCGAAGTGTGGCAATATGCAATCGATCTAAACATGACCTGTCGAAGGGCGTATAGAGCCCTAACCTTGACCGCATACCTTCTTAGCTAGTTAGTTTTTCTCTGCTTGAGAGGACGTATGGTTTTGTACTACAACTACGTACGAACATACCAGCAGCTGCCTCAAACGGCGTGTGACACAGTTTTGGCGTGTTTTGCACGCGCTCAACCAACTGTGGACAACGCATACGCCAGGCAGGCAGGCAGGCAGGCGTCGGTGTGACGCAAGAGCGCGTACTGGGAAACCATCCAAGCAGGTCGCAATATAATAACGGTCGAGACACAGGCCGGGCGATAACTAACAGGCCCTGCCTCCCTCCCTCCCTCGTGTCATGTCATGTCATGTGCGTCGCGCTCTTTATCTCGTTGCGGGGGCAAGGTCGCCGGACGAACAGAGCTGTCTGCTCTTCAAATTCATGCACGCATCAGGAGAGAAAAAGGCGACTGCACAGAGGAGTGAATACGCACACTGAACGAACGCAAATGGAAATGAATGGATCACCAACGGCACCGCAATGCAAGAGTCTCAAAGGAAGGATGAAAATAGCGTGGATGACAAACAAGCTGTTGCGAAAGCTATAGCGGCCGGCCGCTCACGTCCAATTGAAACGTGCTCCCCAGACGCTGGCTCCGCACCACTACGTACAACAGTAGGTGCCAGAAAAGATGACGACCGCGACGACCCCGCTGCTGCTGTCTCTCGCGACCCCGCTGATCATGGTCTATGTCGCAACGGCGTCCGTACCCGCCGCCGAAACGACGGGGAGCGCACCCAACGACGACGACACGAGCGTGATCGACGAGGTTGGCAGCGATGCCAGGGCGTTCTACTTCTATAATGGCACCGCGATGGTCAACACGACGACGGTGGCCATCACGCTCGCCTACTACTCCGTCATCGCACTCGGCATCTACTCCCTGATCGCGAACGCCGCCAACGAGCAGATGGCCACCTTCATTGACGGCGGCCTCAGCATCAACAGGACTGCGGAGGCGTTCAAGGCCGTGACCGGACTCCTCATCGACGGCATCGACAGGAAGGACGAGAACTTTGCCGGCGGCAGCAACACGCTCCACCTGACCCCGGACAGACCCCACAGAGACTACGATGACTACCACTACTACTCCGACGACGAGGTCAACGCCGAGGAGGATCGCTACCGACAGGAGTACCAGGAGTACCTGAAGCAGTACAACGCGTGGGCGAACAAGTACGGCGGCGGCGCCGTCCCGCCCCCGCAGCCGCCCGCCGTGGACCAGAGGAGGCCTCAGAGTAATGGTTTTCAGAGGACACGTTTGAAACGGTAATGATATTGCCGCGATCGAGCGGTCACATGGCACCCACCGACTACGGGCACAACTGCACCACCATCCAACACGAACGTTTGTCTGCAATTCGATAGAGCGCAATGAAAGCAAATAATTAATGGTTGCTGATCGCTCGGTCACGTCCGCTACAGCTCTGAGCACGCGCCCCACCATGAGCCTCCGAAACGCTGCCCTCTTTCTGCCTCTTCTGCTGGTGACCTGGGCGCCATGCCCTTGCGTCGCGAACGGGGGCGTGACCATCACGCAGACGAATATCCTGACCAAGATGGGCATCGGCACGCTGAGCAACGACCTGCTCATAGTGAACAGCACCGCCCTGAGCACCGGAGTCGGCCTCCTCCTCGGGACCATCTTTCTCGGCGCGGCCCTCTACGAGAACAACCTGCTGCAGAACTTCTTCACCGTCAAGAGCGGACTGGCGAACGGAAGCCTGAGCCTGCAAGTCGCCGAGGGCCGCTCGGGATTGCTGACGACGGCGCAGGAACCGTACTTCCTGTCGCCCACCACCCCGATGCCGTTGGCAGACCCCGCGCCGTCCCCGCCGACCACGTCCGCCTCGAAGCCGGTGGCGTCGGTGCCCGTGTACTGCGCCCACTACTGCGACGCTCACTGCCGACAGCACCAGTCCGAGTATGATTATTACTGGCGAAAAAAGAGGCGAGTAAGGCGAGATTGAGGCTTCAAGGATTCTACAGTACAATGGAGCACCGACACCCTGCTGCTGTTCACTGTCCAACTCCACCTCCCCTCTCATACTACACTCGCAAAGCCTACGGCTGACGACGTGCATGCCCAATTGTCTGTCTACAGCTCGCTCGTGGCGATGACTCGGCGCACTCTTCTGAATACTCGGAGAAAAGTCGTTGTTACATCGCTGGTGTAACGTTGCAGTTCGCGATGACTGTCCGCGACCGGCCTGGCACTTATCTCGCCGGCGGACGATGGCTGCTCCTCCTCCCGCTCATATTCCCCTTCTCCTGGGCAACCCCGGTGGAATGGGCGCCGGGGCCGGAGGTGTCCTCTCGCGAGGAGTTCCACGCCGGCAGCCCCCGCTTCATCTACGTCAACCACACAACGATCACCAACGTGACGCACATCGCCATCTACCTCGGCATGATCCTCTTCGTCGCCTGCAACATCATGTTCGCGCTCATGTTCATTGAGGACCTCAGCGCTAGAAAACCGGGTGACAACGGCTATGGCGGAGGCGGAGGCGGAGGCTATGGATCGGACAGCGGGCGCGGACACAGCAGGAGGCCGAACATATTCTGGCGGCGGTATTGATAGCGATCCGTCGGTCGATCACTTTTCGTCACCAGTACGTGGCACCCAATGATGCAATCAATCCCTGGCTGGCTGGCTGCTGCCGTCACAGCACCGAACGAAAGAACGCGAACGAGTCCTCGCACCGCGATTCCAAATGCACTCCGGAGCACTACTAGATACGTCAGCGTTCGCCGATGGAAAAGCGAGAATTGATTTGCATTAGAAGTCACAGCAAGATGGCGTATGGAAAACCCTCAAATTTCTCTTACTTCCTCCCGCTTTCCTTCCTCCTCCTCTTTCGATCATCGCAGCTTATGTGAGGATGAAAGTCACGCGCCACCTGCTCGTTCTGGCGCCGTATCTCGTCCTGAACTTGCTGCGAGCTGCACCGGAGACGTCTGGCTCGATCTACGCCATCCAGTCGTACACGTTCGACCAGCTGGCCAGAGACGGGAGACCGCCTCTACCTCCACGACCACCTTCCTTGGTACGCGTCCCAAGAACAACTCCTGTCACGCCCGCATCAGGGTATTCAAGGCCGAACACGACCACGACAGCGCCGACAACTACGGTGGCGACGACTACAACGCCGGCTCCGGCATCGCCGATGGTGGCCGTCGAGCAGCCTAACACTTTGAAGATTGGGGTGTCCTATAAACCTTACGGGGTGATCTCCAATAAACCTTTCGGCGTGATCACCAACTATTCCTCTCCTACGTTCCCGTCCTTGTCGTACAAGCCACCCCAGACCCAGGACATGATGTCTGTCGACACCCAGAACGACAACATGGTGGACTTGGGCAACATCGACATGACGTCCATGAGCAACGCCGTGCCAACTCCTGTTCCCGACACGGTCTTCTACAGCTCCTTCAAGACGACGTCGACTCCGGCGCCGAGCGTCCCCTTCCCGGGAAAGTCGTACAGCTTTAACACGGATGGCAGGATAGTTTACACGACGACGACCACTACCACCAGCACAACAACTACTACAACTCCGGCGGCGGCCTCGAACTTGCCCGCAGCGTCTTACGACAAGCCAAAGCCATCGTACGAGAAGCCTCAGTACGGTGCAACGGCAACGACGACGGCCAAGCCCAAGCCGGGCTACACGCCCAGGCCGAACTTCCTGCAGAGGATTGTCGACGGCGAGTACATGCTGTTCAACGACCCCGTGGCCAACTGGATCGCCATGTTCACGCTGTTCGGAGTCTTCTTCCAGCTGGTGGCCACTCCTTTCGGAAGCGTGACGACGGCAGGCAGGCGCAAGAGGACTGCTTCGGAATTGGTCCCCTTTCTTCGACAGTCTGATTTGTTGCGCAAAGTCGTTGTCGGTCGGTCGGAACGGTAAGGTGGAATCACGCATCGGGATATTTCAGAGTGAATGAATGAATGGTTGGAAAACACATTTTATACCAGCACAGTCACATACGAGTACATTGTAGCAGTAGATCACTTAGTAGATACGTTGTTTGTCCAAGAGCTCGTACTAACTGATTTCTCTGCCAACAGGTCGAACGACGCCGCCGACTACGACTTCGACGTCCTTAACGTGCTCCGGTGGATCCAGGTCCTGCAGGAGATGTACAACGACTTCGACTACAACGACCTGGAGTGCCAGAAGAAGATCATCTGCGAGGTGATGCAGGAGCCCGAGTACTACGGCGCCGCCGCGCAGAAGTTCAAGACTGGATTCCGGTAAGTCAGACGTGATATTCACCTTCCTTCTGAAATTGTACGACTAAGCAATATATATTCCTGCTCCCGCAGTTACGCGCGCTATCTCGAGGCCTTCAGCCTTCCTGACGACCTTCGAGAACTGCTCGACGAGTACCTGGACGCGAACGCGAGGTCTGACCAGGGCAAGGAGTGCTCCGAGTTCTTCCAGTGTCCCTACTCGATAAGGGACTCCATCAAGAAGAACGTCAGCGGCAACGACCTCAAGTAGAGAACGAATCTCCAAGTCACCACACCTTACTTCGCACACACACACACTCAACTTACTGCACTCCCATACGGAACAACGCACACCGGACTACGAAGAAAGAAAATCATCAAGAAATTGAGAGCGGCTGACTGCCGCCAGGTGAAGGCAATTAGGCGAACGCTATTCTCAGATGCCAAACTCGCTCGCAACATGCAGAGAGCCAACCAACGATCGAACGAACCAGCCGCGTCCCCGGAACGGCAACTCAGCATTCATACAACTACTAGTGGTGACGGGATTTAGCCAGGGTGACCGGCCGGCCGGGGTCGATCGGTCATCATGACTTTCTCTACTGCGTAGATCTCGACGATTGACGGACGGATCGCCGCCTGCTGCTGTACAACGATGCCACATCGAGTAAAGACGAGAAACCTATAGACAAGAACGAGAAGAAGATGAAGAAAAATCAGCGCCCGCGGGCCCGCGTATCGCATGGGCCGGGCGCGACCAAAAAAATCAGTCGAAGAGCTTGATACAGAACCACAACCATTATATCATGTCATCCTTATTATATGTTATGCCCACTACTATATACGTGTTTCGCCTCCGAAGCAGACTAATCAAACGCTGGACGACGGGCGGCCGGCTCCGGCCTTCCCCACGCAGCCAGCAGTGAGGACTCTACACTGTCATTACAAACTCCATACAGAAGAAGACGCATAGGAATTGAACACTATGTGACCAAAAGACGGCGGCGATCGGCCGGTCGGTCGGTGTGCTTTAATCGGCGCCGCCGACGCCGCCGCATCGCCGCATTTCCCAAATATTCGCCCCCGCCCGCGGGGGCTTTCAGATCGTAAGTACTAAGTACTGAGCGAACGAACCAACACCTCCTTTTTCCACTACGTACTTCAACTCTACTAAGGACGAAAGAAGACCTTCAAGCCCGCCGGTAGCGAAGAACAAGACGCCGACTTACAGACGATCCCCAGCCTTTCAAACGGCCCCATCGACGAGTCCGCAAAGCCAACGCGGAGGTCCAACGTTTCCATTTTCTCATTTCCGATATTTTCCGCGGACCTACCGCGGCGACGCGGACTCGGAAGAGGCGGCCTCGCGGGGGTTGGATCCATCGGCCTCGGCGTCGATCGCCGCCCCGGGAGAAGTCATTCGCAGCTGAAGCAGATGAAGGCCGACCGATCGACCGACTTAGACACCACGTTGGACGGACCGTTCGGCCATTCGACCACCATCCATCCATCCATCCATCCACATCAGCAACACTTCCTTTGACGACGCGTGCGTGCGCATTTATAGATGACCAACAACAACCAACTACCACTACCTAAGAAGGACTCACGAGCAATGCCAGAACGGAACGACCAGTCGAACAGCAAGCAAGCAACGAGACAAATCCGGCCTCCAGGGGCTGGGCATAAAAAAGAAGAAAAAAGAAAGAAGAAGAAGATGAATAGCAACTGGATTCATATGATCAAACGAGAGAGATATATATGACCGTCCTATCGATACCTTTTCGAAGCTAGACGTTTGCCATGTGTAGTGAAGTAGAGTAGATCAATATTCAACCCCAACCAATTAATCCTCCCAAATCCACTGTATGTGATATGCGGCGGTTACGCACGTTCCAGCTGCTGTTTAATTATAGCCAGCTGGCTGCAGCCCGCCCCTTACCCACACATTATTTTATTATTTTTGTACTGGTTGCGTCCGTACGAACTGCAAGCTAGATTCAGTCAATGTCCCCTACTTTCTTGACGACCCTTTAACACAGCCATCAAACCATTTATCGTGCTACTTATTTATCTACTATTTACCAAACGCATCATATTGTTAGTTACATGTTACAAACAAGACATCATACGAGAACAACAACGGCCTTTTTCATACAGATTATGTTTCAAGTGTGTTACCTATATTTATATCCATTACCTCCACCTTAATTGTCTAGTACTATATGTGTGTCCCTATATCATTAATGTGTCTATTTAATGGCGTGCTTAAAGGGTCGCCCAGAGAATCTAGCGGGCACTGATCGTCGTCCACCCGACCGACGCTGCATGATGCGCTGACAGAGTTCACATGTAAGAAGAGTCTGCTAACGTTGTGTAACTTCGTCTGAAAAAAGAGAAGATACGGAAAATAAACGGAAAAAAATTACAAAACCGACACGCCAGTTGCACGCAGCAAGACCTCTAAATTCAATTCGCATCGCCGCCGCCGCCGCCTGAATGCATATACATACACATAGCTAGCTAGGTCGCGTCATTTCCATTCGCTTTTCAAGTACACACTGACTGACGCAACGTTTGCGTCTCCTTCATGTTTGAAAAGCTTCTCTCTCGGTCGGACGGGGTTAAGTAAGAAGCGGTCGCTGCGGCCTAACTGGCTCCTTCAATCCGGCCATCTCAAATTCTTGTCAAAAGGGGCCGTTCGTTCCCATGAATGCCATGCACTCGATGGATCCGCCCGCCGTCCGTCCACTTTCACCCCTCGACCATAGAGCTAGCTGGCTGCATGCGCAAAAATTTCGATCGGAGAGGTAAACCCGCGTGAATTTTCCGTCGCCGGGCTAGCTAACTGCGTGCGCTCGTCCGTCCGTCCGTCCGAACAGCTAGCCGGGCATTCCGGACCTTGTCTCGAGTGGCTGCCTCCAATGCAAGGGAGGATATAGAGAGAGAGAGAGCTAGTGCAGGGAGGGAAGGGAGGGAGCGAATGAGCCAAGAGAAAAGTGAGTGAGCCAACGCCGCGTCCGTCCGTTCGTTCGTTGTGGAATCAGGGAGAGAGAAAG
>JAAUYK010034977.1_pt1 | contig 10753 bp, 14 predicted proteins | sample 7278021 | NCBI WGS metagenome assembly JAAUYK01 (sample SAMN14350223, study PRJNA611818) | marine sediment metagenome | isolation source: surface marine sediment (1.8m) | place: French Polynesia: Moorea | collected 2018-08
CCTGTTCGAGGACACCAACCTGTGCGCCATCCACGCCAAGAGGGTGACCATCATGCCGAAGGACATCCAGCTCGCCAGGAGGATCCGCGGAGAGAGAGCTTAAGGAAGATGGCAAATGAAAGACGGAAGATCTCATTTCTAAGTGTGAGTGCGTTTAGGTAGAGGGGCAAGTCCCCAAGTATTAACCAGAGTGGATGTACGTACGGTACGCAAGAAGTATTGGGCACGTGTTCGCACGGCCGGTTTAGAGATCGCTGTAAAGAAAAAGTACAAATCCATCGAATAAATCTCAAGTGAATCCGTACCTACTACCGTGCTCCGGATATATAAATTTATTTCAAAGTTACTCTACTAATGCAAAGGAGGCTCTCTCGTCCATATAGGGGCAATGGTGGTGCGCCGCCGCGGCGCACATTACCACGCATAATCATTCGGGTTCCTTCTTTTCCACGTTTAAAATAGCTTTGCTCTTTGGGAACGGGGACCAGAATAGCTCTTCGTGCGTTCGTATGGACCAGATTGATGTTTCGGCGGGTGCATTAAACACTCCCACCTACCGCTTCTTTCGTCTGCAGGTTTGGAAAAAGACATTCAACAACAGTATCACAATTCTTTTACATCATTATCATTGTCGAACGGTCGGTCGGTCGAGAGTCTGCGGGTATAATAACGTAATTAACGTTGGTCGCGGCTCCTCCGTTCCTCTTCAGCACCAGGAGAAGAAGGGCGACTTGCTCTGGAATCGCTGAGTGAATGTGTCGCTGAAGCTCCTGAAGCGCTCCGTCGTCCCCACGTGGCCGCGGGACCTGAAAAACAACAAATCATATGCAACTAGCTACGGGTATACCTATGTCAACACTACCTATCTGAACCTGGCATTATAGTATAGCACCTGAGAATTCGCAATCTGTGTGTATACCTTTCCTCCATCTACCCGACTATACCTGTCCAGGTGCAAACCTTCACCTGCCAGATGCAAACTTTAGATTTCTCATTCGTGTACCTGTGGACCTACCTTGGATGAAGCTACCTGATCAGTGACTGATCACACTGTGTATAGTGCGAACCTCTAGCTACCTGCACTTAGTAAAACTTGCTCACCTTTCCACAATCACAACCGGCATCTGGACTAGCTGCAAGGGACTCTTGCCGTCCTTCAAGGCCTGGGAGAGGTTTAGGATCTGGCCGCGCATCACGCTCATCTGCTTCTCGAAGAGGTGACGGTCGAAGCCCTTGTCCGTCTGCAGATGATTTAATGTTATTCTGCGCTCGCACTAGAATTTACAGTCACATTGCCTACCTTAAATAGGTTGTACAGTTCGTCGCAGAGGTCCTGGACGAAGTTCATGTCTGACAGTTTGGGGAGGACCAGATCTCGGACGCGCTTCCTGAAGGGCACCTTTGCGTGCGGCAGCCACGCCCAGTGGTAGGGGTACGTCCTCCAGGAGTCGGGGTGCTTGAACGGGAACGACAGGCCGTTGTCGATCGCCGCGATCTCGATCGGAGGGTGCGCGCCGGACGTGGAAGGCTGCTGGAGCGTCTAGAATTAAGATCGAGTTGTGCAAGGCATTGTCAACGCTCGCCTAAGCACGTACCTCCTCCTCCCGGTCCGACTCTCCTCCGGTCTTCTCTGTGGCCGGCGACGCCACCGGCGTCGGCCTCTCGAACTTGATCAGCCAGTTGTCGTTTCCCCTGTCCGTGTTGCGCGTGATGTAGTCGAGGACGACGAGCAGCTGGAACTTCTCGAGGAAGTCGACGCCGGTCTGCTCGGGCAGCGGCTCCGTCTCGAAGCGACGCAGCACCTGGTCCGCGTCCTTGTAGCCCTCCACGAAGGTTTGGAAGGAGCCCACCTGAGCAAGATCATGACGTACGTCATGCTAGAGAAATCTAGCTTTAGTTCGGTTTAACAAGAGGACGCACCTTTGGCGGCAGGCCTATTCTGTGGAACCTCCTCCCGACCTTGGGAAAGTGCTCCGAGAGCGCGCGCTTCGCCCTCGCCTTCTCCCTGTCTATCCGCAGGTAGTTGAAGGTCTCGCTGGCCAGGTTGACGACCTTCGTCTTCGGCACCACGTGCAGTCCGAGCTTGCCGTCGACGAGGCTGGCGCCGGCCTCCGACATGTAGCCCTGGTTGGGGATGAGGCAGGAGCGTCCGAAGCAGCAGGGGCAGCACAGCCGGTGCATCCACTTCATCCACTTGGGGTTCAGCCGGCCGTAGGGCTCCTCGTCCTTGGGCTTGAACACGCCGATGATCTTGCCGTCGGGGTTCTTGACGAAGTAGCTGCCGCTGCTGCCCTGGTAGATGCGCTCAGGGTAGATGCCGGACTCGATGGCGGCCTCGGCCTGCCGAACCAGCTCCGTGAACTGGGGATCATCTGAAACGCGAGCAAATGTTCGTGGTCAGAGCTGGAGCAACTTTAATTAAGACGATTCCACCCGAAACAGAACCAAATCAAAATACGTTCAAGGCACTCTCTTTCCTCCCCACGTGGTATGCTTCTTCCGCAATGCCAGTGCCCGCCCGCCCCTGTCAAATATCACCCCCCGGCCACACTTGGCAACTGGACCGCCTCCTCCTTAAAAACCTGTCCAAATGAGCGTCGTCGGCGCGACGCGGCCAGCGCGCCAAAGCGACGAAGACGGCGGCCGGCCGCGGCACACGAGGGAATTATAAGTTCAAGAAGACAAAGCGAGGACGTCAAAACTCATGTAGGAATATGCACGTACTAAAGTCGTCATTCCAGGGTATGGAGTAGTAGTCTGGCGTGGTGCTCTGCGACTGCGTGATCCTCGCGTGCTCGCTCACGTCGTAGGCAGACATCCTCTTCGCTAATTGAAGGAAGGAGGGAAGGGTTATATCACAGACTGTCGAGTTGAATTCCAGCGGTGGCGGGCGGGGGCAGCTAACTTCCTCTTAATATCGCCGCAGCTGCTGCTGCCGCCGTCGCTGCTGTCCGACACACTGATCTCCGGCAGCGGAGTCGATAAGATAAGTGGAACTGGCGTAAATCACATCGCCGCGCGTCCGTCCGTCCGCCGTGTCCGTCCGTTCAACGATCACTGATCGCCGTCCGTCAATTCACTCATGGGGTTTTCAGACGCTAGCTAGCACGTCCGTCCGTACGCTTCATTCCAACAGCGGCAGCGACGTCGGGAGCGGACCGAGCTTAGCTACAGTACTATATATCAGCACTCTTGTACATGTTCTCTTCGTCTGTAACTGAGGCATGTAAGTAGCTAGCTAGCAACTGAGTAAGGATCAAAGGTCGGCCGGCCGCCCAGGGATATCCTTTTACACTTGGAGGCCTTCTTCTTTTTCCATTCCACGGGTCGAGTGTCCTGCTACAGCTGCAGCGTTCATGCCTGCTAGAACAGCTACTATAGTTCGATCGCTCGCACGCCAACCGAGCGAGGGCTCTATCCGACCGTCCGTCTGTCAGGCAGGCGCACAAAAACGGACTAACTTCAGCAGTCCTTTCGCTATCGCCGCTGCCGCCGCCGCCGCTTCAGGGGCACGTCAGCAAGAGCGCCGTTTAGAGCCGCTACGCTGGCGGGTTTGTTAAAAGTTGACAGTATTGCATGAATATGATTAGTAACCCGCTCATGCGTCTTGCGACTAAGATGCACGTTATATGAAACACACCTTGAAACAGAGAAAAAAGCCCAAGCGATAGCGATGCACTTCCTCTGCGTTTGAAGTGCAGCCTAAAGAAAACTCGCCACTAAAAGGGACACATACGATTCCGCACAGGACAGCTTTAATGGGACCCCTAGTAGGCCTTCTTCCCAGCGACTGGGAGGCAGGTATTCTTCTAGCAGGCTGCGTGCGCACCGCCGACGCGGCATCCGCGAGTCCGTCCGCCGCGTCCGTCCGCAAATGATCTACGTACGCGCACGTATTGCATTAGGCTGACGAAGGAAGAAGGGACTTTCTCAGGAAAGGCGAGGCGAGGAGGAAGAAGAGACGAGCGAGGCCGGCGACGTTTATACACCGCGTGCGAGTGCGCGCAAGGAGACGGAGCTCGGGAGTCGACAGCTCAGCTAAGAGTACGATCGAAGCGTGCGCATGAAGGGAGGCAGCTGGATAATTTTATTAGCGAGAGGACTGATGCGTGAATGAGTTCTGTCACATGCAGTACCGCCCGCGTGAGATGTACGAATGTACTGCAGACAGAACATGGTTTTGGTTTATTTTAGGCTGAACCTTAGTAATTGCGAAACCAGTTCGTAACGTGGTAGGTACCCAGGTGAATTATTTTCGCACGTTAAACGGCGCGTGCGTTCGCCCGTCAATCCCTCAAGCTGGCATGGCAGAACAGAACCAACGGAGGAGAGCCATGCAATGTAGGTCTTGCTCAATGTGAGTCACCCGCAAAGTGTTTTTGGTTCGCTCGCTCGCGCAACAGACAAAAGAAAGAGGGTGCGTATTTAGGGCACGCCACGCATAATACCGCGTTGGTCCGGAGGGCGAATTCTAGCGCGCGTTGCATGTTGTCGAAGTACGCTCGGCGCGTGAGTCAGCGAGCGATTATTATGTATTATGTGTAGCAGTCGGGACGGCGGCGGAAACCAACCAACGGTTCGAACGATCGAGCAAGACAAAAAAAGGAGGGCCGGTGCTTGCGCACTAAACAGAGAGCTACGTTGGAATCTTGAAATACGTAAAATACAAAGTACACGTAAAGGGGAAAAGCCACGTATGCGCGAGTTGTTATTAAGTATCATGCCGTACCTAGGATGTCATTCGACATATGAGAGACCCCTATCTAAATCATTGCTCGAAATGTATGTGGGGAGGATGCATCGTAGGCCCCGAAGTCGATCGCCTACGCAGTTTAAAATTCGTCGAAATACTAGATCGAACAGATAGCGTGCTTTCCAAGCACTGCATTGCACGAACGGCGGCTAATGCGAATAACAATGACGTACGCAAACAGTCGGCAAATATCATCGTTCGTAGCCTTGAGAGGGAGATGAGAGCTGCATTGAATTCAAAGCTATCTGATTCATCGACGTACGTACGTGCACGCTCTAGTCTACCCGCAGCAGGTGTGGCTAGGTCGTCTAACGGATCGCGTACGTGCATACAAATTAAGGTAAGAATTGGTTGGTTTTTAATGCCTACCTGGCCAATTGTTGTAGCTGTGCTCCAGCTCCTCGTACTGGGCCCTGGCGTTGCCCGACCTCAGGAGCGGGTGGTTCTCGCGCTGCGCCCTCCTCGGAGACAGCGTCGGACGGTGCGAGGAAGACGACGAGGCCGCCGCCGGCTGCGGCGTGGACGGCGGGAGCAGGGCCTCCTCGGAGTCATTGGAAGTGTACGAGCCGATGGAGTCGGCGCGGCAACGGCCGGACTCGATGTCCGCTGCGGTCTGCGGGGAGGAGGGAGAAACAAGACGCGGTGTTAATTCGTGTCCATGCAACTTTTGCGGTTATGCGCTGTATCATTATATGGCGCACCTGGTTCTGATAGCTGGGCACGAGTGCGCTCGCCGAGGCCCCGGGGATGATGGTGGTCACGTGGACGTCCATGTCCGGGTTGGAGGCCGTTCCGGTGCCGTCGTAGGAGCTCTCGAGGTGGCCGCCGGCTGAAGAGATCCCGGAGGACGTCGAGATATCTGCAACCGCGTAGACAACTAAAGTGCTAAGCTAGGCGTCAAAAACATCTTCATGTGTAGACTTTGCACTCTAGACTTTGGATTACTGCGAGTGGGCGGATGTGACCCAAATTTAACGCCGCGGAAGTCGCGTGTTGATATAAGAGAGCACTTACGAGCTTGCGAGGTCGTTCGACTTTGGTTAGGCACGCAAACCTAACATGTACGCATAACTTAACTATACTACACTTGGCTATAAACCTTATCTCGTGTCCACTTCGCAGTGATGCAATTGCAATATACGAAGTACGTATGTCTCACCTGCGATTCCCTTCGCTCCCCCGTCCGCCTCCCCTCCTCCGGGTATGGCGTCATACTCGGCCTGCCTGGAGCTGGATGTGGCCTCGGCCCCCCTCGGGGAGTCTGTCTCCACGTCGACGAGGATCTCCGTGCGAGACATGGAGTCCATCAGCCGGACAAATCACACGACGTATCAGAATCAGCTGATGCAGGGGTTGCAGGTCGACGAGGCCTTTCTTGTTCGGCCGGTTGTCCCAGTCCAGTCCACCTTTGCACACCTGTGCGTGCGTTTCCGTTCCGCTCGCGATCGACTGGTAATGCGACGACTTGGGATTTGCCGATTTGGGAACCGAACCAAAATTCCTCTATACTGAAGTGGACGTGCTGGGAAAACGGGTTTTCTTTTCCTCGCCGCCGCGCCGCCGTCTCCTCTGCTCAATGCTCAGGCAATATGTAACAGGGAGGAGTCTAGGATACAGCCCGAGACCGAGATGATGCTAATGAAATCCTTGACCGTCTGGTGCTAATTTTCAGCAACGGCTCCGTAGAAAATGAAGGAAAGCAGCGCGCTGTTTCGGAGAGGAGCAGAGCAACACTTTGACACACTGATTCGCGAATCACTTGCTCCTTGTTCCTTCTTTCTTCTACAGAAGTCCGTAGTGTTCTATTACCAGCGAATCAGTAGTTGCTGCGTGATTCACTATTACGCTCTGCTCAGCTGCCTGTCATTCGAGTCCTCTATAGCATATTCTAAGCTCATCATTGCAATAAAATTGCTAGAAAATGTTGCTAAGACCATTCCATGTTTAAGAAACTAGTCTTTAAAACGCCTTGTTTGTGGGATTGGGCTGGGCGTCTAGCTGTCCGTGCGTGTGTGCATGGTGCAGGCTGGCAGGCGAGAGCAGAGAGGGCAGCTCGCCTACAGCTGCTGAATGAAGCTGGAGTGGAGTGGAATGAGGAAGAAGCGCGTCGAAGGTCGTCAAGTTTGGACGGAATGTTGACACGGACAGATACGCAACCTCGAGCAAGCTCTGGAGCGATTTTTGAGCCTTGTCGGATGCAGATTGTGATCGTATTGGCGAGGATACGCCATGCTTTTGCTCACATATGTCTGGAAAAGGCAGATGTTTTAAGTATGTATTTGCCTATTGGATATACGTATTATGCGATTTAGAGCATACGCAAGTCGCTATAGCTGTTAGGTACGCGAGTTTATAGACCTCCATCTGGCTCAGCGTTTAACGTCTAGCTCTTTATGTCCTCCAATGTGCAGTCTAAATAATTCAAGGAACCGCTCATTCTCCTGCATTTGATGGCGTAGCTCGGAGTCGCCTCCATACGGCACTCGCTTCATTCCACTAATTTTCCGCCGTTCGCTGGCTAGCTCCAGCATGCTGTGTAATTTCTCCACGCTCCCTCGATGCCGCCGCCGCCGCTGCCGACCGAGCAGGTCTTGCTGCTGTCTGCTCCCGTTACCTGTGTATGTGCGCTATAGGCGTACGTAGTGCACACACGCACATATGTACGTACACGCCTCTCAAGGAAGGTAAATGGTACGTGAAGCTGGTGAGCGAGCGAGCGAGCGTCACCATTTGCTCGTCCTAGCTTGGCCTCAGCTCCGCCTCCTCGTTACACCTCTCCAAGAGAGAAACCAGGTCCCGATCGATCGTGCAGCGCCATCTCCCGAGGTCTGGCGGCAACGCATATTGCGTGTACAGGCTGCCCCCCGCCGCACTCGTCGGCCGGCCACCACCACCTCCTTCCTCCAGCTGTAGCAGCCCCGCCAACGCACTTCAACTAGCCGAATGCCGCCGCCGCCGCCACCACAGGTTCCTTGCACCGCGCTCGCTCGGTTCGGTCGGGGCGGACAGTCCGGCGCCAGCAGTTGTAAACTTGAAGGAGGTACGCAAGCAAGCGCAACGAGCGAGTGAGCGAGTCAGCCTTTGGCGGAGCTAGCTAGGAACGCATTTCCAGGCCAGCAGGTGAAGGAAGTCGACTGACTCCGGCGGAGGAGTAGTGACACAGAAAAGCCCGCTGGGGAAAAATCTGCTGTACGTGCACTTGTGCAGTTGGTGCCGGGCTGGCTGCAGTGCAGAGGCTTTTGCGGCTATAGTGGTGGTGCAAGAACTCTATTTTGATCGTGGCTACCATCAGCAGCAGCGTGTGGTCGCCGAGGACATCCTCTGCCTATCGACGCCCAGCAGGTGAGCATTGAGCCGGCCGGCCTTGAAACGGCGGCTTAGGGCGGGCTTGAATGTGCAATTTTTGAGGCATAATGGAACAGGCTCTCATTAGCATTTACATAAGCGGCCTAGCTTTCGGCTGGTCGATCGAAGCGAAGGACGAAGCCGCGCCTAGCGCCTGTGTATATATGCAAACTGTTTTCCGCTCTTCAGCACGTGCAACTTTTTTCACGTCGACCCGGGTTCGAGTCATAGAAGCTACTCGTACTTTGATTTGTAGAAATGCCCAACATATACGTATTTTTCCGAGAACGCGCTCACATGTGCTGCGGTTTCTGGCACAGCTACTGAGAACGATTATGAGTACTATAAGTGCTCATAGCTAGGTAGAGCGCCCGCCCTTTCATTAATTATTTATGCGAATCAGAGCTACGTAGCATTGATTATCCCCTTTTTATGGCACAGTTTTAATATTAACGTGTGAGTATGCAACTGCCTCCCCCATTGGCCGGACTCCTCGTCTAGCCCCAAACTGCTCGTGCCTTATTCCCACAAAGAGAAATTTTCACGACCAGACATTAACGCGCAGAAAGATCTGGCTTTGTACATTCTCTTTCTCCCATCCGCCCAGCTGGAGATAATAAAGCAAGTTTTTCCCCCGCGTATACTTTTTGCCCCATTATTCCGCCCGTCATGCCGCGTCTAACTCAAATTGCCGGCGCCGGTTTATTGTAGTATAGCCCGCCTCGCCCCCTTTTTGTGTAGTTTATCGCATTGTACGCAGCCCTGTATTTCAGGGTTCATAACCGTGCCCGGAAGCCATACACACACATCCCCTGGCCTTGTACGTTGTATAAAGCGTCATATTAAAATTCAGATTGCCTGCGGTAAAGTCCCATGACACGCGCACCACGTACGGCCAATGACTTTCGCCCCACTGCCCCGGCCGCGTCGCGAAATGGTTGCGGATTTCGGCCGGCCGAACGATCGAATAATCGTTAGTGCGATGTCGCAACATTGGCCTCGATTCATTCCACTTTAGTGGCTAGTCATCGTACTATACCTGAGGAGGGTTGGGCGAACGCGTTAGCTAGACAAGTGCGATACTCGCCGCCAGCGCGCCAGCCTGCTTTCTTTTCAAACAAAGCGGCCGGCGCCCCGCTCCGCCGGCCGATCGACGCCTCTATCCACACATGTCCTCTCATGGGAAGCTGCATGGGGGTTGGTTTCTTATAAGTGCGTTGACCGCGTTTTGCGTCCATAGCGCGCTCTCGCCAACGCTTCGTTAGGCGTCAAATTTGCCGAAAAGATCGCCGCTGGCATCGCGCACCTGTCCTAGCTCCTAGCTGTTAGGGGCCAAAAAATAGCGGCCAGCCGGACGGAGAGGGTGTAATACGCGGGCGCGTAACGCAATAGCTTCTCGATCGTTGTTGATATTTCAGTCGCTTGCGTTTCCGAGAGGAGGAGGATCGAGGAGACTTTCCCCACTTAATGTGTGTGACATGAGAGAATCCACTAAAACAATCAGGCGGCCATCGAGCAAGGCGAGCTAGGCTAGTCGTTTGCGCTAATGGTAAGAAAGCATGTCAAGTGTCGATCGTACGTAGTACTATATCGATTGCGTAGAAGTGTGCTTGCAGTAAAGTCGGACGACTTTGACGACTACTTTTGGTATATGTACTATATACGTAGTATCTTGATGAATATTTCAGTTTTAGTGCGTCCATCATGCTCCTAGCTGCATTGAGTCCACGCCGTAATTTCTAGAAAAGGAGGCCATAGGGCGTCCCGGCTAGTAAATGCCAGCTAGGCCGGTGCACACGCCTATTACGGCCAATACTTTTTTTGGACCGCGCGGTTGCTCCATTTGCCATTCGTATGGCCGGTCGGATGCAAAATGCACGAGCTCCGATTTTTACGCCGGCTTTGCGTTTTTAGACGCCTTCTTATACCTCCTATACCTGGCAGCCAGCGAAATTCATGCAAATTGAACGCCGAATGCCGCATCCGCTAGAAGTCCTCATTATCGCCGGGAATATCTTGTTGCCTTGTTGCCGAGGGCTGCGCGCGAGAGAAATTGATAAATTTTGCAGAGACCGCAATGCAGCAGTGCTCTAACTCTCTAACTAGGGCCGAACGGGGGGCGGCGATGGAAGAGCGCAACAACGCCGCCTTTTTAGCAGCTCGGCGGCTCGCTTCGTCAAGTCTTTTTTACGCGCCTTTTCACCCCCCTCGTCTCGTCATGCAGCTAGAGGCGAAAACACTTCTCCTGAAGAGGCCGGCTAGCTTGCCGCGAGTTGTTTTCGTTGGTCGAACAACGTACGTGCGGTACAAATTCCCCTAATCAAACTCGATCTGTGGCACCGCTTATGCCTTATTCATGAGAAAAAAAGATTATATGCTTTGACGGACGGACGGATTCTGCCACCGTCTGATTCCGCTGCGCTGCCGCTCTTAAATATTATGGAGGCTGGCGCCGCGGCGCAGCGGTAGCAATTTTTCTAAATGCGGTCCCTAGCTCCGTCCGTCAGGTTTCTTCTTCGAAAGAGGGGAATTCTCCTGCTACATATAGCTAGCTGGCTTCCAACAAAATATCTCTGCATTTGTCGTTTCTCCAACCGCGAAGCCGCCGCCGCCATGCGGACGAGACGGCGAAACGTCAATGCCAGCGAGTATACA